>Ga0335081_10015424_pt1 | contig 12357 bp, 12 predicted proteins | sample Lox_Sample_35_FD_206713 | JGI IMG/M metagenome (GOLD analysis project Ga0335081, IMG submission 206713) | Soil microbial communities from Loxahatchee National Wildlife Refuge, Florida, United States - Lox_Sample_3.5 | ecosystem: Environmental > Terrestrial > Soil > Wetlands | place: USA... | reverse complement strand
GCCGTGCCCGGCGAGGCCATCTCGAATCTGTTTCCGAATCCCGATTTATCGGTCAATGGCCCGTACGCTCTGTGTGCCAAGTGCCACGACCTGAGCATCGTCTTGGGAGCGACCTCGTGGGCAGGTCACGCGACTCACACAGGCACCGACGGCTTGTCTTGCTCGAGCTGCCACACCGCCCACGGCATGGGCGGCACCAGCGCCACCATCAGCGGACAGCGCCTGATCAATTTTGACGTGAACGTGGTGGCCGCGAATGGTTCCAGCCCCATTAGCTTCCAGGAGTCGCCCCAGCCGACGTGCACCTTGACCTGTCACGGGCATGCGCACAACAGCTCGCATTACTGACCTCAAACATTGGCTGGGAATGCGGCCCTCTATGGGGCCGGCTGCGCATGTTCCGAGGCTTGCGCAATCATCTCTTCGATGCGGCTGCGCTGGGGATGATCGGGGTGTACCTTGAGCAGAGTCTTCCAGGATTCTATGGCGCCCTGGGGATCATTTTTGCCCTCCCATAGAACCAGGCCGCGATTGAAGAGCGCGCTGTCATTGGCAGGATCGGACTTCAGGATTTCTTGATGCTGTTGCAGGGCGGCATCCGCATCGCCCGAATAGAACAGCGCATTGGCGTAGTCATTTCGCACTTTGAGATCGTTGCGCTGGTCCAGGGCGCGTTTGTAGTAAGCCGCCGCTCCGGAGAAAACCCGGCTGTACATGTAGATATTGCCCGCCTGGCGCAGCAGATCGAAGTTGTTGGGGCCTGACTTCAACTGCTCGAGCACGGTGCTGGCCGCCTTGGCGGCGACTTCCGGAGGGTTTTGCAGCGGCAGCCGAGGAGTGGCTGAAGGTGAAAACAACAGGCCCTGAGCCGAGGCGGAACTCGTGCTGGCGGCCGGCGGGGCCGCATTTTGCGGCACGGAATGCATCACGTATCCGAAGCACAACCCAAGGGCAAAGCAGAAGCCGGCGGCGGCGTAAGCCCGGCCCGGGCTCCAGATCATGCGCGTTTGCCTTAGCTCCGTCTGTCCCGTCATGGAATCTCCCTTCGCTGGTGGCATTTTCGCCGGGAAAGGGGCGCCGGATTGTGCTTGAGATCACAACTTGAGGTGAGTGCTGTCACCCCAGGCGGGCAGCGACGGCCGGAATGCACGGCCGGTCGCTCATGCGACCGGCAGTACCCAGCGACTAGGCCGCTTTTTCCCGAATCTGAGGACCATGTTGTAACGGCCGGTGGCGCATAAGCGCCCGCAGTGCGGCGCCGGCGATACCGGCTGCCGCGGCGAGGGCGAGCCAATTCGCGTGGGTTTCCGCCCATAACTCCAGGCTTCGCGAATGTGCTCGATCATCAAAGCTGCCGTGCGCGCCATAATCGCCCTTCAGAGGCTCATAAAGATTGTTGGGGCGGTCAGGGTCATCGCCGCCATCATACTGCTGCGAGTCGTAGCCGTGGCGGGCGAGGTAGCGGTCGGCGAAAGATGGCGCGAGCTTGTTGCCAACGATGGCCTTGACTGTGGACCATCCTGCGAAGTACTCGCGGCGGTCGGGGTGGTGGGCGGCATAGTAGATGGCGCGTGCGGCCACTTCCGGCTGATAGATCGGCGGCACGGGCTGCGCTTTGCGCGGCAGGCGGCTCTTCACCCAGCCAAATTGCGGCGTGTTCAGCGCCGGCATCTGGACCATCGTCGTATGCACGCCGCTTCGGTCGTGAAGCAGTTCCGTCCGCAGCGAGGCAAAGAAGCCAAGCACGGCGTGCTTGGAGGCGCAATAAGCTGCCTGCAAGGGAATGCTGCGGTACGCCAGAGCCGAGCCGACGTGCACGATCGTGCCCCGGTCGCGCGGCAACATGCGCTTGAGCGCCGCCAGCGTGCCGTACACGTATCCCAGGTAGGTGACTTCGGTGACCCGCTTGAAATCCTCTGCCGTCATCTCCTTGATGGGAGAAAAGACCGAAGTCATGGCATTATTCACCCAGATATCAATCGGACCGAGTTCGCTTTCGACCTTTTCGGCGGCCGCCTCGACCTGAGAAGCGTCGGCGACGTCGAGAGGAAGAACCAGCGCCGTACCGCCCAGGGCTTCGACTTCACGGCGCGCTGCCTCAAGGCCATCCTGCCCGCGGGCAATCAGCGCGACCGAGGCTCCATGGCGGGCAAACTTTCGGACCGTAGCGCGGCCCACACCGGCTGAGGCGCCAGTAATAACTACGACTTCACGTTTTTTCACACGAATGATCTTCCTTCCTGGAATTTTATTTTCCTTTCAAGCTTGGATGCGGTTCAAGCGGGCGCGTTGCCGGGCGGCTTCACTGTTCACCGCTCCGTCTGAGGTGACGCCGGCGGCGCCGTGTTCTTGGCAGCCGCCTAATGCCTGCAACCACGCCGCAGCGTTATCATGTTTGGGCCTTAGCGGTGCATGTTTGTTACCAGAGGCCTTTGGGGTCATTCGATGAACGATTTCGAAAATAAAATTGCAATTGTGACGGGCACCAGTGGAATCGGGCGGGCAATCGTCAAGCGCCTGGCCTCCGGCGGGGCCACGGTCGTTGCCTGTGGCAACGATGCAGCAGCGAACAAAGAAACGCAGCAGGAGGCGGATTCGCTGGGCCTAAGCGTGTGCGTCGAGCAAGGTGATGTAAGCGCGGCCGGGGACGTGCGGGCGGTGGTCGCAAAGACCGTCACCGCTTACGGCGGGCTTGATATCGTGGTCAATGCCGCGGCGATTCATCCTTTCGGCACTGCAGTCGAGACCGAGCCTGAGACCTGGGAGCGGTGCATGCAGGTGAACGTGGGCGGCATTTTCCTGTTCGCGCACTTCGGCATTCCCGAGATGAAGAAACGTGGCGGCGGGGCAATCGTAAACCTCGCCTCGGTGCAGGGGCGTGCCTGCCAGCGGGGCGTGGCGGCCTATGCTACGTCGAAGGGAGCGGTGCATAGTCTTACCCGGGCGCTGGCGCTGGACCATGCCGGCGATCACATTCGGGTAAATTCCATCAGCCCGGGTTCCATTCGCACCCCCATGCTGGCGCGCTCGGCCGCGCACTTCGGCCCAGAGTTGCCGGTCGAAGAAGTAATCGAGCGCTTTGGCGCAGGCCATCCCCTGGGGCGTGTCGGCACGCCGGAAGAGGTCGCGGAGCTGGCGGCCTTTCTGGCCTCAGAGAAATCCGCCTTCTGCACCGGTGGCGACTATCTCGTAGATGGCGGATTGCTCGCCGGAATCGGTGTGCAATGACGACGCCCCCCATTTGCGTCGCACCTACCGGCGATGTTTGCGGCGAGGGCGCCGTATGGCATGCGGCGCACAACGCCGTGTACTGGACTGACATCAACCGCTTTCTTATCCATCGCTACACGCTGGCCGATCAGGGTGTGCGCACATGGTTCTTCGATGAGCCGGTGACCGCGCTGGCGCTGACGGCGAAGGAGGAAGCGCTGGCGGTTGTGCTCGGCTCCAGCGTGATTTTCTGGGAGCCCGCGACCGACGCCCGCCATGCTCCGGCCTTCCAGTTGAAGACATGGCCTGGAGTCCGGCTGAATGATGCGCGGCCCGATCCGCGAGGAACTCTGTGGATCGGCTCGATGCGCAACAACGTGAACCGGGATGGTACCGCCGGCCCAGCCGGCGGCCAGGATGGCGAGTTATTCAGCCTGACTCCCCAGGGCGCGCTGAAAACCTGGCGGAAAAATGTCGGCATCTCCAACACCATAGCCTGGAGTCCCGACCGCCGCCGCTTCTACTTTGCAGATACCTTGGCCAACATCATCTGGGTCTATGACTATGACGCCGCTACGGGCGCCATCACCAATGAGCGGCCTTTCCTGGAAGGTTTCGAACGCGGGCTGCCCGATGGCTCGAGCGTGGATTCGGAAGGCTACCTTTGGAATTGCCGCTTCTTCGGCGGATGCATTGTGCGAGTGGCGCCGGAGGGTCGGGTGGATCGTGTGATCGAGATGCCAGTCCGCAACGTCACCACCTGCACCTTCGGCGGCAAGGACCGCAAAACGCTCTACGCGACCAGCGCGAAAATCGAAGCGCCCCCGGAAGATCGCCTGGCTGGCGGCCTTTACGCCATTCAGACCCAGGTAGCGGGCCAGGAGGAAAACCGCTTTCTGTGGCCGCTGGGAGGAGCGGCAAAACCAGGGGCGTAAGCCTGTCATTGCGGCCGGAGCGAGGAATCTGCATTTTGCCGGTGCCCAACCCAGGAGCAGATTCCTCGTCGCTGCGCTCCTCGGAATGACAAGGCCGAGAGAGCAGCTAAGCCTTCATTTTTTTCTGCAGCAGATTCAGCAGCGGGCGGTCGAGCAGATGTCCGTGCCAGTTTTCATACTTTATGCCGGAACGCCCGGTGTCAAGAATGCCGAAGGGGCCGCGAAAGTTCCACAGCGCCCATCCGCTATGTAAGTCGCCGAGCACACTCAGGGTGTCATCAAACCAGGCCAGAACTACATTGGGCGGCGTGTGCTTGTAGCAACCCATCTCGCCGAAGTGAATGGGAACGCCGTGTGCCGCCAGTCCACCCCATGGCTGAAAGGTTCGCGCCAGTTCCGCCCGGTCAACGGTTGTGCCGTCCGGCAGCTTGAGCGGCCAGGTGGGTTCTGGCTCAGAACCGGTCAGCATCCCGCGCGCCCACTCGCAGCGATAGTGCGTCAACTGCACGGGATGATAGGTGTGGCAGCTCTGCATGGCGCCGGTGTCAAACAACGCCGGGATCGGGGCGGTCCCCACCATGTAGCCGTCGGTCACGACCAGGCGGTGCGGATCTTGCTTGGCAATGGCCGCGATGGCCGCGCGCGCCACGCGGGTGTAATCGGGCGCATGCTGCTGCGCAAACTCCAGGTCGAAGGGATCGCCTTTGGCATTCTTTGGTTTCATTCCCACCAGCGCCCGGGTGACGACGGGCTCGTTCACCAGATTGAAGCTGAGCTTTTCGCTCGGGATTCCCTTATAACGGCGGGCGAAGTATGTCCACTGATAGACGAAAGCCTCCAGCATTTTCGGGTCGGTGAAAACGCTGCTCTTCTCTTTGGTCACGTGAATGCCGGTCAGCGCTTCGTCCATGGTGTCAAGAATGCAGTATCCGGGCGCGCGGTGCAGGCTCACGTTGACGTGAATGCCATATTTTTCTCCCAGCCGAATAGCGCGATCAATGGGCTCGACCTGCTTCTCGTGAATCTTGAGCAGGTGGTGCGGGTCGGTCCAGAAGCGGTAATCCATGGGCAGGCGAACCCAGGTGAAGCCCCAGTCCCGAATCCAGCGGAAGTCCTCCTCCTGAAACATGCCATCGTTTTTGTAGGGGAAGTACTTCATCCAATCCGGGTCGGTGGAGAAATATTCCAGCAGGTTGAAGCCGAACCATTTTGGATTCTGGGCCGGATCGGACGGGCCGCCCTCGCGATTTTCCAGCAGGGTCTCGATGAAAGTGGTGCGGCCGGAGAGCCAGGCGGGGCTGGCCAACGCGGCTGCGGCAAGGCCGAAAGACTTGAGCGCAGTTCGGCGGCTTACCGCCGAAGAACGAGGCGAGCCGCGTTTTTCGGAATGATTCATCCCAACTCTCGCTCAAACGCCCTGTTTAAGCCGGCGCCTTGCGCTGCGAGGTCCAGAACCGGGTGATCTCTTCCAGGGAACGCCCCTTGGTCTCCGGAACAAGCCAGCCTACCAGAATTACAGTCAGCAGTGCACCGGAACTGAAGCACCAGAAAGTTCCATCCGAGCCCAGTCTCTTCTGCATAATGGGAAATAACTGATTGCCCAGATAGCCGACCAGCCAAAGCGCGGTAGTGGCAATCGACATGGCCCGGCCGCGGACCTTGGTGGGGTAAATCTCCGAAATAATCACCCAGCAGGCGACGCCGTTGCCGAACGCGTGCCCGGCGACAAAACTCATCACGAAGACGAGAATCGCCAGGCCGCTGCCGTGCACATGATAGAACCAGCCGACCAGGGCGAAGGAAATACATTGCACCGCCGTACCCGCGAGGATAAGAGTCTTTCTGCCGGCGCGGTCCACCAGCCACAGGGCAAAAAGAGTGAAGACCAGGTTGACCAGACTGACCAGCACAGCCTGGTAGAACGCGTCACCGGTCGCGGTTCCGGCGGAGCGAAAGATTTCCGGCAGAAAAGAAAACAGCGGAGTGATGCCACTGATCTGCTGCAGGCCCGCCAGCATGATGCCCAGAAGCAAAGGCCGCCGGAAGGTGGTCAACAGCTCCGAGAGGTGGCCTTCTTCCATGGCCAGTGAACTTTGGATTTCGGCGGCTTCCGTGGCAGCCGTTTGCGAGCCATTGATCTTAGTCAGCACCTCGAGGGCCTGCTCGCGGCGGCCCACCTTCATGAGCCAGCGCGGGCTTTCGACCGCGGGCAGAATCATGGCGCCAAACAGAAGCGCGGGCACGAGGCCGGCGAAAAACATCCAGCGCCAGCCGGAGGCGATGTTCCAGGCTTCATCGCCCATGCGCTGAATGAGCATGTTCACGAAGACGGCGGCGAGAATTCCCACCACGATGCCCAGTTGGTACAGAGTGACGCAGCGGCCGCGCACCCGGGTGGGAGCAATTTCGGCGATGTAGTTGGGCGAGATGACCGAGGCGGCGCCAATACCCAGGCCGCCGATCAGCCGCCACATCACGAACTGGTGAAGATTGGCGGCGAACAGCATGCCGACGGAGGAAAGCGCGAAGCATATGGCGCAGAGCGCCAGACCCTTCTTCTTGCCGAGATAGTCAGCCACCGTTCCGGCCGCGGCGCAGCCGGCGATGCAACCGATCAGGGCGCAGCCGGCGGCCCATCCAATGCCTGCAGCATCCAGATGAAACAGTTCGCTGAGATAACCGATGGCGCCGCTGATGACAATGTTGTCGTAGCCGAAAAGCAATCCACCCAGGGTGGAAACACTGGCGGCAATCATGAGCGGGCCGAGACTTGCCGGTTCGCGAGAATTGGAGGGCGGCGCGGAGGGTCTCAGGTTATCGGCCTCGTTGTCCCGCTTCTGTCAATGGCTCAGCCGCAGATTGGGAGGATTCCAGCATCGCCTTGACCGCCAGAATGAAGCCCAGTGTGTGCGCCATCCCCGCATGCCACGGCGCGGCGCACGACATTTGCGGAGAATGGTCGGGAATGATGACCCCGTCGAAGTGGTTGCGCTTGAGAATGGAGAGGATGCGCACCATATCCACGTCGCCATCGTCAATAAAGGTTTCGCGATAATAGGGCACCTTGCCGGTCACATTGCGCAGGTGCAGGTAGGCGATCTTCCCCTGGCGGCTGTAACGGTCCACCGCCTCATGAGCATCGCCTTCGGTCATCTCGGCAATCGTGCCCACGCAAAGCTCGAGCGCGTTGCTGCGGCTGGGAACCAGATCGAGCAGGCGCTGATACATGTGCGGCTGAAAAACCAGGCGCGGCTGCCCGCGCATGGTAGGCATAGGCGGATCGTCAGGGTGCGCCGCCAGGCGCACGCCCGATTCTTCGGCAGTCGGAACCACCTCCTCCAGAAATCGCTGCAGCCGCCGCCAGAGTTCTTCATGAGAGATGGCCGGCAGACTGCCGGCAGGGGCGTTGCGGTCATAAATCATGTTCCAGATCATGCCGTTCGGCACCGGCACGTCTTCCGCCGGGCCATCCATACCCAGGGTCAGCGCGCCCCCCCGGCCTGAGGGCGTGGTCACCCGGCCGCACACGCCGGCCAGGCTAAAGTTGTAACCGAGCACCGGAATGCCGGCCTCGCCCATGTGGCGAATGATGGCTTTCACGTTCTCGATGTGCTGCGGACGCTTTGGCCCGTCGAGAAGAATGTCGTGCCAGTGCGCGGGGTCAATATTCTCGATAGCAGCCAGCTCCAGCCCGGCGTCTTCGATTTCGCGGCGAAGTTGTTTGAGCTCGGCGACGGTCCAGAGTTTGCTGGGATCGCCCGCAACTCCCCAGGGATCATACTTCGCCCCCGTCGGCTGGTTGCTGCGCGGATTGGTGGCCGCCTTATTGAAGTAGTCCACCAGGTGGACCACGAGATGCGTACAGCCCGCCTGCCGCGCAAAGTCGTAGTATTCGCGCGTCAGCATGTGGCGATAAAGGCCAAGGCCAACTTTCATAGACGATTTCCAATCCCCGACCCGAAGTCGGCGCTCAGAATCTGGCCGCTGATCTCGGCGGCCAGCGGAGAACACAAAAATACGAACGCGTCCGCGATGGATTCCGGACTGTTGCGCTTTCCCAGCGATACCCGAAGCACGAATTCGCGGTAGGCGGGGTCTTCTTCGAAGACTTTGAGCGAGCTTCCGGCCGCGACATTTCCCGGCGAGACCACATTCACGCGAATGCCAAACGACGCGTACTCCAGTGCCATACAGCGGGCGAAATTCTCGAGCGCGGCTTTCGCCGAGGCATATGACGGAATCAGCGTGTGCGGCACGCGCGCCACGTAAGAAGAGGTAAAGATGAGATGTCCGGCAATCTTCCGTTTCACCCACTGCGCGAATACGGCGCGGGTGAGGAAAGTCTGGGCCATAAAGTTGAAGCGGAAGATGCGCTCGAAGTCCGCTTCCGAAGTGCTCGCGAAAGGATGAAGGCCGCAGCCGCCGGCGTGGCCGAGAACTGTATCCATGTTGGGGAATTGGTCAAAAGCCTCGTCCACGACTGCGGTCAGCCGCGCGGAGTCGGTGATGTCTAAAGAATAGTAACGGTAGCGATCGCCGCGAATCTGCCAGCCTTCCAGCATTTCCCGGGCTTCATTTTCCGGCTTGATGTCGAGAAGAATGAGCGTTGCCCCGGCGGCTTGCAATCGCTTTACCATGTGCTCGGCAATCGCGCCCATGGCGCCCGTAACCAGAATGACTTTGCCGGAAAGGTCAATGTTGATCATAGTTCCGTGGCTCAGTTCTATGGTCCAGCGGCTTCCATCATAGAGTCTTCGGCGAATGCCGCCTAGATGTGGGCCAGCCGAGGTTATCTGCGCTGAAGAACGATCAGCTCCAGACCCGGCGCCGGCAGAGGGTTAGAAATCTCCACCTTGCCGCCCTTGCCCGTGGACTGCTGCACGAGTGCAAAATTCTGCTCGGGCCCGATGCGGAACCGCTTGATGACGTAGGGCGCCTTTCCCCAGGGAAGGTGATCTACGGTGAGCTCATAGCCGGAAGGGTTCTTGGCAATTCCGGTTCGGCGGGGAAGAAACTTTAATTTAGAGAAGTCCACGTTGATAAGCGACTGCACCGCGGGCGGGGTCGGCATCTGGTGCGGCTGGTAGTCAGGCGGGATCTGGTAATTGCTGATGACCACCTGCACGGTTTTCCCGTCGGCCGAGCGCCCGGCCAAAGCGGCGAACCCGAAAGTGTCACTGCCGGTCACCTTCAGCCGTTGCGGCGTCGCCAGCATCTCTGCCATCGCCTTGAAAGCATATGCCGTTTTGAAATATTCGCCGTGCAGCCCAAAAAGCCCCATCCAGGCGGCATCGCCGCGATAGAACTGGGCGCGATCAATTGGGGCATCCTGCAAATAGACCATTACCGCCCCGATGTAAGCCGCGTTGTCAGCCCCTTGCAGGATGGCCTTCTCGTCTTCGGTGAAGTCGGCGCTCAGGTTCCACTCGGAAAGAATGCTCTCGGCTTTGGAAAAGCCTTTCGCGTCCAGCAGGCTGCGCAGTTCTTTGCCGATGCGCACAGCGTCATAGGGATCGGCCGATCCATCCGCATAGGTGTGCCAGGAATAAAAATCAAGCGGCAGCTTATGCGCCGCGCAGTAGTCGAGAAAGCCCTCGCGGTAGGGGCCGTCGTCCATGGGAATGGCCTTGGTGTCGCCGCCTACCTTAAGGTTCGGGTCCACCGACTTCAGGGCCAGCGCCGTCTTCTGGTAGAGCGAATAAAACTGCTCGGGAGTTCCCGTCCAGAAAAACTCCGGCTCGTTCCAGAATTCCCAATAGCGAATGTTGTCGTGGAAGCCCGCGTCCCAGCCCTGGTTGTAATGCATCGCGATGTGCTTCACGATGTCGGCGAACTTGTCGAAGTCCTGCGGAGGATTGCGATTCGCGCCGAAGCTGCGGCCGATGCGGTAATAGACCTCGGCGCCGCTTTCGCGTATGCCCTCGATGACCGCGTCGGTCGGTCCGAAGCGGTAGCTCTCGGGTTTCTCGGGGTCTGCGCTCCAGTCAGGAAAAATGATGCTGGCGTTTCCCGCCACCACCAGCTTGGCCCGCTGTTCGTTGTCGGGCACGAGCCAGGTGAGCATGGGGTCGTCATCTGCGAAGCGGGAATCAATCTCAGTGGGGCCCATGAAGTCGTGGGTCCGCACCATGTCAATGCCCAGGTCCTTGTATTGCTCGATCAGGTTGGGCAGGCCCGCCATCACCGGAGTCGGCGGGCCGTTCAGGCCCTGAAAGGAACGGATGCGGCCCGCCCCTTCGCTGGCGTTTACACGCAGCGCCCGCGTTTGGGCGGCTGCTGGCAGAACAATGGCGGCTAGAAATATGACGGCGAGACAGAGGCGGCAAACGGGATTTCGCATAGTCATCTGGCTTTGACCTCAACCACGAGGGCGCGAAGGCACACGAAGGCAGGCAAGGCCTTTCCGATCCTCAGGCTTTTTTTTGTGAAGACTGCCGAGCGCTCCAAGATACAGCTTCAGCCGGAAGGAATCACGCGGAAAATGGGCTTCGAGCGTGCTCTCAAGGCGTCGAACGGGCGGCCAGTGCCGGTAAAACATTTGCAGCCGACCTGCGTATCCCCACGTCATCGCTACCGTTCCTCCTTCTTCCATTCTGCGGCCGCAGGATGACGAGTCGCGGCACGCTCAGCGCCGGGCCTTCGTCGAAGACTTGCGCAAAGTCGCCAAATTGCTCCGGGGCTGAACTGGCTCTTTCCGCTTCGTGGCTTCCGTACCGAATCAGTGACCTTTTGGTCGCCTGTGGCCCAACCTGCCTTGCTACAGCGGTTTTGCAGAGGCCGTACAGCTAAGCACGGATTGCCAATCCCGCCCACTGAAAGTTAAACAGGTTGTTCACACGGAAAAGCTGAAAGGTATCTCGATTTCAGCGTCTTGAAATACTCGAGGAGCTTATGGAGGCCCGCGACGGGGTTCTCATCGCGTGTTCAGATGCGGCACATAGAGAAACACTCTCTGACATCCTGAAACTTTGGGCCATGGAGGCGACCTTTGTCTCCACGGTAGAGGAAGTTCGGGCGCTCCTGGAGCGCCAGGCTCCCGCGCTGGTCATTTGCGAGGACCAACTCGACGGAGGCAGCTGTCTGGAGGTGCTGGACGTGCTTTCTGCGGCCAAGTCCGGGGCGCGCGTCGTGGCCCTGGTTCGCACCGAATCCAGCTACTCGGAGGCCCGCCAGCGCGGAGCTTTCGACGCGATTCCCCTGCCCTTACGGCGTTCTGACCTGCAATGGGCCCTGATTCGGGCCGTGCAGGCCAAAACGCCGGCGCCCCGCAAGACCAGCGTGACGGTGCGGCCTTGAAATCGGGCCTGATTACACGAAATCACCCCTCGAACTACAGTGTCCACTGTATTGCCGGGACCGCCGAGTATTCTTAGGCTGGAAACACCAGAAAAAACCGACGCGAAGCTGGCAGGCGCCGATGCTATTCCACCACCAACGGCGCCTGCCCTTTTCTATGCCCAAAAACCAGCGGTCGGCTCAATCTTTGAAGTCGGGAGGAGAGAGCTCGATATCCGACACGTGAATGATGTTGTTGGCTGCATCCAGTGTGCCGGTCACCTTGACCTGTTCGCCCACGTAGCGTTTGAGCTGGGCCTCGTGGTCGAGCTTATAGGCGGCTTTGCTGGTCATATTTTCCAGCATCAGGATGTTCCGTGAGCGCACGATTTTGCCGGCAAAGGTCTGCATAGGCGCCTGCGCCGGCTGGCGGTTTTGCGTTCCCCGCACCGGCTCGGAGGGCGTGGTTGGCTGGTTTTGAGCGGCTGCCGGCAATATTGCGGCCAGGAACAAAGCCGCAATGCCGGGCGCCGTGAAACGGCGGATTGCCTTCATTCTCACCTCCACAGTTGGGACGGTGCTTCACTTGTTAAGTGTTTTGCCGCAAGCCTCAGGCCAAAGCGGTGTCCTAAGGGAAAGAAGCAGTTACCGTCCGGGAATGCCGCTGGCGGGAAGCCGCTATGCAATCTTCGCTGCCGGAAAGCAAGTTTTTCTTCAGGCAAATGCGCGCCGCCCATACCCGAGCGCCGCATAGCATGCCGAAAAACCGGCTTGCCGAAATGCTGGAGAGCCGATCGGATTGCCGGCCAATCTCCGACGAGTCCCGTTGGCCGTTGCTACACGCCCCAGAGAGGCCGGGCACGCCTACCGCAAGGATTGCACCGATCGGCACAGACCATCCAGTTGCCCCTGGTTCGTTTAGGCTCCCAATCCCTGT
>Ga0335081_10015423_pt1 | contig 12358 bp, 8 predicted proteins | sample Lox_Sample_35_FD_206713 | JGI IMG/M metagenome (GOLD analysis project Ga0335081, IMG submission 206713) | Soil microbial communities from Loxahatchee National Wildlife Refuge, Florida, United States - Lox_Sample_3.5 | ecosystem: Environmental > Terrestrial > Soil > Wetlands | place: USA: Florida... | reverse complement strand
AAGCAGCGGCGCGCTGCTTCGACAGCCACAGCGCGGTGTGCTCAGTGCAGAACGGCGTGGGCAACGAAGAGATCGTCGCCGAGCATGTGAAGTGCGTGATTCGGGGGACGACATTCCCTGCCGGACATGTCAAAGAGCCGGGACACGTGGGCTTCGACATCAAGGGCGATACCTGGATCGGTCCTTTTGAGCCGACGAACACGCCCATGGAGCGGGTTGAGGAGCTCGCCGGCTACATGACCCGAGGCGGCATGAACACGATCGCTTTAGCGGACGCCCGGGGAGCACAATGGACCAAGCTGATCTTCAATGCGGCGACCAATCCCGTGGGCGCGCTGACCCGGTTGCATCACGGCGCGGCGACGCGCTTCAGTCCTACGGGAGAACTCTTCGAGGCGCTGATTCTGGAGGGCGAGGCGGTGGCGAAGGCCATGGGAATCCAGTTGCACGGCGATCCCAGAGAGCTGGTCGCCAGGGGCGCGAATGCTCCCGGCAAACACAAGTCCAGCATGTTGCAGGATGCGCTCGCCGCACGAGAGACGGAGGTCGACTTCATGAACGGTGCAATCGTGCAGTGGGGCGAGAAGTGTGGCGTGCCGACGCCGCTGAATCGGGCGATGTGGGCGCTGATGAAGGGGCTGGAGCAGGGGTGGACGGAGCCGTAGCCTGCGGCATATGGACGCCGGAAGGCCGCCCCCCTTCAAACCGAACTTATTTAGGTTTTCACTCATAGCAGCAGGTCTGGCGGATCGCGAAGAGCGACGAGCGAAACTACAGAACACCGAATGGATCATCATTCATGCCCGTTCCGTTTCGTATTGGCGTTTTGCAACTGAGCATGGAGCCGCCGCCGCAAACGCTGCGTATGGCACAGGCGTGCGAACAGGCAGGATTCGATATCTTCTGGCTGGCGGAAGCCTATCCCTGGTGGCGCAAGCACGGCTTTGAGGCGCGCTCTTCGACTGCAATTACGGCCGTGATTGCCAGCCACACGCGGCGCATCACGATCGGCTGGGGGATTATCTCGCCCTACACGCGGCACCCGGTACAGATCGCTATGGAGGCGCGGGTGATGCAGGACGCCGCGGGCGATGGACGCTTTCTGCTCGGCCTGGGCGCCTCCAAGATCTTCATGAAGGAGATCGGCGAAGGCGAAAAGGGAAGAGAAGTTGGCCCCGCGGTCGTGATGCGCGAGAGCATCGAGATCGTTCAGGCGATGCTCGCCGGAGGAGCGGTTGAATACCACGGCAAGGCGTTCGAGGCGTCGGCGCCGGCGCTGAAGCACGACGCGCAGGTTTCGCGCCCATGCGTGCCCATCTACGTCGGCGCCACCGGGCCGGTGCTGCAGAGACTCGCCGGCTCACATGCCGACGGGCTGCTCACTGCCAGCATCACCACGCCCGCCTTCGTGCGCTACGCACGGGGCAACATGGAGGAGGGCGCACGGAAAGCGGGGAAGGACCCCGCCGCGCTCGATCTGGGAGCTGTGATCGTGGGCAGCATCAGCAAGGACGCGAAGAAGGGCAGGGAAGGCGCGCGCGAGATGGCGGCGATGTATCTCGCCAACAAGGTGCAGAACATTCGCGGTTCGGCCGATGTGCTGCTGCAAAAGGCGGGACTCAGCTTTGAGGAGATTGCGCCCATCGCAGATGCCATGGAGAGGGGCGGGCGCAAGGCCGCAGCTCAGGCGGTGAGCGACGAAGTGCTGCGCAAGGTATGCGCCATCGCCGGCACCCCGGACGAATGCTGCGAAAGGATCGCCGAGTATCGTCAGGCAGGCTGTACCAACATCATGCTGGAGATCTGGGGCGAGGACCGTGAAGAGCAGGCCAGGCTGTTTGGCCAGGCTGTGCTGCCGCACTTCCGCTAGAGCTTTGCGACGTTGCCGCCCGCAAGCTCGAGTCCGCGTTGGAGATCATTGCAGCAATCCGTACATCGACACCTGGTTCTCCGCGCCCACGAAAACGTGTCCGTCGGCAATAGTAGGCACGGTGAATTTCACGGCGTAGCCGGCCCCGTCGCGGCTGGGATTTTGCTGCGAGTTGTAGAGCTCAGTGTTGAGGTTATTGGCGTTGTAGGCACGCAGCACTGCGGTTCCGCCGCCGTACTGATCGCTCTGGATAATCCATACGATCCCGTTGCTGGTGCCGTTGGAGGAGACCGCCGGGGTAGGACCGGGAAAGTTGAAGACCCATGAAGATTGCGACGTAGGTCCGGTAGAAAGCAACTGTGCCTGCGGGTCGTAGCCGAAGGCCTTGAGGTGATCGTACTGGCCGCCAAAGTAGACATTGTTGTTCCAGAAGGCCGGAGCGCCCCAGACCCCGCCAATGATGAAAGGCAGTGTCTGCACGATTTGGTCGTCGTTGTTGGGGTGAAAGTGGCCCATGTTATCGCGATTCACCAGGTCGATCGTGCCTTCCTTTCCCGCCTGCACCAGCAAATGCGGATAGGTCGATCCCGGCTGGTCGGGCAGCAGGGTGACGCCACCAGAGCCGAGGTCGATGTCGTAGTAATCCAGATTTCCCTGGTCCCAGGGTGTGAAGTAATCGGTAAGAGCGAAGCCGGAAGTGGACCAGCTCAGGCGCAGAATGCTGTCACCGTAATCGGAGTTGGAGTCGTAGGTCCCGTTGCCCGTGGTGAGGTAGATCCCTCCCGAGGAGTCCGCTGCCGGGCCCGAGCCGCCGCCCCAATAACCGCCTTCGCGGCCGTTGGGAGTATCGACGTAGATACCGCTGGGATACAGTACAAGCTCATTGAACGCCAGAAGCCAGCCATGATAGGCGCCGAGGTCACAGTGGGAGGCCTCTGCGACAATGACCTGCCCGTTCTGCAAGAGCAAGGCCGCGCGTTGGCCTTCCACCCGAGGATCGAAGGTCAAAGAGCCAGTCTGCGTGCCGCTACCGCTGCCGGAAAAGCTTGCGAAAATGCGGTGCGGTGGAGTCCGCAAGGCGCCGCTCCGGATGTCCAGCGCGTATAACGTCTGAAAGAAGGTGGTAGTGTGAGTTCGTAGATCGTATTCCTTGGTCTTGGCAACCAGGAAGATTTCGTTGGTCGCGGTGTCAATCACCGGTGTGCCGGTGATACCGATTTCCGGCACCAGGTCATCACAATCCACATCGCTGCTGGACACCGGGCTGACCTGGAGGAGTGGCCCTGAGCCGATGAGAAGATTCTTACGCCAAAGCTGCTGTCCGCTGTTCACATCGAAGGCGTAAACCTGGTCGTGCTCGGTGGCGATGTACACCACATTGTGCAAAACGCCCCCAATGTTGACGTTGGGCACGTAAAGCGGCTGGGCGTAGACAAATCCCTGCACGGGAAACACGGCTCGCCGGCCAAACTGACTAACGTTTACATTCCCCAGAGTCAAAATGCTTTCGTGGGTGTTGGTGCCGGAGCGATAGTTGTCGTTCTGGTATGTGGTGACCGCCACTTGGGCGGACAGAAGCGTACTGCATAAAACCAGAACAAAGGTAACGAAAGGGGCGTAGAGACCTTTCATACGCACGCGATGCTCCTCCGCTGTGAGATGTTGGCACTGCCTAGAGGTGGATCGAATTATCATACAGATTTCGGCCGCTCACAACAGTTTTTCCTTGGAGCAGGAACGGAGCATTACTGTAGCGTTAAGGAGTTAAGTCAGGCTGCTGACTGCCGGGGCCACGGAAAACTTTTCTTGTTTCGACGAGGAGGCGCATGCCCGAAACCGATCAGCTCACCATCGCACCAGCTAGCCCGTGGAAACGTGTTTTCCTCGGACCGCGAGAGCTTCGCGCCGGCTGGCGCGTGCTGATTTTCCTTGCTTTGGTCGCCCTGCTAAGCGCGGCGAGCGCTCCCCTGCAGCGCAGAGCAGCCCGCAACTTTGTGGCACTGTTCTCAGCTCCACACGTTATTGCCGCCGAGACCCTGGCGTTCGGGACTGTGCTGCTGGCCGCCCTCGCGATGGCCCGCTTTGAGCATCGTCGCCTAAGCGACTACGGCTTGCCCATCCGCCAGATCTTCGGCAAACAGTTCTGGACCGGCGCCCTGTGGGGTTTCGTGATGCTCTCGTTCATCGTCGCCATGATGGCGGTGACCCATGCCTATTCGCCCGGCGGCCTGGCGCTTTCGCCGCTCGGCATCGTCAAGTATGGATTACTGTGGGTCCTGGCATTTCTGTTAGTCGGACTCTTCGAGGAATTTACCTTCCGCGGCTATGCCCAGTTCACTCTGACCACGGGACTTGGCTTCTGGCCGGCCGCGGCAATCACATGCATTGTGTTTGCCGTGGGGCACCTGGGCAATCCAGGCGAGAACTGGGTCGGCGTGGTGGAGATTGTCTTGATCGCCTTTTTCCTTTGCCTGGCGCTGCGGCGCACCGGCAGTCTCTGGTTCGCCATCGGATGGCACATGGCGTTCGACTGGGGCGAGAGCTTCTTCTATTCCACGCCGGACAGCGGCATCCGCGCCGCGGGCCACATGTTGAATGCCGCGTTGACCGGCTCGAAGTGGCTGAGCGGCGGCACCGTCGGCCCGGAGGCCAGCGTCTTCGACGTTATCGTGACCCTTGCCGGCATCCTGCTGCTGGCCAGGCTCTACCCCGAGGCGAAGTACCCCATGCTGGCGGCGGAAATTGGGCCAGACGCGGGCCCGCCAGTTGCACAGATTAGCGAACCACCTCAGCCGGCCAATCCGTGAGAACGCGCAGAGGAGGCTGCGCTACTGTGCCGCGGCTGTCGATCGCTCCTCCAGTGCCGAGGTGCAGAACGGGCACCGCGTCGCTCTCTTCACAATGCCGCTGAAGCAGAAGGGACATTCCTTCATCTCCACCTCCTTCACGCGGTGAAAGCGGTTCACCTGCCGGATGAGCAGGAACACCCCGAACGCCACGATGACAAAGTTAAAGATGGTGTTCATGAAGAGTCCGTAGTTCAAGGTTGGAGCGCCCACGGACTTCGCTGCCGACAGCGACTCGAAGTGCCTCCCGGTAAGGCTGACGAACATATTGGAGAAATCGACCTTACCGAAGATACGGCTGATCAGCGGCATAATGATGTCGTCGACGAACGAGCTGACGACTTTGCCGAAGGCAACGCCAAGAATGATGCCCACCGCCATATCCAGCACGCTGCCCTTGAGCGCGAACTCCTTGAACTCTTTGAAGCCGCCCCTGCCGAGTTTCGCCAAAGGGGCGGGACTCACCATTCGCGAGGCAAAGTTGCTCAGCGTCACCGGATCGTTGGAATGCCCATGTTCCATAGCTTGGCCCTGCCTGAGCCGAAAAAATTCCTCTCAGCCCGGATAGTGAAACCGCCGGCAGCGCTTGTCAAGGCTTGTGTTCGTGCTTCGCGTGCGAATGAATATGCGGGTGGGAGTGGGTGAGTGCCCCGTGCGAGTGGCGATGCGCGTGCACCAGGTTTGCCCGCAACAGCAGTTCCTGGTTACCCAGGATCTCCGCCGGCGTGCCGCTGGCCGCGACCCTGCCGTCCTCCAGCACGAAGATGCGGTCGGCAATATCTTCCACGATCTCCAGCTGATGGGTCGCTGAAATCACGGTTTTGGCCGAGCTCTTCCACTCCTGGATAAGGTCGATCACCTGGCTCTGACTTCGTGGATCGAGCGTTGCCGTCGGCTCGTCCAGCAGCAGCACCTCGGGGTCGAGCACAATGACCGAGGCCAGCGCCACACGCTTCTTCTCGCCGCCCGAAAGCCGGTACGGCGGCCGCTCACGCAGGTGCGAGATTCCCATCAGCTTCAGCGTCTCCGTCACCCGCGCTGCCAGCTTGTCCTTCGGCCACTGCAGCTGCAGCGGGGCAAACGCCACCTCGTCCCACACTGTGGGGTTAAAGAGCTGCACCTCGGGGTTCTGGAAGACCAGCGCAACGCGCCGCCGAAAGGGAAGCGCGAAGCCATTGTCCTGCAGTCGCTGCGCCGTGAGCGGTACGCCGTCGAAGCTGATCGATCCCTGCGCCGGAGGATACAGCCCATCCAGCATCCGCAGCAGCGTGGACTTGCCTGATCCGTTGGCGCCGAGCAGGGCGGCACGCTCCCCCGGCGCGATCTCCAGCGAGAGGCCGCGCAATGCGGCAACGCCGTCGTAATCGAAGCAGACGTCGCGCAGCTCGAACAATGGCGGCATCGCGGTTCAGCGCCCCATCCAGATGGCGAGCGCGCCGGCAAACAGGAACACCACCAGCCCGGCGTAGTCCCTCATTGTCATACGAAAGTCGGAGAGGATTTGTATCTCGCCGCCGAAGCCCCGCGAATGCATCGCCAGATAGACGTCATTGCTCATCGCCATGCTCTTGCTGAGCAATACCCCCGCCGTCCGTGCCGCCATACGCCGCTGCTCCGCGGGCGGGAGCACGCCGACCGTCCGGCTGCGGCGCGCGTCCACCATCTGGGTTGCCGTCTCCACCAGGAGGAAGATATAGCGATAGGTCATCGCCAGCATGGTGGTCGCCTCCCTGGGCAGTCGCAGAGCGCGCAACGCCTTCAGCACATGTGTCCACGGAGTGCACAGGACCAGCAGCGTGGTGAAGGTGACCGCGGTCTCCACGCGCAGAATGAGCAGCACCGCGGCATGCACGCCTTGCGCCGTGATACTCGCCGGCCCCGACGGCGTAATGGGGTGACCAGGGGTTAGAAAAATTGCCGGCAGCGCGATGACTCCGGTGAAGGCCAGCACCACCAGCCACACGCGCTTGGCCAGCGTGGACAGGCTTACCTTCGAAAGCAGTGCCAGCGCTGCCGCCGCCGCAAACAGCGCCGCAACCACCACGATCTTGCGCGCCAGCGTCACCGCCAATACCAGCGAGAACAATCCCACGACCCGCACCCGCGGATCGAGTGCTTGCAACAAGCCGCGCCGCTGCGCAGTCTGTTCGGAGAGCATAGCGCGCGCGATCGCACGCGCAAAGCTCACGGCGGTGGATTGCAGGAAGCCGCGCCTCATGCGGTTGCTCCCCTCCAACGCTTCACCAGGCGCTGCGCCATGAGCGAAAGGCTGAGCAGTATGCCGGTTCCGAACATGGCCGAAAGCAGATAGCCGAAGCTGCGGCTCCGGACAAATGCCGGCGCATAGGCGGGAAAGGGCGCTGTCCACAAAGTCGAGAGCCGCTGCAAGCCGGCCGGCACCGCCTGCACCGGCGGGCGGGCGCTCGCCGCCAGGGAAATAGCATGCGCCAATTGCGCCGGCGACCATTCTCCCCATGCCGTTCCGGCGGCCAAAATTCCCACCGGCGTGAACAACATCAGGGCGGCGACCGCAAGCCACAGTCTGCGCAACGAAGTCGCCGCCGGACGCAACTCTGCGGCCTCGATTGCCGCCCCACGCGGCAGGCCCGAAGTCCGGCACAGCAACTTCGGATCGCCCACCTGGAGGTAAGCCACCAGTCCGGCCGAGATGGCGGCTTCCGCCAATCCTGCAAAGGTAAGATGCCCGAGCATCATCGCCGGAATGGCGACACCCAAACGATAGGGCGCATACAACGGCGCGCCGGCAGCGTCGTGAAACAGCACGGGCTGGAGACCGAACTCTATGGCCGCCACCAGGGCAGCGGCGTTGACGGCAAGGTAGCCCGCGACACCAGCCGCGATCACGCGCCGCCTGGAGGTGAGCGCCGCGCCTGCGGCGATCATCCGGTAGAGGGCATACGCTACCAGCGAGCCGACGATCGCCATGTTGAAGCAGTTCGCGCCGAGCGTGCTGATGCCGCCATCGCCGAAGAAGAGCGCCTGGATGGCGATCGCGATCGAGAGCGCCAAGATCGCGCCCGACGGCCCGAGCACGATGGCGGCGATGGTCACTCCCAACGCGTGGCCCGTGGTGCCGCCGGGCAGCGGCAGGTTGAACATCATCACCACAAAAGAAAATGCGGCGAATACCGAGATGAGCGGAATGACGCGGCTGAGCAGCTCGCGCTTGAGCCGCTTCAGCGCGGCGTACCATCCCCCGGCCGCTCCCGCATACAGCACCGCGCAGGTGGATGGACTCAGGTATCCGTCAGGAATATGCATGGCGTAATCGCCCAGTCCTCAGCGACTATCATCGTATCGCAGGAAGAGATCTTTTGTTGGACGTCACCAAGTTCACCAATTGGTGATAAACTCAATTCATGCGACGTGCAACAGTTACCATCTCGGACGATTTGGTTAAGGCGGTAGACGCTTACATTCGAGATCAGGAGGCACCGCCCGCGTTGACGGCTGTGGTCCAGGCTGCGCTGCGTCAGTACCTGTCGCTGCGTGGCTACTTACATCCGCGCCAGCCGTTGCACATCACTCCGGCCCGTCGTGGTAGCGGTCGCAATGATATAAGCCTCAAACACGATCAGTACTTTGCCGGGAAATGAGACGCGCCGTTATCGCCGATACGGGTCCTCTCTACGCTGCGGTAGATACGGACGACTCGTACCATAGGCGCACACGTGACGAATTGCAGCGCCTCGCACGCGACCAGTACAGTGTGCTCTTGGCTTATCCTACCCTGTTGGAAGCCTATTCACTCGTCTTGCATCGGCTCGGAACGGGCACTGCCGCAACATGGTTGAGGGAGATTCTCATCGGTAGCACCCTCGTCAATCCCTCCCCGGAAGACTATCTTCACGCCGTAACGAAGGTCGCATCCCTGCCCGATCAATCAATAACCCTATTCGATGCGACGGTAGCAGCGCTCGCAACGCGACTGGGCGCTCAGGTGTGGACCTATGATCATCATTTTGACGTGCTGCGAAGCAGGGTGTGGCGCTCTACTTAAGCGTTGACTGCGGAATTTTGTCGGCAGTAACAAGAAGTCCCGCTCAAGCTTCGCTTGAACGGGGCACCCGGCGAAAATCGCTTCCCATTCATCCCAAAGGCGGGGATGAGTGGGGCACCCGCAGAAGAGACTTCAGCAGCTAGACTTCCTCGATCTCGTCGCGCCGCACTCTCACGCGTTCTCGGCCGAACTCCACCTCAAACTCGTCGTCAGAACGGTCCGCATAATATTTCCGCAATGGACGCACCAACCAGGGACTCGCTATGCCGACGCGGCGGCCAGCGCTGAGCGCTCTTCATTGAACCTCACCGACACCAACTTCGACACTCCCGGCTCCTGCATGGTCACGCCATACAGCACCGGCGCCATGGTCATCGTCTTCTTGCTGTGGGTGATGATGATGAACTGCGTCTGGGCGCTCATCTCCGCCACCAACTCGATGAAGCGCCCGATGTTGGCTTCGTCCAGCGGCGCGTCCACTTCGTCGAGAATGCAGAACGGGCTGGGCTGATACTGGAAGATGCCGACCAGCAGCGCCAGCGCGGTCAGCGCCTTTTCTCCGCCGGAGAGCAGCAGCACGTTCTGTAGCTTCTTGCCGGGCGGCGAGGCCACCACATCGATGCCGCTCTCCATCGAGTTTTCCTGGTCGGTGAGGCGCATAAAGCCCTGCCCGCCGCCGAAGAGCTTGCTGAAGGTGCGCCCGAAGTTTTCGTTGACGATGTTGAACGCCTCTTCGAACTTCTGCCGCGAGATGGTATCGATCTCCCTGATGGTGCTCAGCGTGTTCTCAATCGATTGCAGCAGATCCTGCCGCTGGGTTTCCAAGAACTCGTGGCGTTGCGCCGTCTCCTTATACTCTTCCAATGCCATCATGTTCACGGGCCCCATGTTCTCCAGCCGCGTGCGCATCTCGTGATAAGCATCCTCTTCATTCGCCAGCTCATCGCCGGCCACGCGGGGCAGGGAAGCGTCGGCCAGGAGTTCGGCGGGTTGCTGGCCCAGTTCCTGCACGCAGTTCTCTGACAGATGCTGAACGTCGGAGCGTACGCGGGCCTGCTCGGCGGAGAGCTCGCCACGACGATCGCGGGCGGCATCCAGGGTCTCGCGCGCTGATTTCAACGCCTGTTCCAGGTCGACAATACGCGCGCGCACGGTCTGCAGTTCCTCCTGCAATTTGCGATCGCGTTCCTGTGCGGCATCGCATTCCGCATTCCATGCAATGATCTGTGCTGCGAGTTGAATGTTCTCCTCTTCGCGCTGGTGCTTCTCCGCAGTGGCCGATTCGAGCTGCGCCTTCAGCCTGGCGAGATGTGCCGAGACTTCGGACAGCATCGCCCCGATGCGCTGCACAGCCATCACCGCCCCGCGCCGGCGCTCGTCCAGCGCGGCGAGGTTGGCGCGGCCTTCGCCGGCTAGCTGCACCGCCTCATCGCGTCGCTGACGCAGCGATTCCAGGCTCTCTTGCGCCGCCTGCATCTCGGCCTCTAATGCGCGCTGCTGCTCCTCGCGCTGCACAAGCTGGCTGCGCTGCACGGCAACGAATGCCTCGCTCTCCCCACGCTCTTCACTGACGCGGCGCGACTCGCGCTCATACGTAGAGAGCCGCTCCCGTACCCGCGCCATTTCGCTTTCCAGCTGGCGCAGCGTGTGCTCGGAGGTCATGGCCTGGCGTTCGCATTCGCGCTTCTCGTCTTCCAGCCGTTGCAGCAGGCCGCTAAGCTCCGCAATGTCGCGGCCGAGGGCAGCGATGCCGGTCTCTTTCTGGCTCATGGCACGCTCAAGCTCCGCCCTTTGCAGCAGCACGTCGCGCAGCTCGCGCTTCATCGAGAGCGGGCCCTGGCTGCGCTGCTTGCCGCCGGTGACGGTGACGTTGTGGAAGCACTCGCCCGACTGCGAGAGGAAGAAGGCGTCGGGATTTTCCAGCGCCAGGCTGCGGCCCACTTCCGGATCGGGCACGATGTAGCCGTGCCCGAGCTTGGACAGGATCACCTCCAGCGACTTGCCGAAGCCATTCAGCACGCGAATGCAGTGCTTCAAGGGAACGATGCTATCGCCCGGCGACACAGGCTGGACCGACTCTTCGAGGTGAAAAGAAAACTTGGCTTGCGAGTCTTCCGGGTGGACCAGGAAGGTGGCGCGCCCATCGACATCGGTGCGCAGCAGGCGCAGGCCTTCGTCGGCGGCGTCCCACGACTTTACGACGATGTAATTCAATTCGTCGCGCAGGAAGTCGTCCACCACGTGCTCGTAACGGTCGTCCACTTCGAGGAAATCGGCCAGCACTCCGGCGGGCGCACGCCCCCCTTGCAGCGCGCCCGAGGTGAAGAGCTTGCGGACGGATTCGGTGGCATAGCCGTGCTCGGTGATGCCCGCTTCCAGCGATCCTTTCTTGCCCATCAGGGCGGCATACTCGCCGCGCAGCGAATCGAGATGACGCTTGGCATCCATTTCGGCCGCGCGCTGGGCCTCAAGTTGCCGGCGCGTGTCGCCGACCTGCAGGGTGAGCGTCTGGACATGCTGCGAGGCCGTCTCGAATTCCAGGCCGAGCTGGCCGCTCTGCCCGCCAAAGCCTTCGAGCTGCTGATTGGCCGTGGAAGTCTCCTCATCCAGACGCTGCGCCTCGCGGTGGAGCGCGGCGATGCGCTCCTCGGCTTGCGCTATGCGATTGCGTACGGCGGAAGCCGCAGAGACGGCTTGCAGGACCGCATCCCGCCGCTGTTCCTGCCGGCGCTCGACCTCAATGACCAAGGCCGATGCGGCGGCAGCTTCTTCCTGCCGCTGCTCCAATTGCTGCTGGGCAATCGCCACTTCGGCATTGGCCGATGCCAGCGTCGCGCGGTCGCTCTCCAGTTCCTGCTCCAGGCGTGCGCACTGCGCTTCGGTGTTGGCGATTTCGGCCTGCGCCCCGGCAGAGCGCGCGTCCAGCTCGATACAGCGCTCGTCGTTGGTGCGGCGACGGGCGGCGGCGCGGTCCAGATCGAGCGCCAGCGAATTCAGCTTCTCGCGATTGTCTTGGGCCTCGCGCTCGATAGCGTAGCCGCGCTGGGTGCGCTCGCCATGCTCGGCGTCCATCGCCTGCACGGCTTCGCTCTTGTCACGGATATCGCCGGCAACTTCGGCGAGCTGTTGCTCCAGTAAGGTCGCTTCGCCATCAAGCTGCGCGAACTTGCTGGCCAGCACCACGCGCAGCTTGGCACGCATCTCCTCGCGCAGCTTGGCGTAGCGTTCCGCCTTCGACGCCTGCCGCTTGAGCGAGTTCATCTGGCGCGTGACTTCGTCGAAGATATCGTTGATGCGCGCCAGGTTGAGCTTGGCGTCCTCCAGGCGCGCCTCCGCCAGCCGCTTGCGCGCTTTGTACTTGGTGATCCCGGCGGCCTCTTCGATGATGGCGCGGCGGTCGGTAGGCTTGCTGCTGAGGATTTGTCCAATGCGCCCCTGCTCGATGATGGCGTACGACTCAGGCCCCAGGCCCGTGCCCATGAAGATGTCCTGAATGTCGCGCAGGCGGCAGAGCTTGCCGTTCAGCAGATACTCGCTTTCGCCGGAGCGGAAGAGGCGCCGCGTGATCTGGATCTCACCCGCTTTGAAGGTGCGTTTGAACTTGCGGCGGCGAATCTTCAG
>Ga0335081_10015422_pt1 | contig 12358 bp, 8 predicted proteins | sample Lox_Sample_35_FD_206713 | JGI IMG/M metagenome (GOLD analysis project Ga0335081, IMG submission 206713) | Soil microbial communities from Loxahatchee National Wildlife Refuge, Florida, United States - Lox_Sample_3.5 | ecosystem: Environmental > Terrestrial > Soil > Wetlands | place: USA: Florida... | reverse complement strand
AGCTTCGGCACGATCGTGACGGCCAGGTAATCGGTCACGCTGCCCTGCAGCGCGGCGAAGCTGGTTTGCGTCAGCCCGGAGCGGCCACGCAGCGCGGAATAGATCTCGTTGGCGCGGAAGCTGTTGTCGAAGAAGTCGGCGCTAGTGCCGATGTAATACGGATAGGACGGCCCGACCGGCCGCTGGTTGGCGGTCGCGACGACGTGCCCGGGCGGGTCATAGACCTGCGGCTCAGCCGCGTACGGGATGACGCCGGCCACGTCGTCGGCGCCGGTTCCGGTGAGCGGGAGCCACGGGTCACCACCGGCGACCTGGGGAAAGTAGCCGGCCGAGATGACCCCGATGTTGCCCTGGTCGTCGGCGTAAACGAAGTTCTGCGCCGGCGCGTGCCACGCCGCGAGCGCCGCCTTGAACTGGCCGAAATTACCGGCCTCGTCCACGCTGACCAGCGCGGCCAGGTCGGCGGACGGAACGTTGCCCATCCAGTCGACCGCCATGGTCTGCCCGGCCTGCGTCATGATCGGCCCGTGCACGGTGAGGTAGACGGTCAGGTGCACCGCCGCGCCGCCGCGGACGTTGATCGTGTAGCGCACCCGCTGCGTCCGCCGCCAGGCGCCGCGCCAGTAGTACTGGTCCGGGCGGCTGGCGCTGGTCCGCTCGGCGTAGAACAAGGCGGCCTGGTTCTGGGTGTCAGTGAGCGACCAGGCGATGTGCGCATTGTGCCCGATCAGCACGCCGGGAACGCCGGGCACGGTGACGCCGCTGGCGTCCAGGCCGGGCGCGGACAGGGCCGCCTCGTACCAGATCGACGGCAGCGTCTGCGGCAGGTGCGGGTCACCCGCCAGCAGCGCGCCGCCGCCCGCCACCGCGGGCCCGTTGGCGGCCCACGCGTTACTGTCGGGTTCGCGGTGCACAAGCCCGGCGGGGAGCCGGCTGAGCTGGGCCAGCAGGGTGCCCGCCGCCGTGGTGACGGCCGATGATGATCCGAAACGGGCCGCACTGGAGTCATCCGACGATCCGGCGGTCGCGGCAGACAGGACCGCGCTCACGGTGGCCGGGGCCCGGGGCGCCGTACTGGCCGCGTCCGGGGCGAGCGGCGTCAGGCCAGGATGCTGGTACGGGCCGGGGTCGTAGGGGCTCTGCTGGTTGGCCGGGATAACCGGGAACCAGGCCGTCATCCGCGCCGCCCCGAGCGACTTCGCCAGCAGGGCGTCGTCCAGTGGCGTGGTCGTGAAGTCGAGTTCCTCGGTCAGCACGCCCTGGATGACCAGCGAGTCCACCGGGGTCCACGGCCCGGGGTAGACGCGGGCCAGGGAGAAGACGGCCGGCCAGTCGCCGTCCGCGCGGACCCGCGCGATGTCATCGTTGACGCCCTGGGCGTACGCCAGCAGCGCCTGGCCGGCCGGGCTGGACCGCGGGGTCTGGGCCCATTCCCGCTGCGCCGTGCGTACTAGGCCGAGGCGCAGCTCGAACTCGTCCGACGACAGGTCGGAGGGACCGGCCAGCTGCGCGAGCCGGCCCTCACCGAGGCGGCGTTCCTCGTCCATCTCGGCGAGCCGGAACGATGCGTGCACGTACCCGAGGGCGAGGAAGGCGTCGTGATCGGTCGCCGCCCGGACCGAAGCGATCCCCTGCGCGGTGTAGGTCACCGAGACGGGATGCTGCAGACCGGGCAGGCGCAGCGCCTGCGACGTGGCCGGCCGGCCGCCAGCCGCCGAGGTCCACGCGCCGCGGCCGGCGTCGAGGACCGCGCCGAGCGGCGGGATGGCGCCGAAACCGGCCGCCATCACCCACAGCAGCACGGCGGAAACCAGGGCCGCGCCGGCCAGGTTGGCGGTCCGGCCGAGCCTTTTCCACCGCCGGCGGCCTCCGCGCACGGAAGACAGTATCTCCCGGAGGGGGATCAGATGGCCGGGGGGATGCGGGCGTGCCAGGGGCGGGCTTGTTCGAGTTGGGCGGAGAGGGAGATCAGGGTGGCCTCGTCGCCGATCCGGGCGGCCAGCATGACGCCGATCGGCAGGCCGTCTGCGTTCCAGTACAGCGGCAGGTTGACCGCGGGCTGGCCGGTTAGGTTGTATGCGGCCGTGAAGGGGGTGAACTGCTTCTGCCGTTCGAAGTTCGCGGCCGGATCGACCTCGGTGAAGTAGCCCACCGGCACCGGCGGCGAGGCCAGGGTCGGGGTGAGGATCGCGTCGTAGGCGTTCATCGTGGCCAGCGCCGGGCGCAGGACCGCCTGCAGGTAGGCCTGGGCGAAGACCAGCTCACCGCCGTTGACCGCCAGGCCGCGTGCACGCATGTAACGGGTGAACGGCAGCAGCAGGTCCTCGCGGGCCGGATCGATGGGAGCGAGCGTCGCGTAGGCGTACCAGAGCGTCTCGAAGAACGGCACCACGTCCGGCCCGATCGGCGGCGCCACGTCCTCAACGTCATGGCCGAGCTCGCCGAGCAGGACGCTGGCGTCCTGGTAGGCGGCCACGCAGTCGGGATGGACGATCGCGCCCTCGACCACCGGCGTGAGCATGCGGGCGATACGGAGGCGGCCCGGGGCGCGCTGCGCGTGGCCGAGGAACGTCTCCCCCTCCGGCAGCGGCGGCTGTGTATACATGTCGCCCGGATGGTTGCCGCTCATCACGTCGAGCAGCAGGGCGGCATCGGCCACGGTGCGGGCGATCGGGCCGTTGACCGCCAGGCCGAACAGATCAGGGACGATCGGACCGTCGGAAACCCGGCCGCGGGATGGCTTGATGCCGAACAGCCCGCACACGCTGGACGGAATGCGAATGGACCCGCCGCCATCGCTGCCCTGCGCCGCCGGGGCCAGCCGGGCGGCCACGGCCGCGGCGGCCCCGCCGCTGGAGCCGCCCGCCGACCGGGTAAGATCCCAAGGCGTCCGGGCAGGAGGCCCGATCTCGGTCTCCGTGTAACACGGGAGGCCAAATTCGGGCGTCGCCGTCTTGCCGGTGATGACCGCGCCGGCGGCCCTGATCGCCGCCACGACGTAATCGTCACCGGCCGGCACATAGTCCGCATACACGGCCGAGCCGAACGTCTGCCGGACACCATCGACCATGTTCAGATCCTTGATGGGGATCGGCACCCCCAGAAGTGGCGGAAGGGACGCCGACTCCGCATGCTCCGTTACGACCTTTTCCGCGGTGCGGGCCTGCTCTAGGGCCAGCTCGGCGGTTACCGTGTAAAACGCTCCTACCAGCGCGTTCAGCTCGTCGGTACGTCGCAGATAATGATTAGTGACCTCGACGGGAGAAAGCTGGCGGTCGCGGATGGCGGAGGCCAGGGCGGTCATCGAAAGCTCGTGAATCTGCGGCATGTCACCAAATGGTAGACCCGCTAAGCCGGCAAGGGCCGAAAATGGATTCCTGCCCCGCCGGGACCCTTCATACACTCCCCACAGCGACACAATTAACTCAGCCAGTGACGACTTGCGTTCACCCTTTCGTCAGTTACGCTGGGCGTGTGGAACAGATGACATGGCTGACCAGGAAAAGCCATAGGTCATCGGCCCCGTCGAACGAACAGGGGCGCAACGGCGCGCGCCCGCATCATTCGGGTGGCGCCGTAGTACCGCACGCGGGCCCGGCCATCATCGGCCCGCCCGAGGGAACTGAACCGCCCGACGGGCCCGGGGGGACCGCGCCCGCCGAGGGATCACGGCCGCCAGGACCAGCAGAGTCAGCCCCGGCCGCGGGGGTAGCCGAGGCATCGGCGCCGGCTGCGGCGCGGAACACGCAGGAGCGGGAGTCCGCCCTGGGCTCGGCGGCGGCCAGCGCCGCGTTCCGGGCCGCGACCCGCAGCGTCTGGCCCGGCACCGAGGACCGGCTGGCCCGGCCCGCCGCACCCGCCCCCGGCCCGGCCTCCGCCGGCCCCGGCGGCGTCGGCGGCCCCGGCGTGGCCAGCTTCGGGCCGCTGGGTACCGTCTCCTACGAAGAGGCCAGCAAGCAAGTCTGGGAGCCCCGCCGGCTGTACAAGGAACCGCTGCTCCGGCCAAGGCGACGGCCGGATTCCGGGCCTCCCCGCAGCCCGGGACCGCAGGACCCGGCGCCCAGCCAGCCAGAGACGGCCCAGCCAGAGACGGCCCAGCCAGAGACGGCCCAGCCAGAGACGGAACCGCGTCCGGCCGCGTCCGGCGCGGCGGGTTCCGCGCCTCAGCGCCGTGACATCCCGGTGCGGCGGCTCGCGATCACCGCGGGCAGCGGCGCTGCACCCGGATCCGGCTCAGGCAGCCCCGGCGTCGGCCCGGCGTCCGGCTCGGACAGCCCCGGCGGCTCCCCCGGCGCCGGGACGGGCGGCCCGGAGCGCAGAGCGGACCGGCTGCGCCTCGGCGACCTGCTGGCCGACTCCCGGATGCGGATCTGGAAGCGGCGGCTGCTGGTCGCGATCGTCGCGGGGCTGATCTTCACGTTCATCTTCACCTGGCGGGCGGGCCTGACCGCCGCGGTCCTCGCGGGCATCGCCGACGCCGTGTACCGGTCGCGGACGACCGCGTCGATGCCGCCTGGAGTGCGGCTGACCGGCGCGCAAAAGCGCACCCAGCGCCAGCTCGCGCGGATGGAGCGGGCCGGTTACCGTGCGCTGCATTCGCGGCCCATCCCCGGCAGCCGGGAGTCCATCGACCACTTCGTGGTCGGGCCGACGGGCGCGTACGCGATCGACTCGGAATCCTGGGACAAGCGGCTCCCGATCCGGACCAAGAACGCCCGGCAGATCTGGCACGGGCCGTTCAGCAAGAAGGACCGGCTGGAGCACGCCCGCTGGGAGGCGCAGCAGGCCTCCGACCGGCTGACCGCCGAGCTCGGTACCCAGGTGTACGTCCGCCCGGTGCTGGCCGTGTACGGCCCGAAGGTCCCGTGGCATTTCGCCACGATCCGCGAGGTCGACGTGTTCGACGGCGACCGGCTCCGCAAGTACCTGCGGCGCAACGCCACGCTGAAGGACCGGCCGAAGCTTACCGCGGGCGAGGTTGACCAGATCTACGCGGCCGCCGCCCAGGTGCTTCCGCTCAACGATGCCGCGCAGCACACTCCGGTAGGCTGAGGAAAACCTGCGAGCAGGGCCTCCCTGCGTTCCTCGGCTCACATTCGGAGATGACCGGTCATGCCACCGCTTCGGTCCCGCACTGTCACGCACGGCAGAAACATGGCGGGCGCCCGTGCCCTGCTGCGCGCCACGGGCGTCGCCCGCGAGGACATCGGCAGGCCGATCGTAGCGGTCGCCAACAGCTTCACCGAGTTCGTTCCCGGGCACGTCCACCTGCGCGAAGTCGGCCAGGTCGTCTCGGACGCGGTCCGCGCGGCCGGCTCGATTCCCCGCGAGTTCAACACCATCGCCGTGGACGACGGCATTGCCATGGGCCACGGCGGCATGCTGTATTCACTGCCGAGCCGCGAGCTGATCGCCGATTCGGTCGAGTACATGGTGAACGCGCACTGCGCGGACGCGCTGATCTGCATCTCCAACTGCGACAAGATCACGCCGGGCATGCTGATCGCGGCGATGCGGCTGAACATCCCGACCGTGTTCGTGTCGGGCGGCCCGATGGAAGCCGGCCGCCCGGCCGGCGCGGCCGCCCTCGCCGCGGGCGGGCGGAAGCTCGACCTGATCGACTCGATGGTCGCCTCAGCGGACCCGTCGGTGTCGGACGCCGAACTGCTCGACATGGAGGAGTCCGCCTGCCCGACGTGCGGCTCCTGCTCGGGCATGTTCACGGCCAACTCGATGAACTGCCTGACCGAGGCGATCGGCCTCGCGCTGCCCGGCAACGGGACCACGCTGGCCACGCACACCGCGCGGCGCGGCCTGTTCGAGCGGGCGGGGACCGCGATCGCGGAGTTGACCCGCCGCTACTACACCGACGGCGACGAGTCGGTGCTGCCCCGCGCCATCGCCTGCCGGGACGCGTTCGAGAACGCGATGGCGCTGGACGTGGCGATGGGCGGGTCGACCAACACGATCCTGCACCTGCTGGCCGCGGCGCACGAGGGCGGTGTGAACTTCGGCCTCAAGGAAATCGACGAGCTGTCGCGCCGGGTGCCCTGCCTGTGCAAGGTGGCCCCGAGCAGCAGCTACCACGTGGAGGACGTGCACCGGGCGGGCGGCATCCCGGCCATCCTCGGTGAGCTGGACAGGGCCGGCCTGCTCAACAGCGCCGTCCGCACCGTGCACAGCGACTCGCTGCGGGAGTTCCTCGACGCCTGGGACCTGCGGTCCGACCTGGTGCGGGACGAAGCCGTCGAGCTGTACCACGCGGCGCCCGGCGGGGTCAGGACCACCAAGCCGTATTCCCAGTCGGCGCGCTGGGAGACGCTGGACCTGGACCGTTCGGACGGGTGCGTCAGGGACGCGGCGCACGCCTACACCGCGGACGGCGGCCTGGCCGTGCTCTACGGCAACCTGGCCCCCGAGGGCGCGATCGTCAAGACGGCCGGGGTGCCCGAGGAATTGTTCCGGTTCGAGGGGACCGCGCGGGTGTTCGAGAGCCAGGAGGCCGCGGTGGACGGCATCCTGAACGGAGCGGTCAGCGCGGGCGATGTCGTGGTGATCCGCTACGAGGGGCCACGCGGCGGTCCCGGCATGCAGGAGATGCTGTACCCGACGAGCTTCCTCAAGGGCAAGGGCCTCGGCCGGGCCTGCGCGCTGATCACCGACGGGCGGTTCTCCGGCGGAACGTCCGGCCTGTCCATCTGCCACATCGCGCCCGAGGCGGCGGCGGGCGGCGTTATCGCGCTGGCCGAGGACGGCGACACGATCACGATCGACATCCCGCGCCGCGACCTGACGCTGGACGTGCCCGACGGCGAGGTCGCGGCCCGCCGGGACCGGGTGCTGGCCCGGCTGCACAGCTACCGCCCGGCCGGCCGAGAGCGACCGGTCAGTGCCGCGCTGCAGGCCTACGCGGCGATGACCACGTCCGCGGCGCAGGGCGCGGCGCGTGACGTCGGCCTGCTCTGCGACCGGGCCGCCGGGTCCGCCGGGTCCGCCGGGTCCGGCGGGCGTTGACCTCCGGGCTGGGCGGACGGTGAACGGGCGGGACTTCGTCCGGGCGGCACGCGGGTCGGACGCCGCCGACGTGGCCCGGATCCAGGTGGAATGCTGGCGTCGCGGGTATGCCGGGCTCATCCCGGATCCGGTGCTGGCCGAGCTGACGAGCGATGACGCCTGCGGTCAATGGCGCGAGCGCTGGGCGGAAGCGATCAGCAAGCCGCCGACGAGCAGGCACCGGGTGCTGGTGGCCACCAGCACCGGGGAAGCTGTGGGCTTCGCGTCGGTCGGGCCCGCCAGCGACCCGGACCGCTGGCCGGCCACCGATGCGGAGCTGTTCGAACTGCGGATCGCGCCCGGCCTGACTGGTCACGGCCACGGCGGCCGGCTGCTCAATGCCGTGGCCGACACGCTGGCCGAGGACCGGTTCAGCCGGGTGTCGGCGTGGGTGCTGGAAGCCGACACGGCGATGCGCCGTTTCCTGGAAACCGCGGGGTGGGCCGGCGACGGCGCGCGGAGCGAACTGGACATGGGCGTCCGCGTCCCGATCCTGCGGCTGCACGCGGCGCTGGCCGCCCCGCCCGACTGAGCGCAGAGGGAGCGGAATTGGCTCAGCCGCGAGACTGGCTGGCGGGTACGCGGCCGCGGACGTTGCCGGCCGCGGTCGTCCCCGTGCTCATCGGCACCGGGGTCGCCTTCGGGTACGGCAGGTCTTCCGCGTGGCGGGCCGTGCTCGCCCTGATCGTGGCGCTGGCGCTGCAGATCGGCGTCAACTACGCCAACGACTACAGCGACGGCATCCGCGGCTCGGACGAGGCGCGCGTCGGCCCGGCCCGGCTGGTCGCCGCGGGCCTGGCGCCGCCGCGGCAGGTGCTCGCCGCGGCGTTCGGCTGCTTCTTCGTGGCCTGCGTGGCCGGCCTCGTGCTCGCGATCTTCACGTCCTGGTGGCTCATCCTGGTCGGGGCCGCGGCCGTCGGGGCCGCCTGGTTCTACACCGGCGGCAGCCATCCGTACGGGTACCGCGGGCTGGGTGAGGTCGCGGTGTTCGCGTTCTTCGGGCTGGCGGCGGTGGCCGGTACCGCCTACGTGCAGATGTCCGCGCTGAGCTGGCTCGGGCTGATCGCCGCCGTGCCGGCCGGGCTGCTGTCCTGCGCGCTGCTGATGATCAACAACTTGCGGGACATCGGCACCGACGCCGACGTGGGCAAACGCACGCTTGCGGTCCGCCTCGGCGACCTGCACAGCCGCACGGTTTACCTGACCTGCCTGCTCGCGCCGTTCGCCGTGGCCCTGGCCATCACCCCGGCGCGGCCGCTGGCCGCGCTGACCCTGGCCACGCTGCCGCTGACGTTCGGCCCGATCCGGGTCGTCCGGTCCGGCGCGGCGGGACCTGCGCTGATCCGGGCCCTCGGGCAGACCGGCCGGCTGCAGCTCGCGTTCGGCGCCGCTCTCACCATCGGCCTGGCCGTCAGGCTGTGAGCGCGGGCCCGGGCGGCGGTCACCGGCGGCGGCCCGGGCGCGTGGCGGACGGCGCGTGCGGCCACCGGAACCGGACCGCGGGTTCCGCTGGAGTGTGAGGGTGATCACACCGGCCCGGTCTGACTGCGGAAGTTCCTTTTGCGGAGGAAAAATCACCAAAGGGGATCCGATGGCTTTCCGCGCGCATCAGCCGTGCTGCGCGTTGTGATGAATGCCGCAACGTGGCGAAATGAATGGGTTTACGCTCTTCGGTAGCGGTGATCAACGATCCCACAGTGATGAATCGCGGGTACCGTGACCGGAGGAGAACATGACGTATCCCCGCAACGCTTCGCCTGCCGGGGCGGACGCAGAGCGGGCTGCCTTCTTGCGCGATCTTCGCGCGTTGCGCGACCAGGCGGGCCTGCAATCCCAGGAACTTGCGGCGCGCGCGCATTATCCGGAAGACACGCTGAAAACCGCCGAGAGCGGCCCCGCGCTCCCTACTCTCCCCGTGCTGGAAGCGTACGTACGCGCGTGCGGCGCTCGCCCGGCGGAGTGGGAAGAGCGCTGGCGGCAGATCATGCAGGAGCCCGCCACCTCGCTGGAGCTGCCCACCCGGGCTCCCACCGCGGGCCGGCTGCCGACCAGGACGACGGCTTTCTCGTCGGCCGCCGACCAGGCGGCCGTCGGGCCGGGGCTGGCCCGCGTCGCGGCCGGCCTCAATCCCGCGCTGACCGGCTCGGACACGGGCTCGTGGTTCGCCCGCCCGGACACCGCGGCCGCCGGGTCAGCGGCCGGAACCCCGGCGTCAGCCGCACCCGCGCCGCCCGTGCCCGGACCGCCCATGCCGGGACCGCCCGTATCCGGGCCGTCCAGGTCCGGGCCTCCGACAGGGCCATCGGCGGAGCGTGAGACGGCCTGGCGTCCCGCGGAGCGCGAGACCAGCTGGCCGTCCACGGGACCCGAGACCGGGCGTCACCGGCCGGAGCACGAGACCGCGTGGCCGCCCGCGGAACCGGAGACCTCCTGGCGGGCCTCCCCGCCGGAGACCACGCCGCACCCGGCGGAGCCCGAGGCGTCCTGGCGGTCGGCCGAACAGCAAGAAACCTGGCGGCCTGCCGGGCGCGAGACCTCCTGGCGCCCGATGGCGAGCGAAACGACGTGGCGCCCGCCCGCGGGTGGGGGGCCGGGGACCGGGCCGCCGCCCAGGCCGACGGACTCTCCGCCCGCCGCGTCGATGCCGCCCTTCGGGCCCGCAGAGCCCGTGGCCGGCGAGACCCCGCCCGGCACCGCGGCCGACCGGGCCTCAGGCCGGAAACCCGCCGCCCCGCTGGACGCGTCGGCCCTGCCGTCGGCGTCACGTCAGGCGACGCGGCGGACCACCGCCGCCCTCGCCGTGCTCTCCGTGGTGGCGATTCTCCTGGTCGCGGCGCTGCTGTGGCTGGCCCTGGCCTCCTAGCCGGTCCGGCGGGCTAGGGCGGCCAGATCATGGGACGATCGGCGGGATCGGCCTCGGCCGGGGCGGTTCCGCCGCCACGGCCCGCGGCGGCGTGATGACCTCGAGCCCAGGCGCCGGATCCCGGGCCGCGGCGGGATCCAAGCCGACCACCGCGTCATCCGGGTCGGCACCGTCCGTCGCAGCAATGGCCTCACCGTCGCCGCCTGCTGGGACCGCGCCGGCAGCGTCGGCACCGTTGACCGCCGCGCCGTTTGCGGCGGGACCGATGGCCTCGGGCTGGCCGGCACCGGCCAGGCCGGCTGGGGACGCCGGCTCGGGCAGGCCCGTTTCGTTCCCGGTGCCCGCGGCGGGCGTGCTGGCGGGCCCGGCGTCATCTCCGCCGGCCCGCCCGTCGAAGGCGGAGGTGATGGCCTTGAGGGCCGACGTGACCTCGCCCGGGATGACCCACATGGTGTTTCCCGGGCCCTGGGCAAGCTGCGGCAGCGTCTGCAGGTACTGCCAGGCCAGCAGCTTCGGGTCCGGGTCGTTGCGGTGCACCGCCTGGAACACGTTGCCGATAGCCTGCGCCTGGCCCTCGGCCCGCAGGATGGCCGACTGCTTTTCGCCCTCCGCGGTGAGAATACTGCTCTGCTTTTCGCCCTCGGCGGTGAGGATCTTGGCCTGCTTGACGCCTTCGGCGGTGAGGATCGCGGCGCGCTTCTCGCGTTCGGCGCGCATCTGCTTCTCCATGGCGTCGACGACGCTCTTCGGCGGGTCGATCGCCTTGATCTCTACACGGGTCACCCGGATGCCCCACTTGCCGGACGCGTCGTCGAGCACGCCGCGGAGCATGTTGTTGATGTGATCCCGGGAGGTGAGGGTGGCTTCCAGGTCCATGGAGCCGATCACGCTCCGCAGCATGGTCGCGGTGAGCTGCTCGATGGCCTGGATGTAGTTGACGATCTCGTAGTCGGCCGCCCGCGGGTCAGTGACCTGGAAGACCAGCACCGTGTCGATGAGGACGACCAGGTTGTCCTCGGTGATCACCGGCTGGCTCTTGAACGAGACCACCTGCTCGCGCAGGTCGATCTCCTTCTTGACCCGGTCGACGAACGGGATGATGAAGTTCATGCCCGGCTGCAGCGTCCTGCGGTACCGGCCGAGACGCTCGACGTTGCGGGCCCGCGCCTGCGGGATGACGCGCACCGAGCGGACCACCACCAGGATGAGCAGCACGGCGACGATGACGCCGATGAGGAGTTCCGCGAGTGCCATGATCACTCCCGTGGGTACACGAGGGCGGTCGCTCCCTCGATCTTGATGACATCAACGGTGGCGCCCACCGGAATCACGAGGGTCTCGTCGTAGGCGCGGGCTGACCACTCCTCGCCCCCGATACGTACCCGTCCGTGGTGGCCGCTGACCTCCTGCTGGACCAGCGCGCTGCGCCCGACCAGCGCAGCCGTCCCGGTCCGCAGCGAGGGGGGCTGCTTCAGATGACGGACCGCGATGGGCCGGACCAGGCCAAGACCGGCCCCGGCCGTCACCACGAACGCCACGATCTGAAAGGGCACCGGAGCCCCGGCCGCCCCGACGACGGCCGCCACCGCGGCCGCCACGGCGAGCAGCCCGAGCGTGAGCGTCACGGTCACCAATTCGGCCACGCCGAGCACAGCCGCCAAGATCAGCCAGACGATCCAGCCCATGGCCGCTCCGCAAAGGTCAGCGACGACAGCACCACCCGGGCCGCCGCCTAGGCGTAAGCATCGCGCTCAGGCCCTGATTTGAGAGTAACTCCGGCCGATGGGTACCGCACTTGTTACCCTGCGCACATCGCCGGACCCGGCACCACAGCCGTCATGGCGCCCACGCCGGGGGGAATGACCGCTAGACTCCCCAACCTGAACAAAAGTCCGAAATCGGCACAAAAGGCATAATACGCATTCGCCCTGATTGGGCATTCTGCCCGGCCTAGACTTTTTTCAGGATGGAATGCCGCTGGGAGCGGGCGCGTCTGATTCGGAGTCTCCAGGAGGTGCCCGGTGGAACGTGGTGACGCCGAACCCGACCGCGAGAGGTACGGGCACCCGGGCCGGCCCGGCCGGGCCGGCCCGGCCCGCAGACCGGCGGGGAACGGGGTCCCGCTCCGTGCCGTCTGGCCGGATCCGGATTGGTCGGATTCCGGCTGGGCCGACCCTCCCGCCGCGCCGCCGCAGCGGATCCGGCCCCGGCCCCTCCGGCCGCAGCCGGGACCCGGAGCCGGGGATGATCCCGGTTACGAAGGCCCGCACCCCGGTAGCCGGCCAGGCCATCCCCCCAGCATGGGGGCGGCGGGGTACCCGGGCGGGCCGCCGGTACCGCCACGAACACCGCGGCCAGCGCCTTCCGGTCCGGTCGGACCCACCGATCGCGCCGGCCGCGGCACGCCAGGGGCCGCGGCCCGGCCGGCCCCGGCCAGGCCCG
>Ga0335081_10015421_pt1 | contig 12358 bp, 15 predicted proteins | sample Lox_Sample_35_FD_206713 | JGI IMG/M metagenome (GOLD analysis project Ga0335081, IMG submission 206713) | Soil microbial communities from Loxahatchee National Wildlife Refuge, Florida, United States - Lox_Sample_3.5 | ecosystem: Environmental > Terrestrial > Soil > Wetlands | place: USA... | reverse complement strand
GGCATTTCGCCGAGAGCGTCACTGGGTAGGCAATTGGACTGTTTGTGGACACGCTAATGGTAGCGACATTAGACGCGCCGCTTGGGACGGTATTGATCGTGTAGGTGTCGGACGTAAGTGTGATGGTTAATGCGTAGTATAGCGAAACGGTTGCGTTTGAGTCAGAGAATGTGTACGAATAGGTTGCGTCTGATATTGACGGCACGTTGGAACCTGTGAGCGATAGCCACAACGAATACGAGCCGGGGTTCAGCGTCGTCTGCGTGCTGAAATCGAAGTAACCACTCGAATCGCTCGGGCTTGAATATCCTAGCCAACTTGGAGCGCCTAACCCCTGCTGCGGATTCCCAACATGGATCTGCGCATTCATTAACGAATGCCAAGAATTGTCTCTTGCAGACAGATACTCAACGGTGCCTGACACTTCGAGTGTTTGACCGTCATACTGCGCATTTCCATTGATTAACGTGTTGACGGTCTTTGCGACAAGTGAGTTCACAGTCATCCAAAGCGAAGTTTGAGTAGAGCTACTCTGTGCTGCCAAGGTCACCAGTATCGTCAATGACTGAGACGAACCTGTTTGCGCAGATGTTGGAACGGAGACACTTATTGTCGAGTCATAGGTAGGGAAAGACCCCGATGGGTTTGAGAACGCACAACCCCACCCCTGAGGACAATTAGTTACTGAGAGTTGCAGCTGTGGACTGAGGATGTTTGTCGTAATTGTAATTGTAGCACTTGCCGAGTTTCCCGGCGTGATGCTCACTCCAGTCGGTGAGGTTGTCGCGCTAAGCACCACACCTACGAACACTGGACTGGTATTGTTGACCTGTGTGTTGAGCGCTCTAAGTGTGCCCCCAATATTGCATGTATCGGGGCCGCTGCTGCCAATGGCATAGTAGTTAACTGTTATGACGTAGTTTCCAGGGTTCTGCACTGGAACGCTGCCGAGAAAGTTGAAGTTCCCCTCACTGTCCGAATCCGTTGTAAAGAGAGTAACCCCTGGTGCCCAAGAGACTGTCCCCTGAATGTCGTGCGCGACTGTCCCGCAGCTGCTTAGGTCATGCGACACATCTGAATCATCTAGATACAGGATCTCTCCGGTCAAACTTACTGTACCACCTGAGGAAGGGTGAGCGGATAGATCGATGATTGTTCTCAACGGAGGGTTGACTGCTTTGACGTTTGGTGGGTTAAGCGTCGTCAGAAAGACGATAACTGAGAGCATCAAGACTGCCGTGATCACTGGTTTGTTTGACTTCATGTTCACCCCGGCGTGAGTTTTGCATCTAGCATTTGGAGGACAATGTGGAGCATCAGTGAAGGCGAATATCTGCCTCCGCATGTAACTGGGTTACGTTCAGTTGTTACAGAAACCAAGAGTCCGTTTAGCTAGTCCAAACACAGGTGAATTGTTGTACGGTGGCCTGTTGAGCTCCAAAGTTTGTGACGCCCACTTCGAGCAGCCCCATTGCACTCTTCACGGGAAGGGTGAAGTTGCGGTCTCCGTATACTTGATCGTCTAGAAGGTACGAGTTGTCGTTCTTCACGTAGACATGTACGGGTGCGTCGGAGGAGATTGAGAGATGTAGTGCCCCATCTTGGCTGATCGGCACGGCTACATGCCAAGTTTTGTTTGATTCCAACTGAAAAGAGAGGTCTTCAAAGTATGCATGCCTAGCTGGAGCAGCACTGGACGGCGGAGGACCGGCCAGGTAATACATTGCACCTACAAACACAACAATGACTACGATCAGAATTGCAAGAGCGGAAGTGATACCCTTTCGATTTGGCATGGTTGACTTCGGAGGATTGTCCGTTTGTTGTGGTTAAAAGGGGAAATGTGTAACATTTGATCGATCAATTCACAGCAGCGCCTCTAGTAACATCACTGTCGTTTCGTCGGATCGTTGCGTCGCCAGCTTACTTCTCTTCGCCCAATAGCGCAAGCACGTTTTGGTCTGGGTGCACTTCGATGCCGTTGTCTGTGATCTGGTAGAGCCTAGGTTGATCGTCGTGTTTGCTTTCCCTCATCTTCACGATCTCCAACGTCTTCACCGTAGTTATCCCTGCGCGTACTGATCGCAGCAATATTACACCGTGAACAGAATATTCCTCTATCCTCGGACCACTGTCCTGCAATTCCTCCGTCATCAGACAAGTGGCTCGGGTCTGGGTTAGGACCTCGATCAGGTCGAGGACCATCATCCTTCTCTCGGTCTCATTTGGATATTGGACCGACAACGCAGTTAATGGATCGATGACAATCCTTTCTGGTTTCTTCTCTTCGAAGGTCGACTTTATCTTCTTCGCCAGGGCGACAAGGGAGAAGTCTCTCTTACCAACCTGCATTCCTCCGAATTTCACTTCGCCCGGGATATTGCGGATTGGGGACGCGTCTATGAAGGTGATGCGACCGTCTCGTTCCATCTCTCGCAAATCCATTCCTACAAGGTACATTTCGCGAACTATCTGGTCACGTGACTCCTCCAAGGAGACGAACATACCCTTCTCTCCCTGTTCGGCTCCCTTGTATAGGAATTGGGCGCAAAGAATGGTCTTACCAAGACCGGGTGTCCCGCGGATTAAGACCGCACGGCCCTTTGGGAAGCCTCCCTTCAGCATTGTATCTAGACCAGTGATTCCCGACTTTACGCGCGGGTATTCCAGTGGGCCGTTAGAAGGGGGATTTGCCAAACCGCTGCCAACTTCCACGTGACCATCATAGCCAGACCTAAAATAACCTTTGGCATACTCCCACCTAGAAGAATCGCCCACACTATTCCGTAGGACATTCTCCTGTTCAACTCATTCACCGTACGGATCCGATTAGGAATAGGGGTTTGAAATATTGCGTGAGTCGCAAGCTACAGCTCGCGCCTGATCTCGGTGAGATACTCCGGCAAGCTCGACTTCTCAAGTACTATGACTTTTAGTTCTGTACAAAGCCTCTTGCCGATGGCTTTTGAGATGAGCTCAGTCGGTTTTTGACCGAACCCTTCCTCCAATACTGTAACAAAGTCCTCGATGTGTTCAGGCAATTCATCTCTTGTGACCGCGAACCTGCTGAGCAAGCGAAGGTAGACAGCGTTCTTTGCCACCAACCCCAGTATGCTGCTCAGCGTCTCGTCCACGCACTTGAACACGACACCATCAATATTGACTTGCGGTCGAGACTTCGAGAACCGCGAGAATCCTGCCTCTGATTTCGAGTTGATAGATGACTCTGCGTCAGCGAATGGGATACTTTCAACGGCTCTTCCTAAAGAGTGGTGGAGCATAGAAATCTACTCGGCTTGGTAGGTGACCTCACGGCGAATAGTCCGCCCTTCTCTGAACCTCGTTTCAACGTACTCCTTTAGCCGATCCTCAGTGAACGCCTTCTCCTTGGCTTGACGCTGCAATAGTTCTGCTACTTTTCGGAGAAGTTTCTCAGTACTGACGGGTTTCGTCAAATAACCGTCCACCCCTCTATTAATCGCATCTAAAGTATTTTCCAAGACCGGATATCCAGTCAAGATGATTTTCATCATCTTCGGTGTCGTTTCTCTTAACAAGGAGAGCAGTTTAGTGCCTTCGATATCTGGTAGTCGAACGTCTATTATCGCAAGATTATAGAAGTTGCTGTTAGACTTCGATATCGCTTCTTCTCCATTTGCTGCAGTATCAACCGTGTATCCTAGCTGTCGAAGATTCATTGACAACACTTTGCGGATGTTGTCATCATCGTCGATGACGAGTATCCTACTCTGTGAGGGCATATCGCTCCCTGCTCAAACTACCTCCGCCACATCGCCCACTCGATGCTGCCCTTCAAATCATAAAACGAAATGTGTGTAACAACCAATCGAACGTCGAAACTTTACCGGGAGACCGAGTCTTTCACGTGTTAAGATTCAACAGTTCCGTCGGCCCGAATGATGAGGCTCAAGGTTGAGCAACGCCAGAAAATAATGGATGACTGAGGCAGTTCATCTGTGGAAGTTCGAGCGAAGCGGAAATCGGATCGGCACGGACGCCTTGAAAAGGCGAAGCGCGCGAAGAATGGATCTGCCCCCCTAGAACGGTCCGTCTTAGGATTTCCCGACACGAGTGATGGCAGTGCAAGTCGATTAAGGTATCAAGACAAACTATTAGCGCTCTATCAACACGCACTGAGACTGAGCTCCGCCATGACAATTCAAGAAATCGTGAAACATACTCTTGACGCAATCGAGTTCGCACTAGGATTTGACTTCGCCTACGTTGCCATCATCCAAGATGGAATCCTGTCTATTGCAGGTTCAAGGGGTACAAATCCTAAAGTCAAGATACTCCCTATGAACGGACCGGGCGTCACTGCAAAAGCGGCAACGTCTAAGAGAACGATCGAGATTCCTGACACCCGCCGAGAAGCACTCTACGTAGACCAGAAGGGCTTCGACTGGAAAGGCCCCCCGAGTATGCTCTCTGAACTCGCAGTTCCAGTTCTCATCGACGAAGACGCCGTCGCCGTACTGAACGTTGAGAGCGCGGAGGTTAATGCATTCCATCCCGAAGACGTGATCCTCCTTGAGACACTGGCCGTACACGTCGGCAGCGACATAAGGAGAATCAGGGACCTCGAAGCTCTACGCAAGAGCGAATCTCGATTCAAGAATCTTGTCAACTACTTGCCCGTCGGGGTGTACGAAACTAACACAGACGGCAAAATTGTCGAGGCAAATCCTGCTCTCGCAAACATTCTCGGTTACAACAATCCAACGGAGCTAGGGGAACTATATGTTCAGAAATTCTACAACGACATCAGTCTGAGAACCCATAGTCTTAGGAAAACGACTCCAGAGATAGCAAACGTTGCTGAATTCCAGTTAAGGCGAAGGGATGGAACGAGAATTTGGGTCCAAGGCTATTGGGTTGCCTCAGCAGTCGATTCGAGCGGTAGCCAAGTCTTACGCGGCACGTTGTTGGATATCACAGATAGAAAGGAAATGCAGGTTCAACTCGAACGTTATTCAAAGCAGCTTGAAGCACTAGTTGCAGAGCGAACTCGCAGCCTCCAACAAAGCCAAGAGCGTCTAAGAGCGACAATTCAAGCTTCACCTGAAAGTATCACTGTCACTGACTTGAACGGAATCATTGTCGATTGCAATCAGGCAACTCTGAGAATGCACGGATACAAATCGAGAGAGGAATTAGTGGGGAAAAACGTGAACGTCTTGATATCGGAGAAAGATCATGACGTAGCCTCCCTAAACGCCAAGATGACACTAGCCGAAGGAGTGCGCAACGGCCTGGGCTACACATGCGTAACTCAAAGCGGACGCGAGTTTCCAGCGGAATTCTCAATCAGTCTAGTTAATGACTCGAGTGGCAAACCTGCGGCATTTGTCTCGGTGTGGAAGGATATGACGGAGCGAAACGAAGTAGAGGACCGTCTCAGGAAAGCCGAACGACTCGCAGCCATTGGCGAAACAGCAACAATGGTCGCACACGATCTCAGAAACCCATTACAGGGAATAACCGGTGCCACAGACTACCTCAAAGCGAAATTGCAAACCACCACAGACATAGACGTCTCAGAGGTTTTTGGAGTAATCGACAACTGCATTGAATACTCAAACAAAATTGTGAACGACCTGTTAGACTACGCTAGAGACCTGAGACTTGACTTCAAAACTACTAAGCTGATCGATTTGGTGAAACTTGCACTTGGCCAAGTAACGATCCCGTCGAAAGTCAAACTTAGCACGCTGGTTGACGAAGAAATAACAGCGCAGCTTGATAAAGTGCGAATGCAAAGAGTCATTTTAAACATGATCAGAAACGCATTCGAAGCAATGCCGGATGGAGGTCAACTTACGATAATTGGCGAGGGTGATTCCAATGAAGTCAAACTCATTGTCTCTGATTCAGGCATTGGTATACCCGACGGTGTTAAGGTGAGAATGTGGAAACCATTGAAGACGATGAAACCAAAGGGGATAGGTCTCGGCTTAGCGATTTGCAAGCGCCTGATTGAGGCTCACAATGGACGGATCGATGTCAAGAGCGAAGCAGGAAGAGGCGCCACATTCACGATAACTCTTCCCCGAGTTCACAGGGAGGTTGATGAACTGCACTCCTGCAGAACCCCGCCTCCTGAAGCAGGTTGACATGTTGATCGATACCGTGTGATGCACAAGGTTTCATAGAATGGTCTACTCCTGATTTGCATCCCACTAGGTTTCAATGTTCGAGGGGTGGACGGCGTTCTGAAGTGTCCAGAATGTGGTTCTGAAGATGTGGTTCCAATATTCTATGGATTTCAGACCAAAGAGGTTAAGCAGAAGATGCAAAACGGGCAACTCGTTTTTGGCGCTCTCGGTGCACACAAAGGGCTGCCAACACACAAGTGCATAACTTGTCATGCAACCTTCCAGAGGTTCCCGTGGAATCGGGCGATCAAGTTTCTAGAAGGCATCTGTCTAGTTTCAACTATTGGGCTCTTGTGTGGTGCAGGATACTTTGTGGGCCGAGCAACCATACTTTCGGACTCAGTAGCCACCACATTTCTATCGCAAATCTTAGCGGACTCTTTCACCGTATCTAGTCTAACATTGGCGGTAGTACTTTGGATATTGACCATGTTCGTGATCATTTGTTTCGAGGCGATTAGCGTCACCAAGAGAATTAGATTGGTCGATAGACTTGGCATCGGATATGTCGTGGGTAACTTCATTTCCGCACTGAGCCTAACCGCGTGGGTAACGTTGGTGATTGAGGCAATTGCCCTGGTCTTCATCATAGTGGCCAATGCACTGTTGGATTGACCTACAACTCTCAGCCATGAACCTTCCGCCTAACAGCACTTCACTCAACCTTCCGTTCACCGATCATATATTATGAAACTGTAACGAAAACGGTTAGTAGTCGAACCGTTCAACATTTGTTCATGAAGCTCACTATATCAGACTGTGAAATTCCCGATGCAAACTTACTGTTCGTGGTTGTTTCCATAGGTCCGTTTCCTGTCACTTTCGGTGCAATGTTGTGGGGCGATGAAGGAGAGGCGATTCAGAGGAGGCTTCGATTACTTTCACAACAAAAAGCGCTTCACTATGACGCCGTAGACAAGAATGGTCTGTACTCGACTGGACTTTGCGAGATCAAAGATCTGAAGTTTGAGAAAGTTTCCACAGACCCTATCACTATTAGGGTCTCAGGAAAACTAGCGCATCCATTTATCTAATGGGCGCCACTTCGGCTTCTTGTCCGATAAGCATGTAAGCTAAGACTCGATGCGCAAAATCGGTAGAACAAGTTCCCCCGAGAAGATCACGATTCGAGGTATCGTCGAAACCAATTCGACTTTCAAGTTCACAATCCTACAGACTCCCACACTATGGACGCCCATTTCGTCAACGGCCTCATAGGGTATGCGTGTCTTTGAAGCAAGACTCTTGAGTTTTAGCGCGATTCCTCTCCCCTCGTCCTCTCGCGCCATACCGCCGAAGACTACTGTCGGGGTACCCTCGACGAAGGTGATGTTTGTAATTGAACGGTCAGGTAAGTGATACCCATCCAAGCGAAGGAACAAATTGAGACCTCACACTCTCTGGCTCTCGAACTTACAGAATACCCTTGAAACACCAACAGGGACCATAACATTCGCATGATCATTTGGTGCTGTCGTGGGATTCCAACTCCTTAACGCGGCTTTCGATAAAGTCCACTACTTTCTTTTGGTCATAATCACCTTCTTTGGCTTGCATCTCCAGTTGTCTCGCAATCGTCGCGATTAACGTTGACGGGTTTGCTGGTTTGGTTAGGTAGTCGTCGGCGGCTCCCCTTATGGCCGCAATAGCATTTTGAAGGTCTGGAAAACCGGTAACGATGATCTTTCGCATCTTTGGGATCGTCTCCTTCATTTCCGTTAGCAGTTTAGTGCCTTCCATGTCGGGGAGGCGAATATCAATCAAGGCGAGGTTGTAGAACTCCGCGAAGGATTTCTGGATTGCCTCGGCGCCTGTCGGGGCTGTGTCGACGACGTATCTCTCGCGTTGAAGTATTTCCTTGAAACTTCGCAGTATCATAGGGTCATCGTCGACTATGAGAATCCTCTTCTTACTCTTCTCCAACCAGATTCAGCCTCCAAGATCCTTGACGAACGGTAATCTCACCGTGAAGTTTGACCCTTTGCCCAGAGTACTATTCACGATAATGCCGTCTCCATGGGCTTCCACGAGGCGTTTACAGACAGATAGCCCCAAACCCTGACCAATCGTGAAGAACGGCTCGAATAGCCTAGGGAGAAGTTCGGTTGAAATTCCCACACCGGTATCCTGGAAACTAACCAAACATTCCGCTTCATCTCTTCGTGCCAATATCCTGATATCTCCGCCGTTGGGCATCGCCTGAACTGTGTTTGTTATCAAATTCGCAAGAATCCTCTTGACCAAGACTGGATCAGCGGTCATCATCTGAGCACTATCATCAACGATTATTGAAACCTTTAGTGGGGTGGAGATACGGATCGCGGAAAGCGTCTCTTTCAGTACATCGGTCGTGTTGATCTGTTCTACTTTTGGATGCACGGGCGCGGCGAAATTCGGAAGGTCGGAAATGATCTTGTCCATATACATGACTGCGTTTTCTATCATACCAAGCAGCTCAGCTGTTTCTTTCCCCTCGGCGTTTGGCCTAGGTTGGAGCAAGAGTCTGGAGTTTCCAATCAAATCCCGGTTTCCTGGTTGATAGTACAGATCTGAAGGAAAAATCTGATGGACATGCGGTCGACTAGTATTGAGGCATTTGTACATGCCACCATTGATTCATCCCTCACTCGAAGGCCGTTTGAAGCTCCTGAGCCAGACAAGATTAGTTGTTGTTCGATCACTAGTTACATGCAAAGATGACCTGGCTCAATTCGAGTTGTGTTCAGGTCGGATGGGGAGGATGACGCGAACGAAATCAGTGGAGGTTGAACTTAATGGCGCCGGGAGAGGGATTTGAACCCTCGAGGCCCGTTAGGACCACAGGCTTACGGTTCTTAATTCCAGGCTTAGGCTTTCGGTGAATCTGCCCCTTACCAGGCTAGGGAACCCCGGCACCTTCGACTCCACAATTCCATGCGAAATTTAAGGCTGTTCAGTACACTGGTCCTGCGAATCCTAATGCTTCCACATTGTAGGGTATGTATTCCGTTCCATTATGACACGTTCAGTCTTTACCGCCACACCCTTCTCCTGGTCCAACATTTCCCTCGACGAAAGCGTTGCATGTCCTAGAGCAACGGCTTCACCCTTCAGGCTGAAGATGGAGACAAAGGTGTTTCTTTCTATAGCGGAATCCAGTTTCGTTACGCCCGGCAGGGCCAGTTCGGCTCCGTGACATACAGCGTCAACTGCTGAATCTCGGATCATTACTCGGGGTAGTGAGGTGAGGGCGATTTCCATCGGTTTAATGATCCGTCTGAGTGCAGTTGGATCTCCTGCTTCGAAGTCTGACTGAGCAGCGCTTAGCTGATGCAAGGTCACAAGGCCGTCGTTCTCAGTTAACGGTCCGGCTCGTGTTCTTCGCAGTTCTCTCATATGAGCACCGCACGCGAAAACCTCTCCCACATCGGAGCAGAGCTTTCGCATGTATGTTCCAGCCTGACATGAGCAACGAAAGAGTACTGTTCTCCCTTCAATCTCGGAAACATCTAGATTGTAGATCCAGCGTTTCCTCGGTTCCCTTTTCACCGATGCTCTCAAGGGTGGTTTCTGGTAAATCTCTCCGACGAATTCGTTTAGGACCTTGAGTATAGTGGTTTCGGGTAAGTCAGCGTGGATCTGCATGAGGCAGACGTATTCTTTTCCGGAGTAGAGAAACCCTTGGACTACCTTCGTGGCTTCTTCTAAGGCTACTGGCAATACACCGGTTACTTTTGGATTACCCCGGCCATCATGCCTCTAGGGTTCCGCCGTGACCGGCGTGATCCAGTTTCATCATGCGTTTGATCCACGCGACTACTTCATGACTTGAGGGCCCAGGCGGTTTGTCGAGGTTGATAATTCCATACTTGATTTGCAATTGAATTGGCCTATCCTCAGGCTTACAACCATACTTCGGATCGGTTGTATCATCAACCTTCGTGAGCATCTCCCTTTCGACGCTATGAGTTACGGTCTGCATCGTGTCACCTCTCTAACTAAGTAAGACGTTCCGTACTCTTAAGTAAGTAAGAACGAAATTCTGAAGTCGGATTCCGAGAGGAATTGGCTAGGTTATAGTGAATGAGCGAAGCTTGCTGCAACTAGGCGGCGCGCGGTGCTTGAGTGGGCAGCGCGTCTTCTTTCATGAATTTCGTTTTCTTAGCCTTTGTTAATGCCTTCTCGACGTCATCGTCTGCGGCGCCCTTCTTGACCTCCACTTGCTCTGCTGTGGGTTCTAGGTGATCAACGTTTGTTCGGCGACGTCGGACTCCAGTCACTGACTTGGGTCCAGTTATGAGCACAAAATTCTTGTCGACCACGTCTACGACTACGCACTTCTTGCCCGCTTCTCGACCTAAGAGCTTGACGCAAACCCTTCCTACTTCAATACTGGGCATGGTCTTTCACTTGGAATTGTTCGTCGCACTACACTCTGGTGGAATAAATAAGTGTACCCTACCGATCGTGCTGAGTCAATACCCCTTTGCGCGTTAGAAAGGAACGCGCAGCGTCTATTACAATCTCTGTTGTCTCCTCGATGGGGTGGAGACTGGTGTCGATCGTTAAGTCGTAGATGGAGAGATTGGATACATCGATGCTGTAGTACTGCATGTAGCGTCGTTTCTGAATTAATTCTCTTGCCTCCGTTTGCCTTTTCGCTTCCTCAATCGTAATGTGGTCGCGTTCTGCTATACGTTTGAATCGCACCGGATCTGGTGCAGTCAACAGCATCTTGAGATCCGCTAGCTCTCCAGCTATCCATGCGGCAAGTTGAGCTTCAATAACGACTGCACCTTCTCTGGCCACGTCTTTGGTGCGCTCATCTATCATGCGATCAATTGATGGATCGTTGGCTGCACGTTGGCCGAAGGCTTCGAGTGAGAGGCGATTCTGTTTGGCGAGATCTCTGAATATTCCGCCTGCTGATACGTAGCGCAGGTTAAGTGCTTTGGCTAATGAGAGAGCGTAAGTCGATTTTCCCGTTCCATGGGGACCGCCGATCGTGATTACTAAGCCCTTCTCTGACCCCCTATGCACGGATTTTCGACTCCGAACGCTCTTACGACGTAGAATCCAATAAATCACGATTGGTCCCTTACTATCTTACCGTTTATCGTCCATAACCGATTCTGGTAGACTGGTCTGAAAAGGTCAGGTTAACTGTGTAGCACTCGACAAGCTTTGCTGAGCATCGAATACATGAGAGAAACCCTAGACCAATGATGCAGGGTTAAACAAACTCACTCAGCAAAATGAATAGCATCATCTGGTTTCTGAACGACCTAGTCTCGTTCTACGAATCCTCAGCAACCGCCCTGTATCATAGAGATTGCACCAGAATCAATCGAGAATCGAAAGTGTTACATGGGTTCGATGAGCGCTGTCGTAGAGTTGAAGGACTGGTCCGAATGTCGGAAAAAAGCTTTGGCATATGCCCACAGTGCGGCGCGCCCGCCTCATTCGGCCAGAACTTCTGTGGAAAGTGTAGAGAGCGATTAACATCTTGCGGCACCTGCGGAGCGATGAATCTCTCATCTTTCCCATATTGCCACAATTGCGGGAAACGACTAGCACCGTCTATGGCTCCGCAACAAATTCCAACTAGGCAAATGCCGTCTTCAACTATAGGAATCTCAACGCAGAGACAAATTCCATCGCCGACTAAACCTCCTATTACTTCGCCCACTCCGATTGCCGCCGAACCGAGTCTCGATGACCGAGTTAGCGACTATCTGGAAAATCACCCGGGTGGGATATTGATTGGGCGGGCCTCAGAGGAGTTGGGAGTTGATCGTGAACGGCTTCTTGCATCGGTTTCTCGCCTGCAGGGCAAGGGGCGAATTCAGAAAGAATCCACGCTCATTGAGAGGATGCGTAATTGCGTTGCGTGCAAGCGCACGATAGGTGCCGAAGAGAGGTTCTGCTCATATTGTGGAACTAGGCAGATTCGAGAAGAGGAAAAACTCCAGGCGTCACTTGATCCGCGCACTTTGAAAGTGATTCTAACCATGCTCACCAGGGTAACAGAAGCGAAGGAGCATCCGGAATATTCCAAAATCGACCAGTTGACCACTACTATAGGAAAGGTAGCGTTAGGGGGAGAGAAACCACAGGACGCTCAGGAACTTTCATTTCAAGACCAGCTTAGACTGATAACCTTAGTTTTTGAGTATATACGCGACAAGGTGACTTACAAGGGC
>Ga0335081_10015419_pt1 | contig 12359 bp, 9 predicted proteins | sample Lox_Sample_35_FD_206713 | JGI IMG/M metagenome (GOLD analysis project Ga0335081, IMG submission 206713) | Soil microbial communities from Loxahatchee National Wildlife Refuge, Florida, United States - Lox_Sample_3.5 | ecosystem: Environmental > Terrestrial > Soil > Wetlands | place: USA: Florida... | reverse complement strand
ACGCCGTTCCGGCGGGCGTCGGAGGAAGGACTCCTGGACCGGACGGGCTGCCTGCACGTGGGCATCCGCGGCCCCCTGTACGCGGACGCCGACCTGGACCAGGATTCCGAGCTGGGTTTCCAGGTGCTGGCGGCGCCCGACGTGGAGCACCTCGGGGTGGCCGGCATCGTGGAGCGCATCCGGCAGCGGGTGGGCGACCGGCCGGTGTACGTCTCTATCGACATCGACGTGCTCGACCCGGCGCACGCGCCCGGCACCGGGACCCCGGAGGCCGGCGGCCTGTCCAGCCGGGAACTGCTGGCCACGCTGCGCTCTTTCGCCCGGCTGAACCTGGTCGGCGCGGACATCGTGGAGGTCGCGCCCGCCTACGACCACGCCCAGATCACCGGCATCGCCGCCGCGCACGTCGGTTACGAGCTGCTGTCCGCGCTGGCCGCGAGGAAGGCCGCCCCGTGAGCACCGCCGACGAGGTCCTGGCCGCCGCGCGGGACCTCGTGGAAGCGTTCGGGCGGCACGACACCGCGGCGTACTTCGGCTGCTTCTCCCCCGACGCGACCTTCATCTTCTACTCCACGCCGGCCAGGCTGGCGTCGCGGGCCGAATACCAGCGGCTGTGGCGGCGGTGGGAGGACGAGGACGGGTTCCGCGTGCTGTCCTGCGCCTCCGCCCGGCCGGCCGTGCAGGACCTCGGCGATGTCGGCGTGTTCAGCCACGACGTCACCACCACGATCCGCGCCCGAGGCGGCGAGGAGACCCTCCGGGAGCGGGAGACCATCGTGTTCCGGCGCGACGGCGGGCGCTGGGCCGCGGTCCACGAGCACCTGTCGCCGTCTCCCGGGCCGGCGGGGTGATCCTCAGGCGCCGCTGCCAGTGCCGCTGCCGCTGCCGCCGCCGGCGCCGGCGAGCAGGCGGCTGAGCGCGGCCGGGTCGGCGCCGTCGATCTCGAGGATCTTGGCGCGGCTCGAGGCGCCGGCGACCAGCGTCACGGCACGGCGGCGGACGCCGAAGGCGGCCGCCACGGCGGCCAGGGCCGCCTCGGTCGCCCGGCCGTCCACGGCCCGCGCGCTGACCCGGACGATCAGCGCGCCGTCGCGCTCGCCGCCGACCCCGGGGCGCGTCGAGCCGGGCCGGACCCACACGGTGATCCGCACGTCCCCAGTGTGCCGCGCGGCGGCGCCGGCGGTGGTTACTTGCCGGCGGTCACGGTTCTGAGCTCGTCTAGCGAGTCCCGGATGAGTTGCGGCAAGTCGGGCTGGCCGGGCTGGCTGACCCAGCGTTCGAAGGCGACCTTGAAGACGGCGATCCCGGCCTCGGCGGTCAGGCTCGCGGCGGGGTGCCGGGCCACTCGCCAGCTTCCGCGAGACGCTCGTCACCCTGCTGTCCGCGGCATCCTGAATGGCCGCGGGCCGCCCGGCGGTGTAGCGTCGCGGTCATGGCCCCGGCGACGCGCTTCACCGAGCTGGCCGGCTGCCGGGTACCGGTACAGCAGGCGCCGATGGGTTCGGTGGCCACCGCCGCGCTGGCGGTCGCGGTAGCCGAGGCGGGCGGGGTCGGCAGCATCGCCACCCTGGGCATGGCCCCCGCGGACGTGGACCGGGTGCTGGCGGGCATGACCGCCAGGACCACGGGGATCCTGGCCGCGAACTTCCTGACCGGGAAGATCGACCCGGAGGCGGTGGCTGCCGCGGCGGCGCGGGTCCGGATCGTCGACTTCTTCTGGGCCGATCCCGACCCGGCGCTGGTGGAGGTGGCGCATCGCGGCGGCGCGCTGGCCTGCTGGCAGGTCGGCTCGCTCGAGGAGGCCCGGGCCGCGGCCGAGGCCGGCTGCGATGTGGTGGTCGTGCAGGGCACCGAGGCGGGCGGGCATATCCGGGGCCGCAGCCCGCTGCGGCCGCTGCTGGACTCGGTACTCGGCCGGCTCGAGGTGCCGGTGCTGGCGGCAGGCGGGATCGGCGACGGCCGCGCGTTCGCCGCGGCGCTGGCGGCGGGGGCGGACGGCGTCCGGGCGGGAACCCGGTTCGTGGCCGCCAGCGAGTCCGGCGCCCATCCGGAGTACAAGCAGGCCGTGGTCGACGCGGCCGCCGGGTCGACCGAGATCACCGGCGCCTTCCCGGTCTGCCCGCTGTGCGCCACCGTGCCGCGCGCCCGGGTGCTGCGGTCGTGCGTCAGCGCGCTGGCCGGCCTCGACGGCGACGTGGTGGGCGAGACGACGGCCGGCGGCCGGCGGATCGCCGTGCCCCGAGGGCACGGGAGCCCGCCGGGAAGGGCCGCCACCGGCCATATCGAGGCCATGCCGATGTACGCGGGCGAGTCCGCCGCCCGCATCTCCGCCGTCGAGCCGGCCGCGCAGATCATCCGGTCCTGGGAGGCGGCCGCGTGATGCTGCCCGGCACCAGAAGCGGCGGCACGGAGCTGGGCTCGGGCGATGGATGAGCAGGTGGTGGTCATCGGCGCGGGCCCGGCCGGGCTGGCGGCAGCCTGGGCCATCCGCCGGGCAGGCGTCGACCCGCTCGTGGTCGAGCAGGCCGGCTCGGTCGCCGCGTCCTGGCGGGCGCGGCACGACCACCTCCGGCTCAACACGCACCGGATGTTCTCGCATCAGCCCGGGGCGCGCATCCCGCGCCGCTGCGGGCCGTACCCCGCCCGCGACGACTACGTGGCCTACCTGCAGGACTACGCGGCGGGGATGCGCCTGCGGCTGGGCACGCGGGTGCAGCGGATCGACCGGGACCCGGGAACGGACGGCGGCTGGCAGCTGACCCTGGACCAGGGCAGCCTCACCACCGCGCATGCGGTGGTCGCCACCGGGCCGGACGCCGAGCCGGTGCGGCCCAGCTGGCCCGGGATGGACGGCTTCGGCGGCACCATGATCCACGCCGGGCAGTTCCGCAACGGCGCGGAGATGGCGGGCCGGGACGTGCTGGTGGTGGGCCCGGGCAACTCGGGCGTGGACCTCCTCGGCCACCTGGCCGGCAGCCACGCCGGGCGGCTGTGGCTGTCAGCGCGATCGGGCATGAACGTCACGCCGCTGCGGCTCGGCGGCGTGCCGCTGCACCCGGTCAGCGTGACGTCGCGGTACCTGCCGCTGCGCTGGCAGGACGCCACCGCGCGGGCGGTGCAGCGGCTGGCGTTCGGGGACCTCAGCCAGCTCGGCTACCCGCGATCCGCGCTCGGCGCGTTCACCCGGCAGGCCGCCGACGGCGTCACGATCGCGGTCGACGACGGGTTCGTCGGCGCGCTGAAGGCCGGGCGGGTGGTCATGAAGCCCGCGATCGACCGGTTCGACGGCCCGCAGGTCCGCTTCGCCGACGGCACCAGCTGCGCCCCGGACGCCATCATCTGCGCGACCGGCTACCGCCCCGGGCTCGAGCGGCTGGCAGGCCACCTGGTCACGCTGGACGAACACGGCCTGCCGCCGTACACCGGCGCCGCGTCGTCACCGCGGCACCCGGGCCTGTGGTTCTTCGGCCTGGACCGCAGCATCTACGGCAACATGCACGTCCACCGCCCCCAGGCCCGCCGGCTGGCCCGGGCCATCCCCCGGACATCCGCCGGCTGATTGACTCGCCAAGCCGCAGTGAGTGTTCCAAACAACCTGAGGTTGCGGCGTAGCGAAGCAGTGTCGTTTCCGTCCCGGTTTGCGGCGATTCCCGCACCGCTGCCGCCCCGGGTGCCCGGGGTGGGTGGCACATCAGCCCCAAAGTACGGAGTTAAGGGCCCACCCACCCCGTAACGCATCCAGCCGCTGCCGCGGTCCGCCCAGGGCTAGATCCGGCATATCTCCGCAAGACGGGCAAAACGCCGCGAGGCACCTGGTGGCCCTCCGCGAGCTGATTGACTCCGGGGGTCGCAGCGGCCAGGATCAGGCTCCACGACCAGCGCGGACCGGCCCAGGCGGCCGACCTCGCGGCTGGTCGCGTCCAGCCCGGCCCGCCGGCGGGCCGCCAGCACCCGGGAGGCGCCCGCCCGCCGGGGCAGGTACCGGCGCCCGGGGGTGACGACCCGTCCGTTCGGGATAAAAGATTTTCTGACCGAACGGATCCGGCGCATGCCCCGGCGCCGGTGCGTGCTGAAATCCAGGGATGGCTTGGGTGACCTCACGTAACCCGGGCTCCGGACGTTTTCCTGGTACGAACAGATCGGAAAGGAGACCCCGGTGAACACCGATGACGTTCTGGCGCGGGCCTTCCCTGACGCCCCCGGTGACCTGAGCCGGCTGCACGGCCGGCTGGCCGCGGCGGCCGAGCGTGACGGCGTCCTGGACGTCGCCTACCGGATCGCGGACAGCCCGGTCGGCCCGCTGCTGCTGGCCGCCACCGAGCAGGGCCTGGTCCGGGTGGCCTACGCCCGCGAGGACCACGACACCGTGCTGCAGGCGCTCGCCGACCAGGTCAGCCCGCGTATCCTGCACGCCCCGGGCCGCCTGGACCTGGCCGCGCGGGAACTGCAGGAGTACTTCGGCGGCCGTCGGCGCGACTTCGACCTGCCGCTGGACTGGCGGCTCGCGGCCGGGTTCCGGCGCACCGTGCTGAGCCTGCTGCCCGGGATCGGCTACGGCCGCACCGCCAGCTACTCCGCCGTCGCGCGGCTGGCCGGGAGTCCCCGGGCGGTCCGCGCGGTCGGCAGCGCCTGCGCGGCCAACCCGCTGCCGGTCGTGGTGCCCTGCCACCGCGTCATCCGCGCCGACGGCGCGCTGGGCGGCTACCTGGGCGGCCACGAGGCCAAGCGCGCGCTGCTCGCCCTGGAGGCGGCGGCATGAAATCCCCCTCGCGCACCTCACGTCCCGGGCGCCACACGCGTCTCCTGGGCGAGGGTCCCGCCACAGGGGCACCGCAGATCCGCGCTCAGGAAGGACGATCCATGTCGACCGAGGAGAACAAAGCCGTCGTCGGACGCTGGTTCACCGAGTTCTGGGGCCAGGACTTCAACCCCGCCGTCATCGACGAGCTCGCCGCGCCCGACATCCGCTTCGAGTACTCGCTGCACGCCCCGTGCCGCGGCCGCGAGGAGGTCCGGCAGTTCGCCGCCAAGTTCCGCGCCGCGTTCCCGGACCTGAACTTCTGGGGTACCGCCGACCTGATCGCCGAGGGCGACTACGTGGTCGGCCAGTGGGAAGGCGGCGGCACGCAGACCGGGGCGGCGTTCGGCGACATGCCGGTCGGCTCGCTGCCGGCCGGCACGGGCAAGACGATGCGCTTCACCGGCATCACCATCCTGAAGGTCGAGAACGGCCTGATCACCGAGGAAGTCGGGCTGGACGACGGGGTCACCGTCCTGCAGCAGCTGGGGCTGATCACCGCGGCCTGACCGGAGGCGCCGCGCGGCCGCCGGCTATCCCCGCCGGCGGCCGCGGGGTCACCTCGCCACCCTCAGAACCGGGACGTGTTGCGAATATGACAGGCAAGCCGCCGTTCGAGGTCATCGTGGCCGCGCACGGGCGCACCGTGCTGCGCGTTTGCCGGGCCGTCCTGGGCCCCGCGGATGCCGACGACGCCTGGTCGGAAACCTTCCTGTCCGCGCTGAAGGCCTATCCGGCGCTGCCCGCCGGCGCCAACGTCGAAGCGTGGCTGGTGACCATCGCGCACCGCAAGGCCATCGACGTCACCCGCGCGACCGCCCGCCGCGCGATCCCGGTCGCCGAGACCCCGGAGGACGCCACGCCGCCCGCCGCTGGCGCCGACCCGGACGCGGCCGCCGAGCTGACCGGAGCCCTGGCCCGGCTGCCCGCCAGGCAGAAGCACGCGGTCGCCTACCACTACCTGGCCGGGCTGCCCTACGCCGAGGTGGCGGCCATCATCGGCGGCACCCCGGAGGCCGCGCGCCGCGCCGCCGCCGACGGCATCGCGGCCCTGCGGCGCTCGTATCCGGGTGCGCCCGGCTCCCGGGTGCCTACCTAGAATCGAGGTGGTTGCCGGCGCTTTCGGGGTAGGGCAGCAGATACGGCCCAGGTCACGTACCGGGTCACGCCGCACGACCGATACGACAGCTCACCGGCGGATCGCAGGCTCCGCCCCGGAGGTGAAACCAACGTGAAACAGTTCGTGGTCAACCGGCATGGCCGCCTGGTGTTCCCGGCCAATTTCCTCGGCGACCTGGACTTCTCGGTGCTGGAGACGCTCGACCAGTTCACCGCGGTGATCGGGCGGGACTACGAGGCCAAGGCGCCGACCGGGACCGACCTGCTGGCCCGGGTCGAGGCCGGGGCCTACAGCCGGCGGTTCGAGCTGCTGCGCGACCTGGGCCAGCACCTGTACTGGGCCAACCGGTACTCGATCACCATGTTCGACCGGCGCCCGACGCGCTGGCGCGACCTGGCCAAGCGCCGGGACGACGTGTTCCTGCCCGTGCTGACCCCGTGGGAGGACAGCGAGCGCAAGGTGGCCGCGGTCGAGCAGGCCTTCCGCGCGCTGCCGGCCAGCTGGGACGCCCGCGCCGAGGACACCATCTTCGGCCTGCTGTTCGACCTGTTCCGGAACAAGCTGTACCACGCCACCGAACTGCCGCCGATCAAGCCGACGGTGGCCGAGTTCCTGGACCAGCCCGGCGCGCTGACCTTCGTCATGCCCGACTACGACCCGGACTACCCGGTCTTCACCACCGAGCAGATCCTCGACGCCCATGAGGACGTCCCCGAGCTGGAAGCGCTGATGCGCTGGGCCATGGTGCTGCACAACCAGTACCCCTGGGACCGCTCGCGCACCGAGCTGCGCGGGCCTGGCGAGATCGGCGACGACGACTTCGTGGTGGCGTTCCACCCGCGCACCCGGGACGTGATGGCGTTCATCGAGCGGGTGAAGCGCTCGGCGGACCACCCCTCCCCCGGCCGGGACGCCGCCCGGGCCGGGTACGAGGCGGTCCAGCCGGTGACGCCCTATCCCCCGGTCCGGGTCCGGGAGGCGTTCGCGGTCCAGCCGAAGCTGGAGGCGCTGGCGATCGTGCGCGGCGAGCACGTCTGCAGCAACGACGACGTGATCAGGAACGCGAGCTTTTCCTGGTCGCCAATGAGCGCGGACGAGATCGCCGCGAAGACCGGCATCGAGCAGCGCCGCTACACCAGCCGCGAGCCCGAGGAACTGGCGCTGCACGCGGCCCGGGCCGCGCTGGCCAAGTCCGGGCGTTCCGCCGCGGAAATCGGCGCGGTGCTGGTCAGCACGTGCACCAGTAACCGGCAGATCCCGTCGATCGCGTGCTGGCTGTCCGGCGAGCTCGGCCTGCAGCAGACGCACGCCTCGGTGGACATGGTGGCGGCCTGCGCCGGGTTCCCCTACGGCGTCTCCGAGGCGGTCAGGCAGCTGCAGGAGGTCAGGCGGCCGGTCCTGCTGGTCTGCGTGGAGAAGTTCTCTGACAAGATCGGCAGCGTGCGGACGTCGCGGATGATCTTCGGGGACGGGGCCGCGGCCATGGTCATCGCCCCGGCTCCGGACGGCCAGGCCGGGGACGTGGAGGTGCTGCAGACCTACGCGAGCGGGCCGCACTCCGAGGTCAACTCGATCATCTGGCCGAACGCCGAGTTCGACGGCGACATCACCGTGTACGGTCCGGAGGTGAAGGCGCTCGTCCAGCGCTACCTGACCCAGATGCTCGGCGAGCTCGGCGACCAGCCCGATCCCGGCGATCCTGGCCGGACCCTGCTGGAGGGCATCGAGCTGATCATCCCGCACCAGGCCAACAAGACGATGATCCTGAACCTGGCATCCAAGGCCGGGCTGTCCGCCGATCAGATGTACTTCAACGTCGAGAGGATGGGCAACGTGTCCGCAGCGAGCATCCCCATCGCGGTCTACGACGCCGTGCGCGACGGGGCGATCACCCGGCCGGCGCGGGTGTTCGCGCCCGGGTTCGGGGCCGGCGCCGTGGGCGGCTACGCGGTGCTGCGCGTCGACCCGGCCATCGTCGCGGACGAAGTGGTGCTCGACGTCCTGCCGGACACCGGCCGGCCAGCGGCGGCCGCGGCCGGGAGCACCAGCGACGACATCCGCGCCGCCTTCGGTGAGTAGCCCGATGAGCCAGCCTGCCTTCGCCTTCTCCCGCGTCGCGATCGTCAACCGGGGCGAGCCGGCCATGCGGCTGATCAACGCCGTCCGGGAGTGGAACGCCGAGGGACGCCCGGCGCTCCGCGTCATCGCGGTGTACACCGCCGCGGACCGCCGGGCGACGTTCGTCCGCGAGGCCGACGAGGCGGTGCTGATCGGCCCCGCCGAGGCTGACGCCGCGTTCGCCGGGAGCCCGTACCTGGACTACGCCGAGCTGGAGCGCGCGCTGCGGGCGTGCCGGGCGGACGCGGTCTGGCCCGGCTGGGGGTTCGTCTCGGAGAAAGCCGAGTTCGCCGAGCTGTGCGAGCGGCTGGGCATCGTCTTCATCGGCCCGTCGGCGCAGGTCATGCGCAGGCTCGGGGACAAGATCGAGTCCAAGCTGCTGGCCGAGCGGGCCGGCGTGCCGCTGGCGCCGTGGAGCGGCGGCCCGGTCGCGGACCTGGCCGCGGCGCGCGAGGCGGCCGCCTCGATCGGCTACCCGCTGATGGTCAAGGCCACCGCGGGCGGCGGCGGGCGCGGCATCCGGCTGGTGCCCTCTGCTTCGGACCTGGACGAGGCGTTCGAGCGGGCCAGCTCGGAGGCGGCGAAGACGGCCGGGGACGCCACGGTCTTCCTGGAGCGGGCCATCCGCGGCGGCCGGCACGTGGAGGTCCAGGTCGTCGCCGACGCCGCGGGCACCGTGTGGACGCTGGGCGTGCGGGACTGCAGCGTGCAGCGCCGCAACCAGAAGGTCATCGAGGAGTCCGCCTCGACCGCGCTGGACGCCTCGCAGGAGGAGCGGCTGCGGGCCCATGCCGCCGACCTGGCCCGGGCGGCCGGGTACGTCAACGCCGGGACGGTGGAGTTCCTCTACGAGCCCCGCCAGAAGCTGCTGTCGTTCCTGGAGGTCAACACCCGGCTGCAGGTCGAGCACCCGGTCACCGAGGCCACCACCGGCGTGGACATCGTCAAGCTGCAGCTGCACATCGCGGCGGGCGGCACGCTGGCGGAGATCGGGCCCGGCGAGCCGCCGCCCCGCGGGCACGCCATCGAGGCCCGGCTCACCGCCGAGGACCCGGAGCGCGACTTCGCGCCCGCCCCGGGCCTGATCGAGCACCTCGCGCTGCCGGCCGGCCCGGGCATCAGGGTCGACACCGGGGTGGCGCCGGGAGACGTCATCCCGCCCCAGTTCGACTCCATGATCGCCAAGGTGATCGCCTGGGGCCGGGACCGCGGCGAGGCCCGGGCCAGGCTGGCCCGGGCGCTGCGGCAGACCGGCACCGTCATCCAGGGCGGCACCACCAGCAAGGCGTTCCTGCTCGACCTGCTTGACCGGCCCGAGTTCGTCCGCGGCGAGATCGACACGACCTGGCTGGACACCCTGATGGCCGACGGGTACACGCCGCCGCGGCGGGTCGACGTGGCCCTGCTGGCCACCGCCTTCGAGGCCTACGAGGCGCACGAGCGGCGCCAGCAGGACCGGCTGTTCACCTCGGCCGAGCGCGGGCGCCCCGAGGTCAGCCACGAGACGCGGCACCAGGTCGACGTCCGGGTGGGCGGCGAGGCCTACCGGCTCCGGATGTCCCGGTCCCGCCCGGCCCGGTACGAGGTCGAGCTGGACGGCCGTTCGGTGGAGGTCGACGTCGACCGGTCGGGCCGGTTCGAGCTCCGGCTCGGCATCGGCGGCCAGACCTTCGACGTGCTCTCGGTCGCGCAGGGCCCGGACTACCTGGTCGAGGTCGACGGCGCGGTGCACCGGATCTCCGGCGGCGAAGCCGGGCTGGTCCGCGCCCCGGCCCCGGCCATGGTGGTGTCCATCCCGGTCACGGCCGGCGACGCGGTCGCCGAGGGCGACGTGGTGGCCGTGGTGGAGAGCATGAAGCTGGAGACCGCGCTGCGCGCCCCGGCGGCCGGGCGGGTCGCCGAGGTGTTCGCCGACGTCAACACCCAGGTGGAAAGCGGCGCCAAGCTGCTGCGGATCGAGCCGGAGGCTGACGCCGACGCGGAGCAAGGGCCGGGCGAGCACCGGGAGCGGGCCGGCCTGGGCGCCCTGGCCGAGGGGACCGGCCCGGGCCGCGATCCCGCCGCGGAGGTCGCCGACGCGCTGGTGGTGCTGCGCTCCCTGATGCTCGGCTTCGACCTCGGCGAGGCCGAGGCCGGGCAGCAGCTGCGGCGGCTGGCGACCGCGCGCGCCGAGCTGCCCGCCGGCGACCCGCGCCTGCTGGCCGGCGAGGCCGGGATCCTGCAGATCTTCGCCGACGTGTCCGCGCTGTGGCGCAACCGCCGGGTGCCCGGCGAGTCGCCGGCCGACGACGAGGCCGCCGTCGACGACGAGTCTGCGCGCAACCCGCAGGAGTACATGCACGCCTACCTGCGCTCGCGGGACGCCGACGCGGAGGGCCTGCCGGAGTCCTTCCGGATCAAGCTGCGCCGGACCCTGGCCCACTACGGCGTCGGCGACCTGGAGCCGTCGCATGCCCTGGGCCCGGCGCTCTACCGGATTTTCCTGGCTCACCGCCGGACGGCGGCGCACGTGCTGGTGGTGTCGGAACTGCTGCAGTGGCGGCTGCGCCACCCCGACTCGCTGGCTTCCGCGGCCCAGGCCGGCGACGCCCGCGACCGCTACCGGCGGGTGATCGACCAGCTGGTCACGGCCACCCAGCTGCGCCACCCCGGCGTCGGCGACCTGGCTCGCCAGGTCCGGTACCGCTGCTTCGACGCGCCGCTGATCGCGGCCGAGCGGGAGCAGGCCCAGGAGCAGGTACGCGCGGAACTGGACCGGCTCTCGCCGGACCCGCACGTCCGGGCGGCCCAGATCGACGCCATCGTCGCCTCGGGCGAGCCCATCCTCGGCGTCTTCGCCGAGCGGCACCATCCGGTCATGCTCGAGGTGATGACCAGGCGGTACTACCGGATCAGGCCGCTGCGGAACGTCCAGGTCACCGAGCGGAGCGGCCGCCCGCTGCTGACCGCCGAGTACGACCATGACGGGCGCGACTACCTGATCATCGCGGCCGTGGCCGACGGCCGGGAGAACGCCGGCACGACGGACCTGCCGCAGCTGATCGACGCGCTCCCGCCCGGCCGCACCGTGCTCGTCGACCTGTACGTCACCTCCCAGACGCCCGAGGAGGAGGGCAACGGCAACCCCGACGCCCGCGCGGAGCGGATCCGCGGCAAGCTGGGCCCCATCCCGCCCAGCGTGGCCCGGGTCGCGGTCGCGGTGCGCCGCGCCGACGGCTCCGAGCGGTACGACCCGGCCTGGTACACCTTCTACGGCGGCCCGGACGGCGTGGCGGCGGAGGACCGGACGCAGCGCGGGCTGCACCCGATGGTGGCCGAACGGCTGGGCATGTGGCGGTTCTCCCGGTTCGAGATGACCCGGCTCCCCTCGGCGCCCGACGTGCACCTGTTCCGCATCAAGGGCCGCGAGATGCCCGACGACCGGCGGCTCATGGCCCTGGCCGACGTGCGCGACCTGACGATCCTGCGCGACGAGAACGGGCGGGTCCGCGGGCTGCCGCAGATCGAGCGCATCCTGGACGCCTGCCTGGACAGCCTGCGCGCGGCCCGGTCCGCCGACCGCGACCTGGCCCGGCTGGACTGGAACCGGGTCAAGCTTTACGTCTGGCCGGTGGTGGAGGCCCCGCTGGCGGAGTTCGACCAGGTGATCAGGTCCCTCGCGCCGCGCGCCGAGGGACTCGGCCTGGAGCAGGTGATGGTGCAGGTCAAGATGGCTGCGCCGGACGGCGGCGTGCGCGAGCTGATGCTGCGGATGTCCCGCCCGCCGGGCGCCGGGCTGACGCTGCACGTCACCGACCCGCCGCCGGAACCGCTGCGCGAGCTGACCGCCTACACCCAGAAGGTGATCAGGGCGCGCCGCCGCGGCACCGTCTACCCCTACGAGCTGATCCCGCTGATCACCCGCTCGCCGGACCGGGGCGGCGCCCCGGGCACGTTCACCGAGTACGACCTGGACTCCGACGGCGCCCCGGTGCCGGTGGACCGGGGACCCGGGCTGAACACCGCCAACCTCGTGCTCGGCGTGGTCAGCACCCCGACCGGGCGCTACCCCGAGGGGATGCGCCGGGTCGTGCTGCTCGGCGACCCGACACGGGCGCTGGGCGCGCTGGCCGAGCCGGAGTGCCGCCGCGTGCTGGCCGCCATCGGCCTGGCCCGGCAGCTGCGCGCCCCGGTGGAGTGGTACGCGATCTCGGCCGGGGCGAAGATCTCGATGGAGTCCGGCACCGAGACCATGGACTGGATCTCCCGGGCGCTGCGCGGGATCGTCGAGTTCACCCAGGAGGGCGGCGAGATCAACGTCGTGGTGACCGGCATCAACGTCGG
>Ga0335081_10015418_pt1 | contig 12360 bp, 12 predicted proteins | sample Lox_Sample_35_FD_206713 | JGI IMG/M metagenome (GOLD analysis project Ga0335081, IMG submission 206713) | Soil microbial communities from Loxahatchee National Wildlife Refuge, Florida, United States - Lox_Sample_3.5 | ecosystem: Environmental > Terrestrial > Soil > Wetlands | place: USA... | reverse complement strand
CGCCCGCTCCCCCCTGTCGGTAGCCGCCGGTGGGGCCGGCGCAGGAGCGCCTTACCCAACTCCGGTCGGTTGTAAACAAACTGTTGGCGCGGACGAGCGAGTCGATCTCGCTCGCACGAAGGTTGAGCGAGAGCGGCGGAGCGAGGCCGCCCGTCAGCGTCCGCCCGTCAGCGTCAGTGTCCGCCCGTCAGCGGTTCGCGCCGCGTGACGGCGTGACGCCCGGGATCTCCCACTCGAAGTCGGGCTCCGGGCCGGCGGAGGCAGGCGACTCCGCGAGGATCCTCCGGGCGCGCACGGGTCCGAACTCCGGCACGTGCGGCTGATCGGCCAGGTGACCGTCCTGGGGCTGGGCGGCATCCGCGACGACGCCCAGGACCGTGCTCATGTCCAGCTCGGCGGTCTCCTGTTCGAGCAGCGACGGTTCGGCCATTGGCTGCCCTGGCTCCACCGGTGGCCCGCCGGGCGGACCGACGTGTTCCAGGCCGGGCGGATCGACCAGTGATCCGCGGATCGGGTCGGCCAACGGCATGCCGGCTGGATCGACGAGTTGTCCGCCGGCTGGATCGACCTGTGCTTCACCGGCTGGATCGACCAAAGGACCGCCGGACGCGCCGGAGTCGGACTGGACCGCGTGCTCGTGGTCGAACACGACGGGCCCCTGGGCCCAGTCCGGCGTGTGCCCCGGAACCAGCGGCTCGAGCGCCTCCCGCTCGGCGAGGTCGATCTCGCGTGGGTCCCCACCGCGGCGGCGCTGCAGCTCGAGGTGTTCGCGGATGGCCTCTTCGAGCAAACCCATGAACCTGGGCGAAACCTTAGCGACGCGTCGGACGGTCCCTTGGAGGGCGGCCCTCGGGCCTCGCCGAGGCAGACGCCCGAGGCCCGGCCGAGTCGCGCCCCGCAGCCGCGGCCGTGCGGTGCCCGGCGGGTCCCCGCTGAGGGCCACTACACTCTTGCCACCCGGGGCCCACAGCGGCGAGGCCGGGAAGCCCGGGGCTATAGCTCAGCTGGGAGAGCGCCTGGATCGCACCCAGGAGGTCGCCGGTTCGAGCCCGGCTAGCTCCACCTCGAGAAGCCCTGCCAGCGCGGGGCTTCTCTCGTTGGCGGAAGGCACCGCATGCTGCGCGGTGGCACTTTAGGCGCACGCCGGACGAAACGCGAGGACACCGCTCAGTAGCTGAAGACCGTCGTGTCGCTGCGAGCCCATTCCCAGCTATGGGGCACGAATGTGTCGTGGGAAGGTGCGGCCGTGCCAGCGACCCGACTTCGGCACCGACCAACTGAGCAGAACTCCGAGCCGCCCCCTGTTGGGCTCGCAGCGCAGCCGTGGCACGTCACACGGCAGTTGACGGGCTAGCTCCATCTACCCCCGGCAATTTGACGACGTTGGCGAGTTCTGAGAGTGTCGTCTTGATGGCGTGGTCGCGCGCAGCTCTCCGCCGTGTCCCGCGCGCAAGCGGCGCGCGCTGGAGCATCGTGGGGGTCCTTGCCATCGCCGTGTTCGCCTGCACCGCGGCGACAGCGTTCGCCACGGCGGTCGTGAGCACCGGTGCCGGTCCGTCGTTGACCGTGAAGGTATCGCCCGTTTCCGGGCCCGATGGCAACCACCAGATGGCGATCCAACCCGGCGCGGGGACGGTTCGGGTGGGACAGCTCGCCTTCGGAGACCCCGCCATCAGGAGCACGGACGAAAGATGCCAACTCGACTCCCTGTCCAACCGGGTCGACTGCCCCGTGTTCCCGACCTCCATCGCGCTGACGATGGGCGATGGCGCCGATCGGATCCAGGTTGGTCCATCACTGGCCCCCGCAAATGAATGCGTCCCCCGTGCCTCGCCCCCGCAGATTGCCGTGACGGGGTCGCTTGGCGCTGGCGAGGACAAGCTCTCGGTTGCGGCGGCCCTGAACCCAGGATCCGAAGGCTGCCCGCTCGGCTCATTCGCGCGCGGATCCTTTGAGCCCAAGCTCACAGTCGACGGCGGATCGGGCGCGGACGACATCCGCGGCGGCCCCCTGCCCGACACCCTGTCGGGTGGCACCGAAAACGACGTGCTCCTCGGCGAGGAAGGGAACGACACGCTCAACGGTGGGCCGGGAAACGACGAACTCGAAGGCGAGAGCGGCGACGACGTGATCACGGACACGAGCGGCGCCGACGTCCTGCACGGAAACGACGGCAACGACAAACTGGCAGGGGGCGGCGGCGGCTCGGACAAGCTCTTCGGGGACTTCGGGGACGACTACTTCAACGAGAACGTCTCGAACCCCTCGCAAGAAATCGACGGTGGCCCGGGCTTCGACACGGTCGACTTCAGCGCTCGGCAACTCCCGCTCGTGATCACGATCGGAAACCCCACGACGGGCGACGGCACCCGTCTGACGGAAGACCCCGATGGCCCCAACGAGGGCAACAACATCGTGGACGCCGAGCGGATCCTGGGCGGCAACGGGAACGACATCATGATCGGCTCGGACGCTAGCGAGACGCTCGTGGGCAACGGCGGCGATGACATTCTCGACGGCGGCTTCGGCGCCGACACGCTGCAGGGCGGCGCCGGGGACGACACCCTGCAGGGCAAAGGCCACCTGCCCGGCTTCGACAGCAAGAACTTCCAGGGCGGCGCCGACGACGATTCGATTGCCGCGAACAACGGCGTCCCGGACACCGTCTCCTGCGGGGACGGCAACGACAGCGCGACCGTCGACCTCAAAGACACCGTCGCCACCCACGTGGTCAGCACCCCCTTCGGAGTCCTGGTGCTTCCCGACTGCGAGGAACTCGCCCGCGCGCCCGTGGACGACAGCCCGCCGGGACGCCCGAGGGCGCGTGCGATCCGCCTCGTGCATCGCGCCGCCACCGTCCCGTTCCGGTGCCCCAAGACCTCTCGGCCGGGCTGCACGGGTCAGTTGTTCCTGCAGGATGCGCGGCGCGGCGGCAAGGTCCTCGGTCATGTGGGCTACGAGCTGCAGCTCGGGCGCACGCGTACCCTCAGGGTGCCACTGGGACGCCGCGCGCTGGCCATCCTGCGTCACGAGCACCGCACGATCGTGCGCACGGTCGAGCACGGCCATTCCCAGATCGGGCCGCGCGGCGCTGAAATCGTGGCGCGCGTGATCGGCCGCTGACGCTTTGGCCGCGAGCGCGATTCATGCCAGAGCGACAGAATTGAGGAGCTGCACGTTGGTGTGGTGGCACTCCTCGTCCGAGTCTGGGTTCGGTGCGTCCATGTCAGCTGCAACGCGGTAGGGAACCGTCCTTCGCTCGGCGCCGTGCTCGGCCCATTCCGGGATCCGGTTGGAAAGGTCCTTGCCGATAACGCCGTCGACGGTTTTCCCATCCCCGGGTCCAGAGGTGGCCGAGGAGATTGTCGAGCGAGCGGTTCTCGAACAGCGCGAGAACCACGTGGTCCATCGCGTGCCAGCGGTCATGGCTCACACGGGCGTCTGCTTTGTCAATGACAATGCAGACGGGATCAGGGGTTCGACGCAGGCGGTTCTTGGGTCTCCGTGAAGAGCGCACCCTGCGCCGCCGCCGAGCCCGAGGCGCCCCCGCCACGGCCACGCAGGACGAAGGCGATCCCCACGGCGACTACGGCGCCTGCAATGGGGCCCGCCACGTACACGAGGTAATGCGAGAAGTCGCCTCCAACCAGGTCCGGGCCGAACGTACGGGCCGGGTTCATCGAGGCGCCCGAGATCGGGCTACCCCAAAGCCCTGCAAGGGCGATGTAGCTGCCCACGCCGATCGCGCCGAACAGGCCCACGTTCTGGGCGCCTGAGGCGGTGCCGAGGATCACACTGACGAGGCCCACGGTCAAGATGAGCTCCATCCAGAACGCCGCGCTCGCCGAGTAGCTGGCGGCGGGGTAGTTCGAGCCGAAGGTGGCCGACACGTTGATCACCGCGTGCAAGAAGAAGGCCGCGAGCGTCGCGCCGATCAGCTGAGCGGTGATGTAGCCGGGCACGCGCCGCCATTGGAAGTCGCGACGTAGGGCGAACGCGATGCTGACCGCCGGGTTGAGGTGCGCGCCAGAGACCTTGCCCATGAACAGAATGATGGCCAGCACGGTCAACGCCGGCGCGACGACGGCGTCTGTATGGTTGATGGCGCCCGGGAAGGCGTGGCCCATCATGCCGCCGCCCGCTGCCGCGAGCACCAGGAAGAACGTGCCGAGCAGCTCAGAAACCAGGCGTCGCCATTCTTGGCGAGGGTCGTTGAAATCCGTGACCCGTTCGATGAACGCCCGCTCGTAGTGCGCAACCAGGCCATCCGGCCGAGCGCGTGGCGTGGCGGAGGTTGGAAGTGCCGGCGTCGGGGTCCCCATCCCTGTGAGCGGGATTCTCCCACAGCGCGCGGCACCATTCTGCGCGTGGAGTACCGTCCGTCCCCATACCCGGCCGGGCAGTCGGGGGGCCCAGGCATGCGTTGGTCGCTCACCCGGTGTTCCGCTTACCTTTCAGCAAGACAGTGACAACGGCCAGCGCGCCCAGCGCCAGCAGCGCATCGCCGAGAGGCCCGCTCACCATCGTCCAACCGCTGCCTAGCAGCAGTCCGAGCAGCGAGAACGCGCTCGCCCAGAGGGCGCAACCCAAGACGGTCATTACGACGAACGACGCGATATCGACGCGCGCATGGCCGGCCGGCAGCGAGACGAAGGTGCGGGCCAGCGGCATCAACCGCGCGAGGAACACCGCACGACTGCCATGGCGGGAAAAGACCTCATCGCAGCGGGCTAAGCCCCTTCTGGCCCAGCCCGTCGAAACGAACCCGCCCGCCAGCCGACCGATTGCGTAGGCGATCAGCGAGCCGGCAAGATTGCCGGCGGTCGCGGCCGCGACGACCGCCCAGAACGGCATCCACCCCTCGCGCACGGCACACCCGGCTGCCAACAGCGTGATCTCGCTGGGCACCGGGATGCAGGCGCTCTCCGGGACCATGAGCAGAAAAACTCCGAGGGGCCCGAGTCCGGTCACCGCGGTGCCCACCGGATGATCCCCGCTCCCGCCGCTGTGCGTGGCAAACTCGGGCAGATAAGCATAGTTAGTAGTTTAGGTACCTTATCTATTGCCCCCAGGACACCGCCGCCAAACCGAAGCCGCCGAGGCCATTGCTGCAGTCGCGCCCCTTGCGACTCGCTGGATCGAGCGGCTGCTCGCCGGCCACGAGCCGCCGCTTACGGTGACCCAGTACCTGGCCCTGCGGGCGATCGCCCATCAGGGGGTCTACGGAACCGAGCTTGCGCAGAGTGCGGGGGTGTCGGGCCCCGCCGTCTCCCAGCTGCTCACCGGTCTCGCCTCAGCGGGACTGATCGAGCGCCAGCCGGTCGCTGGGGATCGCCGCCGACAGGCACTAACGCTCTCGAGCCTGGGTCGGCGCTGCTTTCGCTCCGCCGAGGCACTGCTCCGCGGTCGGCTCGGCACGCTCCTTGGCGACCTCCCCCTTCCCGAGGCCGACGCCCTCGTCCGCGTGCTCCCCAGGGTCGAAGCAGCGCTCACCGGCGCCGCACCACCACGGCGACCGCCACCCCCGCCCCCGCCGCGTCCCGGGACCCCGCCGCGACTCGGGGCGCGTGGCGAGCCGCCTCACCGCGGCTGAGCCGCTGCGGCGAGGCGCCACAGCTGCTCAGGCACTCATCGCCGGCGGGTTGGGCATCGTCGCTACAGGTCCCGCCGCGAATCTGACATCCTGCCCGCCATGCTGCCCGTGCCGGGGGAGGGGGGCGGTCTCGGGACCGGAATCGGCGCAGCTCAAGTTCTTCGAAACGCTCGAAGCCGAACAGAAGGCCTTCGAACTCGCGAATCAGGCGATCCTGATCGCCGGCCTGAACCAGAGCATCGCGGCGATCAAGTCCGGATCCGGCTTCGCCCCGGCTCGCTCGACGCCCGCGTATCGCACCTTGACCAAGCGGCTTCAGGTTCTGACGAGCGCGCACAACAAGCGGGCCGTCACACCCCCGGGGCGCTGGCGACCCTCTTCTCGCCGCCGGTCGTCGCCTCCGAGACCGTACGGCACGTGGGAGCACATTAGACCGGTACGGTCGGGCCAGGCGGCACGAGGCCTGTACTAGGTTCACTCGAGCCCGAACAAGCGGGGGCACCGCCCTACCGGGTCCTGCTCGATCCACGAAGGAGGCTGGCATGAATGCATTACTCGTCAAATCGACGCGGCGGCTGGCGGGTGTCTTGCTGGCGCTCGCGCTCATTCTCGCGATTACGGCCGCGGTAGCATCCGCGCGCCGTCACCATCATGCTCACCGTGCCGCGGCCCCGGTCGCGGGCAGCGGCGGCGCACGGTTCTGGATCGCGTTCGACCCGGGGGGACGCGAAATCGGCCCGGTTCAGTTCCTGTCCAAGCAGGTCCAGATCCTCAACACGACCTCGGCCGCCAACGCCTTCACAATCTTCTACAAGCCCCAGCAGGGCGCTGCGATCGTCTTCTGCAAGGGCACCTTGGGTGCGGCCGAGCTGCTGGTGTGCGGAGCTCAGCCGACTCAGCACCTCCAGGGCGGTTACTTCCAGGTGGTCGCCGCGCGGCCCGTCGTGATGGGCGGCCGCAGCGAAGTGCCCACGATCGGCTACCAGCAGCAGCCCAACGGCACGTTCGGTGCCGAAACCGCGAGGGGGACGATCCAGAACATCCCGTTCAACTGGCAACAGGGATGCGCTCCGTTCGCCGGCTCGGGATGCCCGAGCAACGCGGTCGCGACCCAGCCGGGCAAGAAACCGGTGTCCAAGAAGGATTGAGCAGAAGCCCGTGCCCATCCGGTCGGCCGGCAGCGCCGACCGGACGGCGCCCAAGCGGGCGGCGCGCTGCGCCGGGCGCCTGGTGCCTGCGGTCAGGGCCCCTCCCGCGCGCGTGCCAGCGAACGTGGACCGCGAGCACGAATTCGGCGCGTTGCAGAGCGCATTTCCCGTGTCGATCGACCTGATTGGATCGGACTAGGGAGGAGATCGAGTCCGCTCGGAGTACATAGCGCCGATGGCGCGAAATGTCCGGTCGGTGATCGCGTCCGCTGTTGCGCTCGCTGCAATGGCGCTGGTGCTGCCGCCGGGCGCCGGCGCCGAAGGCAGCTCGCCATCGCCGCCCGTCCCCAGACCGGCGAACGACACGCTCGCCAACGCCCAGCCCGTAAAGAGCTTCCCCGCCACTATTGAAGGAACAACGGTCGGTGCGACCACCGAACCGGGGGAAAGCGAATCGAACTGCGGCGGGACGACGACCAACTCGTTGTGGTACAGCGTGCGCCTGCCGGCTGCGCACCGGATCGGCGTCAACCTCGCCGCGGCGGGCGAGCTCGACGCGGTGGTCGATGTCTACCACGCGGTGCGCTCGGCACGGAGCTCGGTGGCATGCGAAAAGACCGACGCCACCGGCAAGGCTTCCCTCTCGTTCGTCGCGTCCAAGAACGGCCTGTATTTCATCAGGGTCGCCGCGCTGCAGAACTCTCAGCTGGCCGCCTTCACGCTGGAAGTGTTCATGCCGACCCCGGCGGTGCGACCACCCGGCCACACGCTTCCGGCTTCGGGCATCAGCGGACAGGTCGATCGCACGCAGAACGTCAACGCCGCCTACTCGATGGTGCTGCGCTCGGGCGTCAGCTATCTGATCAACCTCGCCAACGAGACCAGGGGGGCGTGCGTGAGCGGCGCCCTGTTCGCCCCCGGCACGAAAAGCTTTGGAGAAGAAGGTGAAGAAGGAGAAGGAGAAGAGTCCCCGGCGCTGCTACACATCAGCTGTGGCGGCTACCGGCTGTTCACGCCGCGCTCGGGCCAGGGCGGGCGCTACAGCTTCGAGATCACGCCCAGCTCGTCCCACAAGGGCATCCAGCGGTTCCGGTTGCAGGTCGCACCCGCGGGTCCCGCCGAGACGGCTCCCGGGCTGCCCCTCGGCAATTACGTACACGCCCACGGCCGCCTGGACGGGAACGGTGTCGCAGTGCTGCGCCTGTACCGCCTCGAAGTGACGAGCCACTCCAACCTGAACCTGAAGCTGATCGCACCGGCATCGGCCGAATTCAACCTCCAGCTGCGTGACCAACACGGCCGGGTGCTCGAATGCGCGTGCGGAGCCTCCGGCTCGACAAGCCTCCAGCGCCAGCTTGTCCCCGGCACCTACTACGCGGTCGTCGCCGAGCGCAACCACACCGCGGGCAACTTCACGCTGGTCCGCGAGTCCCGCACGATCACCGCCACCACCATCTCCTTCACGGCCACCAAGGCCGCGCCCGGACAGGGCCTGGGAATCGACGTCCAGGTAACACCGGCCGAGTCCGGGCCGGTGACCGTCGAAATCGAACGCTTCGATCCCGTGTTCGGGTGGCAGTTCTACCAGCGGGTCCAGGCGTTCGCGAGCGGTGGGCTGGCGACCGTTCCCTTCACCCCTCCCACTCCCGGCCGATGGCGGGCCAAGGCCTTCTACCGGGGCTCGCGCGTGGCAAGCCCGAGCTCGGTCGGAAACACCTACCTGCTCGTCTCCTAGGACGGGCGTGCATCGGCGCCCACGATCGCGGCGATGCGCGCGAGCGCACGGCGCTGCTTGGCGGGCGAGGGCGAGACGTCGCGCCAGCGTCCGATCTCCTCCTGGCAGCGGTCGGTCCACGCGATCGTGAAGCGCGCCCAGTTGTACAGGTAGTCGAACGTGAGCGCGCGCACGTGCACCTCCTGCTGGAACTCGTGGATGCCGCGCAGGTACTCGTGCGCCAGCGGCGTGCCCACGGCAAGCATCTGCTCGGCATCAGCGCGCGCGCGCGCGAGCGCTCGGCGCAGGTCCCCGGGCGTTCCGCTCGAGGCGAGGAACACCCGCAGCAGCGGCTCGTGCTCGAGCGAGGTGCCACCGGGGGCGAGCGCGAGCCACCCCTGCAGCGCGTGTCGGCCCTCCGGCGTGATGTGGTAGACGGTCCGCGGGCGAAGCCCCGTGCGCCCCCGCTCCGCGCGGGTCCATCCGCGAGCGCTCAGGCGCTTTACCTCCCGGTAGACGTGGCTGGCCGCGCGCGGCCAGAAGTAGCGCAGGTTTCGCTGCATCGCGTTCGAGAGCTCGTATGGCGTCTGGGCCCGCCACGCGAGCTGGCCGAGCAGGGCGGCGCTGGTGGCGGAGAGCTGCGGCTCGCCACTTGACAAGTCATTGGAGAAGTGCATACTCTCATCGAGAGTATAGGTCAACGGGCGGACCGCCGCGTGGGCGGACCGCTCACGAACGAGGAGCGGACAAGTGAGCGAGCAGCAGAACCTGCAGACCGTGGAGTCGATCTACGACGCCTTCGGGCGGGGGGACGTGGAGGCGATCCTCGGATGTCTCGCCGACGACGTCGACTGGGCCACCGACACCGACAGCACCGGCGCTCCGTGGTACGGCGTGCGCCGCGACAAGGACGGCGTGGCGCGCTTCTTCTCCGACCTCGCAGACGCGATCGACGTGAGCGAGTTCGCCCTCGACAGCATCGCCGCCGCCGGCGAGGACGTGCACGCCGTGCTGCGCTTCGGCTTCAGCGCGCAGGAGTCGGGCCGCCGGGCGATGATGCACCTGCACCACTTCTGGCGCTTTCGCGACGGGAAGGTCGTCTACTACCGCGGCAGCGAGGACACCGCGATCACCGAGCGCACCCTCGCCCCGTGATCCCCGCTCAGATCCAATCGCGGCGCTTGAACAGCACGTAGAGCCCCACGCACACCGTCAGCATCAGCGCGAGCGCGAACGGGTAGCCGAGATACCAGTGCAGCTCGGGCATGTGACGGAAGTTCATGCCGTAGATCGTGCCCACCAGCGTCGGTGCGAACAGGATCGCCGCCCAGGCCGAGATCTTCTTGACCTCCTCGTTCTGGGCGTTTGAGACCTCGCTCAAGGCCTTCGTCTCCAGCGTGTGGTTGACGTTGAGGATGTTCTGCAGCAGCTCGCGGAAGCTGGCCGCCTGCTCCTGGATGCGGACCGCGTGGTCCTGGACGTCTCGCAGATAGCGGCGCTCCTCGTTGTCGGTGCCCGGCCCGGCCATCAGGCGGTCGAGCATCGGGCCCAGGGGCGTCGTGGCGCGTTGGAAGTGGATGACCTCGCGGGAGAGCTCATAGATCCGTCGCGACACCGTCGGGCTGCCGTCGAAGACGTCGTCCTCGATCTCGTCCAGATCGTTCTCCAGCCCGCGCACGACGGGTTCGTAGTCGTCGACGACCCGGTCCATGATCGCATGGAGGATCGCCACCGGTCCCCGCCGCAGCAGGTCGGGGCGCTTCTCGAGCTTGCGGCGCACCTCCGCGACGTTGGGAGTCTCGCTGTGACGGACCGTGATCACGAAGTTCGGGCCGGCGAAGATGTGGATCTCGCCGAACTCCACCGTCTCCGACTCGTCGATGTAGCGGGCGGGTCGCAGTACGCAGAACAGGATGTCCCCGTAACGCTCGAGCTTGGGGCGCTGATGAGCGTGCACGGCGTCCTCGACGGCCAGCTCGTGCAGCCCGAACTCCCGCGCTGCGCCGGCGAACTCCTCCTCGCTCGGGCGGTACAGCCCGATCCACGCGAGCCCGCCGCCGTCGCGGCAGGCCGCGCTCATCTCAGCGAGGTCGTGCGGCTGCTCCGCGCGATGGCCGTCGCGATAGATGGCACGGTCGACGATCACAGGGCGAAACTACCCGGCGCAAGAGCGGAACCGCGGGTGCGTCGGGGAACGGGGCCGACGCGATCGCGCACGGACGGCACCGGGCGGCTGCCACAAGGTCTAGCTCGGGGGGATCGTTCCAGGGCCGGTCTGCGAGCATTCGAGCCGCGCCTGCGTGTCTCCGGCCTGCGGAAGCGGGGGCAGCTCCGGGAACGTCGGCCTGCCTCGCCGCATCGCGCGGAGGTCGAGGAAGTCCGTCAGGTCGTTGGCGTTGGCGTCGCGATAGCTCATCGCGGGCAGGTTCCATTTGCGCTCCAGGAGGGCGAGCATCGAGGTGTGGTCGTAGACCACGTGGCTGACGTGGCGTCGCTTGGCGAACGGACCCACGACGATCGACGGAACGCGGAAGCCATAACGGTTGAAGCCGTCATAGGTGGACTCCCCGGGCTGCACCACGGGCCCAATCGCGTCGGGGGCGAGCGCAACGGGGGGAGGGACGTGGTCGTAGTAGCCGCCGTGCTCGTCCCAGGTGACGATCAGCAGCGTCCTGAGCCACGAGGGCGATCGTCCGAGCGCTTCCACGACGCTCGCCAGGAACGCCTCGCCAACGACGATGTTCTGCGGGTCCTCCTGGGATTGGGTGGAGTAGTCCGGGTCCAGCAGGCTGAAGGCGGGCAGCGTGCCCGCCTTGGCGTCAACGAAGAATTCGGCGATCGGCTTCTGGTTGGTGGCGGCGAACTCCGTGTCGTCGCTCGGATACAGCTCCATCGTGGTGCCCGTCGGGAATTCCGCGTTGTAGTCGGTCCAACTGACTCCAGCGAGGGTGAGCGAGTCGAAGATCGTGCCGTTGGCGGGGGTCCCGAGCAGCGCGTCGGGAACGAGGTTGCCGATCGAGCCACCGACGTCGTCGGTCATGCCCGACGAGGTGGCGGCGATGAGGAACCGGCGCTGCGGGTCGGTCTGACCCAGCATGCTGCAGAACCAGCGGTCGCCGATCGGGAACTCGGACGCGAGCGCATACGTGAACGGCAGGTCCGCGCTCGTCCAGTACCCCATCGCGACCGGGCCGCTTTCCGAGATCACGAACCCGCTGTTGCCTCCTTCGGCATACTGGATGTGCGACTGCGTCCACTCCTGGCTGGGCTTGCCGCTCAGCTGGCAGGTCGTCGGCATGTGGAAAGCGCGCTGGAGCCGGCCATCGGAACAAGGGTTCGTGGCCTTGGGGAGGCCGTCCGGGGCCAACCTGAAGCCGTCGCCGCGGCGGCGTTCGCCGGGACCCCTGCCCAGCATCCCGAGGAAGTTGTCGTAGGAGTGGTTCTCGAGCATCAGCACGACCACGTGCTCGATCTCGGGCATCGTGTCGGTGCCCATCGGCAGCGAGGGGTCCGGAAGTGAGCCCGGTTGGCGCAGCTCGCTGCGACCCAGCACGCGCAGCGCCTCGGCCTGAAGCGCGGTTGGCCCAGTAGCCGCAAGCCGGCCGAGCGGCGCCCGCGCGAGCACTCCGTGGGGGAGCAGCATCGTGCCCAGCAGACCGGCGCCGCCGGCCAGCAGGGCCCGGCGCGTGATCGCGCCCTCGCCGGCGCTGCAGTTCGGATCGCCTCCGTTCACGTCGGCGCGGCTACCCGCGTGTGCCGCAGCCATGCGTGAACAGGTCGTGAATAAGGGTTCAGGACCCCCTCATCCGGGGAACCGCCGGTCTCGGGCGGCAAGGCTTCACGGGGCCGATCGAGGCAGCGTGGTGTCCGGGCCCGGACGATCCTCGTGGCACACCTTCGACCAA
>Ga0335081_10015417_pt1 | contig 12360 bp, 9 predicted proteins | sample Lox_Sample_35_FD_206713 | JGI IMG/M metagenome (GOLD analysis project Ga0335081, IMG submission 206713) | Soil microbial communities from Loxahatchee National Wildlife Refuge, Florida, United States - Lox_Sample_3.5 | ecosystem: Environmental > Terrestrial > Soil > Wetlands | place: USA: Florida... | reverse complement strand
CTCAGGTCCGGGTAAAAAAGTCGAGGCCGGCGCGCCGCTTGAGTTCGCGCCCAGCGTCGGCGCCGAGCACCGCAGCGTCGTTGGCCCCGCCTTCGCGTGAGACCTCGTGCGCTTCGCTGCCGTCCGGCTTGGCGATAACGCCGCGAAAGCGGACAATGCCGCCGGCGACGCGCGCGTGGCCGGCGATCGGCGTCCGGCATGAGCCGTCGAGTTCGGCGAGATAGGCGCGCTCGGCGGCAAGCGCGGTCGCCGTATCGGCATCGTTGACCTTGGCGACAAGCGCGCGCGTGGCGTCATCATTGGCGCGCGTCTCGAGACCGATGGCACCCTGCCCGACCGCCGGCAGAAATTCGTCGATCTCCAGCACGGCGGTCGCCGCCGACAGCAAGCCGAGGCGCTTCAATCCGGCAACCGCCAGCAACGTCGCGTCCGCTTCACCGGTGTCGATCTTGCGCAAGCGCGTCTCGACATTGCCACGCAGCGGCGCAACCCGCAGATCCGGCCGCAGCCGCTTGGCCAGCGCCTGTCGCCGCAGCGACGCGGTGCCAAGCCGCGCACCATCGGGCAGCGTCTGAAGCGTCTTGGCCTTGGGGCTGACGAAAGCATCGCGCGCGTCCTCGCGCGGCAGGAAGGCCGCCAAGACAAGGCCCGTGGGCAGCACCGTCGGCATGTCCTTCGACGAATGAACCGCGAGATCGATCGCACCAGCAAGCAGCGCCTCCTCGATCTCCTTGGTAAACAGTCCCTTGCCGCCGGCTTCCGCAAGCGGCCGGTCCTGGATCGCGTCGCCGGTGGTGCGGATGACCTTGATCTCGATCTGCTCGGCGGCGAGGCCGCAGGCGGCGGCGAGGCGGCGCTGCACTTCCCGCGCCTGCACCAGCGCCAGCGGCGAGCCGCGCGAACCGAGGCGCAAAACAGATGTCTTCAGCGGGGATGTCATCGGCAAGAACTGGCCATTACACGATCGGACGCTTGGGTGCATATAATACACCCGTGATCATTCTCGGCATCGAAACCACGTGCGATGAGACCGCCGCTGCGGTGGTCACGCGCTCCGACGACGACCGCGGCCGGATTCTGTCCAATGTAGTGCTATCGCAAATTGCCGAGCACGCCGAATTCGGCGGTGTCGTGCCGGAAATTGCCGCCCGCGCCCATGTCGAGGCCCTCGATCGCATCATTGCCGCGGCCATGGCCGAGGCGAATTGCACATACGCGGCGCTCGACGGCGTCGCCGCCGCCGCAGGCCCCGGCCTGATCGGCGGCGTGATCGTCGGGCTGACTACCGCGAAGGCGATCGCACTGACCCACAGCAAGCCGCTGATCGCCGTCAACCACCTCGAGGCCCATGCGCTGACCGCCCGGCTCACCGACGCGACGCCGTTTCCCTATTGCCTGTTTCTTGCCTCGGGCGGCCACACACAGATTTTGGCGGTCCGCGGCGTCGGCGATTACGTCCGGCTTGGCGGCACTGTCGACGACGCCATCGGCGAGGCGTTCGACAAGACCGCCAAACTGTTGGGCCTCGGCTATCCGGGCGGACCGCTGGTTGAAAAGGAAGCGACGCGGGGCGATGCCACCCGCTTTGCGCTGCCGCGGCCCATGAGCGGGCGTCACGACGCCGATTTCTCGCTCTCGGGCCTGAAGACGGCGCTACGGCTGGAAGCGCAAAAAATCGCGCCGCTGAGCAATCAGGACGTCGCTGATCTGTGCGCTTCGTTCCAACAGGCCGTGGTCGATGTGGTGATGGACCGGCTGCGCGCCGGCCTGCGCATGTTTCGCGACCGGGTCGGCGCTCCCAACGCGCTGGTGTGCGCCGGCGGCGTCGCCGCCAATCAGGCAATCCGCAAAGTGCTGCACCGCCTCGCCGCCGAGGCCGACACTCAACTGGTCGCCCCGCCGCCGGCTTTGTGCACTGACAACGGCGCCATGATCGCCTGGGCCGGCGCCGAGCGGCTCGCTCTAGGCCTCACTGATCCGCTCGATGTCGCGCCGCGCGCCCGCTGGCCTCTGGATCAGGTCGCGAGAGCGGGAACGCGGTAAGGCGCCGGAAAGACGTTACTGCTCAAACCGGTCGATGAACCAGCGCAGCACGCGCATCCAAACTTCGTCCTTGCCGACCGCGTCCTCGATGCCGTGTTCGATGTTGGGATTATCGTTGACCTCCATCACGACGATACCATTCTCGGTCTGCTTCAGATCAACCCCATACAGTCCGTCGCCGATCGGCTGCGCCGCACGTACCGCCACGTCGATCACTTCGGGCGGCGCCTGATCGATGTCGAAAGCGCGGAAGCCGCCCTCGCGTGAGGAACCGTCAGGCCGGTATTTCACCACCTGCCAGTGGCCGCGCGCCATACGATACTGGCAGACGAATAGCGGCGCGCCGGCCAGCACGCCGACGCGCCAGTCGAATTCTGTCGGCAGGAATTTCTGCGCTAGAAGGAGGTCGGTCTCCTCGAACAGTTCGTCGCAGATGCGTTTGAATTCGGCGGCGGATTCGATCTTGTGCACACCGCGCGAGAACGAGCCGTCCGGAATCTTCACCACCAGCGGCAGGCCGAGCTCGTCGATCGCCTTGGTAAGATCAGTATCCTCGGCGATGATCACGGTGGGCGGCGTCGGCACCTGATTCTGCTGCAACAGCTCCATCAGGAAGACCTTGTTGGTGCAGCGGATCATCGAGATCGGATCGTCGATGACTGGCATGCCTTCCTGCCAGGCGCGCCGCGCGAAGCGGTACGTGTGATTGTCGATGGACGTCGTTTCGCGGATGAACAGGCCATCATATTCGGCGAGCTCGGCAAGCTGCCGCTTGGTGATCGGCTCAACGTCGACAGACATCTTCTCGGCGATACGCGCGAAATGCTTGATCGCGCTCGGCGACGACGGCGCCATTTTCTCGTTGGGATCGTAGAGTACGGCGAGATCGTATTTGGCGACGGAGCGCGCCTTCGGATCGCGCCATTCCCGCTTGGTGTGATTGTGCAGCGACTCGCGGAAGAACTCGGCCTCGCCGTTGGCAAGCCGGGTAATCGCGCGTGGCCGGATGCGGTCGATCGACAGCCAGTCACCGGGCTCGACGATCACTTCCAGCGCCGGGCAGCGGAACCAGTCGAACAGCAACCGGCCGAACGGCTCGAAACGGGGATCGCGGGCGATGCCAAAACAGACCAGGAGCTTGCACTCGCCCTCGGGCTGATAATCGGCACGGCGCGCGCAACGGTTCAGCTCATCTTCGAGCTCCGGCAGCGCGTGTTCGTAGAGTTTCTGCTCGCGCAGCTCCAGCATGGTCTCCACGGTCGGGACCACGCGATGGCCGCGGGCCTCGGCGAGCAGCGAGGCGTAATAGCCCTTCGACTGATAGGCGTAGGAGCGCGCGAGATTGACGAGCTTGGGCCGTGCCATGTCGAACAGGCGAGGCCGCGCCAAGTATTCGCTCGTGGTGATGACCTTGTGGGGGGTCTCGGCGTTGGGCAGGTCGCGGGGCTGGTCAACCAGGATGACCCAGCCGGTCATGGGTGGGTCCCTTTCGTATCCCAGGCGAAATGTAATTTTCGGCCGATCATGCGTTCGAAGTCGGGCACGGCGGCAAATGTCTTAACCGGAAGCGAAACGCTTGGCGACAGCGCCAGCTGCGATGTCCACCATGAAAACCGATTCGCGCTCGCGAGTCAGGCGGGATTTGGGCGCCCGAGCGATTTTTCAAAGCGCAGCGCGTCAATACGATTGTCATAATAGCGGCGGCGCCGGCCGAATCGCGCATAGCCCGACGACTCGTACAGCGCGATGGCGCCGGCATCGTCGGCACGGACTTCGAGCCGCATGAAGCGGCAGCCACGCTGCCGTGCGTTACGCTCCGCCGCAGCCATGAGCTGGCGGGCGATACCACGACGCTGGAAATCCCTGCCGACGGAGATCGAGTAGAGCCGGCTGCGCCGCGAGCCGTGCCGGTAATTCACCAGCACGCAGCCGGCGACCTGGCCGTCCACGTCGGCGACGATCAGCGCCGACTTCGGCGAGTCAATAAAATGCCGGAAGCTGCGCCGTGAGATGACGTGGTCGGGAGTGAAAAATTCCAGCTCGAGGGCAATCAGGGCATCGAGATCGGCCAAACGCCCGCGCCGGAGTTTCGTCGGCGGCAGCGATCGGCTTGGCGATTTGGTCACGTCATCCGTCCCTGCTCGATCCGGGCAAGCATCGTTTCCAGCCGCTCCAGCCGGTCGGCCTCGCCCGGCGGCTTGTCCCAGCGCAGCCGGTTGATCCGCGGAAAGCGCATCGCCAAGCCTGATTTGTGCCGCGTCGAGCGCTGCAATCCCTCAAACGCGACTTCCAGCACCAGACCCTGATCCGCCGCATGCACGACTTCGCGCACCGGCCCAAAACGATCGGTGGTGTTGCGGCGCACGAAGCGGTCGATCTGCAGCAATTCCTCGTCGGTGAAGCCGAAATAGGCCTTGCCGACCGAGACCAGTTCATCGCCAGCTTCACCCCGCGCCCAGACGCCGAATGTGTAATCGGAGTAATACGACGATCGCTTGCCATGGCCCCGCTGCGCATACATCAGCACCGCGTCGATGATGAACGGGTCGCGCTTCCATTTCCACCACGGCCCTGTCGGCCGGCCCGGCAGATAGGCCGAGTCGCGCCGCTTGAGCATCACGCCTTCGACCGCCGCCGCATCGGCGCCCGCTCCGGCTGTCGCCGGATCGCGGCGCGCCGCGACAAGGTCGTCCCATGCCGTAAATCCGACCATCGGTGACAGATCGACCTGTGGCGAGTCCAGGCGCGCGACGAAATCTTCGAGTCGCTCCCGGCGCGCAGCAAACGGCAGCCCGCGCAAATCTTCGTCGCCGTCGGCAAGCAGATCATAGGCGCGCAGATGCGCGGGGAATTCGGTCAAAAGCTTGGGCGTGACGGTTTTGCGGTTGAGCCGCTGCTGCAGCACGTTGAACGATTGCACCAGCCCGTCGCGACGGATCAGAAGCTCGCCGTCGATGGCGCCTGGCATTTGCAAGGCATCAATGAGATCGGGAAAGGCCTTGGAGATATCCTCGCCGGTGCGCGAGTAGAGCCGCGCGACCCCCACTCTGCCCTCTACTTCCTGCGGAGCAGCGGCGACAGCCTGGACACGAATGCCATCCCATTTCCATTCCGCCAGAAAGTCGGAAGGATCGAGGGCAGCAAGATCGGCTTCGTCGAGCGCGTGCGCCAGCATCGGCGGCCGGAACGGCGCCGGATCGCCGCTCGCCGGTTTTTCGCCGCGGCCTTCGAGCCAGGAAAACAGCTCCGTGTAAGGGGGCGCCAGCCCAGGCCACAACAGCTCGATCTCCTGCGCATCGGCGCTGCCAAGTGCCGCCACGGCCGTTTTCGCCAGCCGCGCCGATACCCCGATGCGCAAGCCTCCGGTGACTAGCTTGATCAGCGCCCAGCGGCCATTCTCGTCGAGCCGGTCAAGCCAGCGCGCGAGCTGCTGCGGCAGCTGCGCCTTGCCGAGCGTCGTGAGCGTCTCCACCACCGAGGCCAGGGTGAGTTCTTCCAAACCCGCTCCGCTTGCGGCAGAGGATAGCTGAGCCCCGGTATTCGCGGCCGGCCACATCAGCGCGACCGTCTCGGAAAGGTCGCCGACATAGTCGTATGAAAGCTCAAATAGAACGGGATCGGTCCGCTCGGAGATGAGGTGGCGGATCAACCCCGCCTTGGCGTGCGGGAAGCTCAGCGCACCCGTCAGCGCCGCCAGCGCCCAGCCGCGCTCGGGATCGCCTGTGGTGCGGAAATAGTCGGTCATCAGCCGCAGCTTGGCGTTGCGGGCCGGCTCGTAGGCCAGGCGATTCATCAGTTCGGCGAAGCGGTTCATTCGCTCGCCTCGCCGGCGTTCGGCTCGGCGGGCTCATCTTCCTCGCCGTAGCCAACAATATCGAGCGGCCGCGCCTTGAGCCCGCGCGCTCCGCACCAATGCACCAGCGCGTCTTCCTGGCCGTGCGTTACCCAGATCTCTTCGGCGTGGGTCGCCGCAATGGTCTCCGTGAGCCCGTCCCAGTCGGCGTGATCGGAAATCACCAGTGGCAGCGCGACGCCCTGCTGGCGCGCCCTTGCCCGCACGCGCATCCAGCCGGATGCGAATGCATTGACCGGATCGGGGAAACGCCGCGCCCACAACTCATTGAGCGCCGACGGCGGACAGATCGTGATCGTTCCGGCAAGCGCCGCCTTGTCTGCGCCGCGCACCAGCCGCAGTTCGCCGAGCGCGACGCCGCGGCTCTCGTAGTAGCGCGTGATGCTTTCCATCGCGCCGTGCAGATAGATCGGTCCGTCGTAGCCGGACTTGCGTATGAGCGCGATCAGCCGCTGCGCCTTGCCCAGCGAGTAGGCGCCGACCAGATGCGCGCGATCGGGAAACACTTCGACCGAGCGAAGGAGTTTTGCGATCTCACCATCGGGATCGCCGTGACGGAACACCGGCAGCGCGAAGGTCGCTTCGGTGATGAACACGTCACAGCGCACGAGCTCGAACGGCGCGCAAGTGGGATCGGGAACGTTCTTGTAATCGCCCGAGGCGACGATGCGCAAGCCGCCGGCCTCAACCGCGATCTGCGCCGAACCGAGCACGTGACCGGCGGGATGAAACGTCACCCTGGCGCCGTCGAGCGTCACGGTCTCACTGTAGCGGATGGCCTGCCGCGTGCCGGCGAAATTCTCGCCGTAGCGCAGCCGCATCAGATCGAGCGTCTCCTGCGTGGCCAGCACCGCGCCATGACCGGCGCGGGCATGATCCGAATGTGCGTGCGTGATCAGCGCCCGCTCGACCGGCCGGGTCGGGTCGATATGAAAGCCGCCAAGCTTGCAGCACACGCCCGCCGGCGTCAGCCCCAGGATATCTTCAGGACGCATCGCAAAAGATTAGATAAGCATTCCCGCACAACGCGCGAGCACCATGACCGAAACCGGACCGCTCTTCGTCTCCTCGGGCGATGCCATCGCCGACCGGCGCTACAAGTGGGCGCTCGACCACGCGGCGCGTGGCGATCTTACCGGCGCCGCCGATATCCTGGTGCAGACGCTCGAACTGGCGCCAGATTTTGCCACCGCCTGGTTCGCGCTCGGCGCCATTCGCGACCGGCTGGGTGAGCGCGACGCGGCCATCGCGGCCTTTGAAAAAGTCCGCAAGGCCGACCCGGAGGATTATCACGGTGCGCGGTTGCAACTCGCCCGGCTCGGCGCGGGCGATGCGGCGCCGGCAATGACGCCGACCTATGTGCGCCGCCTGTTCGACCAATATGCCGCGCGCTACGACGTTTCGCTCACCGAACACCTCGGCTATCGCGGACCGGCGCTGTTGCGCGATGCCCTAGAAGCCGTGATGCGCGCAGCCGGGCGACCGATGCGCTTCGGTTCCGTGCTCGATCTTGGCTGCGGAACCGGACTCGCCGGAGCGGCGTTTCGCCCGTTCGCCGACTGGCTCGTCGGCGTCGATCTTTCGCCCGCCATGATCGAGCGCGCCGCCGTCAAGGGGCTCTACGACCGCTTCGTCACTGCCGATGTCACCGCGGCTCTCGCCAGCGAGGCTGCCAACGCCGCTCGATATCATCTCGTGATCGCGGCGGACGTGTTCGTATATGTGAACGAACTTGCGCCGATCTTTGCCGGCGTGGCGCGCGTCCTGACGCCGGACGGACTGTTCGCGTTCACGGTCGAGACCCACGCGGGCGACGGCACCAAGCTGCTACCGACGCTGCGGTACGCGTACGGCGAGACCTATTTGCGCGCCGTACTGGGCGACGCCGGCTTGGCGGTGTCATCGCTTACGCATGCGTGGGTGCGCAGCGAGAAGGGCGTGCCGGTCGACAGCCTGATCGTGATCGCGGAGCCCTCGACCGCGCCGAAGGCGCTCGCTACTTCTCACGCGTGACCGTCCTCGAACGACCCGCCGTCCTGCCGGAACTGTTCGCGCGCTGGTTCGAAAGCCGCGGCTGGGCGCCGCGCGCGCATCAGCTCGAATTGCTGGACAAAGCGAGAGCCGGCCGCTCGGTGCTGCTGATCGCGCCGACCGGCGGCGGCAAGACGCTGGCTGGTTTTCTGCCGAGCCTGGTCGAACTGAGTGCACCTCCACCTTCAGCCCAGAAACGTAAAGAGGAATTGGCGGGAGCGTCCACCCGCCGCCTCCTGTCCACCGGCCACAACGTGCAGCGCGCGGGCGGGCTGCACACGCTCTACATATCGCCGCTGAAGGCGCTCGCCGTCGATATCGCGCGCAACCTGGAAGCACCGGTTTTAGAGATGCGGCTACCGATCCGCATCGAGACGCGCACCGGCGACACGCCCACCTCCAAGCGCCAGCGTCAGCGCCGCGACCCGCCGCAGATCTTGCTCACCACACCCGAACAGCTTGCGCTGCTGCTGGCGTCGGCCGACGCGCCCTATCTGTTCGGCTCACTTAGACGCATCATCCTCGACGAACTGCACGCGCTCGTCACCTCGAAGCGCGGCGATCTGTTGTCACTCGATCTGGCACGGCTCTTTCGTCTGTCGCCGCACCTCACATCGATCGGCCTGTCGGCGACCGTCGCCGAACCCGACGAACTGTGCCGTTTCATGGTGCCGCAGCGCTCGGCAGATTCGCAGGCCGACCTCATCATCGCCGAAAGCGGCGCCGCTCCCGATGTGACGATGCTCGACAGCCGCGAGCGCCTGCCCTGGGCCGGGCATTCGGCGCGCTACGCGCTCGGCGAAATGTACGAACTGATCAAAGCGCACCGCACCACGTTGGTATTCGTCAACACCCGCAGCCAGGCGGAAGGCATCTTTCAGGATCTCTGGCATATCAACGAAGACAATCTGGCCATCGCGCTGCACCACGGTTCGCTCGACGTCGCGCAGCGGCGCAAGGTCGAAGCCGCGATGACGAGCGGTTTGCTGCGCGCCGTGGTCTGCACCTCCTCGCTTGATCTCGGCGTCGACTGGGGCGACGTCGATCTGGTCATTAATGTGGGCGCGCCCAAGGGAGCGTCGCGGCTCCTGCAGCGGATCGGCCGCGCCAACCACCGCATGGACGAGCCGTCGAAGGGCGTGCTCATCCCCGCCAACCGCTTCGAAGTGCTGGAATGCCGCGCCGCGCTCGACGCCATCGCCGAGAACGTTCAGGACACCCCGGCTGCCCGCATCGGTGCGCTCGACGTACTGGCGCAGCATGTGCTCGGCTGCGCCTGCGGCGCGCCATTCGGCTCGGATGAGCTTTACGCCGAAGTCACGACGGCTGCGCCGTACACTGCGCTAACGCGTGCGGATTTCGACGCGGCAGTCGATTTCGTCGCCACCGGCGGCTATGCGCTGAAAGCCTACGAGCGCTTCGCGCGCATCCGTCAGGGCAAGGACGGAATGTGGCGCATCACCCATCCCAACGTGGCGCAACGCTACCGGCTCAACGTCGGCACCATCGTGGAAGCCGACATGCTGAAAGTACGCTTGGTGCGCTCGCGCGCGTCGAAAATAATCCCGCGCGGCGGCCGCATGCTCGGCCAGGTCGAGGAATATTTCGTCGAGACCATGGTGCCGGGCGACACGTTCGTGTTCGCCGGCGAGATCCTCAAATACGAGACCATCGTCGAGGACCAAGTCTATGTATCGCGCGCGACCGCCGAGGATCCCAAAGTGCCTGCCTACGAGGGCGGCAAATTTCCGCTGTCGACCTATCTTGCGGCACGCGTGCGCGACATCGTCGCCAGGCCGCAGGAATGGCGTGCGTTGCCGCCGCAGGTTCGGGAATGGCTGGAGATTCAGGAATGGCGCTCGCGGATGCCCGGTCAGCGCGAACTCCTGGTCGAGACCTTTCCGCGCGCCAACAAATATTATCTCGTCTGCTATCCGTTCGAAGGCCGGCTCGCGCATCAGACGCTCGGCATGCTGCTGACGCGGCGGCTGGAACGCGCGCGGCTCAAGCCGATGGGCTTTGTCGCCAACGAATACGCCCTCGCAGTGTGGGGACTTGGTAACGTGGCGCAGCAAGTCGACCGCGGCGCGTTTTCGTTCGATGAGCTTTTCGATGAGGACATGCTGGGCGACGACCTCGAGGCGTGGCTCGCCGAGTCGGCGCTGATGAAGCGCACCTTCCGCAACTGCGCGATCATCGCCGGCCTGATCGAGCGGCGCTTTCCCGGCGAGGAGAAGTCGCGCCGGCAGGTCACGATCTCGACCGACCTCGTCTATGACGTGCTGCGCAGCCATCAGCCGGATCACGTGCTGCTGCGCGCAGCGCGAGCCGATGCGGCGACTGGCCTGCTCGATGTCCGGCGCCTCGGCGAAATGCTCTCGCGCATCAGCGGGCGAATCGTCCATAAGGCGCTCGACCATGTCTCGCCGCTGGCGGTTCCGGTCATGCTGGAGATTGGCCGCGAGGCAGTTTACGGGGAAGCGGCCGAGACGCTGCTTGCCGAGACCGAGGCTGAGCTTGTGAAGGAGGCCATGCAGTGAGGGGGCGCGCAACCGCGATCGTCGACCTGCCGCTCAACGCGGGGAGCAGCAAAGAGCACGCGATCGTCATTTGCGGCACCGCTCTCATCGCCGATCCGGCCGGTGCGCTGTACTGGCCCGACGAAGGATTGCTCGCGGTCGCCGACCTGCATCTGGAAAAAGGCTCCGCCTACGCGGCGCGCGGCGTGCTGTTGCCGCCCTACGACACGGCAGCGACGCTGGCGCGCCTCGGACGCCTGATCGCGCACTACGCGCCGCGGCTCGTTATCGCACTTGGCGACAGCTTTCATGACGGCGGCGGTGCGGCACGGATGGCGGAGCCTGATCGTGCCGCGCTCAGCGCGCTGCAGCGCGGGCGAGACTGGCTGTGGATCGCCGGCAATCACGACCCCGATCCGGCGACCGGCATTTGCGGCCGCTTCGCCGATATGCTGGCGGTCGGGCCCCTCACCTTCCGGCACGAACCATTGGCCGTCGCGTCAGGCGGCGAGATTGCCGGTCATCTGCATCCACAGGCGCGGGTCGCGCGCCGCGGCCGGGCTGTGAGCCGGCGCTGCTTCGCCGCCAGCACACAACGTCTCATCATGCCGGCGTTCGGTTCTTACACGGGCGGGCTGAATGTGCGCGACCGCGCCATCGCCATGCTGTTCGGCACACTCGATTTCACCGCCCATATGCTGGGGGACAGGCGGCTCTATGCGGTCACGGCCGCGCGCTGCCTGCCGGATTAGAGGATTTTCCGGAAAAGTGGCCACCGGTTTTCCGAAGAAAATGCGACCAACTCAATAAAACTATAGCGCTATTTTCGTTTCGCCGTGCGCGCCGGACTGGGCGGCGCATTCCACGCCGCGGCCGACTTCACATTGACGGCGTCGTCGGGTTGCGGCTCGGCCGTCCAGCTTTTCACCGCATTGCGCGCGGCGGCCAGAGTCTGCGGATCGAGGTGAGAGGCAATTTCGTCCCGCTTCGCCCCCGCTTCCTTGTCGCCCTGATCGGCCGCGAGCGCGAACCATTTGTAGGCTTCGGCGTCGTTCTTCTGCACGCCGATGCCGCGCGCATAGAGGATGCCGAGATTGTACTGGCTGTCCCTGACGCCGTGATTGGCCGCCTTGCGGAACCATTCAGCGGCTTTGTTGTAATCCGGCGGCCCGTTCACGCCCTCCGCGTAGATCACCGCGAGATTATGCATTGCCTTGCCGTTGCCCTTGTCGGCGGCCGCTTCATAAAGCTCGCGCGCCCGGACGAGGTCTTTCTTGACGCCGACGCCCTTCTCGTAGAGCCCACCAAGCCGAAATTGCGCGGGGGCGAGCCCGCCCTGGGCGGCGCGTTCAAGCCAGTGTGCGGCCGCTTGGGCGTTCTGCAGGACGCCGCGGCCCTCGGCAAAGCGCGTCGCCACTTCGTAAGCGGCGGCCGGATCGCCTGCCATCGCGGCGGCGCGCAGCGCCGGATCGCCAATGGTGGCGGGAAGCTTGTCATAGGCGATCAGCGTCCCGGGCCTTCCCGATGACGCCGCGATTGGCGCGGCTTCTGGACTCGGCAAAGCGCCGGTGATGTCAGGCGACGCCCATGACGGCAGCCCCGCGGCGGGGTGTTGGCCGCCGGCCGATAGCGCTGGCGCGACTGCCGGCGGCGGCCCGGCATTCTGCGGCCGCATGGATTGCCGTTGCGGCACGGCCTCCTTCGTCACCGGCGGCTCCACTGCTGGAGCGTTGAGGGAACGAGGAGGAACGGGCAGAGCCGGTTCGGCCGGCTGCGGCAGTTTCTCTGGAGCCACGGCCGGAGGCGCCGCGGGCGGTGCTGTCTGCTGAGGCGCAGACAGAGGCTGCGTTTGCGGTACGACAGCGATGCCACTGTTTTCGAAAAACTTGGCCACAACGCGCACGCCGCCGAGCA
>Ga0335081_10015416_pt1 | contig 12361 bp, 14 predicted proteins | sample Lox_Sample_35_FD_206713 | JGI IMG/M metagenome (GOLD analysis project Ga0335081, IMG submission 206713) | Soil microbial communities from Loxahatchee National Wildlife Refuge, Florida, United States - Lox_Sample_3.5 | ecosystem: Environmental > Terrestrial > Soil > Wetlands | place: USA... | reverse complement strand
AACCCGGTCCCTAAGTCGGACAACCTACCACCCCGCTAGCGAACGACGGCGCGAGCACAGCAAACGTACGGCTACAACTGGGGAACAGGGACTCGAACCCCAACTTCGACGTCCAGAGCGTCGCGTGCTGCCATTACACCATTCCCCAGTGCTGTGCGTGGCTGTTGGACTGCCGAGTATAGGTCAGGAGTCTGATACGGCGGCCAGGTCGCTCGAGAGGTCCCCGAGCTCGTGCACGCGATCTCCTACGGTCGCTCCGGAGGTGAGCAGACGGCCGGCGTGCTCGAGATCATCCGAACGCCCGACGGTCAGCGCCCCGACCACGCGTCCCTCCCGCAGGTAGAAGATCGTGAACTCGCCGTCGTCGATCGAGCCGCGCACGACCTCCTGGTCCCACCCGAACGCGGGACCGACGTACTCGAGCGAGGCCCAATCGGACAGGTCGGAGAAGAAGTAGGGCACGACGTCGTGCGGCTGGTTGCGGTCCAGCATGTTGAGCGCCGCGGTCTTGCCCTGGTTGAAGGCGACGTCCCAGTGCTCGATCCGGTGGACGTGACCGCCGTGGACGACGCTCTCGTATTCGGCGATGTCGCCGGCGGCGAAGATGCCCGGCACCGACGTCTCGAGGCGCGAGTCGACCACGACTCCACCCAGCTCGCCGATCTCGAGGCCGGCGGTGCGGGACAGCCTGACGTCCGGGACCGCTCCCACGCCGACCACGACGACATCTGTCTCCAGCCGGCGTCCGCGCTTGGTGACCACGTGGGTCACGCGGCCGCCCGCGCCGTCGAAGCTTTCGAGCTCGTCGTCGCCATGGACCTCGATGCCGTGCTCCTCGAGCCGTCCCTGGAAGAACCGCCCCGCCTGCTCGCCGAAACCGCGACTGAGCGCGACCGGCTCGGTCATCACGAGCGAGCAGGAGCTGCCGAGCTCGGTCAGTGACGCCGCGACCTCGGTGGCGATGTATGAACCGCCAATCAGCACCACGCGCTTGCCCGCGGCGTCCTCGCGGATCGCGTCGCTGTTGCCGAGCGTGCGCAGGTAATGGATGCCCTCGAGCTCGGCGCCCGGAACCGACACGCGGCGCACGCCCGCGCCGGTCGCGATCAGCGCCTTGCCGAAGCTCACCTCCTGCTTGTTGGAGAGCGCCACGGTCCGATTCGAGAGGTCGAGCCGGGTTGCGGACACCCGCGTGAGCGCCTCGATGCTCTGTTCCTCGTACCACTCCGGCGGCCGGAACAGCGTGTCGGCGCGGGACTCCTTGCCCTGGAGGTATCCCTTCGAGCACGGGGGACGGTTGTACGGGAGATCCGTCTCGCGCCCGATCAGCAGGATCGATCCGTCGGCGCCCGACTCGCGCAGCCAGCGCGCGCAGTTGCCCGCGGCGAGCCCGCCCCCGATCAGCGCGTAGTCGACATGGCGTTCCGGACCGTCGGCCATCACGCGCCGGGGCTCGCGCCGTTAGGTGCGAACTGCGGCGTGATCTCCGACTCGAGCCCCGGGTCGAGGATCAGGAGCACCTGGTCGCCGGGTTGGACCACGGAGTCGGCCTTGGGCACGAACCCGGCGCCGCCGCGCAGGACCGAGATGATCAGCGACCCGTCGGGAAGCTCGATGTCCTGCACGCGCCGGCCGGCCGCCTCCGAGCCCTGGCCGACCTCGAGCTCGATGATCTCGAGATGCTCCTCCTCGAGCGCGAGCAGCTGGACGAGGCCGTATTCGGGGACCTCGTGCTCGATCAGCCGGAGGATCAGGTCGGTCGCCGACACCGCGGGCTGCACGTCGAGCATCCGGAAGTGCTGGAGGTTGCGGGGGTTGTTGACGCGGGCGACGATCCGCTGGACGCCGTACTTCTCCTTGGCCATCTGGCAGATCAGGATGTTGTCCTCGTCATCTCCGGTGACCGCGATCACGAGATCGGCGCGCTGGATGCCGGCGCGCTCGAGCACCCAGAGCTCCGTGGCGTCGCCGTACTGGACCGCGTGCTCGAGCTCCTCTTCGACGACCCGGTAGCGCGCGTGGTCGGACTCGACGAGCGTCACCTCGCGGTCCTTGGCGATCAGCTCGCGGGCCAGGTTCCAGCCCACCTTGCCAGCGCCACAGATGATCACGTACATACGGCCCCGTCCCTCCTCACGCCAGCACCACTCGCGATGCCTGGTCGATCGCGTGCTGGGTGGGACATATCGTCGATAGTCCCTGCTCGGCGTACCAGGCGGCGCGGCCGGGGTCCGCAACCCGGACAACGACCCGCCTCACCTTGAACCTCCGCTGCGCGATCTGCGCAATCACGAGGTTCGTGTTGTCGCCGCTGGTGGCGGCCAGGAACACGTCGGCCTGCTCGATGCCGGCCTCGATCAGCCCGTCGATCTCGAGCGCGGTGCTGACCGTGAATCTGCCCCCAGCGTCTTCCCAGGTAGTCAGCTGGTCCTTGTCGAGCCGTTCATGCGACAGCGGATCGCTGTCGAGCACCGACACCTCGTGCCCGGCATCGAGCGCCCGCTTGGCGACCGCGGAGCCGACTCGACCGGAGCCAACGATCAGGATGAACATGGCCTGCAGGGTAGTCGCATTTGCGCGAACAGCAGAGTAGCTCGCATCCCGCTAAGACGGTGTGATTTGAGCGAATTCGTCCAAGAAGGCGGCCGCAAGCCGCGGCCGCCTTCCGCCGAAGGTGGCTCAGGTGATGATCGGGATGATCAGGAGCGCCACGATGTTGGCGACCTTGATCATCGGGTTGATCGCGGGGCCGGCCGTGTCCTTGTACGGGTCGCCGACCGTATCGCCGGTGACCGCCGCGGCGTGGGCCTCGGAGCCCTTCCCGCCGTACGCGCCGTCCTCGATCAGCTTCTTGGCGTTGTCCCACGCGCCACCGCCCGAGGTCATCGAGATCGCGACGAACAGCCCGACCACGATGACGCCGATCAGCAGACCGCCCAGCGCCTCGACGCTGATCAGCCCGACGATGAACGGGATCAGGATCGGGATCAGCGCGGGCAGGATCATCTCGCGCTGCGCGGCGCGGGTCACGAGCCCGACGGCAGCTCCGTACTCGGGCTTCTCGGTGCCCTCCATGATCCCCGGGTGCTCGCGGAACTGGCGGCGCACCTCCTCGACGACGGCGCCGCCGGCGCGGCCCACGGCCTCCATCGCCAGCGAGGCGAACAGGTACACCATCAGCCCACCGAGCAGCAAGCCGATGAGCACGGCGGGGTTGCCGATCGAGAAGTCTGGGTGCTTCCCCCTCTCGATCAGCTCGTTCTCGAACGCGCTGAACAGGACGAGCGCCGCGAGCGCGGCCGAGCCGATCGCGTACCCCTTGGTGACCGCCTTGGTGGTGTTGCCGACCGCGTCGAGCGGGTCGGTCACGTCGCGGACGTCCTGGGGAAGGTCGGCCATCTCGGCGATCCCGCCGGCGTTGTCGGTGATCGGGCCGAACGCATCGAGCGCGACGATCAGGCCGGTCAGCGACAGCTGCGCCATCACGGCGACGCCGATGCCGTAGATCCCGGTGGTGGTGCCGCCGCCGGCAAGCTTCCAGGAGCCCAGGATGCCCAGCGCAATCACGATCGCCGGTGGCGCGGTGGACTGAAGGCCCTGGGCGAGCCCCTGGATGATGTTCGTCGCGTGGCCGGTCTGCGAGGCACGGGCCGTGCTCCTGACCGGCGCAAAGCGCGTCGAGGTGAAGTAGTCGGTGATCACGAACAGGCACGCGGTGACGCCGAGGCCGATCAACGCACACAGGTAGTACTTCCACCAGTGCGGAGCCGGGACTCCCGACTTGAACGTGAGGCCGTGCATCATCCAGTAGGTGATCGGGAGGAACGCGAGCGCCGCGAGCACGGCTGAGACGATCAGACCCTGGTAGAGCGCGCGCTCGACGTTCCCAGCCCGCGACCTGACCGCGAAGGTGCCGATGATCGAGGCGACGATCGAGACCGCGCCGAGCACGAGCGGGTACAGGGCCACGGCCGACTGCTGCCTGAACAGCAGCACGCCCAGCAGCATCACCGCGACCGCCGTCACCGCGTAGGTCTCGAACAGGTCGGCCGCCATTCCGGCGCAGTCGCCGACGTTGTCGCCGACGTTGTCGGCGATCACGGCGGGATTGCGGGGATCGTCCTCAGGGATCCCGGCTTCGATCTTGCCGACCAGGTCGGCGCCGACGTCGGCGGCCTTGGTGAAGATGCCGCCGCCCAGACGCGCGAACACCGAGATCAGTGAACCACCGAAGCCGAGGCCGACCAGCGCGGTGACCGCGTTCTTGGGCGTCTCCCCGACGATCCAGGTCAGCACGCCGTAGTAGCCGGACACACCCAGCAGCGCGAGGCCGACCACGAGCAGACCTGTCACCGCACCGCCCCGGAAGGCGACGTCCAGAGCGCGTGACACGCCGCTCCGGGCCGACTCCGCCACGCGGGCATTGGCCCGCACCGAGACATTCATCCCGATGTATCCCGCGGACGCCGAGAGGAAGCCGCCGATCGCGAAGCCGATCGCGACACGAATGTTCTGGATCGGAATCAGCACGATGAACAGGAGCACGCCGACGCCGGCGATCACCGTGTACTGGCGGTTCAGATAGGCGCGGGCGCCCTCCTGGACGGCGGCTGAGATCGTGCGCATCGCCTGGTTGCCGGGCGACAGCGCGAGCAGCGCGCGCGACGTGAGGACGCCGTACGCGACGGCGGCACCGGCGCATACGAGCGCAATGAGCACGCCATGGTGCGTCAGAAAGCTGGACAAGAAGATCCTCCGCGGAAGGTCTGAGTTAGAGAGAGGGCGCGAACAAGCGCAGCCAACACAACTGGAAAAGGCCACCACCCGTGCTGGTCGAGCGGAGGCCCGGAAGCGTGTGATTTTAGCGTCTGAGGAAGCGGAATGTCCTCAGAGGGGCCCCAGTGGTCCGTCAGTCGACCGCTTTGCGGCTACTGACCCGGCACCCAGAGGCGCCCACTGCGCTGTGCCGGTCCCGGCTCCCCTGGCGCGGCCGGAGGCTCAGACGGCGGCGCATCAGCCGGCGACGGCTCCGGTTCCGGGGCCGCGGCTGCGGGCGGTTGCCCGCCGATCCGCACATACGCCATCTGCAACTGTGAGACCGCGTCGCGGATCGCCGCGACCTGCGAGGGGGCGGCCTGATCGAGCACCGGCAGGAGCGCTCGGAGGGACTCGATCGCCAGGCGGACCTGTGCCGGATCGCGCTCACTCTCGGTTCCGGGAGCGAGGCCCGTTCGGCGCATGCCGAGGTTCGCGAGCGCCGCGACGTTGTCGAGCAGCACATGCTCGACCCGCAGCCGCTTGAGCTCGGCCTCGTACGCCGCCCGGAGCTCTTCCTCAGAAGGTTCTTTGTCTTGGGTGCTCATCACGTCACCTCCGCCGTGTTCGCAGCATACGTGTCGCGGGTCTCGGCCACGACGGCAGCGAATGCCTCGGGCAGGCTCATGCCTGCGTCGGTCATCCGGCGCTGGCGCTGTGCCCCGTTCAGCGAGGGCAGCGCGATGTCGATGCCGAGCTCGCCGCGCACGGGCGCGGACCAGCTCAGCAGCCGGTCGATGGCTTCGGCCGCGGGGTGCGGCTCGGCGCGCTCGAGGTCGAGCAGCTCGCCGTCGAGCCCGTAGCGGATCGCGCGCCACAGGTTCTCCTCGATCAGGCGCCGCGGCAGGTCCGCGAACGGCACGCCATCATCGTGATCGCGCGCCGCCTGGGCGACACAGGCCACGATGAGCGCCGCGAGCGCCTCCGACTCGGTCCCCGTCATCTGGGCATCGCAGATCCTCACCTCGACCGTCCCGAACGAGAAATGCGGGCGGATCGACCACCACACCTGGGTGTACTCGACGATCGAGCGCGTGCGAACCAGGAAGTCGATGTAGTCGGCGAACGCCGGCCATCCGCCGAACGCGTCGGGCACGCCGCAGCGCGGGAAGCTCTTGGTGAAGATCTGAGTGCGCGCGGTGTGCAGCCCCGAGTCGCGGCCGTCCAGGAACGGCGAATTGGCGGAGATAGCGAGCAGCAGCGGCAGCACCGGGCGCAGCCGGTCGCACACGAGCACGGCGCGGTCGGCGCCGCGCACGCCCACGTGGACGTGAAGGGAGAACGTGTTGTTGCGCCAGGCCACGTACTTCAGACCCTCTTCGACCCGGCGGTAGTGCTCGGTGTCGATGATCCGCTGCTCGCGGTAGTCAGACCACGGGTGTGTGCCCGTGGCACTGAGCGCGATGCCCTGGTCCGCCGCCAGCGCGAATAGCCGCCGACGCCGGTCGCGCTGGGCCGCCACGGCCGCCGCGAAGTCCGCGCCGCGGCCCGACCGGATCTCGATCTCGGAGGAGATCAGCTCGCCTGCGATCGACTGCGCCAGCACCGGATCGGCCTGGGCGGTGTCGCGAAACTCCTCGAAACGCTGCACGAGTCCGAGCGAGCGCGCGTCGAGCAGCCCAAACTCCTCCTCCAGCCCGACGGTGAAATCCGTCGAGTCCTCGAAGGCGGCATAGGCCGATTCCAGGTCGAGGCTCACGATCTGAGTGAGTATCAGGTGAGGTAGAAGTAGAGCGCGTAGAGCAGGTCGACGGCCGGACTCGAAGTGTGGACCGTGACCTCCGGCGGTACCTGCAGCAGCGCGTCGGAGTAGTTGAAGATGATCTTGACGCCGGCATCGACCAGCTCGTCGGCGAGCCTCTGCGCCGCGGAAGACGGCACCGCGAGCACGGCCACGACGATGTCCTCCTCTTCGATGAGCTCGCGCAGATCGGCGTTGTGGCGGACAGCCAGCGTCCCGATCCGCGTTCCGACCTTGCCCTCATCGACGTCGAAGATCGCGACGACTCGGAAGCCGTGGTCGGCGAAGATGTCCGAGGTGGCGATCGCCGTGCCCAGGTGGCCGGCGCCGAACAACGCGATGTTGTGCTGGCCCGACGTCCGCAGGATCTTGCGGATCTGCGTGACCAGCGACTCGACGTTGTAGCCGACGCCACGCTTGCCGAACTTCCCGAAGCCAGAGAGGTCGCGGCGGATCTGCGTGGAGTTGACGTGCGTGTAGTCGGCGAGCTCCTGGGAGGAGATCGTCTCCTTGCCCATCTTCCGGGCCTGGATGAGGACCTGGAGGTACCGCGACAGCCGCGCAGCGACACCTAGGGCGAGCTTCTCGCCCGGTTTGTCGATGCCGGGCTGAACCGTCTCCGCGCCGGTGAGGTAGCTCATCCCGTTTTCACCATATCGAGCCGGCGCGCGAGTTCTGACTCATCTACGAACAGTTCGAACGCCTCCACTCCGTCGATCGTAACGACCGGAATCCGTTCGAGATACGCTCGCAGCAGGGCGTCGTCGCAATCGATGTCCCGCTCCTCGAGCGCAAACGGGCGCTCGTTGCGGACTCGCTCGAGAATCACGCGCGCGTCATCGCACAGACAGCAGCCCTCACGCGCGTAGAGAACGACCCTGGTCATCGCGCTATCAGCATCCGTTCGCCAGACGCGTACACGTCGAGGTCGAGGTAGTCCGGGTAGGCGAGCACGTCGACGAAGCGGGCCGCGCTGGCGATCATCGCAGCGTTGTCGGTGCACAGCTCGCGTGGCGGAACGTGCAACTCGACCCCGAGCGAGCGCATTCGCTCACGCACCGGCCCGTTGGCGGCGACGCCACCCCCGACCGACAGGCGCTGGAGCCCGGTCTGGAGCAACGCACGCTCAACCCGGATCGCGAGCGACTCGACGATCGCCCGCTGGTACGAGGCTGCGAGGTCGCCGCGCCGGCGCTCAGCCTCGTCCGCGCCGAGATCGCGCACCCGATAAAGCAGCGCTGTCTTTAGTCCTGCGAACGAGAAGTCGAGCCCCCCGAGACGCCGTGCGGTCGGGAACTTGAACGCACCCGGATCGCCGTCCCGCGCGAGCCGCTCGAGCGCCGGGCCCCCCGGATAACCGAGACCGAGGAGGCGCGCGCCCTTATCGAATGCCTCGCCCGCGGCGTCGTCGAGGGTCTGGCCCAGGACCTCGTAGCCGGGTCCGTGAGAAGAAACGCTCGCCAGTAGCGTGTGGCCGCCGCTCGCAACCAGGCTGAGGAAGGGAGGCTCGAACGGCTCCGGGCCGAGGAAGGCCGCGGCGATATGGCCGTGCAGGTGGTCGACCGGGGCGAGCGGCAGCTCGTACGCCGCGGCCAGGCCCTTAGCTGTGGCCACCCCGACGAGCAAAGCCGCCACCAGCCCCGGCCCGCGGGTGACCGAGACCAGATCGAGCTCGGGTAGAGAGACCCCACCCTGCCGTAGGGCGTCATCGACCACGTCGCCAATCAGCTCGAGGTGGTGGCGCGAGGCGATCTCGGGAACGACGCCGCCGTAGCGGTCGTGCACGGCCTGCGAGGAGATCACGTTCGAACGGATCTCTCCCTCCTCGGTGACGACCGCCGCGCAGGTGTCGTCACAGCTGGTCTCGAGCGCGAGGATCACCCGGAAGGGCTCGGAGTCGACGCCGTCTCCGCCGTGCGCCACATGATCACGGCGTCCTCGCCCGTGTCCGTGTAGTAGCGACGGCGCGTGCCGGCCGACCGGAAGCCGAAACGCTCGTACAGTGCGATCGCGGTGCTGTTCGACGGGCGGACCTCGAGCGTGTACGAGGCATCCTCACCCGCGCGCGCGATCATCTCCTCGAGCAGCGCGGTGGCGATGCCCCGCCGCCTCATCGGCGGATCGATCGCGATGTTCATGAGGTGCCACACGTCCGCGTACCGGGCGCAGATCAGATAGCCCACGACACGCCGGTCCTCGATCGCAGCCAGGCATACGCCCGAGGGCTTGGACAGCTCGAGCACGAACATCGCCAGCGACCACGGGGTCGGGAATGCGCGCCGCTCAATCGAGATGACCTGCGGGAGGTCGGAGTAGCCGAGCGACCGGATCGTGACGGACGGGGTGTTCATTGCCTGCGATTAGGAGCGATGGGCCATCTCGGCGTCTGGAGCGCGCAGGTAGTCGGGCCGGACCTCGTCAGGGACACTCGCTTGCAGGCCCGCGGCGAGCCTGCAGTGATTCGTGGCCGTGACCCTGTGCAGCTGCGAATCGTCGTCTGGGATGAAGGCTCCCGAGCGCTCGAGAACCTCTCGGAATGCTATCGCTCCGTCCCCGATCGCCAGCGCGGCATCGCCAAGCGGTGCGATCAGCTCGGCGAGGACCGCTGGGGCGAACGCATGCGGGAGCAGGAGCGCGCGGTCGAACTCCTGCGCCTCGTCGATCCGCCAGCCCGCGGCGAACACCTCACCGCGGCGGGCGTCGATCACCGCGAAGACCGCGTCGAGCCCCGCCGACACCGCGCCGCCGTCCGATCTGGCGAGCGCGAGCGACTGGAGCGTGGATACCCCGACGAGCGGAATGTCTCTGCCCCGGGCGAGCGCCCTGGCGGTGGCGATCCCGATCCGCAACCCGGTGAAGGTGCCGGGTCCGACCCCGACGCCGATCCGGTCGACGTCGTCCCAGCCGATCCCCGCACGCTTCAGAACCGCGGCCGTGAGCGGCAGCAGCCGGGTCGCGTGTCCCGGGCGCTCCCCGGGGCGCGGATCGTGGCGGGCCGTGTACACGACGTCGCCCACGCCCGAAAGGGCGACGGTGGTCGCCGGCGTCGCGGTGTCGAACCCCAAAATCGTCACGGCTCGATCGTCACCACCCGCCGGTCGCCGCCGGCGTGCTCGATCACGACCCGAGCGGCGAGCCGCGAAAGCGCGGCGATCGTCGCGACCGCCTTCTCCGGCCACTCCACGAACGCGATCCGGTCCGGGGCAATGTAGTCCGCCAGCAGGTCCGGATCCTCGCTCCCGATATCGGCCACCCGGTACAGATCGAGGTGCGAGACGGGCACTTTCGCCTCGTAGCGCTGACCGATCGTGAACGTGGGACTGGTCACGATGCCATCGATTCCGAGCGCGCGGCAGGCGCCGCGTACGAACGTGGTCTTGCCGGCCCCGAGCTCGCCTTCGACGAGCACGACATCGCCTGGCTCGAGCCACGCCGCGAGCTCCGCGGCGAGCGCCTCGGTCTGCGCGGGATCACTAGTCTCATGTCGCCGGGACATCGGCACATGCGAATGTAGACGAGCCGTACGGTCCCATTACCTCGAGCGGTCCGGTACCGTCAACGCGAGGAATGCGCGCCCCCACCCTCGAATCAGCCGCGTGATGTTCAAGCGGCTGAGAGAACGCTACGAGCCACAGCTCTCGCGGCTCGGAGGATCGGATACCGCAAAGGCCGCCGGCCTGGCCGGCGCGATGGTCGCCAACAACGTGATCGCGCTCGGCTCGGTGATCGTGTTCTCGCGTCTCCTGACCGACTACGGATCGCTGGCCGCGCTGGTGAGCTACTTCCTGATCCTCGCGGTCGTCGGGTACGCGATGCAGCTCGCAACTGCCCGCGAAGCGGTGCTCGGTCACCTCGGGACCGGCGCTGGCTTGGCCGCCACGATCCGGAACTGGACCAAGTGGCTGCTCATGTTCACCGCGGTCATGACCGTTCTGTCGGTCCTCTTCCGCCATCCGATCGCCGAGGCCGTCGGCGTCAAGCAGCAGTGGGGAGCGGCGCTCGGAATCCCGGCCGGATGCCTGTACCTGCTGCTGTGCGTCCTGCGCGGCTTCCTCCAGGGGCTCGGCGATTACCGCTCGGTCGGCATCAGCCTCGTCGGCGAGCAAGCGGCGCGGCTCGTGATCGGCGGCGTGCTCGCCGCCGTCGGGCTTGGGGTGACGGGCGCGTACATCGGAACGCCGCTGTCGTTCGTGGCGATGATGTTCTACTGCGCGATCCCGCTCAGGCGCCGGCTCGGCACCGCCGCACCCGGGAGTCGCCCCGCCATCCCGCTGTGGCTCCACGTCGTCCGGGCATGGGCGGCGATCGCCGCGCTCGGGATCATCGCGGTGCTGCAGAACATCGACATCATCGCCGCCAAGCACCGCTTCTCGTCCGACCTTGCGAGCTCCTACAGCGCGACCGCGGTGGCCGCCAAGGTGCTCATCTGGGTGGCGATGGGCGCCGGCTTCTACCTCGTTCCCGAGGTCTCGCGCCGGCACTCAGCCGGCGAGGATGGTCGTCCCGTGCTGGGCAAGGCGCTCGCGATCGTCGCCGTCGCCGCGGTCCCATGCCTGCTGATCTACGCCTTCGGGTCCACGCCGCTGATCAGGGCTGCGTTCGGATCGAAGCGCCTGCTCGCCGTCGACGCGCTATTCATTCTCGGGGTCGCGTTCACGGTCCTCGCCGCCACCTACCTCGCGGTGCAGTACATGCTCGCGCTCAAACGCCACTGGTTCCTGCTCCCCCTCGGCCTGGTGGCGATCGCCGAGCCGATCTTCCTACTCCAGGCATCGAAGCAGCCGAAGGGGTTCGCGACCGTCGTGCTCGGCGTCCAGATCGTTGGCGCCGTGATCGCGTTTGCGATGGCGCTGCGGCCCGACAAGGCTCGCCCCGGGTCGGCCGATCATCCGCCCCCGGAACTCGAAGAGCCCGAGCTCGTCGGGGCCTCGGGCCTGTCGTAAACCCCCACCCCGATCGCCTGGTAATCCCGCCCGGGATCTACGAGACCAGGTGAGGAGACGAGACAATCACATGCCCAATCGCGAGGGAGGTCGACATGGCGGTGACGAAGATCATCGAGCTCGTCGGGAGCTCCAAGACCGGCTCCGACGACGCCGTCAGGGCCGCGCTCACCGAGGCGCAGGCCACGATCCGGAACATTAAGGCGCTCGACGTGGTGTCGGTCGGGCTGCGCGGAGACAGCCTCGACGAGTGGCGGGCGCTAGTCCGCATCTCTTTCCTGATCGAGCGCGTGAGCGAGTAGGAGTCTCGCGCGGAATCCGGCACAAAGAGCGGTCGGCCCGCGTGGGCGCCTGAGCCGGATTCCGCCCGCTCGACATCCTTGGGGCCGTTCCGGCGGGCATCCATGCCCGCCGGGGGCTCAGAACAGGCCGAGCTGGGCCGCGGGCTCGGGCTCTCCGAGGTCTACCTGGGCCTCGTCGAGCTCGGCGGGGGCGTCGTCGATCTCGGGGACAGGCTCGAATGACCGGGGCTGCTCGGGCGGCCCGAGCGCGAGCAGATCGGGGATCCGGTGGAAGTCGGCGCGGAGCGCCTCGAGCGTCGAGGGCGTGTACAAGGCAGCCGCCGGGTGATACAGCGGATACAGGCGTACGGCGCGCGGTCCGATGATGCGCACCTCCTCGTGGCCGTGGAGCCGCGAGATCCCGGTGCTGTCGGCGCGCAGCAGTTTCGTCGAGAAGTTCCCGAGCGTGCAGATCACCGTCGGCTCGATCAGGTCGACGGTTCGCCACAGGTAGTCCTGGCAGGACTCGATCTCGTTCGGATGCGGGTCGCGGTTGTCGGGAGGCCTGCATCTGAGGACAT
>Ga0335081_10015415_pt1 | contig 12361 bp, 11 predicted proteins | sample Lox_Sample_35_FD_206713 | JGI IMG/M metagenome (GOLD analysis project Ga0335081, IMG submission 206713) | Soil microbial communities from Loxahatchee National Wildlife Refuge, Florida, United States - Lox_Sample_3.5 | ecosystem: Environmental > Terrestrial > Soil > Wetlands | place: USA... | reverse complement strand
AAGGCAGGGTCGGATGTCACAGGGCTGAGGACGGGCTGTGGATAACTCTCTGTCTCAATCGGCGGTACTGGTGTGGGGATGGCGAATGGAAATGGGGTTCGTCCCGTCTGTCCCGTTTTTGTCCAAAATCAAAATCCTTCGGCAACGGCATCGTCGTTCCCGCCCTTGCAAAAATCGCAAGGACGGGGCACCCGCAGTTTCGGAGCGGGAAGAAAAGAGGGAACGATAAGGGACGGGCCGCCCGCCTCACAGTGAGATCCGATCTGGCGAGAGCAGGATCGCTACACCTGCCGAGCGTGCCATGGCGCAACGCTCATCCATTCCCCGCCCTCGTCCTCGATCTCGATGAACTTGATGTCTATGAGCGTCTTGATAAGCATGAAGAGGTTGCGACCAAGTTCGTTTAGTTCAGGAATGATGTAGTAGAGATGGTATTCCCCGGAGCAGTCCTTGCCTGCGGCGATCTGGCCATTCTTCATTTTCGCTATGGGGCGATATTCGTCATCGTCGTCGAGGTAGTTTCGATCTCCGTACTCATCGAGCTCATCGATTCCATAATATCGACGCCCTTCGGCCTCTTCCTCAGGTGTGAAGTGCAAGTACGGGTACATCTCCTCTGCGCCAGGCACTCCTCCCAACGATAGTTGCCAATGATTGCGCAGCATTATCCATTCATTGCCGCCGCCGATGGCGCGCTCCTGAATGTGCACTTCACCGCGCAGCTTGCTTTGCCAGTCGAATATCTCGAAGCGATGCTCCACCTTCCGATCTGCTGCCGTACCGATCGCCCAAATTATGTTGTAGTCCCGCTCGGCGAGTCGGATGTCACTCTCGTCGGCTGAGATCGCCTTGACCCACTCCTCAACCGTGCTTTCTCGAAGGATGATGTTCAGTGCTTCTCCATCGAGCGCGCTGCCGGCAGCGACTTCTACTTGGGCCGTTTCTTGATCGAGAGACAGAATATTCTTTCCCCACTTTTCTTCCACGTATTTCTGAAGGTTGAGGATCAGAAACTTGTCGAGGCTTTCAATGTACAAGGCAAGATACGTCGGCATCGGCTGGAGAAACCAAAATTTCAGGTGCTCCACTCGCATCGAATACTTAAATGAGCTCGCCTTCTCAGCTTGCTCCTTTGGCAGTGTCGTCGCCATAATGCCCTTCAACTGAAACCAGCAGAGGCAATTCGTGACTTTCGCTTCTCCAGATTCGAGGGGTGTTGCAAGGTGTAGGCCGATGTCTCGAGTCCCGATATCGCGCTCGTATTGCACAAAGTGACCAAAATACGCGGCAAAACTACGGAACTTCTCAGTGTACAGATGCTCAAATTGATCGGTCTTTCCAACGATCACCATCAAACGACTCCTAGGGCTGATGAGATAATTTTCTGACTCCCGCCCTTCGCAAAAAGAACGCGAAGGACGGGGCACCCACTGTATTGGTAGTGACGGCGAGATCAAAAGCCTAGGCCACCCGTCCGTTATTCGACAAACTGAGAATGGAACACATCAAGTCCGTCCCCGATTTTTTTACGGCGAAGACTCCGCTGCTGTTTGGGCGCTAATCCTTCGTAGCTTCACTCGCGATCCGGGCGGCGGCTTGGCTGGCATCCTCGCGGCACTTGTGCCTATCGAATTGCTGCTGCAGGTTCTCAGTCGCATCCTTCAGCTTGGACAGTGTCGTCATTGGAGCCTTGAAGACTCGACTGCAAAAAGTGCAGATAGCCTCTACCGGAACGGAGCCAAGATGCTTTACGATCCGAACCGCACGCTTTTGCATGAACACAGTTTCCCACGGACCGAATCCGAGCGCCAGCCCTGTGGATTTCAAACTGCACTACTACCGCATATTCGCAGAGGTTGACACCGTCATCATTTTGTTCGACGCTGTTGCCACTGCGAAGGATGGTCTACCTTACCGAACACCTACACGTAGTATTTCCAGATGAGAGAAGCCAAGGTCATTCAGGCGATTGCGTTTTTTTGACACGAGAGTTTGACGAGTTCCGGGCACGGGTTGTGCCGGTACCCTGAGATTCGCTGTTCACTAAGAAGAGTTGTGAAAGGAGATGCCATGGGGCGTGACTACGCTCGTTGTCTGGAATTAAATCGTCGGCGTTGGCTGGAACTCGGAATCACTTCGGCATTCGCTTGGCTGCCGGCTAAGCGGCTGAATGCGCAATCTGCGCCACGATCTTGTGCTCCTCCGATTCCGCAGAACCACGAACCATCGAACGGCGGCCCGTGCCCATATCCGATCCCGTGGGACGGGTGGCCCGCGTTTAACGAACTTGGCGTGCGCCGTTCCCACTGAGGGTGCCCCATCCTTGCGTTGTCTGCAAGGGTGGGCAGCGTTGCGGCGTGCGCTATTTGATTTTGTTGTGGAGAAGTGATCAACCTACTTGCGCCGGCATTTCCGACTCCCGCCCTTCGCAAAAAAAACGCGAAGGACGGGGCACCCACTGTATTGGTAGTGACGGCGAGATCAAAAGCCTAGGCCACCCGCCCGTTTCTGTTCCAAAATATCGGCAAAAGTTGGATCTAGGCCGCGCACTGTTTCGCGAAGCGCAGTCAGTTCTGCCAAAACGGTCGCGATCATCGAATAATTCGCACGGTCGTCAGTTACAAGAGAGACAAAGTCTCCTTCAAGGCTTTCTCGTTAATCACGGCAATGCTCCTTTGCGTTATCTGAGGGTGCCCCATCCTTGCGTTGTTGCAAGGGTGGGCAGCGTTGCTGCGTGCGCTATTTGGTTTTGTTGTGGAGACGTGATCAACCCACTTGCGCCGGCATTTCCGACTCCCGCCCTTCGCAAAAAAAACGCGAAGGACGGGGCACCCACTGTGCTGGTAGTGACGGCGAGATCAAAAGCCTAGGCCACCCGAGCGGCGCTGGTCATTCGTCCCAGAGGACGTGGCGCGGGTCAGTGTAGTTTCAGTTCCATTGAGGGCATCCGCACTGATGGAGGCCTTCGGTTAGGGCTCGAGCGGTAGGTCATCATACAATCGCGCTCGGTTGAGGATCGTACTAAAAATGCTTACACCCGCTCCAAAATCCCCACTTCTCGCGCACAGAACGCGCGAGAAATGGGGCACCCGGCCCCGTCCTCAGTCAAGTAGATGATCATAAGATTGGTAGATCGCCAGGCGAGCTGGGCGCATTTCATCCTCCGGCAAAATGCAGAGGTCCTTCGCGCCAGAAAGAAGGCGCTCAGGATGACAACGGTTAGTGAAAAACGGCGACACGGGACTGACCGACTTTACGGCTCTCGTGGATTGCTGTCCGTATTCTCCCAGCTCCGCAAAGGATCGAATCAGGCAGCGCGCTTTGTCGCAGAGAGCAGGCATGCGGAAACCTCGCGCAGAACCTGGTCGTAGTCGGCCGCGACCGCCCGCTCCACATGAATCCGGGCACCCTTCACTCCCGCTTCCTGTGCCAACCGCTTGAAGTCGGTCTGCAGAAAAACTTCCAGTTGCTGCGGCGTCAAGAAGGCAACTTGAATCGTCGCCGAGGGGCCGCTCCCGGTCTCGATCTTCACGCAGTATGGGGATTCGAATTGTTGCGTTTCCTGTGTCAAGGGCTTCCTCCCTGTTTTAGCGACGAAGATGGCCGGCGAAAGTGGGAGCATTTTAGCCTGTCCGGCGCTCGACGCAAGATTCGAAGGTGCAAGGGAACCAGGGATGGGCGGGACTGACCTCATTCTTCGGAATATCAGGCTCGATGCAGGATTGGGGCCGGTGATGCCGTGAGAAGGCCTTGGGACGCCGGTGGCGCTGCACGCAGGCTAGGGGTCCCCCCTCGACTTCGCTCAGGGCAGGCTCTTCGGCTGGGGTTGATCTTTGCGCTTACCTTATTCGATAAAGTCGAGACTAGAAGCTATCTCATGTGCCAGTAAAAAGAGAGTACCAGCTGCCCTCAGGGGCTAAAGCCCTCTCCGTGCAGCACTGTGGCGGCCCGGCTTAAGCCTGGCCCTTCCCCAAAGCGCTTCGTCCCAAAACCACTTATGAGTTGGCTGCAATTTTGCGAGAAAGCTTGCGCGATTTTATTCTTGCTCAAAAGAGATAAGCGCATAACCGATCAAAGATAGGAGACATCAGTGTCCGATCCACAGTTTCCCGGTCGAAGTTTCTTCCACGGCACGAAGGCCAACCTGAAACACGGAGATCTCATCGAGGCGGGTTACAAACCCAACTATGGGAAAAGGGAGATGGCTGCTTACGTGTATATGTCAGGCACACTGAATGCGGCGATCTGGGGAGCCGAGTTGGCCCTCGGCGAGGAAGCCGGCAGGATATACGTGGTGGAGGCGACCGGCCCCGTCGAAGATGATCCCAACCTGACCGACAAGAAGTATCCGGGGAATCCGACGTTGTCGTACCGCTGCAAGGAGCCGCTGCGTGTGATCGGCGAGGTCATCGGCTGGCGGGGCCACTCCGCCGAAGAACTCGAGAAGATGAAGGCTGGCGTCGAACGGTCCAGGCAGCTTGGTATAGAGGCCATCGAAGACTAGATCTTTGGAACTGTGCCACCCAAGCCAAATACGGGCTTGAGTGGGGCCCTCTTCGGAAATCTTGTGGCGAAGGGATCTCAACCTCAGAGTATCGGTCCATGCGAGATCCCTCCGCCCGCTGGTGAAAACGCGGGCGTTTGGGATGACGCCCGAGTATGAAAGCAGGAAAGTCGCGCTGGACCGCTTCAAGAAATTGAGGAGAATAATTCTTCGTGGCTGTCGATTTTCTTCGTGCCCGACGACTATAGGATGAACGAGCAAGCGGGCAAGGATGCGCTGCTGGCACGATGGGGGCGTGAATCGATGTCGGAGATATTGGGGGGAAAAATGAGAAATGTAATCTTCGCCATCAACATGACGCTGGATGGCTGCGTCGACCACACCAGACAATTTGTCGATGAAGAAACACATGAGTATTTCACTCACCTCACGCGAGAGGCTGACCTGCAGGTTTTTGGGCGTAAAACCTATCAATTGATGGTTCCCTATTGGCCTGAAGTCCTCAAAGACCCGTCTGCGACAAAAGCGGATACCGAATTTGCCAGGGCATTTGACTCCGTCCACAAAATTGTTTTTTCGCGATCTCTAGACAAGGCTGAAGATAAAAACACGACAATTGTTCGCACGAACCTTCGCGACGAAATACTTAAACTGAAACAAGAACCAGGCAAGAATATTTTGGTCGGTGGCGTAGATATTCCCTCACAGCTGATAGAGCTTGGCCTGGTGGATGAATTTCGTTTTGTCGTTGGGCCAATCATCGCTGGGAAAGGGCGACGGTTGCTGGAAGGAGTCAGCCTGCCGGAGAGATTACAACTGAAACTTGTTGAGTCAAAGATTTTTAAATCAGGAAGTGTTGCGCTTCGCTACTTGAAACAATGACAGAAGAATCTGACCGCTGTGTCGCTGGCTCTCACGCCGCGAAGAAAAACAAAAAGAAGAACGAGGAGAAGAATATGAAATACGTCTGTTTGGGCTACTACAACAAAGGCAAACACGAAGCCATGACCGAGGCCGAGCAACACGAGATGTTCGATTCATGCTTTGAATACGACGACCATCTGCGTGCCAACGGGCATTTTGCCGGCGGAGAAGGCCTCCAGCCGCCGGAAAGCGCCTTGACGCTTTGCTGGAAGAACGGCAAAGTCGCAACGACCGACGGTCCCTATGCGGAAACCAAAGAACAACTCGGCGGCGTTCTCGTCCTTGAAGCGCGCGACATGAATCATGCGGTACAGCTCATGACGCAGCATCCGGCGCTGAAGTTCGGAAGCATTTTCGAGATTCGACCGGCGGCCGACATGAACGAACTGATGAAGGAAAGCAAGCAGCGGCGACAGAAGGCTGCATGCTGACGGGCCAAAATCCCGACTGGCAACGCCGGCGAGAGGAGCGCACCAGGAGAGGGAAAGGAGCAGACATGAGACGACGATCTCACCTCACGATTGCCGTTCTGCCGGTCATCACGATTGCCTTTTACATATCGAGAGCGGCAGCACAGGATCCATACCCGAAGATGGCACCTGTGGACCAATACCTGATGGGGAAAGATGCAGAGATCGAGTTAGCTCGAAGTGCCGCTCCCGATTCCATATCTCGCGACGCGACGATCCTCGTCCTCGGACGTCAGGGTTACGAGACGGCGGTCAATGGCAAGAACGGCTTTGTCTGTATGGTGGAAAGAGGTTGGATGGGAACGTTCGACTGGCCCGAATTCTGGAGCCCGAAGGTGAGGGGCGCCGATTGTCTGAACCCGCAGGCTGCGCGTTCGATATTGCCGATTGCGAATCTGCGCACCAGGATGGTGATGGCCGGCCGTTCGAAGGAGGAGATCGTATCGGCAATCAGAGCGGCATTCGACAAGAAACAACTACCGAAGCTCGAGCCCGGCGCAATGGCATACATGATGTCGAAATCGGCTTACCTGACCGACCAAGGCGACCACAACGGACCGCATCTCATGTTTTTTACTCCCCTCAAGGACGCGAAGGATTGGGGTTCAGAGGCAGCGGGCTCGCCGGTTGTGTCCAGCCCCTATTGGTTCCGCGTGCCGAAGGAACAATCCGAAATGAAAGGGCTGCCACCGATTCTTGTGTTCGCCGTCATCGTTGCAAAATGGTCCGACGGAGCGCCGGCGGGCCAGCATAATCACTGACCCAGGCATGCGAAAACTGAGGGCGATTTCGTTCCTCGCTCATCTCTCTCTTCAATCCGCCGCAAACGCGATCGTGCTGAGCAGGGCGTTGGCGTCTTGACGCGAGTCGAGGCGAGTGTGCTGAACCACGATTGGGACATCTGACTCGATCGTGCTCGCATAATCCGTGCCTCGCGGGATTGTAGCCGGATCTTCCAGGTTATTGAAGCGCACGTGCTTCGTTCGCCTTGGCTCGACGTTTATCCGATAAGGCCCGACAGGATCGCGATCCGAAAAGTAGATCGTGATCTCGACATGCGCCTCCTGCTCTGTTGTGTTCAGCAGGCATACGGCTTCGTGGCTCGTCATCTCCGGGGCTGGTCCATGACTTTGAGGCGGGATGTAACCTTCCGCGATTGCCCAGCATTTGCGTCCGATTGGACTTTTCATGATTTCTCCGATGCTTAAATGTCTTTCATGGAATGAGGCTTTCCATCACGTCTTTGACTCGTTCTCCCAGTCCGGCGGTCAAGGACCAGGGACTTGGCTGGCGAAGCACGTGAAGTTTTCCGCGCTTCTCCAGCACATCGAAGTGGGTTCGCTCGCCTTTTCGATAGAACCGGATGCTCGTACTGCTCTTCCCGACATGCAAGTTTCGCAGCGTGATCTCCGGCAGCCAATCCGGCAGATGGGGATCGAGCAGCAACAGATTCATGGGCGCGAATGGATACAGGCCCAGCATGGCTTGAATAATCGAGAACAGGGATGAGCATGACCAGGCCTGCGGCCAATTCGCCTTCGGGTACACCGCAGGAAAAGGATGTTCTGGATCGCGTGAATGTCCGCTGAAGCATTCCGGTAAACGGTTGAAGTGGAAGAGCGTGGTTGCCTCAAAGATGGCGCGAGCAATCGTGTGCAGTTCGTCAATAAGTCCGTATCGCATCATGCCCATCGCGAAGCTGCCATGTTCGACGGGCCACACCGAGCCGCGGTGATAGCTATAAGGATCAAATGCCGGATGATCTGACGACAATGTTCGAACGCCCCACCCGCTGAACATATCCGGACGCAGCAAGCGGCGCGCAACCGTAGCTGCCATGCCCTCGGGGACAATGCCGCAGGTGAGCAGGTGTCCCGGGTCGGACGCAATGGATTTGATCTGCCGCCGTTTTGGGTCAAGACCGAGCGCGTAGAATTTCTTCTCGGGCATCCAGAACCGATCGTTGAAACGTTTCCTTAATTCTGTTGCCTCATTGAACATCTGCTTTGCTTGCGTCGGATCGCCGAGAAACCAGAACATCTCCGACATGCGCATCTTCGCCACATAAACAAACGCCTGCTCCTCACAGGTCGAAATAGGCGTGTCAACTTGCCGGCCATCCTCGTAAACGATCGCATCGCCGGAATCTTTCCATCCCTGGTTCTTGTTTCCTTGAGTTGAGAGAGTTTGATAAGCGTAGAAGCCGTCACCGAAGAGGTCGGTGTAGTTGTCTTTCCAACGAAGTCCGGCGAGAGCAGGCTTGAGTAAAGGAGCGATCAAGTTTTTGTCGCCCGTCCAGCGCCACAATTCCGAAAGGACGACAGGATAAAAAGAAGATGGAGTTGCGGCTCCGTAGTAGCGGGTCCGAGGATTGTAATAGAGCGTCGCTAAAGGGCCTGTGTGCGCCTCGTGCAGCATTCGGCCCGGCTGTTCGTCGCGCCAGTCATTCTCGACTTTTCCCTGCCACTTTGGAAGTTCCTGCAGCACTCCGCTCATCATCGCGCTCGAAGAAATGGCTGATTGCCAGCCGACAGTCAACGTGTCGCGCCCAAAAAGTGCGATGTAGATGGGCAGACCCGCAGCCATCACCCACGAACGGTCCCCATGGTCCATGTCGGGCAGACGCAGGGAGGCTAGATCAGATTTCGCCCGGTGCAGAGCAGATTGTACGGTTGGTGACAGGTCCGTTCTTTTCAGGGTTTCAAAATGCGATGACTCTCTGAGAAACATCAATCGTTTGCGGTCAAGTTCGTTTCGGGCTCCGAAGAATTCCCGACAATCGTAGAGTGGCAGCATCTTCCTGCTGTCAAAGACAGGAATGAACTTGACGCAGGTATGCCATGAAGCGCCGGGTGCGAGAAAGATCTGGAAGCCGAACTTCGAGTCACGGAACGAAACTTTTGAGTCTGCTTTCTCTAAGCGTACGATCAGTCCTCGCTGAAGCTTCGCAAGTCCGCGGTTTCCCTGATGGGAGTAACGATGCTCACTCCGATATTCGTACGCGAGTTCTCCGCCACCGGGTCGCGTTTTCCAACGGCTTCGTAATTTCCCATGCTGCTTTCGTTGAAAGGTTTCAGCCTGGTCGGCAAAGTCGCTATCGATGGCGATCTCGAAGAGAAACTTGCAGGGACGATCAGAGAAGTTCGTTAAGTCCAAGTCCTCGTGAACGCCATAGCCGACGGTTCGCGAAACTTTCAGTTCAACCGTTTGCTCGGAAACTTCTTCCATCTCACCTGAGCCTGTATCTTTTTTCGACTTCGCACCAGGAGGAGGGAAGATGTAATAACCGAGCCAGGAATGCTGCTCCACATTGGATACGGCGATCATTTGCGGAGGCTTGCCGTTGACGAAATACTCGTATCGGGAGAGTACCCGTGTTTCGGCATAGAAAAGCCCCTGCCTGGGAGAGCCCGCGATCGTTCCGCTGGAATCGGTTGCCAGCACGGCACGGCCTTGCGAGCAATACATGACTCCCGGACGCGGAGTAATTCTCGCGATGGACCTTTGAAAGAGCTTCTTCATACCCTCCGGTCGACTTCCATTTCCAATGCCGCGGCTGATGCTTCCGCCTGAGATCCTTCGCTTCGCCTGAAAAACGGCTTCACTCAGGATGACGCAGCGGAATCTGCTGGCGGATCTACTTCTCTTTGCGCATCCAAGCCAACCCCGCTACCAACAGTCCCAGGCCTATGCCGAGGCCGATTCCGGCGCGAATCATCGATCGCTTTTGCGCTTCTTTTCGCGGCTCAACAAAGAGACTTTCCGGATACATGTGCGCTTTCGACTCCGGCCGAAGGCCCAGTTGCAACACCTCGGCAAGATGCAGTGCGTTTCGGTTCGTCTCCTGCGCAATTTGCTCTTTGCAACTGAAACCGTCGGCCATCACTATGGTTGAAATTCCAGCCTTGCGTACTTCAGGCAACAGCGCTCGTTCACCGCAGGCCACTGAGACCTGATATTTCTCCTGGCCTTCATATCCGAATGCGCCTGCCATGCCGCAGCAGCCTGATTCCAGTACTTGAAAGTCGAGTTCCATTTTCTTCATTAACGCGCGCTCTTCTTTCAGGCGCATGATCGCTTTGTGATGACAGTGCCCTTGCACGATAGCTTGCCGCTTGACGGTCGGCGGTTGATATCCAGGAACTTTTTTCTGTAGAAATTCCGATAACGTGAACGTGTTTTCGCACAGTAAGCGGGCTTCCGCCGAGTCGGGCATCAAGTTCTGCATCTCGTCGCGAAAGACGGAACAGCAGCTTGGCTCGAGCACGACCATGGGCGTGCCAGCGGAGATGTGCGGTGCCAGAGCATTCAGGTTACGATCCAGATATTTCCTGGCCATGTCGAGAAAGCCGTAGTCGTAGAGCGGGCGGCCGCAACATACATGTTGATCGATGATCTCGACGGTACATCCCGCGTTCTCTAGAACGTCTACTGCGGCTTGAGCCGTCTCGGGCATGAAATAGTTGTTGAAGGTGTCGGCCCACAGGAGGACTTTCTGCCCGCCGTTTGCGTGGGGCTCTCGTTTTCGAAACCATGACTTAAATGTTTCTGCGGCGAAGGCAGGGATCTCGCGCTTTTGTGGGATGCCAGCCGCTCCTTTTGCCAGCGTTCGTAAGCCCGGAACCTGAGTAAAGAGATTTGCAAATCCGGGAGCGATGGACGCCAGTCGCGCCCATTTATCGATCCATCCGAATGCGTAGGCGTAGAGCGGTCGAATGCGACCTTCCCAATAATGGGCTAGAAACTCCGCTTTGTATGTGGCGACATCTACATTGACCGGGCAGTCGCCTTTGCAGCCTTTGCAGGCGAGGCACAAGTCCAGCGCCTCTTTAATATGCTCGTCGCGCCATCCATCGCGGATGACCTCGCCATTCATCATTTCCCATAGCAAGTGAGTGCGTCCGCGCGTCGAGTGCATTTCTTCTTGCGTGACCATGAAGCTTGGACACATCGTGTCCTGATGACCCTTGCCGTTCTCGCGGCGGCATTTGCCAACGCCGACGCAGCGAAGAGCCGCGTGAGCGAAACTGCCATTGTCTTCCGGGAACTTGAAGTAAGTGTCCGGCTCCCACGGCTTGTAGTCCGCACCGAGGCGCAAATTTTCGTCGATGCGGTATGGGTCGACGAGCTTGCCGGGATTCATCTTCCAGTCAGGATCCCAAATGTCTTTGAACTCGCGGAAGGCTTCTATGAGTTCCGGTCCGAACATCTTGTAAAGGAATTCGGCGCGGGCTTGTCCATCGCCATGTTCTCCGGACAGAGAGCCGTCGTAACTGACGACGAGATCGGTCGCCTCTTCCATGAAGGCGCGCCACTTTCGAATGCCTTCGTCACTCGTGAGATCGAAGTCGACACGGCAATGAATGCATCCCTGGCCGAAGTGTCCGTACAGGGCGGCGCGGTAGTTATATTTCTCGTAGAGTTTGCAGAGATCGCGCAAATAGCTGCCGACTTTTTCCGGTGCGACCGCGGAGTCTTCCCAACCGGGCCACGTCAACGGCTGGCCGGGAACGAAAGCGGTGGCGCCTAGACCGGCCTCGCGCAGATCCCACATTTTTTGCTGCTGATCTTCGTCGACGTAGAGATGCATCGATGGTGCGCCGGGACCTTCCAGGGCTTTCATTGCCTCGCGGGCAAGGTGTTCAGATTCCTCTGTACTGCCCGATCCGAACTCTACGACCAGCCAGCCTTTGCCCTCGGGCAATTCGGAAAGATCATCGAGTTGTGGCATGTGCTTGGTCTTCACGTTGTGAACGAGAAATTCGTCGAGCCCTTCTAGTGCGATCGGATGGAACTTCAGAATCTCTGGAACATGATCTCCAGCCTCGTAAACACTCGGATATCCGAGCACAAGCATCACTCGCTTTGGATAGCTGTACATCAACTTCACTTTAGCTTCCAGAATCGTCACGCAGGTGCTTTCGCTGCCGACCAGGGCTCGAGCAACATTGAAGCGTCCGCCTTCTTCCTGGGGTATCAGTTGATCGAGGTTGTAGCCTGATACGCGGCGCGGAATGTGCGGGAATCGCTCGTCGATGAGTTTAGAGTAACGGCTGCGAAGAGTTCGAAGGCGGGAGTAGATCTCGCCGACGTGGCCGCCTTTTGCGATCTCCGATTCCATCTCTTTGTCATCCATCCAGCCCACGGTCATTTGTGTGCCGTCATAAAGCAGGATGTCCATCGAGATGAGGTTATCGGCAGCTTTGCCTGCCATTTGCGCATGCGCACCGCAAGAGTTGTTCCCCAACATTCCGCCGAAGGTGCAGTGATTGTGCGTGGCGGGATCAGGGCCCCACGTGAGCGTGTAAGGCTTGGCAGCGTTGCGCAGCGAATCGTTGATCGTGCCGGGCTCTACTCGCGCGAACTTCTCCTGATGATTCAATTCCAGAATGTTGTGCATGTACTTCGTCCAGTCGAGCACAACGGCGACGTTGCAGCATTGTCCGGCGAGACTCGTGCCGCC
>Ga0335081_10015414_pt1 | contig 12361 bp, 13 predicted proteins | sample Lox_Sample_35_FD_206713 | JGI IMG/M metagenome (GOLD analysis project Ga0335081, IMG submission 206713) | Soil microbial communities from Loxahatchee National Wildlife Refuge, Florida, United States - Lox_Sample_3.5 | ecosystem: Environmental > Terrestrial > Soil > Wetlands | place: USA... | reverse complement strand
TCTTGGGATTGTGCTTGGCCAGCACTTTGGTGATCGCCGCCGTCAGGGTGGTCTTGCCGTGATCGATGTGCCCGATCGTCCCGATATTCACGTGCGGCTTGCTGCGATCAAACTTTTCCTTTGCCATACGAAAACACCTGTCTCCTTATCTCGTAATCTTGCCCTGGACTCTGCTGACGATCTCCTCGGCGATCGCGCCGGGGACCTCTTCATACCTGCCGAAATGCATGGTAAAACTGCCGCGGCCCTGCGTCCTCGAACGAAGCTCGGTCGCGTAGCCGAACATTTCTGAAAGCGGCACCGACGATTTGATGATCTGCGTCGTCCCCCGCAGCTCCATCCCTTCGATGCGCCCGCGCCGCGAATTCAGGTCGCCGATGACATCGCCCATGTACTCTTCCGGAACCACCACTTCCACTGCCATGATCGGCTCTAGTAGCACGGGCTTGGCTCGCTTCACGGCCTCTTTGATTGCCAGCGAGCCGGCTACCTTGAAGGCCATTTCCGACGAGTCCACATCGTGGTAGCTGCCGTCGTAAAGCGTCACCTTGACATCCGACATCGGGTAGCCTGCCAGGATGCCGCCCTCGAGCGCTTCCTTGATACCCATCTCGGTCGGCTTGATATATTCCTTCGGCACCCTGCCGCCGGTGATGTCGTCGATAAACTCGAATCCTCCGCCGGATGCCAGCGGTTCGATCCGGATTTTGACGTGTCCGTACTGGCCGTGGCCACCGGTCTGCTTCACGTGCCGGCCCTCGCCCTCGGCGTTCTTGCGGATGGTTTCGCGGTACGCCACCTGCGGCTTGCCCACATTGGCGCCCACTCCGAATTCGCGCATCATGCGGTCCACGATGATTTCCAGGTGCAGTTCGCCCATTCCCGAAAGAATCGTCTGCCCGGTTTCGGGATCCGTGTTTACACGGAAAGTAGGATCTTCCTGCGCCAGCTTCTGGATCGCCATGCCCAGCTTTTCCTGGTCGGCCTTGGTCTTCGGCTCGACCGCCAACTGGATCACGGGCATCGGAAAATCGATCGACTCCAGCACGATCGGGTTTTCGTCATCGCAGATCGTATCGCCCGTCGCGACCGTCTTCAGGCCCACCGCGGCGCAGATGTCGCCGGCCAGGATCTCCTGAATATCCTCGCGCTTGTTGGCATGCATGCGCAGAAGCCGCCCGATGCGTTCCTTGCGCCGCTTGGCCACGTTGTACACCGAATCGCCGGATTTCAACGTGCCCGAATAAACCCGGAAGAACGCCAGCTGGCCGACGTACGGGTCGGTCATGATCTTGAAAACCAGCGCGGCGAAAGGTTCATCGTCGGAAGCTTCGCGCACCAGCTTCTGGTCGGGATGATCGATGTCGACTCCCTCCACCGCCGGGATGTCGAGCGGCGACGGCAGGTAATCCACCACCGCGTCCAGCATCGTTTGCACGCCTTTGTTCTTGAATGCCGAACCGCAGATTACCGGAAATACCTTCAGGGCAATGGTGGCTTTCCGCAAGCCCGCGCGGATCTCGTCATTCGAAATCGCCTGGCCTTCGATGAATTTTTCAAATAGCTTGTCATCGTGTTCGGCCACCGCCTCGATCATTTTTTCGCGGTATTCTTTAGCCTTTTCTACCAGATCTGCCGGAATTTCTACCACGTCGAATTCGGAGCCCAGCGTTTCGTCGCGCCAGATCTTCGCCTTCATCTCCACCAGATCGACGATGCCTTTGAACTGATCCTCGGCCCCCACCGGAAGCTGAATCGCCACCGGCTTGCACTTCAGCCGCGTGACGATGGTTTCCATCGAGTGATAGAAATCCGCTCCCACGCGGTCCATCTTGTTGATGAAGCAGATGCGTGGAACCGAATATTTGTCGGCCTGCCGCCACACCGTCTCCGATTGTGGCTGGACACCCGCGACCGCATCGAAAACCGCTACGGCGCCATCCAGCACGCGCAGGCTGCGCTCCACCTCGGCCGTGAAATCCACGTGGCCGGGCGTATCGATGATGTTGATTTGGATGTCGCGCCACTCGCAGGTGGTCGCGGCCGACGTGATCGTGATGCCGCGCTCCTGCTCCTGCTCCATCCAGTCCATCGTGGCCGTGCCCTCGTGGACTTCGCCCAGCTTATGGGTACGCCCCGTGTAATAAAGAATCCGTTCGGTCGTGGTGGTCTTACCGGCATCGATATGCGCGGCGATGCCGATATTCCTCATCCTTTCGAGCGGAACCGTTCTTGCCATGACCCTCGTTAAACCTTGACCCTTCTCCCCACTACCTGCAGGCTGCCAACCTGCTCCCTTACCACCGGTAATGGGCGAACGCCTTGTTGGCCTCCGCCATGCGGTGGACATCGTCTCGTTTCTTGATCGCGCCGCCTCGTAAATTGGCGGCGTCGTTTAATTCATTCGCCAGTTTCTCCGCCATGCCCTTCTCCGACCGCGTCCGGGCGTTCCCAATGATCCAGCGCATGGCCAGCGAAGTACGGCGGTTCTGCGGCACCTCAATCGGCACCTGGTAGTTGGCGCCGCCCACGCGGCGCGTCTTCACTTCCAGCAGCGGCTTGGTGTTTTCCACCGCTTTCTTGAAAGCCTTCAGCGGATCGTCGCCCGTCCGCTCGCGCAGCTTGTCCATGGCTTCGTAGAAAATCCCCTGCGCGGTGTTCTTCTTGCCCTGCCACATCATCGAGTTGACAAATTTCTCGACCAGGCTGGAGTTGTACACCGGATCCGGCACGATTTCCCGAACAACGGCTCGTCGTCTACGTGGCATATGATTCCTGCGTCTCTACGCTTTCGGCCGCTTGGCGCCGTATTTCGACCGTCCCTGTTTGCGATTCGCCACTCCAGCCGTATCCAGAGCGCCGCGAATCACGTGATACCGAACCCCGGGAAGATCCTTCACGCGGCCCCCGCGGATCAGCACGATCGAGTGCTCCTGCAGGTTGTGCCCGACCCCCGGGATATAAGTGGTCACTTCAATTCCATGGCTGAGCCGCACGCGCGCCACCTTCCGCAAGGCCGAATTGGGCTTCTTGGGAGTGGATGTATACACGCGCGTGCACACCCCGCGCTTCTGCGGACAGCTATCGAGCGCCGGGCTCGAGGTCTTCCAGCGTGGCGGCTTCCGCCCTCTACGCACGAGTTGGTTGAACGTCGGCACAAATTTCCTCTTCGCGATCGATTATCGGTTAGTTGACGCAACCCACCACAGGCTTGCGTGCTTCGGACAGGCCCATGTCCCTACCGGCGTAACCGGCGGCACCTCGGGGCCTCACCCCTGGACGGACCCGCACTCAGACGGGTGGTAGCGCAGGAGCAGAAAGCTGTACTCGCGAAACCTTTAAATGATACCCGAGGTGGGTATCGAAGTGCAAGAGGCGATCTCGCGGCGCACCGGCGGGCCGTTGCATAATTCCACGGCAACGTGGAAATCCCAAATTAGAATAAGTGCAAAAATTCTGAGAATATACAAACATTTTCTCACGTCTGATCCGTGACGATTCTCACAGGATTTTCACAAAATAATCCTTGACGCAATTAGGCAGCAGACGTTAACATAAGTTCATACTTTTCATTCCCCGGTCTGGGTTTCGCGTTTGCGAAATCTGTGGGGATGGTGCTCGGCTCGTAGGAGGGGCGCCTAACTCCTACGACCAAACCGTTGGTCTCTTTGGCACGGTTGGACTTCAGTTTCAACCACAGAAGCGCTTGGAGAAAGCCGTGATGGCGAAACAACGGATGGGAACTTCTGGCAACCGCGGTCTGCACATCTCTCCGTCAGAGACCGACAATCACATTGCTTCCGAGGACATTGCGGCTCTTGCCTACGAGCTTTGGCAAGCCCGAGGCCGCCCCGAAGGATCGCCGGAAGTGGATTGGCTGGAAGCGGAAAAGCAGCTCCGCGACCGCCTCGAATCTGCTCCCGCCGCTCAAAATACCGAGCCCCTGCTCGTGCGCCGCTCGGGTGCGTGAACGTTCACGCACCGAAACCTGGTAGCGAATAGTTACGAAATTAACCAAAGGTAGCTTGGAGAACCATATCCGATGATGGGAATGAATGGTAAGGGCGGAAAAGTGAAAGAAAACAATCGAATCAGGGTCCTTTCGGTGGGGTTGGGCCAGGAGGATAACTCACGGCTAGCCGCCATCTTCGCGCGCTCCGAGTGGCCGTCGTGCCCCCGCGGCGAATGGAAACTCGAGGCCGCCAGCTCCCTCCGTGCCGCAGCATCCACTCTCGCCAGCGAGGCCGCGCAGATCGTGGTCTGCGAGAAAAACCTGGGATCCGGTTCCTGGCGCGATGTCTTGGACGAGGTTGGCCGCCAAACTGATCCGCCGGCCCTCATTGTGGCTTCGCGGATGGCAGACGACTATTTGTGGGCGGAAGCTTTGAACCTGGGAGCCTACGACGTGCTGGCCGCGCCCTTCGATCCTGCCGAGGTCGTTCGCGTTCTCAGTTCCGCGTGGCTACACAGGATGCACCGGAAAGAAATCGCCACTGCCAAGTCCATTCGCAGCTTGACCAATCGGGCTGCGTATGTCGCGGCGAGTTGACCGCCCTTAATGCAGAACCGTAATCGGTACCGAAGCCTCGGTATTTTCCCAGAGTAACGCCAGCCTGCCTTTGTTTCCGCCCGTGGAAGTCAACTCAATCCGGAAGACTTCCACGGGTTCAGCGATCGTCTTCACGCTCATTTTCACCCGGCCGAGATCGTAATCCTGGCGATACTCGGTGTGCCACTGGCCTGTCTCTTTGTTCACGATGAACCGCCACTCATCCGAGTTGGGAAGCGCCCACAGCGTGTAGCTGCCCTTCGGCACCTTCAGCCCGCCAATCTCCAGGTCGGCCTCGGTATCGAGCGAGGTGGCGTCGTTGGCGCCCGCGCACCACACCTCACCGTACGGAACCAGACGGCCCATGATCTTGCGGCCACGCATCGAGGGCGCGCCGTAACCCACCGTAATCTTCTTGCCGCCGATCGTGACGGACGTGGTCTTGCGAGGGCTCAATACCTGCCCGTTAGCCGCCACTACTCCCAATATCAAAACCGCGACGGACGCGAACCGGACCATAGCCCCTCCTTGCTGGCAGTATACGCCGAAACCGCCTCGTTAGTGTCTAGTTCGCTGCCTTCCGTGGGGCAGACCGTCGTCTTTCGCGGTCTGCCAGGGTGTGCGAAGCGCGCCCTTGCGCCGCTGTGCGGCGCCGCCAGACCACAGTAACCGCTCCCGGAATGCACCGTAACTGCATTCAGCAGGACACACTAAACTAGCTCCCCTCTAAAATCGTCATCAGCTTTTCCTGGACTACCTCAGCCGTGGCGCTATCCGGCGCGATCAGCAAAATGGTGTCGTCGCCAGCGATGGTGCCCACCACCTCGGGCCATTCGTCCTGATCGAGCGCCACCGCCACCGAATTGGCATGGCCCGGAGCCGTTTTCAGCACCACCAGGTTCTGCGCGATCCGCACGTCCAGCACGAACTCGGCCGCCAGCAACGGGAACGCCGGACCGCGCTCTTCCTCAGCCATCTCCTGGTAGCCTTCCCGAGTCTTCACCAGGCGCAGATCGCGGATGTCGCGCGACAGCGTTACCTGCGTGGCCGAGATTCCCTGCTTGCGCAATTCCTCAGCCAGCTCATCCTGCGTCAGGACGTGCTTGCCGCGGATCAATTTCAAGATCTGTCCTTGACGGTAGCTTTTACTCATGCCTGCATCTCCTCGAGGCGCCGCCGCGCGGCCGCCAGCGCCGCACGAACCGCCTCCGGCCCTGTGCCGCCCGGGATCTCTCGCGATTTCATTCCTGCTTCCGGACGAAGCAGCGTGGCCATCTCGCCGGTGAACTCCGGCGCGAACCGCCGCATCTCCTCCGCCGTCCAATCCATCGGCCGTTTCCCTGTGCGCACGCTTTCCAGCACGAAGCGCCCCACCACCTGGTGAGCCTGATGGAACGGCGTGCCGGCGCGCGCCAGAGCCTCGGCCAGATCGGTAGCCACCACCCAGCTCTCCTCCGCCGCCGCCAACGGGCGTGCCGCGTGCAGCTTCACCGAATCGGTCACCACGCGCGCCATTTCCAGCGACCCGCTCAGTTGATCGGCCGCTTCAAACAGCGGCACCTTGTCCTCCTGCATGTCCCGGTTGTACGTCATCGGGAGCCCTTTCATGGTGACCAGCAACGAGGTCAGGCTGCCCACCACGCGGCCGCTCTTGCCCCGGATCAGTTCGAGCGAATCGGGGTTCTTCTTCTGCGGCATCAGGCTCGACCCGCTGGTGACGCCGTCGCCCAGCTCCATCCATCCGAATTCCTCGCTCGAATACAGAATCCAATCCTCCGCCAGGCGGCTGAGATGGATCACGGTCACGCTGGCGGCATACAGGAAATCCAACGCGAAGTCGCGGTCGGCCGAAACATCCATACTGTTTCGCGTAATGCCATCGAACTCCAGGTCGTTGGCCATGGCCGTGCGATCCAGCGCAAACCCGCTTCCTGCCAGTGCGCCGGAACCGAGCGGCAGCACGTTGGCCCGCTTCCGGGCTTCGCCAAAACGCTCCCAATCGCGCGCGAACATCTCGAAATACGCCAGCAGATAATGCGGCCACAGCACCGCCTGCGCGCGGCGCAGATGCGTATAGCCGGGAATCACGGCATCGGGATAGGCCTGCGCTAGCCGCAGCAACCCTTCCATCAGGTTCACCAGAAGCCCCCGCGCGCGGTCGCATTCCTCGCGCAGCCACAGACGCACGTCCAGCGAAACCTGCTCATTGCGGCTGCGCCCGGTATGAATCTTGTCCGCCACCGCGCCCGCGTGTTCCTTGAGCTTGCGGATCACCAGAGTGTGTACGTCTTCGTCGGTGGCTCCGTCGAAAAACTGCGGCCGAGCCGCCTCCGCGCGGATGGCTTCAAATGCCGTGACGATCTTTTCGCGCTCCTCCGCCGTCAAGATTCCGGCCCGTTCGAGCGCCCGCGCGAAGGCCTGCGAGCCGCGTATGTCCGCGTCGAGTAGCCGCCGGTCGAAATCGAGCGATCCGGAAAACCGCTCGAAGATTTCCGACGGTCCCGATTCAAAGCGCCCGCCCCACAGCTTCATGATTTCGATTGCGAACCGGCGCTGGACGATTTCGCGCCCGCCAGCGCCGCCCGCACCTTAATCGGCAGCCCCACCAGGTTGATGAAACCCAGCGCATCCTTCTGGTCGTAACTCGCCCCCATGGTGAAGCTGGCGATATCGAGCGAGTACAGCGAAAACGGCGACTTGCGGCTGAGCGCATCGACGTTGCCCTTGTACAGCCGCAGCTTCACCTCGCCGGTGACGCTCTCCGCAACCTTCTCAAAGAAGGCATCGAGCGCCTCGCGCAGCGGCGTGAACCACAGGCCGTTGTACACCATCTCGGCGTAATCGAGCGCCAGCTTCTGTTTGTAATGCAGCGTGTTCTTGTCGAGCGTGAGCGCTTCCAGCTCGCGCACCGCAAACATGATCAACGCGCCGCCCGGCGTTTCGTAGCAGCCGCGCGATTTCATCCCCACAAAGCGGTTCTCCACCAGGTCGATGCGCCCGATGCCGTGCTCCCCGCCGATCTTGTTTAGCGATTCGACGAGCGCCACCGCATTCATGTTCTTCCCGTTCACAGAAACCGGAACGCCGCGCTCGAATCCGATGGTCACTTCGCCCGCCACATCGGGCGCCTGCGCGGGACTCTTGGTGAGCATCCAAATTTCATCCGGCGCCGCATTGGCCGGATCTTCGAGCGCGCCGCCCTCGTGCGAGATGTGCCAGATGTTGCGGTCGCGCGAGTAGATTTTGGTCGTCGATTGCGCAATCGGAACCTTATGCTGGCGCGCGTACTCGATGGCATCTTCGCGGCTGACGATAGACCACTCCCGCCAGGGCGCGATCACGGCCAACTGCGGCGCCAGCGCTTTGTAGGTCAACTCGAACCGCACCTGGTCGTTTCCCTTCCCGGTGCAGCCGTGCGCCAGGCCATCGCAGCCCGTCTTCAGCGCCACCTCCACCTGCTTCTTGGCGAGCAGCGGCCGCGCGATCGATGTGCCCAATAGATACTTGTGTTCATACACGCCGCCCGAGCGCACCAGCTTCCACAGATACTGGCTCACGAACTCCTCGCGCAAGTCTTCGATGTGGACTTCGGAAGCCCCAGTCTTGCGCGCCTTTTCTTCGAGGCCGGTCAGTTCCTCGCCGCCCTGGCCGATATCGCCGCATACCGCGACGACTTCGCAGCCGTAGTTTTCCTTCAGCCACGGAATGATCACAGACGTATCCAGCCCGCCCGAGTAGGCGAGCGCCACCTTCTTCGGTTTGTTCATAATCTTTAGTAGCACAGGCCTCCCGGCCTGTGGTTTGCGTTTTGCCGGCAACCTTCAGGCCAGCATCAGCAGCAGCAGCGCCTTCCCGCGCCACACAGTAGGGCAGGCCATCGCCTTTTGTGGCCTGCCAGCCGGCCGACGACCGAAATCGATCGTCTGCCCTACAAACTATGCCAGCATCATCAGCAGCAGCGCCTTCTGCGCATGCAGCCGGTTCTCGGCCTGGTCGAACACCATCGAGTGTTCGCCTTCCATCACGCCGTCGGTGACTTCCTCTCCGCGCCGCGCGGGCAGGCAATGCATGAAAACGGCATCCGGCCGCGCCCGCGCCAATAACTCCTCGTTCACCTGGAAGGCATGAAACGCCTTCTTGCGCCGCGCCGATTCGCGCTCCTGTCCCATGCTGGTCCAAACATCCGTGTACACCGCGTGCGCGCCTGCGATCGCGCGCTCGACATCATGCGTGATCACGAGCGACGCGCCCGACACCGCCGATAGCCCTTCCGCCTGCGCCACCACTTCCGGGTTCGGCAGGAAGCCTTCCGGACACCCCAGCGCGAAATCCATGCCCAGCCGGATCGCCGTGACCATGAGCGAATGTGCCACGTTATTCCCATCGCCGACGAAGGTCAGCTTCCGCCCCTTCAAATCCCCAAAGCGCTCGCGAATCGTCTGCACATCGGCCAGCGCCTGGCAGGGATGATACAGATCGCTGAGCGCATTGATGACCGGCGCAGCCGACCACCGCGCCAGCTCCTCGATGGTGTCCTGCAAAAACACGCGCGCCACGATCCCGTTGACCCACCGGTCCAGATTCCGCGCGACATCCTTCAGTGGCTCCCGCCCGCCGACCGGCCCTTCGCAAAACACCGACTCCCCGCCGAGCTGCTTTACCGCCAGCTCAAACGTCAGCCGCGTCCGCAGCGACGGCTTCTCAAACAGCAGCGCGATCGCCTTCCCCGCCAGCGCCTGCGCATACACCCCCGGCCGCCGCTTGACGTCCGACGCCAGATCGAGCAGCGCAACTAGCTCGTCATCGGTAAGGTCCAGATCGCGAAGGAGATCCGACCGGCTAGTTTTCAGAATGGGGTTGGCGGTTGGCACTCTGAATTTTTATTCACCAACATGAATAATTACACATCATCGACGCCGGTGTCAACTCAGAAAAATTTCCTCAAGTCTGATCATAAATCCCGCAGATTCAGCGTATTACATTAGTCGCTTCCTGCGAACGAACAAAATGACAACGGCGGTACAGAAGGCTTGTCGTGATACTCTCGGACCGGCAGGACGATGCATTCCTGGCATCCCTGACCCAGAGTCGTCCAGTCTTGCTGCGAGTGACTATTGCCCTCAATCCCATTGAGCATGGCAAGGTTGTCACTTTCCCAGTATTTGCAAAACCTTTACCGGCAGGCCACAAGGACGTATACTCACCCGAGATGGGTGACATAGGAGACGCAGCGAAGCGGCTGAGCATCCCTCTTTGGGGCCGACTATTAATTGCAGCTCTCGCACTAGTCGTCGCAGGTGCAGGCACCAGCTTCATCACGATCTTCGTGAAGCTTGGCAAAATGAACGCTGCGCTATTAACCTTGGCGTCCAAGCAGCCTGCTGAAACCAAGGATCTCGTCAAGGAACTCCTCAGCCAGGCGTGGCAAGATGTAACCACGGGTCACATAGCGCGGGCTGAGAAGGCCTTGAGTATTAGTCCGGTTCTGCTCGCTACAGCAACGAAGCAGCGAACTCCTGCCGCACCCGAGTTTTTCAAGTCTTCAATAACCACGCTGGATGAATTGCAATCTCGCAGCTCGTCCGTTGAAATTGCCGAAGGGGTACGAGGGGTTCGGATTATTCTTGCCCAGTATCGTTCCGCATTGGAAGTAGCGAAGCCCCTCCCAACCGCAGCGTACTATGTGCTCCCGAAAGAGGCTGTACGAAGATCGGACGGTTTCCGCACACTACATATCGATAACGTCCGCCAGGCGGTGGTTGACCTTCGTGAGGTGCCGCCTGGTGTTAGTGCCCTGGTGCTCGGCCCTCCAGGGCCCCCTGGTATCATTGCGAACTCCGAGCTGCCGGTTTTTGTCATCAATGGGACGCAACGGCTCGATGGTCTAACCTTGATCAATGTCGTTTTCTCGAATATGCTCATCAAGTATTCGGGTGGGCCTATTACTCTTCAAAACGTAAAGTTCGTAGATTGTCGTTTCGAATTCTCTGTCGGAGCAAATCCCGACGCGTTAGCCGACTACGTTGCGCTCGATCTTCCTAGCCTCAAAGTTCGGGGCTAGCCCGCGCGGAGTTCCATCGCAGTCCACGTGGCCTAAGATGTGCGGCAGTTTCCCGCAGCGTTGCTTACCGTTTCCTTCGCGGCTGGCTGAGATCCGCAACCATGCGCTCTCGCAGGATTTCGTTGATCCGCGAGAGATGACCCGCGCCCTTTGATCGGAGCCATGCCAGCACGTCGGCGTCAATTCGAACCGTGGTTTGCTTTTTGATGGGCCGGAAGAATTCTTCGCGGCGCATCGCGTGAGTCCATTTGTCTGGAGGAAGCGGGCGCGACTCGGGGTCTATGTCCAAGCGTCGATCGCGCTTTTCGTAAAGCCGGCGGGCCTCGCTGCTTACCTTAATTCCTTTCCTAGAACTGATCGGAGTACGTTCTTTCCTCATAAGCGGTCGCCTTTCGCGCCGAAACGATGTGTACAATCTCCCGATCCTCCTCCGAGCGGTCTACAAATACGACCAGCAGCAAAAGTTGCGTAGCGGCACGCCCGATCGCGTGGTATCGCATCTCGCCCCGGTCATCTTCGCAATCCTCGACGACGATTAGATTAGGATCGAAGAAAGCCTGTTGAGCTGCCTCAAAGCTGACGCCGTGCTTGGCGAGATTGCGTTTCGCCTTGGAGCGGCTCCAAGTGAATTCGATTTGCAACTACTATATTGGAGCTACAAATATGGAGCTACGTCAAGTCTGGGGTTAATACCGAGGCGAGAGGCTCTCTGGGCACATTTCAGCGCCGTGCCGGACCGGCCCTACCCCCACTCCGGCGCGCCATTCTTATAAGCCCAATGTAGCGGCCGCGCAAAGAGGATGCCGCACGCCTCCGCCGGAACCCGTGACGGAACGCAGTGGGTTCGGTTTACCGCCGTTCGTCCCCACAGTTTCAGGGCAGTTTTAAAATTTCCGATTGTGGAATCAGTAGGTTACCAGGCTACCAAACACTGACCCGCGGGCCGCTGCTCTAGACTCATCGACAGAAAGCGAAGCCGACTCCCCCGCAAATTGGCTTCGTTCCGCATTCTGCTCAAGATCAACCCGTGACGCACCACTTGCCCTTTAATTTGAACGAGCTCCGGCTAAGCCCCTTGCACCTCGATTGGGTTCGTTCCTTACCGCCGTCCGCCGCGGAACCCGCCGCCGGCACGCCCGCCGCCAACGCCTCCGCGGTAACCGCCTCCGCCACGGAACGCCGGACCACGGTAACCGCCGCCATAATAGCCACGGTAGCCGCCACGCCAGCCGTAGCCGTAAGAACCGCCCCAATATCCATACGGATAGGCGTATCCGGAATAGTAATACGGATAGCTGTACGCATATGGGTAAGCGTACGGATACGAGTATGCATAGGGATAAGGATACGCATACGGGTAAACCGGATACGCCGGCGCGACACCTACGCCGAAACCGAACCGGACTGCCGCATTCGCCTGAGCCGGTACCATCAGGAAGAGAATCGCCAGCAGTGCCAGCGCCGGGATACCAAATCTCTTCAGCATCAGAACCTCCCCAGGGTTAATTATCCCCCCTACGGAGTTGGACGGAGCAAATGCTAAAAGGGATTCGAGAGGGACCTTGTGTGGCTAAACGTACGCGACGGCTACACCCACTCCAGCGCGCCCTTTTTGTAGGCCCAAATGTATCCCACGAACAGGATGCCCAGGAACACCGCGACTTCCGCCACGCCGAACCACCCGAGCGTGCGGTAGCGCACGGCCCAGGGAAACAGGAAGATGGTCTCGACATCGAAGATCACGAACAGAA
>Ga0335081_10015413_pt1 | contig 12362 bp, 13 predicted proteins | sample Lox_Sample_35_FD_206713 | JGI IMG/M metagenome (GOLD analysis project Ga0335081, IMG submission 206713) | Soil microbial communities from Loxahatchee National Wildlife Refuge, Florida, United States - Lox_Sample_3.5 | ecosystem: Environmental > Terrestrial > Soil > Wetlands | place: USA... | reverse complement strand
AGCGTCTCGACGGCGTCGAGCGCGCGCTCCGCCGCTATCTCGGCGACGATCCCCAGCGCTTCATCTCGGTGCGCCGCGTCGATGACGGCGACAAGACGCCGGGGTGGCGGCTGCGGCGCTATTTCGACGCTCGCGCGCAAATCGTCGTTTCCCTTGCTTCCGGCGGGTTTCTTCGCGTCGAGGCCGGCGATGAGCTGATCTCTCGGATCTTCGGGCTGCCGGCCGGTTTCTGGGCGGGCGTCATCGGCTTCGCCGCGGCGGCGCTGGCGATCGTCGCGGTCATCCGCGAGACCCGGCCATTGGCGCTTTTGGTCCGCTCGGTCGACAAGTTCGGCGCAGCGCTCGAGCCAGCCCCGCTGCCCGAGCGGGGCGCGCGCGAGGTGCGCTCGCTCATTCGCGCCGTCAACCGGATGCAGTCGCGTATCGCCGAGCTGGTGAAGACGCGCACTCTCGTCATTGGCGCGATCTCGCACGACCTCAGGACATATCTGACGCGGCTGCGGCTGCGCGTCGAGACCTTGCCGGAGGGCGAGACACGGCTACGCGCCGTCAACGACGTCGAGAACATGCAGGCCCTGATCGAGGACGCGCTGACCTTTGCCCGCGCGACCTTCGTCGGCGTCAAGAAGGAGCGGATCGACTTGGCCGCTCTGGTGGCGCGTGAATGCGAGGAGCGCGCGTCCGCCGGCAAGGCCGTGGCGGCGGCGGTGCCGCGCGGCACGGCGATGGTGGATGGCAGCGCCCCGGCGCTGGCGCGGGTGGTCGGCAATCTCGTCGACAACGCCGTCGCCTATGGCGACGCCGCCGAGGTCAGCCTCGCGCACTTTGGGGATAAATTGGAGTTGCGCGTCGAGGATCGCGGTCCCGGCGTCCCGGCGTCGGAGCGCGAGCACATCTTCGAGCCGTTCCACCGGATCGAGGCCTCGCGCAACCGCGAGCGCGGCGGCGCCGGTCTCGGCCTTGCCATCGCGCGGCAAATCGTCGAAGGCCACAGGGGTAGAATCACCGTCGAGGATCGCCCCGGCGGCGGCGCTCGCTTCATCGTGCGGTTGCCGGCCGCCTACGGCGACCCCCTTCGCTGACGCCAGCTTGCTGCGACGGGTTGGTCCGCGGCGGACATCGGAAAAGCTGGAATATGGAAGGCAGGGAACCAGCTCACCAGCAGGCAAAGTCGTTGGGGTTGATTTTCTGCAGATAGCACTGCGTTCTCTTGATGCCGTGCTGCACGATCGAGTCCAACCAATTCGGGGTGGATTGGTTTGAGCGCGGCTGAGGAGCCTTTGCGGCCGCGATCATCGCCCGGCAATCCAGGACGCGCTGCTTCAGCTTCTCGAGTGGGATCACATGCGCTTCCATGCGTCGGTCGAGCTTCATCGCCTGGGTTTCGTCGAGCAGCGCCTCGCGCGTGTAGCAGGCTTGGTATTCGGCGAAGGCGCGGCCGAGATAGGATTCGGCGGATTGCGGATTGTGCCGGATCGCCATGGCAAACTGGCCGATCGCGAAATCATTGTCGCCCATCAGAAAGACGGCATAGCCATAGAGCTGATGGGCATAGTAGTTGTCGGGGTCGATCGGGATGACGGCCTCGATTTCCCTGATGGCGGCCTCGACGCTGCGGCGCGGCGGCTTGCCGCCGCCTGGCGGCGCCTCCAACTCCTTGCTGGCCCGGTCGAGATGGGCCTGGAGGGTCTGCTGGTCCGTTGCGCCGGCTGCCCCGGCAGGCACCGCGAGGGAGAGAGCGGCGCCGAAACATGCCGTCAGGAAAACCGCTCGCTCGCCCCGCATCGCCGCGCCCCCTTGGCCGAAATACTGAAAAAAGTAACGGCGGCTTGGGTAGAGAACAAGCCAAGGAATGCCCGATCGATCGCACCTATCTTTCGCCATCCCCGATCCGCCATGACCTGCCGAGATAGCGGGGTCTGGCCGCTGCGCCCTTGGGCACCCCCGCGTCCGATCGCCGCGGTGTCCTCCGGAGCCGGGTCAGGCAAAGCGCGACCGCGAAGCTTGCGAACGCGACATCGTCAGCGGGCGCATTCGACGGCTTATGTCGGCCATCCGTACGACGTCGCCGCGCGCATGAAAGCGGCAACCGCCGGCGAGAAGCGTCGGCCGGCGATCGAAACCAGGAACACGTCGCGGATGATTTCCGGATCGATGACGGGGCGCGTCATCAAGCCGGGAATAACGGGCGAGAAGGACGGCAGGAAAGTGACGCCCATTCCCGCCAACACCATCGCCTGGATCCAATCCTCGCGCTCGCTGCGATAGACTTTCGCGGTATTGAAGCCATGCGTCCGGCAAATATCGCCGATGTAGTCCTTATATTCGCAGTTGATGCGCAGCAGGTAATCTTCGCCGGCGACGGCGGCCACCGGCACCGCGTTCATCGCCGCGAAGGGATGACTGACGGGAAAGGCGATAACATAGGGCTCGCGATAGAGCCGGCGAGTGTCGAGCCGCTCGTCGAACGCCTCGGGCTGCGCCATGATGGCGGTGTCGAGATCGCCGGCCAGCAGCATCTTCGCCAGGTCTTCAGGCACGCCCTCGACGAGCGTCAGCTCGATCCCCGCATGGGCCAAGCGGAACTGCGACAGGAAGCTCATGAAGCGCAGCGGTCCGATGGTGCACATGACGCCGAGCTTGAGCGGTGCATGATCCAGTCTGAGAAATCCGCGTGCTGCGCTCTTGGCCGCCTCGGAGCCGTGAAATACCCCTGCAAGCTGCGGGCGCAGGAGTTGGCCGAGGTCGGTCAGATGCGTGCGGTTCCGCTCGCGGCGAAAGAGCAAGCCGCCAAGCTCGTCCTCAAGCTTTTGAATGGCGCGAGTGAGCGCCGGCTGCGTCACGTTCACGCGTTCGGCCGCGCGCGTGAAATTGAGCGTCTCGCAGACGGCCAGAAAATACCGGATCTCGTGCATCTCCATGTGAACCCCCAGGGCGACCTCGAGACGATAATCGCAGTCCGTCGAACGGGTGACGAGAGAGCACTATCCCGATCGGGTTACCTCACAGTGCCACAAGGCGCGCGCGGCGGTCGAGGAAGCGGCGCGCGACGAACTCGCCACGAAAATTTCCCTCGTCTCCACGAAGTGGGGCCGCTGTCCCATTTGGAACAGGCACAGAGAGGTTCGGTGGTCTCGACGATCGGGCACATTCCACCTGTGTCTTTCCTCTCCGCCGCCCCCTATGCTAGCTCCCGGCGCTTGCGAGGGGAGACGGGCTTATGACGATTGGATATCGGACGCTCGGCCACGGACCGAGCCATGTGCTGGCGCTCCATGGCTGGTTCGGCGACGAGACGAGCTTCGATCCGATGCGCGATGCCCTCACCGTCGACGAGTTCACCTATGCCTTCATGGCCTATCGCGGCTATGGCGTCTCGCGCCAGCAGCGCGGCGACTTCACCATGAAGGAGATCGCCGCCGACGCGTTGGCGCTGGCGGACGCCTTGGAATGGGAGACCTTCAGCCTCGTCGGCCATTCGATGGGCGGGATGGCGATGCAGCGCATTCTCGCCGACGCGCCGAAGCGGGTCGAGAAGATGGTGGGGGTGACGCCGGTGCCGGCCTCGGGCGTGCCCTTCGACGCCGAGAGCTGGAAGCTCTTCGAGGGCGCGGCGCGGAGCCTCGACAATCGCCGCGGCATCATCGATTTCTCGACCGGTAACCGCCTCTCCAAGGCCTGGATCGACCGCGTCGCGCGCTATTCCGCCGAGACCGCCACGGTCGAGGCCTTCGGGGCCTATCTCGTCGCCTGGGCCAAGACCGATTTCCACGTCATGATCAAGGGCAACCCTGTCCCCATCAAAGTGATCGTCGGCGCCAATGATCATTCGTTGACAGAAGAGGTGATGCGGGCAAGTTATCTCGCCTGGTATCCCAATGCCGAGCTCGAGGTCATTCCCAACGCCGGCCACTACCCCATGAACGAGACGCCGGTGGCACTCGCCACCACGATCGAAGCGTTCCTGCGGAGGGACGCAAAGAAAACCTGAGGGAGAGGAAGAGATGCTGATCAACCTGCAGGCCCGTCGCATCCATTACGATTTGACCGGCCCCGAGACCGGGCCGGTGGTGTGCATCACCCACTCGCTCGCATCCGACAGCGGCATGTGGGCGGAACAAGTGCCGCCGCTTCTCGCCGCGGGATATCGCGTGCTGCGGCTCGACATGCGCGGCCATGGCGGCAGCGACCCCGTCGCCGGCGACTATACCATGGCCGAGCTCGCCGACGACGTCGCGACATCGCTCGATTTCCTCGGCATTTCCCGCGTGCAATTCATCGGCCTCTCGATCGGTGGCATGCTGGGCCAGGCCTTTTCGCTGGCCTATGGGCAGCGCCTCATCTCTGCCATGCTCTGCGATACCTCGCCCCAGACCATGCCGGGCGCTGCGGAAGCCTGGGCGCCCCGCATCGCCGCCGTCAAAAAGGCGAATTCGGTCGCGCCGCTCGCCGATGGCACCATGGAGCGCTGGTTCACCGACGCCTTCAAGCCGCGCAATCCCGGCCGCTGGAAGCAGATCCACGCGACCATCGGCGGCACTTCGGCCGCCGGATATCTCGGCTGTGCCGGCGCCATCCTCAATTTCGATTTCATCCCGAAGCTGCCGACGGTGAAGACGCCGACGCTCGTCGTCTGCGGCGCCGACGACCAGGGGACGCCGCCCCCCGGCAACAAGCGCATCGCCGAGCTCATCCCCGGCGGCCGCTACGAGGAGATCGCTAATGCCCGGCATTTCCCCAATGTCGAGCATCCCGACACCTTCAATCGCATCATGATGACCTGGCTCGACAGCCACCGGTAAAATCGACTCGCGCGCGAACACCGCGTTTCCGCTTTCACCCGGAAATGCTTGGCGGAATGCGAAAACCGATCGAGCGCCGTTTCCCTATCGGCAAGGCCGATCGGAGGGGCCGCGGTGGCACGTCGATTGCGGTGGAGGGTCATGCTGAGGCGGAAGGGCGCCTCTCGGCACCAGTTGGTCGGAACCAGGGTCACCGACGCAATCCCGGTTCCCGGCTCGCCCTACGAATTGGACGTCGCGGGCGAAGTCCTCGCGACCGAAGTCGAATACACCGTGAGGCCGCCGGCCGGCGCGTTGCCGGATGACGGCTATTTGTATCTCATCGAGAGATGATCGGCGGCCGCCGGCATGACGTGCGGCCAAGGATGGACACGCAACGCCAAGCCCGGGCATAGTGCATCGCCATACTCGACCTTCATTGCTCCGCGGAGCGCGCCATGGCCTTCGTCTTTGGTGTCGTGACATTCGTCCTGGGCGCGACGCTCGTCGCCGTCTGCCTCTTCGCGATCCCCGGCCCGCCCGCGGAGGGCGGGGGTGAGCAGGCTGACGCGGCGGGTCACGGCCATGGCCATGGCGGGCACTGAGCGCCTCGCGCTGGCGGCGCTCTGCGTGCTGGCGCTCTGCGCCGCGGCGCCGGCGCCCTCTCCGGTGACGCCGGATTTGGTGGCGGCGGCGCAGAAGGAAGGACGCGTCGTTCTCTACACCAGCATCGAGCTTCACCTCGCGGAGCGTTTAGGCCATGCCTTCGAAGCGAAATATCCCGGCATCACAGTCCAGGTCGAGCGCTCCGGCGCTGAGCGCAACTTTCAGCGCATCGCCCAGGAAGAGGCGAGCAACGTGCACGCCGCGGATGTCGTCGAGTCCTCCGATATCGGCCATGCCCTCTCCTGGAAGCGGGACGGCCTGCTCGCGGCTTATGTTCCGGAGGATGTGGCGAAATATCCCACGGACGCGCGCGACCCCGACGGCTTCTACGCCGCCGATCGCGCGACGCTTTCGGTGATGGGCTACAACACGCACCTGGTGAAGACCGGGGACGCGCCCAAGAGCTTCGCCGATCTTCTCGATCCGAAATGGTCGGAGAAGATCGTCAAGGCGCATCCCGGCTATAGCGGCACGATCATGACCGCGACCTTCGAGCAAATTGAGGCGCTGGGCTGGCCCTATTTCGCGAAGCTCGCGGGCCAGCACGTGATGCAGACCCAATCCGCCACCGACCCGCCGAAGAAACTGGCGCTGGGCGAGCGCCCGGTGATGGCGGACGGCAGCGAATACGTCATGTTCGAGCTCATCGCTGCCGGCAATCCCATCGCCATCATCTATCCCACGGAAGGGACGCCGCTCATCTTGGGGAGCGCCGGCGTGATGAAGGACGCGCCTCATCCCCATGCGGCCCGGCTGTTCCTGAACTACCTCTTCTCGCTCGAGGGCCAGCAGCTCATGAGCGACGCCGGCACCCGCTCGCTTGATCCCGAGGTGAAGGAGCCCAAAGGTCGCGTGCCGCTCAAGAACCTGAAGCTCATCCGCGGCGATCCGGAAGCGCAGGAGAAAGCGATCGAGGCGATCAAGCGGAAGTATGCGGAGTATTTCGGCACATGACGCTGCATGGATAACGTGCTTCGACATGCACGCAGCGCGCATGTCGAAGGACGTGCAGCGCCAATGCAGCGCCCTTAAGCGCGCAGCGCCCCCAGATCGATCGGCCCGTCGAAGATCCGCCGCACCAGATCGCGCGCGGCATCTGCTGGCGGCCAGCCGCCATGCGCGGCGTTGGCGAAGAACTTGGCCTCGATCGCGGCGCGCGTCAGCGGCTGCTGCGCGCCGCCGCGGAGATGGTTTTGCCGCTCCTCGACGACGCGGCCATCCGTCAGCACCGCTCGGACATGCCCGGTATAAGCGGCGGGGTAGGGGTTGGCGGGGTCGATGACGTAGCGCACTTTCGCGGCAAGCGCGCGGATGCGCGGGTCCCGAAGCGTGCCCTCGGTGAAGGCGGCGAGGCCGGCGTCGCCCGTCATGAACCCCACGGCGATGCAGAAGGGCGTGCTGAACTTGGCGGCATAGGCGTTGGGCGGCGCCTGCTTCTGGGCGAGCGGCTCCCAGAGGCGATGCACCGTGCCTTCCGCCACTTCGCAGACGAGTTCCGCCACGCTCTCCGGCGCGAGACCGCGCTCCGCAAGTCGTATGGCGCAGTCGATATAGGGATGGGTCATGGTGCCGCAAGCGAAGGGCTTGAAGGCCAGGGTCTCCGTTACCCAGCGCGTGCCGAATCCCTCGAGCAGCTTTCCCCAATCGCCGTCGCGCGTGCGCGCGAAGCCGTTGAAGAGGCCGTGCGTTCCCTCGAAGACGCTGGCCGCGCCGATGAAGCCGCCCTTCGCCAAGAGTGCCGCGCTCAAGCCGGACTGCGCCGCCCAACCCGGATGAAGCCGCTTCGTCCAGGAGCCGTCGGCGAGATACTCGATGATCCCACTCGCCATGCTGCCGGCAATGCCGAGCGCGGCGACGGTCTCGGCCGGCGGCAGGTCGAGCGTCGCCGCTACCGCGGCGGCCGACGCCATTGCCCCGAAGACGCTGGTGGGATGGAACCCTGCTTGATGGACGCGCTTTGGTGCAACGAGACTCAAGCGGCAGATAGTCTCGACGCCGACGGCGATGCCGCGGAGCGCCGCGCTGCCGTCGCGGCCGAAGCGCTCGGCCGCTGCCAGCACCGCCGGCACCACCACGGCGCCGGCATGGACGGGACCGCCCTCGAAAGTGTCGTCGAAGTCCTCGCCATGCGCCGCGGCGCCGTTGACGAGCGCCGCGCCGGCGGTGGAGAGGCGCCGCTCATGCCCGATGACGGTGGCATCGCCCGCGCCGTCGACGCCCGCGAGCAGCGCCCGGACATAGTCCGTGTTGCGCGCCGCAAGGCAGAGCCCGACGACGTCGAGCACCAGATCCTCGGCGACGCGGCGCACGCCCGGTGCCAGGCGCGCCGGCGCGACCGCGGCGATGGCGTCCGCCAGTTGCTCGGCGACTAGGGGTTGGCGTTGCGGCGACGGCATTGCGCTTCGGTCACGATAACGTCCATCGCGATGTCATGGGGGCGGGGGTAGACGCTGTCGAGACGCTGCACCTCGAAGCCGACGCCGACGGCGAGGGGCCGCGGTGCGAGCGCCGCCAGCGTGCGGTCGAAATATCCCCCGCCATAGCCCAGGCGGTAGTTCTCGGCATCGAAGCCCACCAGCGGCGCCAGTACCACGTCGGGACGCACGACGTTGCGCGCCTCGGGCACGGGGATGTCGTAGACGCCGCTCGCCATCGCCATCCCCGGCTCCCACAAGCGGTATTCGAGCGCCCCGCGCTTGTCGACGACCGCCGGCAGCGCGATCAGCCAGCCCGACCCGCGCAGCCGCTCGGCCAGCGGCCGCGCGTCGAACTCGGCCTTGAAGGGCCAGCAAATGCCGAGCACCTCGCCCGTGATCGAGCCGATGACCTGCAGCAGCGCCGCCTCGATCGCCGCGGCGTGGCGCTTGCGAAGCGCCGGGTCGAGCGCCAGACGGAGCGCGATGAGCCGGGCGCGCTGCTCCCGGCGCCAGACCTTCACCGCCGCGTCATTCATGGCCGTAGACGAGCTCGCTCGCGATATTGATGAGGATGTCGGCGTTCTCCTGCTTTGTCGCATAGCTGAGGAGCGGCCGCTCCGCCATGCCGATCTCGGCGCCCGTCTTCATGTCCCATTGCCAGAGATGCTTGGTGCAGGTGAGGACGCCTTCCTCGCAGACGCCGGAGATCTCGAGCGGTTCTGCCATGTGCGGGCAAAGCGGCGGGTAAGCGACCGCAGCGCCGTCGACCAGAACCGCGACTACGGTGATGCCGTCGACCGCGAATTTCCGCAGCTCGTCCGAGGCGAGATCGCCGATGGCGCAGAGCCGCTTCCAGCTCATCAGATCGGGTAATGCGAGCCCTTGTCGAGCCGCCGCGTGTCGAGGAACACGGTGCGGTCGCGAAACAAGGGGCGGCCATCCGCTAGACGAAAGCGATCGTGATACTTGCCGACGAGAAAGAGCTGCGTCTCGCCGGCGTCCAAATGCGCGTTGATGCCGTCGAGCATTGTGCGGTGACAGATGAAGGAGCTGGTGGCGGACGCTTCCTTGCCGCCATCCTCCAGCGCGATCGCGTAGACGCTGACATGGCGCGAGAGTTGGCCGTGGTCGGTGTTGTGGCGCGGCAGCATTTCGATCATCGTGCGCAAGCCCGGCATGTCGTGCTGGAGCCAGGTCATCTGCTTGCGGATCTCGGGACTGTAGGTCTGGATGCGATAGGTGAAATCCTCGGCGCAGAGTGCCAGCCAGTCCTTGAACCTTTCGGCATCGAGCAGCAGCGCTGCGCGGTAGATGAGATCGCGTACCGCCGCTTCGGGCGCACCGCTCATTCCGCCGCCATCCCTTCGCCCAGAGGATCGGCGGGCGAGCGGCCGACGCGGCGCGCCCATTCGCTGTAATAGTGGCGCATGCCGATTTCGTCATGAATCGACAGGTTCTCGCGCCGCCCGTGCAGCACGCGCCGCGGCGCCGTGCCCGGGCGCATCGAGACGCCTTGCCCGGTGATGCCCAACAGATCCTCGTGCAGGTTGCGCCCGAACGGACCCCAGATGGTGTTGTGGTCGGCGATGCGGCGCGCCCGCTCCTCCTCGGTGTCGCGCTTCAGGCCGATGCCGCGGAACTCGATCATCACCAGGTCGGGGCCGATCGGCGTCATCGTGTCGACGCGGAGCGACGAGCCCCGGATGTTGTAGGTGGTGCCGGGGAAGAGATCGACCATCTTCCAGCCATTGCGCGGCATGCCGGGAAATGAGAGGGGCCGGTCGCCCGCGCCCTGATAGGCGTCGTATTTCACCTCCATCGAGCCCACGGTGCAGTGGCCGTTGGCGAAGGTGGTGTAGTGCCGGTCGAAATAGCCTTTCTGCATCATGCTCGTGGCGCGGTTAAAATAATGCATGTAGTCGTGGTAGAACTCACTGTTGGTGTCGTGCCAGAGCTTGTAATTGCTGCGGATGAAGGCTTTGTGATAGTGGAAGATGTCGAGCGGCTCGCTCTCGAGCTCTTCCCGCATGAAGCCGAAAGCGTCGCCGATGAAGTCCGCGAGCGGCATGACCGCCGGATCGAGCGATACCCAGACGAAGCCGCCATGCGCGACCTCGCAGGGCAGCGCGGTGAGCCTCACCTGCGATTTGTCGAGGCGGTCCTGATACCCCTGCTTCTGCCGTGGAATGTCGACGCAGCGGCCGAGGCTGTCGTATTGCCAGGCATGGAACATGCAGGTCATGTGGTTGGCGTTGCCCGAAGGCTCGGCCACGCCGAGACTGCCGGCGGGCTTCCGCACGATGAGATTGCCGCGATGCGGGCAGACATTGAGGAAGGCGCGGATCTGGTTGTCGCTGCCGCGGACGATGATGACCGGCTCGCGCGCCAAAGTCAGCGTGCGGTAGTCGAGTGGCTGCGCCAGCTCCGATTCATGGACGGTGGCGAGCCACACCTTCTTCCAGATCTTCTGCAGCTCCTCCTCGAAGATCGAGGATTCGCTGTAGATGCGGCTGTCGACGAAAGGCAGCGCCTCGTTGCCGTAGCTGGTCAGGTCTGCCGTCATTCCGGTCCCCGTCTCTAGAAGAGGCCGGTGATCCGGCCGCTCTCGCTCACTTCGATGGTGTTGGCCGCCGGCACTTTCGGCAAGCCCGGCATGGTCATGATATCGCCGCAAATCACTACCACGAATTCGGCTCCGGCCGAAAGCCGGACCTCGCGGATTGGGATCATATGCCCGGAAGGCGCCGCCTTGACCGCGGGATCGGTGGAGAAGCTGTATTGCGTCTTCGCCATGCAGACGGGCAGGCAGCCGAAGCCCTCTTTCTCGAGCTCGGCGAAGCGCTCGCGGATCCTGGGGTCGGCGGCGACGTCGGCGGCGCCATAGAGGCGCTGGGCGATGGTGCGCACCTTCTCGAGCAGCGGCATCTCGTCGGGATAGAGGAAGCGGAATTCCGCGGGGTTAGCCTCGATGGCATGGATCACGCGGTGCGCCAGCTCCGCCGCGCCGGCGCCGCCCGCCGCCCAATGATCGGCCAGCACGCAATCGACCGCCTCGCGCCGGCAAAGGTCCTCGACCATGGCGACCTCCGCGGGGGTGTCGGCGCTGAAGCGGTTGACGGCGACGACGGCAGGGACGCCGAAGCGCCGCACATTGGCGATGTGCCGCGCGAGATTGCCGAAGCCCTTCTCGAGCGCCGCCAGATTCTCCTGCTTCAGAGTTTCCTTGGCCATGCCGCCATGCATCTTGAGGGCGCGGATGGTGGCGACGATGACGGCGCCCGCGGGGCTCAGCCCCGCTTTCCGGCATTTGATGTCGAAGAACTTCTCGGCGCCGAGATCGGCGCCGAATCCCGCTTCGGTCACGACGTAATCGGCGAGCTTCAGCGCCGCCTTGGTGGCGATGACGGAGTTGCAGCCATGGGCAATGTTGGCGAACGGCCCGCCATGGATGAAGGCGGGGTTGCCCTCGAGCGTCTGCACCAGGTTGGGCGCGATCGCGTCCTTCAAAAGCGCCGTCATCGGCCCGGCGGCCTTGAGATCGCTGGCGCGCACCGGCTTCCGCTCGCGGGTCTGCGCCACGACGATGTTGCCGAGACGGCGGTGCAGGTCGGCGAGATCCCGGGCGAGGCAGAAGATCGCCATGACCTCGGAGGCGACCGTGATGTCGAAGCCGTCCTCGCGCGGATAGCCATTGGCGACGCCGCCCAGCGAGGAGACGATGGCGCGGAGCGCGCGGTCGTTCATGTCGAGCGCGCGCCGCCAGGTGATGCGGCGGGGATCGATGCCGAGCGCGTTGCCCCAATAGACGTGGTTGTCGATAAGCGCCGCCAGCAGGTTGTTGGCGGTGCCGATGGCGTGGAAATCGCCGGTGAAATGGAGGTTGATATCCTCCATCGGCACGACCTGAGCGTAGCCGCCGCCCGCCGCGCCGCCCTTGACGCCGAAGCAAGGGCCGAGGCTCGGCTCGCGCAGACAAATCGCCGCGCGGCGCCCGATGTGGTTAAGAGCATCGCCCAGACCAACCGTGGTCGTCGTCTTGCCTTCGCCCGCCGGGGTCGGCGTGATCGCCGTCACCAGGATGAGCTTGCCGTCGGCGCGGCCGGCTTGCGCGCGGATATAATCGAGGGAGAGCTTCGCTTTGTGCGGTCCAAAGGCATAGAGCGCGTCGGAGGGAATGCCGAGCTTCTCGCGTGCGACGTCGATGATCGGCCGCAACGGGGCGGCCTGCGCGATCTCGATGTCGCTTTTCGGCCGCAGATGCTGCTCTTTGCTCATGCTCGTGACCTTCGAACCCCCTGCCGAGCATCAGGCGCCGCCACGATGCCTAAATGGTGGGCGCAATCATGAAAGCAGCCTTGCATACTGTAAAGCGCAAGGAGTCAATCGCCCCATAGCCCTGACTGATCACCGCCGGTGAGTGGCGGGTTTGCTGCACCGCAAGATTGCGCGAGCGGTGCCCGAAAATTATGGATGCCGACAATGTGTTCAATAACAATTC
>Ga0335081_10015412_pt1 | contig 12362 bp, 9 predicted proteins | sample Lox_Sample_35_FD_206713 | JGI IMG/M metagenome (GOLD analysis project Ga0335081, IMG submission 206713) | Soil microbial communities from Loxahatchee National Wildlife Refuge, Florida, United States - Lox_Sample_3.5 | ecosystem: Environmental > Terrestrial > Soil > Wetlands | place: USA: Florida... | reverse complement strand
GGCCAGTGGCGGCACCCCGCCATGACCGGCAGGGATCAGCATCTCATCCTGATCTGCCAGGAGGGGTTCCAGTCGAGCCTGGCGGCCGCGACCCTGCAACGGCTCGGGCTGGTCAACGCCACCGACGTGGACGGAGGGTTCGCCGCCTGGGCCACGGCCGGGCTACCCGTGATTGCCCAGCCGACAACCGGCCAAGACCATCCGGTAACCGTCACCGTGACGGATCACCACGCTGAATTTAGCTAACGACAAGCACGATAATGAACGATCTGTGCGGGCCAGCCTCTTGGCCCATCTGGTTCGTCGGCCGCCCCGAGTCGGCGATCCGGAGCATTTTCTCTGGTGGCTCAGTACGCCCGACGCTCGTTTCTTCGTAGCGTCGCGTAATCGGGCCGGACGGCCTACGGTGGGTTTCCGTTTAACCGCTGGGGCCGGGACTGGCCCAGCCTCCCGGTCGCAGCCTGGCCGGGAGGTGCCCGATGACCACTGCCGCTCCATCCACCGCGCTCGCCACGATCCAGCCCGTCTTCACCGATGCCGAACGGGTCGCTCTCGCCGGGTTCCTGGCCGGGTACCGCGGCCTGACCCGCGAGGCCTACGCCTTGGACCTGCGCCAGTTCACCAGCTGGTGCCGGACCCGGAACATGGCCTTGTTCGCCGTCCGCCGCGCCGACATCGAAGGCTTCGCCAGAGAGCTGGAAGCGGCAGGCCGGGCCCGGGCCACCGTCACCCGGAGGCTATCCACCATCGCCGGGTTCTACAAGTACGCCGTCGAAGAAGAGCTCCTGGACCGCTCACCCGCCGCCCACGTCCGCCGGCCCCGGGTCGACTACGAGTCCCATGCCGTCGCGCTGGACCGCAACGAGCTCGGCGCGCTGCTCGTCGCGGCCGGGCTCGGGCCGCCATCGGTGCATGCGCTGATCTCGCTGCTCACGCTGAACGGGCTACGGGTTTCCGAGGCCACCGGCGCTGACGTCGAGCACCTGGGCCTCGAGCGCGGCCACCGGACCCTGACGGTTACCCGTAAGGGCGGCAAGGTGGTGACCGTCCCGCTGGCGCCGCGCACGGCCCGGGCGATTGACCTGGCCATCGGCGAGCGCCCCGAAGGGCCGGTCTTCCTGGCCGCGGACGGGCGGCGGCTGGACCGGCACGGCGCCGGGCGGATCGTCCGCCGCACTGCCCGCCGTGCGGGAATCACCAAGATCGTCACGCCGCACACGCTGCGGCACGCGTTCATCACCGCCGCGCTCGACGCCGGGGTGCCGCTGCGGGACGTGCAAGAGGCCGCCTTGCACGCCGATCCGCGAACGACGATGCGGTACGACCGCGCCCGCGGCAGCCTGGACCGCCACGCCACCTACATCGTCGCCGCCTACCTCGCGGGCGCCGCCCGGTAACCCGCGAGCACCGGAACCCCTGCCGCCTGGTGACGCTCCCAGCGGCCAGGCGGCAGTTCCTGGCCGTAATCAGTCACAGACCGCAGCTTCCATCTCGAACGCGAACCGCCGATCTGGCGGGATGGCGGTGAGCCCAAGATCTGAGCAGCGGTGGGCCGGATCAGGGCATTATGTATACGGCGCCCGCGGCGCTCCGGTACTGGTGGAGAAGCAGTGGCTGACTCGTATGCGCTCGACAACACGGCAGCTGAACAGGTCCGCCTGAACCGTCAGGCTGCGGCACTTCGGCCGATCACGGAGCGGCTGTTGCGGGCTGCGGGGATCGGTCCGGGAATGTCGGTGCTGGACGTCGGCTGTGGCGTCGGCGACGTCTCGTTGATCGCTGCGGAACTCGTGTCGCGCGGCGGGCGGGTCGTCGGCTTCGATCGCGACGCACGGCAGGTCTCGGCAGCGGCAGCGCGTTTCGGCGACGATCCAGCCACGTCATTTGTTCAGGCGATGATCGAGGATCCGCCTGAAGGCGAGTTCGACGCGATCGTCGGTCGGTTGGTGCTGATGTATCAGCCCGACCTGGTCGCCGCCGTCTCGTCGTTGATTCGTCGCTTGCGGCCTGGTGGCGTCGTGGCCTTTGTCGAGCTCAACCTTCGGCCGGATGGGTCGCAGCTCATCTACTGGCCGCAGACGCCGCTGGAGGAGCGGGTGCGCAGCTGGGTAAGAGCGGGTTTCGAGTCGGCGAATTATCTCGTCGGGCTCCAGCTCCCTTCGATTTTCCGGCGCGCGGGGCTCGTTCCGCAACCGCCGTACGACTCGGCCGCGGTCATTTTCGAGGGGCGTGACCGTGCGGAGATGTCTGCAGAGATCGTACGGAGCATGCTGCCGGCGCTTACCAAGGCGGGCGTCGATCCGACAGACATTGACATTGACACTCTCTCCGAACGGCTCTACGCCGAGGGGGGTGACGAGCAGATCAGCGCGCTTGGTCCGATGATCGGAGTCTGGGCGCGCCAGCCCGGACAGCACCTCGCACAGGGGGCGCCCGCATAACTGCCATTCTGTGTGCCTCCGTGGTAGCCAGCGGCAGCCCTGGACGGATCGGTGCGGGCGGGGAATCGCCAGCAGGGCCCGTTCTGGCTTTGCTTCGCCGCGAGCCGAGATGCCCCGCGCTGCCAGGATCCGGCGGCCGTTGGCCGTTGTGGCCGTGCCGGGAGGGCCGCTGCAACTGGCCCGCCAGTCTTGTTGATCCGGGTGGCGGCGGTGTGATGAGTCTTTGGCGTGCGCGCTGCCTGTGTGCATGGGTGCCAGGCGGTGCGGCAGACTCGTTGGGTGGACGCACAAGGCGGCCTGGGCTTCGTGGGCCGGGTTGATGAGCTGCGGGCGGTCGGGGGCTTCTTGGAGCAGGCGATCGGCGGCGCGGGACGGCTGGTCGTGGTTGCCGGTGAGCCGGGGATCGGGAAGACGCGCCTGTGTGAGGAGGCGAGCTCGCAGGCTCGTGCGCGCGGCGCGGGAGTGGGCTGGGTGGCGTGCTGGGAGCCGGGCGCGGTTGCGTCGTTCTGGGCCTGGCGCGATCTGCTGGCTCAGATGGGCGCGAGCGCGGTGGAGCCCGGCGCGGGCAGGGAGCTACCTGACGTGGCACGGGAGCGGTTCTTTGACGGGGTAGCCCGGGTTGTCCGGTTGGCGGCGCTGGAGCGACCCCGGCTTCTTGTCGTGGACGACGTGCAGTGGGCGGATGCGGGGACGTTGCGCCTGCTGCTGTACTTGGCGCCGCTGCTGCGAACGATGCCGGTGCTCATGGTGGCGGCGCTGCGAGAGGACGACCGTGCCGCGGCGTCGTCTGCACCGCTGACGGCGGAGTTGGTCCGGCACGCATCGATCGTGCGGCTTCATGGGCTCGCCGCTGACGATGTTGGCCATCTGGTCGGGCAGGTCACCGGAGCCGTGCCTGCGGCCGGGGTGAGCGCGGCGCTGCGGAGCGCGACTGGGGGCAACCCGCTGTTTGTTGCCGAGTTGGCACACCGGCTGCATCGGGAGGGCCGTCTTGACCAGGTCAGGCCAGGGGAGGAGCTGCCGGTCCCGCCGGGCGTTCGCGTGGTCCTCGGTCTGAAGCTGCACGACCTGGATGATGCCTGCCGGCGGGCGCTGGCGGTGGCGGCTGTGGCCGGCCTGGTGTTCAGCGTCGATGTGGTGGCTAGTGTGCTTGGCCAGGACCGGGTGGAGTTGCTCGGGATCGTGGACCAGGCCGTTCGCGCCGGGGTGATCGTGCCCGCCGACGGCAGCCGGTATGCATGGTCTCATCCGCTGTTGCGCGGCGTCGTGTACGACGACATCGGCGTGGCTGCCCGGATCCGGCTCCATGAGCGGGTCGGTGACGCGCTCGAAGCCGCTCTTGCCGGCGGTCACGATGTCGAGTTGGCGGCGGTGTCGTTCCATTACCTCAAGGCGGCCGCGGGAGGCACTGCGGCTAAGGCGGTCAGTTATGCGGAGCGGGCCGCCCAGGAGGCGATGGCCGCGCTGGGCTGGGAGGAGGCGGCTCGTCTTTACGACCGCGCCCTGGAGGCGGGCCGTCTCGATCCCGCCGTGGCCGATCGGGGTCGGCTGCTTCTTGGCGCGGGCGCGGCCCGGGCCGCGTCGGGCGATATGGCCGGTGCCCGGCAGGCGTTTCTCGGGGCGGCTGAGCAGGCTCGGCGGACGGGCCGGGCGGTCCAGCTGGCCAGCGCCGCGCTCGGTCTTTCGGGTGCGGGTTTCGAGGTGGCGCTTTTCGACGAGGAGCAGAGCAGGCTGCTGGAAGAGGCGCTGGGGGCACTCGGGGACCGCGAGCCGGCGCTGCGGTCGCGGCTGAGCGCCCGCCTGGCGGTGGCCTTGTCGCTCGCCGGCGAGGACGCGCGGCGAGCCGAGTTGAGCGAGTCGGCGGTCGATCTGGCCGTCCAGGCAGGCGACGGTGCGGCCCGCGGCGCCGCCTTGGCGGCCCGCTGCGACTTGCGCGCCGGCCCGGAAGACATCGACCGGCGAATCGGAGACGCCGCAGAGATCGTGCGGGCCGCCAGGGCGGCGGCCGAGCCGGGTCTGGAGCTGACCGGCCGCCGCCTGCGGATCGTGACGCTGGCCGAGGCCGGCGACATGCCGGGCTTCGACGCCGAGGTCCGCGAGTTCGCGCAGGTAGCGGACCGGCTGGGTCAGGCGCGGTATCGCTGGTATGTCCCGCTGTGGAGGGCGGCCCGGGCGGCGTCGCGGGGGCGCCTCGGCGAGCAGGGCGTGCTCCTGGCCGAGGCGGCGGCGCTCGGGCGGGCCGCCCAAAGCCCCAACAGCGACATCTTGGTGCTCGTCCAGCGCTGGTTTGCCTGGCTGGAGGCGGGCGACCTCGAAACAGCAGCCACGATGTTCGAGGCGCTCATGCCGGAGGGCGCCTACGCCGAACTGGGCGTGCAGATGGTGCCGGTCCTGGTCACGCACCGAGCGATCACCGGCCGGGCGGACGAGGCGCGCGCCATGCTCGACCGCGCCGCCGCCGGCATCCGGTCGGCCCGCCGCGACTCGGAGTGGCTGCCGATGGTGGCGGACCTGGCCGACGCCTGCTTCCGGATCGGAGGTCACGAGCTGGCTTCCTGGGCCTACGGGGCCCTTGCCCCGTTCGGGCATCGGTGGGCGGTGGAGGGCATCGGCGCCTACCTCCACGGGCCAGTGCACCGGCATCTGGGACTACTCGCCGCGCTGCAGGGACGCTCGGCCGACGCCGTCGGCCACTTCGAGGAGGCCCTGGCCGCCGCCAGGCGGGCCGGGGTGGATCTGCTGGCGGCCCGCACGCTGGTCGACCGCGGTGTCGCACTGGGTGAGCCCGACGCCTTGCACGCTGCCCTTGACGCCTACCGCGCCTTGGGCGTGGGGCACCGCGTCGCCGAGATCGAAGGCCGCCTCGGGGCGAGCAGCGCCGCGACGGCCGGCGCCATCGGCGGGGCCGGCGGCAACGGGTTGCGCCGCAACGGCGACGTGTGGGCGGTCGCTTTCGCGGGACGCCAGACCCAGATCCGCGACTCCAAGGGCATGCGTGACCTGGCCACGCTCCTGGCCCAGCCTGGCCGACCGGCCGCCGCGCTGGATCTGGCCGCTCCGGCGGGATCACCCCGCCAGGGCAGCCTCGGCGAGGTGATCGACGCGCAGGCCCGGGCCGCCTACCGCGCCCGCCTGGCCGAACTCGAAAGCGAGCTCGACGCCGCCGACACGGCCGGGGACATCGGGCGCTCGGCCCGCATGCAGGCCGAACGCGACGCGCTCATCGAGCAGCTATCGGCCGCCTACGGGCTCGGCGGCCGGGCCCGGCGCACCGGCGGGTCCGCCGAGCGCGCCCGCACGGCGGTGACCGGCCGGATCAGGGATGCCATCCGTCGGCTGGAATCCGCCCATCCCGAACTCGGCCGCCATCTGTCCCGTGCGGTGCGCACGGGGGCGTTCTGCGTCTACGAGCCCGACCCGCCAGTGCGCTGGGATGTCAGGTTCCGGTAGGCCCGATCTGACATCGTGCCGCCCGATCTGACGCCTTCTCCCATGAGATCAACCGCCGAGGAGGAGGACATGCCGAAGATCGCCAAGCAGCACGCCACCCACGTTGAGACGATGGCCGGCTTCGAGGGCCGCTACGAGGACCTCGACGGTTACACCATCGGCTTCGAGGCCTACACGCAAGACGCCGACCCGGCCCCCTTGTTCCAGGGCCTGCCCGGCGACCGCTGCCAGTGCCCCCACTGGGGCGTCGTCCTGAAGGGCACGCTCGTCTACCACTATGCCGACGGCAGCCAAGACGTCATCCAGGCCGGCGAGGCCTACTACGCCCCGCCCGGCCATCTTCCGGTCTTCGCCGCGGGGACCGAGATCGCCGAGTTCAGCCCGAGCGTACAGCTCAGTGCGACCATGAAAGTGGTCGCCAAGAACGTCCTCGCGGCGGGGCAAGCATGAGCGCGCCCACCCGCGACCACGTCCGCGTCGACGGCGCCGGCGCGCTCCTTGACCAGATCACCGCCGCACTCGCCGGGCCCGACATGACAACCGGCGTGCTCAGGCAGATTGGTGATCGCCTGGCCCGCGGTGCAGCCACCCTGGACCTCGCCGCGGCCCGCCGGGCGAGCATCAGCTCCGGGCGCTCGGTCGTGATCGCACACCGCCCCGGCGGCCCGGCGCTGGCGGTGCGCTGGTTCGCTCCCGGGGTGCCGACGACGATCCATGGCCACGGCACCTGGGGCGTCGCGGTGGTCGCCGAGGGTCACCAAGTCTGCGAACGCTGGGAGGCCACCGGAGCTGGCCGGGCACGCCTGGCCGAAGAACGCGAGCTGGCGGCGGGTGACATCATCCGCTGGGGGCCGCCTCCCGGCGACGTGCACCGCCAGCAGGGCGCCCGCGCTGGCGCGCTCGAACTGATCGCCCTGGGCGGCGCGCCCTCTGAAGGCCCGGTGTACGAACCCGGCAGCGTCCTGGAGCGCGCAGCCGACGCACTCCGCCGCTACGACCTCGCCGCGCTCCGTGCCCTGTGCCGCGCCGACCTGGTCCTCGACGCCAACACCCCCCACTGGCGGTTCCAGCTCCAGGGCCCCGAAACAGTCTTCGAGGCCATCACCGCCGGGCTGGCCGGGATCGAGGAGCCGCGAGTGACCGCCAGCCGGGTGACCCGGGCTGCGTCCGCGGTCGCGGTCGAGGTCGAGGTCCGCTCCGGCCAGGGCGACCGGGAGCGGATGTGGCGTGAGGTCCACCTCCTTCGCGGCGGCGACGACGGCATCGCTGAGGACACCACATACTGCACCGGCATCTGGGACGGGCCGGCCATCGCGCGGCACGCGGCCGAAGCACCCATGGTGTGGCGATGAGCGCCATGCCCGGCTCCATCCTCGACCGTGCGATCCGGCGCGAGCCGCTCGGCAGCCACGACGGCCGGTCCGGTGCCGTCCTGGAACGAGTCGTCCTCGACGACGGCACCAAGCTGGTCGTCAAGACCGCCGCGCCCGGGACCGACCTTCCCGGAGCCGCCACCGGAGATCCCGGCCGTGAGCTGTGGCTGTGGTCCAGCGGCATCCTCGGCCAGCTTCCGGCCGGCGTCGGTCACGCCATCGTCGACGGATGGCAAGCCGGCGACGGCACCATCGTCACCGTCATGCGCGACCTCGGCAACGCCGTCGTCGGCTGGCGCGGCCCGATCACCCGCAGCCGCTGCCGCCGTCTCCTGCGGGCCGCCACCGCGGTCCACCACCGCTTCGCCGGCCAGCACCTGGCGCGACTGTGCCCGCTGGAACGCAGGCTGACCCTGTTCTCGCCCCGCGGCATGGCAGCTGCCGGCCGTGACAACCCGTTCGGTGCCCTGGTCGCCCGCGGCTGGGAGTACTTCGCCGAAATCGCCCCGCCCGACGTGGTCGCCGAGGTGTTCGCCGTGTTCGACCATCCTGAGCTCCTGGCCAGCCAGCTGCGCGAGAACGGATCGACCCTCATCCACGGGGACCTGTGGCTGGTCAACGCCGCCCTGCAACCCCGCGGCGTCGTGCTCCTGGACTGGGGCCTGGCAACCGAGGCACCAGCCGCGGTCGAGCTCGCGTCGTTCCTGGCCGGCAACGCGTCCAGCGTCCACGCCACCCGCGAGCAGATCATCGATGACTACCGTGAGCTATGCGGTGACCTTCACCACGAGCCCACCCTGCGGCTGGCCATGCTCGCCGGGCTTGCCGAGCTCGGCTGGAACAAAGCCCTCGACATCGCGCAGAACCCGCAGATCGCCGAACGCGAGCGAGCCGACCTCGCCTGGTGGGTCACCCAGGCCCGCATGGCGCTCGACACCACGGCCGCAAGGACACCGCCACGGTCCCACCCGGCCGCGCCAGAACCTCAAGCCCAAGATCACGGCGCGCGCGTAAGGCGCGAGCGGCGATGAACATGCGATGGCACACCCAGGCCCGGTGCCACCACACGACCCCGCCCACCATCGACGGCCTGCTCCTCCAGGCCAGATCCGGCCTGGCCCGGCTGGACCCGGTCCTGGCACTACGCGCGGTGCACGACGGCGCGATCCTCATCGACACCCGGCCTGAGTTCCAGCGGCGGGCAGACGGCGAGATACCCGGCGCCATCATCATCGAACGCAACCACCTGGAATGGCGCTGCGACCCGGCTAGCCCGGCTCGGATCCCCGAAGCGACCGGCCACCACGTGAAGTGGATCATCTGCTGCGACCAGGGGTACTCATCGTCGCTTGCCGCCGCATCCCTGCAGACCCTGGGCCTATCCAGCGCAACAGACGTAATCGGCGGCTTCCAAGCCTGGCGAGCCGCAGGGCTGCCGGTGGCCACACCAGGACAGCCAAGCAGGCCACGACTGCCCTGACGCTTCCTAACGCGCGGAATCGGCGATCCGGCGTGCTCCTGGGATAGGGCGCTGTTCCGGTGAGTAACTGCAGCTGCGGCTAGCGGACTATGCGCAGCGCGACCTTGCGGTTGCCGCCGTTCTGCCTGACCAGTGCGAACCACAACGGCAGCAGGCCGTCGACGGTCGCCGTCGCGGTAGCGTCGCCGACGAAGGCCGGCTCAAGCCCGACGGCGCTGATGAGTTCCTCGGCCGGTGCCCGCGCCTCGGGATCGGCGGCGAAGAACAGAGTCGTGCCGGGTAGCGGGTCAGCGAAGTTCTCCCAGCCCAGCGAGTTGAACGCGCGTACATAACGAGCCGACGGCGCAGCGGCAGCGATCAGCGCCCGGCTGTCGAACTCCGGCGCGCCCATCCGGTTCACCGCGTCGATCACCACCTTGCCTGCCAGCGCCGCACCCTGCTCGTTCACGACATCCGAGACGGCCTGGCCAGGGACAGCCAGCAGGACCACCCCGGCGTTTTCCAGCGCATCGCCGATGCTTCGCACCGGCGCCCCGCCCGGGCCCAGGCCGGACCCGTCCCGGGCTCCGTAGACCACGTCGTGCCCGGCCGCGCGCCACTTGCTCCCGAGCGTTCCGCCGATGTTGCCCTTGCCGATGACCGCGATCCTCATGCCCGCCAGCAACCAGTTGTTACGCCGGTCTCATTCCCATGCCGCCTTGCCAGAGCGGGTTGTTCCAGGGTATAGCGGCTTATCTCACGCTGAGTAATCAGCCTCGCCCAGCGTGATGCGCGCAATGCCGCCGTTCGGTGCGGCTGGGACGGACTCGATGGTCACTAGGGCTCAGGCGTACCGATCAGGCTGATCTGCGCCGCCGGGCTGTGAGGCGGGGTCGGAGTTCGTCTGATGTCCTTAGGCTTGATTAGTCCACGGCGTCGGCGATAGCCGGTTCAGGCCGGGCGGGCGACCCGCCTTCGGCACGGGCAGGGGTGTGCTGCGTCTTGGGCGGTGTGATGGCGAGCGCGCTGAGCGCGGCCAGTAGCGCCAAGCCGGCACAGGCGGCAAGCGCGGGCTTGAAGCCGTCGGTGACGCTTGCGGGGGTGGCGATGTTTCCGTAGGCGGTGAACACGGCGCTGGCGACGGCGATCGCGACGGCGGGACCGAGGCGCTGCATCATGTAGTTGATTCCTGATGCTTTGCCGAGCTCGCTCGGGGCAACAGCGTTCAGCACGGCGGTGGGCACGGTCGGCAGTGCCATCGACACGCCGGTGCCTGCGATCAGCAGGGCGATGTCAAGCTCCACCCAGTTCGTCGAGAGCGAGCCTCTGATCGCGGCCCAGGCAAGCCCGGCGGTCAGCAAGAACAGTCCGGTCGCCATGACCGGCCGGCGGCCGATGCGGTCGGAGACGGCGCCCGCGATCGGTGAGATGAGCATCGGGGTGGCGAAGAAGGGGAGCAGGCGCACGCCGGCCGAGACCGGTGAGTAACCACGGGCGAGCTGGAACTCCTGGGTGACCAGGAAGCCGGCGGCGAAGATCGCGCCGGTCATGAGGAAGGTCGTGGCGTTGCCGGCCGTGAACGCGCGGCTGCGGAACAGGCGCAGGGGCAGCATCGGTTCGCTGACGTGCTGTTCCCAGGCGGCGAAGGCGAGCAGCAGGACCACGCCGCAGACCAGGCAGCTGAGGATCTCGGCGCTCGTCCAGCCCGACTGGTCCGCGCGAACCAGGGCCCAGACAATGGCCACGACGCCGCCGGTGACGAGCGTGACCCCGACCGGGTCCAGCCGCTCCTGGGCGCCGTAGCTGTCGGGCAGCAGCCGCATCGCGAGCGGCAAGGCGGCGGCCCCGATCGGCACGTTGATCCAGAAGATCCAGTGCCAGTCGATTCCCTGGGTGACCGCGCCGCCGATGATCGGCCCCAGCGCGACCGCCAGCCCGGCGAGTCCGCCGTAGATGCCGACGATCATCCCTCGTCGCTGCACAGGGAAAGCCGTCGTCAGGATCGTGAGGCTGAGCGGGAGGACGATCGCGGCGCCCAGGCCCTGCACGATGCGGGCGGCGATCAGCTCGGGGGCGTCCGGGGCGAGCGCGCAGGCCGCCGAGGCGACGGTGAACAGGGCGAGGCCGGTACTGAAGACCCGCCGCCGGCCGAAGCGGTCGCCGGCCGCGGCTGCGGTGATGATGCCGGCGGCGAAGGCGATGTTGTACGCGGTGAGCGTCCACTGCAGCGACGCGAGGCCGACGTGGAGGTCGCGCTGTATGCGGGGCAGCGCCGTGATGACGACGACCGAGTCGAGAACGACCATGAAGAAGGCGGTCGAGGTCAGGCCGAGAACCCAGCCAAGATGCGGCCTGGCCTGCGTGGTCTCCGGATTCTTGACAGTCATTCGTGTCTCTCCTCGATGGGTTCAGGCAGACATCCGCCGGCGTCGCCGGTGCTCGGCCCCGGTCGCTGACAACCCGGCCAGCGCCGGCCCAGCTCAGCCGGTCTGTGCCGTTGATGATGTAGACACCGGCGGGCTGGCAGAGTTGGCGGCTGCTGGCGCCGCCCAGTTCTTGCGGTGGGCGGTGTCTGTATTGGCAAGAGACTGTGCAAGAAGCAGAGGGCGAGGTCATGGGAGGGTGGTTCGGTGAGCACAGACCTGATGGACCAGGCCCGGGCCGGCGACGCGCAGGCGTTCGGCGACCTCGTCGGCCCCTACCGGCGCGAGCTGCAGGTGCACTGCTACCGGATCCTCGGCTCGGCCCTGGACGCGGAGGACGCGCTGCAGGAGACCTTGCTGGCGGCCTGGCAGGGCCTGCCCGGGTTCGAGGGCCGCGCCTCGGTACGTGTCTGGCTGTACCAGATCGCCACCCGGCGCTGCCTGAACGCGCTGCGCGCGGCTAGCAGGCGACCGCCGATGGACTGGCCGCCACCCGGGGTGGAGCTCCCCGAGCCCACCCGGCTCGGCGAGGTGATGTGGCTAGAGCCTTACCCGGACGTCCTGCTGGAAGGGCTCGCCGACACCGCGCCCGGCCCCGAAGCCCGGTACGAGACCACCGAAGCGATCTCGGTGGCCTTCATTACGGCGCTGCAGCTGCTGCCGCCACGGCAGCGCGCCGCGCTGATCTTGCGCGACGTCCTCGGATTCCGCGCGAGCGAGGCCGCTAACATCCTGGACTGCACCGAGGAATCAGTGACCAGCGCCCTCAAGCGCGCCCGCGCCGCACTGCAGTACCAGCGCGCACAGGCCGCCGATCCCAAACCGCCGCAACCGGGCTCCGCACAGGAACACGAGCTGGTGCGACGGTTCACCCAGGCCTACGAAACTGGTGACGTGCAGGAGCTTGTCGCCTTGCTCACCGAGGACGCCTGGCTGATCATGCCGCCCGTCCCGCTGCGGTACCAGGGCCGCGAGCTGGCCGCCCGGTTCTGGGCCGCGACCGCGTTCCGGCCCGGACGCTCCGCCCACCTGGTGCCCACCCGGGCCAACGGCCAGCCCGCGTTCGGCCTCTACGCCCGCGACCCGCAGACCCCGATCGCGCACGCCATCGGGATACTCGTGCTCACCCTCGCCGGAAGCCAGATCAGCGCCGTGACCGGCTTCCTCGACAACAGCGCGCTGCCAATGTTCGGGCTCCCCCGCACACTGCCCGACT
>Ga0335081_10015411_pt1 | contig 12362 bp, 9 predicted proteins | sample Lox_Sample_35_FD_206713 | JGI IMG/M metagenome (GOLD analysis project Ga0335081, IMG submission 206713) | Soil microbial communities from Loxahatchee National Wildlife Refuge, Florida, United States - Lox_Sample_3.5 | ecosystem: Environmental > Terrestrial > Soil > Wetlands | place: USA: Florida... | reverse complement strand
CGCCGTACCTGCCGATCGGTTAATCGCAGCCGGCGGGCCGCTTCGACTTGTTTCAGGTGACCCTCTTCCACTTGCTGCAACACTTTCAGCCGTTCCCGTTCTTTGACGCTCAACTCGATTCGCTCCGATTCCATCCCCCCTCCCGCCCTGGATGAAACCGGACATTTCTACTTTGCACAAACCGGACATTCTCATTTTGCTGCGACACGTTTTTCTTTTCCCTTGACACGCCGCCAAGGGCTGCGATAAACGGTTCACCCTAGCTTTCGGGGGGTTTCACTACATTTTGGGCCGCTGTCTGATCGCAGAGGGGGGTGTGCTTTGATGTGTGACAGGTCTGTAAGGAAAAGTGTAAAAAGAGCCGTACTGCTCCCGGGAATCGCCATCGCTTTACTTTTAGCTTGCCTCAATCTGTCTGCACAAACCAATCAGGGCGCCATTCAAGGCGCGGTCCTCGACCAGAGCGGCGGCGCGATTGCCGGCGCCATGGTCACGGTGATCGACGTGGCCCGCGGCCTATCGAAGGCTCTCGCCACCGATAGCGCTGGACAGTACGTCGCCAACGATTTGAACCCCGGCACCTACACGGTACGCGCCGAGGCCAAGGGCTTTCAGGCGCTGGAGCACAGCGGCGTGCTGGTCGAGGTTGGTCAGACGGTTCGCGTCGACCTCACGGTGCAGCCTGGTGAACAGACCCAGACGGTTACCGTTACCGGAGAAGTTCCTGCCATCAATGCCAGCGACGCCACGCTGGGCGGAACCGTCAGCAACCAGTCGATCAATGCGCTGCCCTTGAATGGCCGCAACTTCGAGCGCTTGATTCAGTTGCGCCCCGGCGTGGTTACTTCCGTCGGAGCGGGATCGGGCACCGCCGTAACCAACGGCTTGCGCGGAACCGCCAACATGTTCCGCATGGAGGGCATCGCCGGGATCGCCCACACCGTGGGCTCCAGCCTTTTGAATAATGCCTATCGCGGCGGCGACACCAGCTCGCTCGTGCCCATCGATGCCATCCAGGAGTTCAGCTCCGAGCAGAACCCCAAGGCCGAATATGGCTGGAAGGACGGCTCGGTTGTAAACGTCGGCATCAAGTCCGGAACGAACAGCATTCACGGCACGGCCTACGCCTTTGGCCGCGATGCCAGCGCGACCGACGCGGCCAACTACTCCACCAATAGCGTCACCCCGGCCAGTCTGGAGCAGTTTGGCGCGACGGCAGGCGGCCCCATACTCAAGGACAAATTGTTCTGGTTCGCCTCTTTCGAAGGATTGCGCTCTACCGTAGGACAAACCGCGACGACGGTTATCCCTTCGGATGTCGCGATGCCCAAGGGGGTCGATCCTAATAATAGCTTGAGCCTCGTAAATGCCTGCACCGCGGTCGAAACCGCTAACGGCACTATTTCAGCAAACCCTGCGCTGATCAATCCGTTGAGTGCGCGCCTGGTAGGGCTGAATCCTGCGAACTGCACGGTGTCGCCGCAATCGCCCACGTTTGAGAATATATTCCCATTCAACTCCTGTGGTTCGAGCACAGCTTGCAATACTTATGCCCCGAACATAGACAGCAACCTGCCTCTCAACAACGGATTGTTCAAGGGCGATTACGTCCTTGGCACTCACCATCATTTGAGCGGCACCTTTTACGAGTCCAAGTCCACGCAGTACAGCGCCGGGAGCGCGGTGGTCTTCGAATCCGGAACCATCGCCACCCAGCTCGCCAAGCAAATCTCTGGAGACTGGACCTGGACCCTGGGTTCCACGATGGTGAACGATTTCAGGCTGGGCTACATCTACGTGGTCAATAACACCATCGATCCGGACACCAAGATTCCCTCGGATCCATGGCCGCAGGGCTATGGCATGCCCACCGGGGTAACCAATCCACTTTATGCTGGGCTTCCATTGATCACCATTGGCAGCTTTAGCAATTTGGGATTCCTGAACGGACGCCCCAGTCACGGCGGTGCGCAAGGCGACGTCAATCTGGTGGAAACCCTCTCGTACTTGCATGGCAAGCACGCTTTCAAGTACGGCTTTGAGTTCCTGGATATGGTTTTCGACCTCGACGTATATCCGGCCGCGGAAGGCACGGCCGTATTCTCGACTACGCAAACCTTTCTGCAGGGACTGCCCAACAGCGGGTCGATCTACCTTGGCAATCCGCTGGCCACCAACCGGTCGCATTGGTACTCCGGATTCGTGCAGGATGACTGGCGCATAACGCCCAGAATTACTGTGAACGCTGGTTTGCGCTATGAGTACTACACGCCTCCAATCGAAGTCAGCAATCACATCGGCACCTTCAACCCTAACGTAACCGGGAATACTCCCGCGGTGCAGCGGTTTGGCCCGGGCTTGCCCATCTCCGAATCCTACGATCCGGGCTGGGGATATTTCTCCCCGCGATTGGGGTTTGCCTGGGACGTGCGGGGCAACGGCAAGACTGTCGTTCGCGCCGCTGGAGGCCTGCTCAGGAACGGCCTCTTCATGGGCACGATGATTCCTACGGCTCCTTGGGGTGCGAATTTCCCGAGCATTGGCGTCAACAACAGCGGTACTGAGGCGAATCAATTTACCGCCGCGCGTGTCGCGTTAGGCAAGTGTCAGGTGGGATCGTGCCCGCTCTGGAATTGGAACCTCACCGGTCCCGTATTTCCCACGAGTAGCACGCCCTTTACGTTCAATGGTCAGAATTACAGCGGTGTTTCCTGTGCTCCCGCCTCACTCAACCTTAGTGCTGCTCCTGTGTGCCAGACCGGCGGCATCGACCCTGATTTCAAGCAGGCTTATTCGGTCCAATGGAACATGGATATTCAGCGGGCCATTACTAATAACTTGACCCTGGATGTGGCCTACGTCGGCAACCACGGCGCTCAACAAGAGTATTTGTCAGACCTCAACCAGCCGCCCATTGGAACCGGTTGGGACCAGGGAACAATTAACACCTGCCTTGGCGCTGCGAGTAAGGCCGCGAATTACAACAACTGCGTGCCCAACACCAACGCGGAACGCGCCGCCGCGCAGTATGCGGCTCAATTTCCGTACCTCAGCAACATCGATATCGCGGGAACCCAGGGCGGCGGCCTCTGGTCCAACTACGACGGTCTGCAAGTTACCCTGCAGGCGCGCAACTATCACGGTCTCTCGTTCCTCACCGGTTACACCTACTCTCACGCTCTTTCCGTCACCGACGGGAACTCCACGAACAATGGATCGGCTCTGCTCGCGGACAGAAACAATCCCGGCCTCAACTACGGAAACAACACCAACGATCAGCGCCAGCGCTTCACGTTTTCACCCACGTACCAGGTTCCCGGGAGGAAGGTGCCGGCACAAATGTTGGAAGGCTGGACGCTTAACGGCATCCTTACCCTGCAGAACGGGTTGGCCTGGAGCCCTAATGATGCGACCGTGAACGATTGGCTGGGAACCGGCGAAAACACCAATAGCGGCATCGGAGCAGGCACGACGCAGTTCTGGAATTACAGCGGGCCTACCTCCGCTTTCAGCAACACCGGCCCGAACCCCATTCCCTGCTACGGCAAGCTCGCCGGGTGCACTGTCTTTGCTTCGGCCCCGGCTGACGTCCAGGCGGCCTGCAAGAGTGCGGCGGAGGCTCCGTATGCTGGAAATGCTCAACTCCAGCAGTTGGCCGATGCTGCGCTGGCAAATGCGGCTTGCTACATGCAGGGCGGAGGCATCCTGACTCCACCGGCTTACGGTACGTTAGGCAACGCCAGCAGGGGTCTTTTCACCGGTCCGAGGTACTACAACGTCGACTTCTCGGTCGCCAAGTTGTGGAAGTTCAAGGAACGGTATAGCGCCCAATTCCGCGTCGAGTTCTTCAATCTCTTCAACCGTGCCGACTTCGCGGCACCAGGTACAGACCCGACCAAGCCTTCCACGTTTGGTCACGCCACCAGCACCCCGGATTCGGCCAATCCCGTACTCGGATCGGGCGGTCCCCGGCACATTCAGTTTGGTTTGAAGCTGGCGTTCTAGCGCTGAGGGAGCGCCAGTTTAGGCAGGATATTGCGGTGGGGAAGCGATCGCTTCCCCCACCGCAAGCTTTTTACGAAGGGCCTTCCAAGGTTTGGCCGGATCTCCAGCCTAATTCGCGTTGGAACTTTGCTGCTGTGCCTGCGGCGGTACCGCGGTGAGCCGCGGTGCGGCTAGCACCGTAGTGTGGTAGCTCTCCTCCATCCTCCACACCCCATCCCGAAGGAAGTGTACGCGGCTGGCCCAGTATGGCCGCGCGCCATAATCGGCGTGCAGCATCACCGACACTTGCGCGTCGCCGAAGTCCCACACGCGCGAAAAGAGCGCCGGCGGCGCGCCCACCAACCGGGGCCCTGTCGGCCCTCTGGCGCCAGCCGCTCCGCGCCCGCCTCCGCCGCCTTGTCCGCCGCCTCCGCCGCCCCGAGCCGCGGAAGTGATGGTCACTCCGCTGCCCAGATATTTTGCGCGCAGCGCCGGATCGCCTGAGTCCATCAGCTCCCACGCCCGGATGGCATCTTTCTCGTTTTGCGTCAGGGCCTTGTAGGGAATTTCGTTACACGGGTTGTCGCACGCCACCGGATAGTTCGGGCGCACGTCGCCGGGCTCGGCCGGGCGCTGCTCGATCTCGGCGATGTGCAGCAGACGCCATCCCGCGGGACGCTGCACCCAGAAGTGCGCGGCATACTTGTTCCCCTGGTTGTTCTGAATCCACACCACTTTGCCGTACTTGTGCTCGGTGACCTTCACGTCGCTTGCGTTGGGCACCAGAGACTTGAGCCCCGCCTGATAGGCGTCCTCGCGGAACCACATGATGCCTTCCTTATCGACCCACATCAGTTCGGGATCGAGCATCTTGTCCAGGGCGCGGCGATCGCCTTTGTCGAGCGCCGCCACCAATGCGCGGTCGGCCTTGAGCACCGGATCGTCCGCCGTCTCGGTGGACTTATTCGCCTGCGCCGCCACCAAGCCCGCGGTTGCCGCACACAGCGCGATTGTCATCAGCAGATAGCGTTTCATCTCCCTACCCTCCTGAATGCATCTTGCCGTCGGTGCCGCATTGTACATGCAAAAAACTAAACGGGGGAACTTACGCGGCTAGCTCGCTGGATCACCGCAGCGTCATCACGAATACAGCCAGCCGGCCGATCTCTCTTTCCACCTGCTCCTTAGTGAGCTGCAGCCTTTGCGGCGAGACAAGTTCGCCCGCGATCTCCATGAAGCCGTGACGTTCGATGCGAAATCCGAGATCTTCGAAGAACGTCCGGGCGCTATCCTCGTCTGCGAAATAGTTCTTGGCGACGTCGATCCCCGTCATGCGCTCGATACGAGCGAATTGCTCGCGCCTGCTTTCTCCGGATAGTCCAAAGGCGCTCTGCGGCCGCAGGGAGAGATCGGGGGTGATCCACGCACCTCCGAAAAAACGCAGCAGTTCTTGGACGCTCCTGGCCACGATCGTTTTCTCTTCGAATGTCAGATAGCGAAGCAAGCCTTCGTTCACCACGGCGATCGGCTCTTTGCGAAACTGCTTCACCGCCGCAAGCATATCTCCCATGACCAGCGCATTTCCGGCGTTCAAATGCACGTTGGGGTACCGCGGAATCCTGGACTGCTTGACGAGCTCCTCGAAAATGGCGCGCTTTTCGCGCATCACGCCCGGCAAGTCCATCTCCGAGTACTCGACCGCCGGATCGCGCGCCATGGCCAGACTGCGGGGAGAAAATCCCGCCGCGATCTCCAGGATTTGTCTCGCGTTCCGTTCCTTCAGAGGGCAGTTCACCAGCTTGAAGCGCGCCTCGAAAATCGGCGTGATGTCCGGCTGCACCAATTGATCCAGCTCCTGAAGTTCCGCCGCGGACCTCGTCCGCCGCATGATCTTCTGGAGTTCGTCGAAGATTTCGGAGGAAAACGGAATGTCCGAAAGGGTGCGGCGATAAGCCACGCGCCAGGCGGTTACGCTCACCCTCTCGTGCGAGACTTCTGGTTTTTCGGAGTTGGGGTCGACAGTGCTATCCATCGCCTTCGACTATTGCATATTCCCCGCGGTTTACAAATGTGGCGCCGGACGAAGTGTTTCCCGATTCCGAGAGCCGCGATTTGCATGCGGGAACGTTCAGATGTACATTTTGGCTCGGTGTGTAAGCGAGGCGCAGGATTGGGCGCACGCTGCGGGAGGGCATGTGCGCATGGGCGAGCATGCATTCCGCCGGCCAGTGGGATTCGCAATTTTCGTTCCATGTTGTCTCGAACTTCTCGTGGAGTGACTGCATGAAAGCCAAGCCGGTGACCTGCTTTGCAGCGCTTTTTGGACTCCTCATCGTTGCCATTCCCGTTGCGGCGCACCATGGTGGCGTCGCCTACGAGACGGGCAAGAGGATCACCCTCAAGGGAATCATCAGCAACTTTGAGTGGACGAACCCCCATTCTCAAGTTCACCTGGATGTGACCGACGACAAGGGCAATGTCGCTCACTGGGATTTCGAGACGCAGCCTCCGAGCATATTGGTTCACGCCGGCTGGCATAGAGATTCTCTGAAGCCGGGCGACAAGGTCACGCTTGTCGCCGTTCCCGCCAAAAACGGCTCGACCATCGGGCTTCTGCAAAAAGTCACCCTGGCCGACGGCGAAGAGCTCACGCCAACTGAAAAATAATGAGGCGCTCAGCGGGTCACGGTGCGCGGTATGCGCCGCCCGGTGGCTAAGGAGCTTTCCCATGCGAAGAATTATTGGTTCCATTCCTGTCCTGCTGCTAGCGCTGGCTTTCTCTCCGATGATGTTCGCTCAGGCCGCGCGTCCAAGCGCGAACGCTGGCCCCACAGCGGGCGCTCCGGATCTTTCCGGAGTTTGGCTTCAATCCGGCGGCAATGTCTTCGACCTTCCCCGCGATGCAGCCCCCATGCAGCCTTCGGCCAAGGCGAAATTCGATTCCGAGCGGAACGGTCACGGGCCCAATGTGGTGATCTCTTTTGCGGATAACACCGATCCTTTCATAAAAAACTGCGACCCTTTGGGTGTGCCTCGCGTGTTGCTGGCCAACCATCCCTTCAAGATTGTTCCGGCCGCCGGCGAGATCCTCATCCTCTATGAGAGAAGCCACGATTTTCGCGAAATCTATATGGACGGGCGCGAACATCCCAAGGACCTCGATGCCTCTTGGTGGGGACATTCCGTAGGTCGTTGGGACGGGGACGCCCTCGTTATCGACACGGTCGGCTTTAATGACAGGACCTGGCTCGACTACCAGGGCTTGCCCCACAGCGACGCCCTGCACGTGGTGGAGCGCTATCGGCGCACCGATCACGACAATCTGCAGCTCGAACTCACCATCGACGACCCCAAAGCGTACACAAAGTCGTGGACGGTGACGCGGACCTATCGGCTGAAGCCCTGGGATATTGGGGAAGACATCTGCGTGCAAGCCAACGAAAAGAACTTCGAGCAGGGAATCGTAAAGCCGGCCAGCGCTCCATCCCATTAGGGTGCCGGAGTCTTAGCCGACCGAACGCCCTCCCACGGCGGTTGCGGTCACTTACTCGCGGAGGTGGCGCGGACCTCTTCCGCTTGCCGAGCGGCCCTTTCCGCAAGCGTAATGGGTTCCAGCCGGGTCATATTCTGGAAGGGGAGCATCCATCCCGGATATTCGGATGGCAGCGCGCTCACTTCATCGAGCTTCGTCATCTCCTCGCCGGCAAGCTTCAGGTCGACTGCAGCGATATTGTCCCGCAGTTGCTCGATACGTTTCGCTCCGATGATCACCGAAGTGACCGCCGGCCTCGCCAGCAGCCACGCGAGCGAAATGCGCGCCGGGCTGCAATTGTGTGCCTTGGCGATTGGCTTCATCACGTCGAGAATCTTCCAGGCGCGCTCCTTATCCACTACCGGGAAATCGAACTCGGAGCGGCGCGACGCTTCCGGTTTTTGATTCTCGCGGCTGTATTTGCCGGAGAGCAGGCCTCCCGCAAGCGGACTCCAAACCAGCAGTCCGACCTTTTCGGACTCGAGAAGCGGCGCCAGTTCCCGTTCCAGGTCGCGCCCGGCAAGCGAGTAATACGCTTGCAAGGTATCGAATCTTGCCAGATCCTTGAATTGCGAAATGCACAGCGCCTTCGCCAGCTTCCACGCCTGCCAGTTCGAGCAGCCGATATAGCGCACCTTGCCCTGGCGCACCAGGTCGTCGAGCGCGCGAAGAGTCTCCTCGATCGGCGTTACCGAATCGTCGGCATGAATCTGGTAGAGGTCGATATGATCGGTCTGCAAGCGGCGCAGGCTCGTTTCGATTCCATCCATGATATGCCCGCGTGAGGCGCCCACGTCATTCCGGCCCGGCCCGGTGCGCCCGAACACTTTTGTGGCGATCACCACGTCTTTGCGGGCGATCTTCAGATTCTGGAATGCTTGGCCGAGCATCGTTTCGCTCTGGCCTTCCGAGTAGACGTCGGCGGTGTCGAAAAAATTGATGCCGGAATCGATGCAGGTCTTGATGAGTTGGTCCGCTTCCGGCTGTGTGGTATTGCCAATGGCCTTCCAAACCCCATCGGCGCCGCCAAAGGTCATCGTTCCGAAGCACATGGTCGATACCAGCAGGCCCGTGTTGCCAAGTGTTTTGTATTGCATCTGTGGTCCTTTCATCGGCCCGATGCCAGTCCGATAAGTTCGATGAACGGATTCGCTTGTGAGAGGCGCGGAGGAGCTTACTGTTGCCCTTGCCCGCCAGGTGCGCGTCCCAACTTTACGCCGCTGGCGGTTGTGGCGTCGATGATGCGCCCGAGTGGCTTGCCATTCTTCGCTTGCGTCGCGGTGATGGTCACTTCGTCCCCGGGTTTGAAGGAATCTTTACGGTAACCGCTGGGATACATGACCGTTGGAGACTGCGTCTCCAGAACCCAGTGTTCTACCTCGCCGTTCTCGCCCTTCACATCCATCATCAGCAGAAGATGAGGGCTGGCGTAAATCCATCTCGTTACGGTCCCCTTCAAAGTGACGTTCTTGTCCGTCGCATACGAAGCGGCGCCGTGATGCGCGTACAGAGGAAACGAAACCAAAAGCCCCAGACTTATTGTTAACGCGAGCACGAGCTTCTTTCTCATGGTGATCCTCCGTCTCTACGCCTGCGGTCCTGAAAACGTGTCAGTTTGAATTTTCTTGATTTGGCACACAAGGCCAAAATGCAAGCTGACCCACTTCGCGAAGTTCACTTTTTGCCGGCGTCATTGCCCAAAGCGTCCAGATAGAGCTGGTAGTTTCCGGGCGAGCATATATTCTCGTTCTCCTCGGTATTCGCATCTTGCAGCCGAAACGCCATCTTCAAAGCGTCAAACGGCTTACTATACATTTTCGGGTCGCTGACCGTCTCGGACCATTCCAGAGTGTCGTAGTCCAACCGGCGAAAGGTCTCCGTGATGCGCGCCTGATCGCTGATGGGCCTGCCGCTATTATCCAGCCAAACCCGGTCTTCCGGCATGGTCCCTACTGTTTGCACTTCGAGCGTGTTGTCGTCCAGCCACTTGCCCACCGAGTAGCCCATCCACCGCTGTTCCCTCACTTGGCCGTCGATCTCCACGCCGTCTTCCACCACTTTGGGGAGAGGACGGCCGTCGATCCAGATATCGCGCCATCGGTTGTCGTAGTGATACAAAATCGCGACCTTCGCTTCATCTTGAAAGATTTGCACATATCGCAGGCTGTAATGATTCCAGCGGGGGAATCCCAGCGGTTCGCACAAATTCCGGGGATCGTTCTGTTCGCCCGGAGCCACGGCATAAATCCCCTCGGTCGGCTTGTGAGTCTTCATGACCTCCAACGCATGGGGCGTATAGGGCACCGCATTCTCCGGTTTGCCGTTGTTGGGCTTCAACTGCACTCCGGGCGCCTGTGTTCCCGCATCCGGTCCCCCGGCCGTGGCCCACGATCCGGCAATGCTGTGCCGCGGAGCCGGCTTCCGATTCTGTGGCGTGATTTTTGGCTTGTGCCAATCCACGTCAGGCCACGTCGGCTTCGGGTTGTTCTGGGCCGATGTGCCGATGGAAATTGTCAGCGCGCCCGCCGACAGAACGAGCATTGAACCCCAAAAGCGATTGCGCATCTTCGGCCCCTCCAGGATCGCCCTCTATTATCGAAGACCCAGCGGGAATTGTAATCCCGCAAGGTTTCCCGAGCTAGAAAATGGTTGCCAGGAAAATACGGGCTAACCTTTGAGCTGTGCTTGAAGAATCTCGCCCCGCAGCGGAATCAATTGGAACCGCGTCGCTGTTTGGACTTGTTCGACGCTGCTCGGAACACCACTCTCCCTTTCAAGCTGGACGTCGGCCCCACGCGGGTTCTCCATGCGAATGCCCAGCGCCCGCTCCAATTGCTGCAAGTCCCCTCGCTCGCTTCGCGTGAAGAGCGTGGAAGCGCAACCCCGCTTGCCCAGCCGCCCCGTGCGCCCCACACGATGAATGAAGGTCTCCGCCGCGTCCGGCAGATCGTAATTGATGACGTGGGCAATCGCCTCTACGTGGATACCCCGGGCAGCCACATCGGTTGCCACCAGCACGCGATAGCGCCCTTGCTGGAATCCGGCCAGCGCCGTCGTCCGTTGCGACTGCGATCGGTTGCCGTGGATCACGCCTGCTGCCAAGCCGTCGTGGTTGAGCGCCTTGGCCAGCCGGTCGGCTCCCCGCTTGGTTCGCACGAAGACGAGGCAGCGCCCCATCTCCTTGACCAACAGCCTGCGAAGCACGCCCAGCTTATTTTCCTGCGGCACCTCGAAGGCCTGCAGGCGCACGTTTTCTGTGGGCTTGGTGGTGGACCCGAGGGCCACACGCACGGGATCCTTCATGTAGTCCGCCACCAGTCGTACGATCTCGCCTTCCAGTGTTGCGGAGAAGCACAGGGTCTGCCGGTGCTTGGGCAGAATTGCCGCAATGCGGCGAATGGCGGGAAGAAATCCCACGTCGAGCATGCGGTCAACTTCGTCCAGCACCAGAATCCGTAGAGCTCGGAGATCCACACTCTTGCGATCGAGAAAGTCCTCCAGCCGTCCGGGGGTTGCCACGATGAGACGCGCTCCCCGGCGCAGCGCCGCAAGCTGCGGGCCCTCCGATAGGCCCCCTACCACCACGGCCGCCGGTGAAAGTTCCCGGCCTCGCAACGCGTCATACTGCTCGGCCACTTGCATCGCCAGCTCGCGGGTTGGTACCAGCGCCAGCGCCGTCGCTCCGGGCGTCTTGTCCCGAAGGAGCTGCTCCATCACGGGAATCAGGAACGCCAGCGTCTTGCCGGTTCCCGTCTGCGCCGTGGCCAACACATCCCGGCCCTCGATCGCGTGCGGGATCGTCGCTGCTTGCACAGGCGTCGGCGTCAGGAAATTGGCATCGACGAGGCGCCCTTTAAGATACGAAGCAATCTTTAGTTCTGAAAAACTCTGCACTCTTTTGTCTTTTCTCTGGCCTGAACGATTACCTCGCGCACACTGCTTCGCAGGCACGGAATGAAACCACTGTGGCCAGTTTGAATTTAGTCTAAGCCGAAGATTTACGGAAAGAACCGCAGGCGGGTATTGTCAGATCGACTCTTTAACCAACCGCACGAACAACCGTCGCATCAATGGCTGACCTGAGTGTAGCAGATTCCGGCCCTGTCGCTATGCGAATACTGCGGCTGTTGCTCCGAAACAATCGTCACGAGGCCGCAGTCTGGCCAAGCGATCTGCAGTTGCTTTGTCCCCACACCTCGCTTCATTCGTCCGGTAAAACGAGCATCCGAGCTCGTCCCGGGTGAGCAACAGGAGAGCGAGGGAGGGCTCTCTCTTCGGTTCCCGCACGACTTCCCGACACACCTTGCTTTACTCGTGCGGTAAAATAGATTCATGCTCGAAGCAGATATAGCCTCGTTGCGTCGCCAAGCCCGTGCGCTCCACACGCCAGGTCGAACACATAGCTTGGCTAACGTGGCAGCTAAGTGCCATCGAATGATATCCTTGCACGGACCTAAGCAGCAACTCCTTTGGAATGATATTCTTGTAAAAAATGTGGGGGGTGGGGGTTCCCTGTGCCGCGATGCGTCTTTAGGCTAAGTCTCCTGGAATGCGCACTTACACAAAAATGCGACCTAACCCCTTTAGAATAAGGACTTATCGCCTAGAATGAACACTTACAAAAAAACCTGGGGCCACCCCCTTTGTTTCACGTGGAACCAAGCACAGGCAGCAACTCATTGAGAGCGAGAAACTCCAGACCATGAAGATCGCAGATTTCGAGCAGCGCATCGAGGCGGCTGTCCTGGTGGCCGATGGCGCCATGGGCACCATGCTCTTCGACGCGGTTGGGCCTCAGCGCAGCTTTGAGGAGCTCAACGCGTCCCAACCCGAAGCAGTGTTTCGA
>Ga0335081_10015410_pt1 | contig 12362 bp, 9 predicted proteins | sample Lox_Sample_35_FD_206713 | JGI IMG/M metagenome (GOLD analysis project Ga0335081, IMG submission 206713) | Soil microbial communities from Loxahatchee National Wildlife Refuge, Florida, United States - Lox_Sample_3.5 | ecosystem: Environmental > Terrestrial > Soil > Wetlands | place: USA: Florida... | reverse complement strand
CCATGTCGAGGGTCATGCGCTCGACGAAGTAGGAACCGCCCAGCGGGTCGATGGTCTGCGCCACGCCCGATTCGTAAGCGATGATCTGCTGCGTGCGCAGGGCGATGCGCGCGGCGTCGGCCGTAGGCAGCGCGAGAGCTTCGTCGTAGGCGTCGGTGTGCAGCGACTGCGTGCCACCGAGCACGGCCGCCATCGCCTGCAACGCGACGCGGGCGATGTTGTTCATCGGCTGCTGTGCCGGCAGCGAGACGCCGGCGGTCTGAGTGTGGAAGCGCAGCAGCCAGGTGCGTTCCTTCTGCGCGTGGAAGCGGTCTTTCGCCAGCCGGTACCAGATCTTGCGCGCGGCGCGGTACTTGGCGATTTCCTCGAAGAAATCGTTGTGCGCGTTGAAGAAGAAGCTGAGGCGCGGGCCGAATTCGTCGAACTTGAGCCCGCGGCGCAGCGCCCACTCCACGTACTCAACGCCGTCGTAGATGGTGAACGCCAGCTCCTGCAGCGCGGTCGAGCCGGCCTCGCGAATGTGGTAGCCGCTGATGGAGATGGTGTTGAAGCGCGGCGTGAACAGCGACCCGAACTCGAAGGTATCGACCACCAGGCGCATCGAGGGCGCCGGCGGATAGATGTATTCCTTCTGCGCAATGTATTCCTTGAGGATGTCGTTCTGGATGGTTCCCGAAACCTTCTTCCAGTCCGCGCTCTGCTTCTCCGCCACCACCAGGTACATCGCCCACAGCACCGAAGCCGGCGAGTTGATGGTCATCGAGACGGTGGTTTTTTCCAGGTCGATGCCCTCGAAGAGGATTTCCATGTCCTCGAGCGAATCGATGGCCACGCCGCACTTGCCGACTTCGCCCTCGCTGGCAGCGTGGTCGGAGTCATAGCCCATCAGCGTGGGCAGATCGAACGCAACCGAGAGCCCGCCACCGCCTTGCGCCAGCAGGTACTTGTAGCGGAGGTTGGTTTCTTCGGGCGAAGCGAAGCCGGAGAACTGGCGCATGGTCCACAGCTTGCCGCGATAGCCGGACGAGTGGATGCCGCGCGTGTAGGGCGACCGGCCCGGATAGCCGAGGTAGCGCGCGTATTCCCAGTCCTCGGGCAGGTCGGCCTGCGTGTAAAGCCGCTTGATAGGCTCGCCGGAGATGGTGGTGTAGCGCGCGTGCCCCTGCTCGTCGAGATTCACGCCCGTGGGTTTCCCGATCGGCCGCTCGGGATTCTTCTCCAGCGTGGGCAGCAGGGTTTCTTCCGCCCACTGTTTTTCGGAGGCCGAGGGATGCCGTCCTTCGAAGACTTCTTGGATGGGACTTTCCGCGACGGGTGGCTTATGGGGCTTGTTTTTGGGCGTCATGACGGAGGCCAGTTACCTCGCAATCATAGAGGATGCGGAAAACCGGGGCAAGGAACAGCTGGAGACAGTCGCGTAGCGACGACCCGAAAAAACAGCAGAAACTGTCATCCTGAGCGCTGCCTCAGCGAACGAAGTGAGCGAGGGCAAGCGAAGGGCCTGCTTCAATCAAATTGTGTTTCTGTCCAACGAAGAGCAGACCGATAGAGCGGCGCTTAAGGCGACAGCGGGTCCTTCGGTCGCACTTCCTCGCGCTGGCGCGCTCGGTCGTGCTCCCTCAGGATGACAATCTTGATGGGGATTGGAGTGTCCGCGCCAGCTCCCACGCCTTGGCATACTTCCAGCTTACGTAGGCAGAATGGTAGAGGTGGAGCAGAAGTCCTTCGCGGCCGTCCAGCAGCCCAAGCCGGAAGAAGTAGTTGTAGAGGAAGGTCGCCAGTGGATTGATGACGATGTTCAGCAGGCTGAAGGCGCCGCTGCCTTCGGCAACCGAGACTTCCGCGCCCAGCGACGAATAGCGATTCATGTGGCTGATGTAGCCTTCCAACGTGGGGTAGGCGTTGTGCACCAGGGCGTGGTTGAGCGTGCCCGTGGGGCCATCGACCTGCACCACCTCGTGCACCGGCCGGTCGCCGAAGCGGCCGCGGCCACGGCGAAACAGGCGCAGCTTGCGGTCGGGATAGAAGCCGCCATGCCGTATCCAGCGGCCGAGGAAGTAATTCTTGCGGGGAATGTAAAAGCCGTCGACCGGCGGGTTTTGCTCGATCACGCCGCGGATTTCATCCATCAGTTCGGGTTCGACCGCCTCGTCAGCATCGAGCGAAAGAATCCAGTCGCCGCCGGCTTTATCAATGGCAGAATTCTTCTGGGCGGAGTAGCCCTTCCACGGCTCCGTGAAGATTTTGGCCCCGGAGTTCCGCGCGATCTCAATCGTACGGTCCGTCGAGCCGCAATCGAGCACGATGCGCTCATCCGCCTGCCGAACGCTCTCCAGCACGCGGCCAATGTTGGCCTCTTCGTTATGGGTGATGATGACGGCCGAGAGGGTCACGGCAGAAGCATACACGCGGTACCAAGTACCAAGTTGCAAGGACTAAGAGCCGCCCCGGCTCTGGATACTTGGTACTGGGTACTGAGTACTTGGCACTGCCCTACTTCGGCGGCTCCATCGACGGCGCCTGCTTCTCCGAGGGCCTCGGCAGGAGGCCCGGCACATTTGGCATGCGCGTGACCTTGCCGCTTTCGGCGTCGGCGATCTCGATGCCGTTGTGCGTAAGCGTCAAACCCATGACGCGATCGAGCTCCACTTTCGACTTCTCATATGCAGACATCGCGGTGACCACGGTAGATTCCGCCTGGGCCAGGTCGCGCTGGGCCTGCAGCACCAGAGTATTGGTGGAGGCGCCGAGCGCGTATTTCTTCTGTTCGGCATCCAGCGATTCGGAGGCGAGTCGCCGAGCGCTGATGGCGGCGTCGACGCGGGCGCGGTTCTGCTGCACCGAGAACTGCGCGTTGCGCACCTGGATCGCGATCTGGTTCTGCAACTGCTGCAATCGCACCTGCGCCTGGCGGAACTCCAGCTCCGAGCGTACCTGGTCGGCCTGCGCCGCCCGATTGCGGATAGGGACATTCACGTTCAGGCCGACAGCATAGTCGGGGGCTTTGTAGCTGAAGAGGTCCGAGAAGGCGTCGGTAAAGCCGCTGGGTGTTACCGGCGGAAAGGGGCCGGGCCCGCAGAGTTGTACGCCAGCATTTCCCGAGCAGAATCCCGGGTTGCCGTTGCCAGCCAGGGAACCCGAGCCATACCAGGCGACCAGGTCTACCGTGGGCAGCAGTTCATTGCGCGTCGCTTTCTTGGTGATGTCGCGGTTCGTAAGGTCGATACGCGACTGAGCAAGGTCGGGACTGTGCTGCAGGGCGTCACTGATCAGATCCTGTATGGGCACCACCGGTTCCTGCTTGGGCAGCTCCATTGAACTGGTGGGAATGACGGACGCGCTGGCCAGTTGCGGGTCGGTCATGTTGCGGGTGAGCGCGTTCTTCATCAACAACTGCTGCAGTTGCAGGTTGGTCTGGGAGACGATCAGGTCCTGTTCCCCGGAAGCCACGGCGGATTGGGCGCGCGTGACTTCAATGGGCGCCAAAGTGCCGATCTCCACCTGCTTCTTATTATCCGAAAGCGTCTTCTGCGCCAGTGCCAGGGAATGCTCCTTCACGCGCACGTCATCATAGGCGCTGACCAGGTCCCAGTAGATGTTTTCGATCTGCGCCACGGTGTTAATGGCCTGCGAGCGGAAGGCCACGTCGGAGATTTCGCGGTTGTTCCTGGAGATGGTAATGAAGCGCCGGTTGGCGTTCATGCTCAGCCCCTGCAGCAGGTGCTGAGTGAACGTGGCACGCATCCCGAGATTGAGAATCGGGCTTAGCTGGGTGAATATGTTATTGGTGGTTTGCCGCTGATTGTTAAAGCCCACCGAAAACGAGGTACCGGTGGAGAAGGCCTGGGTCCAGCCCAGATTGGCGGTCCCAGTGTTCAGATCCAGCGTCGACGAACCCGATGCAAAAATGCTGGACTCGGGCGTGATGAGGTGCTCGATGCTCAAGTTCGCGGTAAGGATAGGATCGTAGGAGCCAATGGGCGGACCAGCGCCCAAGGTCGAAGTCACTAGTCCGGACGCGCCGGTGCCGGCGCCGCCGGTAGCGGCGGTAGTGCCGCCTGCGCCCGCGCCGGTTGAAGTTGTACCCACGCCGCCGGCGCCGATTGTGCCCACGCCACCGCCCGGTGTGCCCTGAACCAATCCGGTGTTGACGCCGCGGGTGGAAGCGCCCGACTTGGCGCGCAGGACGTCGGTGTCCGCGATCGGAAGGTTGTAGCGGGCAATGGCCAGGTCAAGATTGTTCTCCAGGGCAAGCGCGATGGCATCGTCCAGCGAAAGGTAGATTTTCCCTTCCTTCATCAACTGGTCGATGCGCGCGCTGTTGGCCAGAGTAGGTTCCGGCACACGCCGCGCCTGGTAAGGTCCGATCACATTGGGGAATTGTGAGACCGGCTTGGAATAGTCCGTCGTCTGGGCGAGCGCCGCCGGAGCGTTGACAAGCCCCCCCACCATCAGCCAGACCAGAAAAAACAAAACTCGGCAAAAGCGCATTCGTTCATCTCCGAGAGAAATCGAATTCCAACCTCACTACAGACTGCAACACACGAGAATCGTCACCCGGTGGTACGCATGGATATCACGGATGGTTTCATTTTTCTGCCGCGCGGGCGCGCCAGGCGTCGCCGCGCAAGTCACTTGCGGGAAGTGAGATAGTATAAACCACCGATCAGTGCGCCTCCGTTTTGCCGGTGCGGATCGGTGGCATTGTGCGCAACCTGAGAATAACGCTCGCTTACGACGGCAGCGACTTTTACGGATGGCAGGCGCAGCCCGAGCGCGCCACCATCCAAGGCACACTCGCAGCTGCAATTGAACACGTCAGCGGCGCCAAGGTGCTGCCGCAAGGATCAGGTCGTACGGATGCCGGCGTCCATGCCCTGGCGCAGGTGGCTTCGTGCGAGCTAGACGCCGGCATTCCCACGGAGAACCTCGCCCGGGCCCTCAACCACACCCTGCCGCCAGCCATTCGCGTGTTGAGGGCGGAGGAGGCAGCGCCGGAGTTCCATGCTCGCAGGTCGGCCCGCGCCAAGACGTACCGTTATCGCATCTATCGCGGCGAGTTCTGTTCGCCGTTTCTGGCCCGCTACGTCTATCACTATCCTTATCCGCTGGACGAAAAGGTGATGCAGGAGGCGGCCGGCGTCGTCGCCGGCGAGCACGATTTCACCTCGTTCGCCGCCGTCGATCCTGAGCGTAGGCACGAAGACGAAGAAACTTCGAACGTCCGTACCATCTATTCCTCGGAATGGGGACGCGAGGGCGAGGAACTCGCCTACACGGTTCGTGGCAACGGCTTCCTGCACCACATGGTGCGCAACCTGGTGGGAACATTTCTGCTGGTGGGCAAGGGGACCCTGGATTGCGCCGGCCTGAAGCGCATTCTCCAGGCGCGTGATCGCTCCGCTGCCGGCCCGACGGCCCCGGCCAGCGGGCTCTACCTGGTGAGCGTCGAGTACTGAGGATCGGATGATCGGGTAATCGGGTCATTGATCCACTGGCCTGTCATTCTTCCGCGGACCCAAGGTAGGCGGGAGAATCTGACACAAAGGGTGGCGCCACCCACACCGGTGGCGTTGACTGTTATCGTCCGATCCTCCGCTCGGGAGGTCCCTCGCTTCGCTCGGGATTTCGGCAGCGGGCTCGGACGCCCGCTGGACGCCTCAACCTCGCGAAGGATGACAATCTCGGTTGACGGCAGAATGTTGTAGGCTAGGCGCAAGAATTTATGGCCACCGACGTCCAGATCGGCGCGCGGCGGGTGATCTCGTGCAATCCTGCCACCGGCGAGACCCTGCGCGAGTTTGAAGGCGCGAGCGTGGCCGAAGTCGGCGCGGCGGTGGAGCGCGCGCGGGCCGCGCAACCTGCATGGGCGGAGCTTGGAGTGCGGGCGCGGATCGAGATGCTGCGGCGATTCCAGCGCCTGCTGCACCAAAACAAAGACGACGTCGCCCGCACCATCACCCGCGAAAACGGCAAACCCCAGGCCGAGGCGCTGGTGACGGAGGTAGTGGTGGCGCTGGACGCGGCGCGTTTCATCATCGAAAACGCACCTGCTGCGCTCAAGCCTGAACCTGTGCCACACGGTAACCTGGTCATGAAGACCAAGTCCGCGCACCTCGTTCGCGAACCGTACGGTGTAATCGGCATCATCTCTCCGTGGAACTATCCATTTTCGACTCCCGCAACAGAAGGACTGGCGGCACTGGCTGCAGGGAATGCCGTGGTGATCAAGCCTTCAGAGTTCACGCCGCTGGCGGCGCTGGAATTGGCGTCGCTGCTGCATGAGGCGGGCGTGCCACAGGAGGTTTTTCAGGTTGTGGTGGGCGATGGCCTGGCTGGCGCGGGGTTGGTGGAAGCGCCTGTCGACAAGATCATTTTCACCGGCAGCGTGCGCACAGGCAAACGCGTCGCCGAGATTGCCGCGAAGAAACTGCTGCCCGTGGTGCTCGAACTCGGCGGCAAAGATCCCATGCTGGTGCTCGACGACGCTGACCTTGAGGTCGCGACCAGCGCGGCGCTATGGGGCGCGTTCATGAATTGCGGGCAGACCTGCCTTTCGGTCGAGCGCTGCTACGTGCACCGCAGCCTGTACGAGAACTTCCTGGCTAAGGTTGTGGAGAAGACCCGCAAGCTGCGCGTCGGCAACGGCATGGATTCCGCGACCGATGTCGGCCCCATGATCCACGAGCAGCAATTGCGCGTGGTGGAAGCGCACGTGGCCGATGCCGTCGCGCGCGGCGCACGCCTCCTCACCGGCGGCCGGAGGCTGCCCGAACTCGGTTCCAATTTCTACGCGCCCACCGTGCTCGCCGACGTCACCCACGAAATGCTGATCATGCGTGAGGAGACCTTCGGGCCGGTGCTGCCGGTGATGCCGTTTGCCGCCGCCGACGAAGCCGTTAGCCTCGCCAACGACTCAGAGTTCGGCCTCGCGGCCAGCGTCTGGACCAGCCACCGCCACCGCGGCGAAGCCCTGGCTCGGCGCATCCAGGCGGGGACGGTGATGGTAAACGACGTAATCAGTTGCTTCGGCATCAGCGAAGCTCCGCACGGCGGCGTGAAATCGAGCGGTATCGGCCGGGCACACGGCCGGTTGGGCCTGGAGGAAATGGTCCGGATCAAATACGTGGACTCCGACCTGCTCCCGCGCATGCCCAAGGTGTGGTGGTTCGGCTACGGCGCGGCGTTCAGAAGCCAGATGATGGGATTTGTAGACTTCCTGTTTTCTCCAAGCTGGCTGGGCCGGATTACCGGTGGACTAAGCGCGATGCGGGCGTTTTTCCGCAAGGGAAGACTCTAGAACCACTACTTGCTGGCGTACTTCTCCGTTCCCAGTAAATGCAGCGAGACGTACGGCTCATTGCCCACCACCCAACTGTCGTGGCCGGGAGGGCCGGGCGGAATGTAGAACAGCATTCCGGCGCGAAGTTCGTGCACGGTGCCATTGTCCATGGCAGCCGTGGCGCAGCCGGAGAGCACCAGCCCAACGTGTTCGACGTTGCAGCGCGTCGCGCCCACGCTGGGCCCAACATGCCGCGACCACTTCCAGCCGGGCTGATAGGTGGCGCGGCCGATGGTCATGCCGCCAATGCGGACGAGTTCAAATTTGCCTTTTTCGAAGGTCCGTACCTCGTCGGGCGCTTCGAAGCACTTCAGAACAGTTTCGAGCTTCCTCATACTCAGTCGGATGTCTGGCGCCGAGCAACCGATTCTGTCATTCTTCCGCCGTAGTAAAATAGGCTGCACTGGTGTGGGTGCAACGTCATCATAGGAGATAGAGACTTCGTGGCCACAACGCAAACGCAACCAGCTCAGCTCCCTAACCACAAGGTGAAGATCAAGAAACCGGGGCAGCGTGCCTGCAACGAGAAAGACGCCAAGAACAAGCTCTGCGGCGGGCATCTGAAGCGCTGGTTTTATATGACCGACGTGAAGGAACAGGCCTGCGGCGACGTGGCCAAGGCTTTCGGACCGAACGCGGAGATCTATCGTTGCGAGCACTGCAAGACGCTCTACCTGCCCAATGCGGACGATCCCCGCGGGCTGAACGTGGCAGGCCAGGGACAAATCTCGACCTTTGGGTTGACGCTGCCGCCGAAGGAGAAGTAAGTAGCGAGTACCAAGTACCCAGTACCAAGTACTCAGAACTCAGTAGGCCGCGCACTTGGTACTGGGTACTAGGTACTTGGTACTAGAGGTGATCCTGAACCGCTCCGAGCTGATCTACGACTGGAACCAGGCGCCGTCGGGTCAAACGGCGCCGCGCGGTCCGGTCCAGCTCAACGATGAGTCCCTGCGCGACGGACTGCAGTCGCCCTCAGTACGCGACCCGTCTATCGAGGAGAAGATCGAAGTCCTCCACCTGATGGAGGCGCTGGGCATTACTTCTCTCGATCTCGGGCTGCCGGGCGCCGGCCCGCGTGCCGTGGCCCACGTGGAGGCGCTGGCGCGTGAGATCGCACGCTCGCGGCTTAAGATCAAGGCCAACTGCGCCGCCCGCACCCACCAGAACGACATTCGCCCCATTGCCGAAATCGTCGAGCGGACCGGCGTGCCCATCGAGGCCGCCACGTTCATTGGCTCCAGCCCTATCCGCCGCTACACTGAAGACTGGAGCGACGATTTTCTGCTTCGCACCACCGAAAGCGCCGTCAAGTACGCGCGCTCGCTCGATCTCGAGGTGATGTACGTTACCGAGGACACCTCGCGTTGCGACCCTGGCACGGTCCAGCGCCTGTACTCGACCGCAATCAACGCGGGTGCGCGCGCCCTCGTCATCTGCGACACCTGCGGGCACGCTACGCCCATGGGCGTCTATGCGCTGGTGCAATTCGTGATCAACGAAGTCGTCAAGCCCGCAGGCGAGGAAATCCGCGTGGACTGGCACGGCCACTGCGATCGCGGCCTGGCGGTCGCCAATTCACTGGCGGCGCTCGCCGCGGGCGCCGATTGCGTCCACGCCTGCGCTATTGGCATCGGCGAACGCGTCGGCAACACCCAGATGGACCAGATGCTGGTGAACCTGAAGCTGATGGGGGTCGAGCCCTGGGCTGAGCAGGATCTGACGCGCCTCAAGGACTACTGCCAGGCGGTTTCGCGCGCGACCGGAGTGCCGATTCCCAAGAACTACCCCGTCGTGGGCGAGGACGCCTTCCGCACCGCCACCGGCGTGCACGCCGCCGCCGTCATCAAAGCGCTCCGGAAGAACGACATTGAACTGGCCAACAGCGTCTATTCCGGTGTACCCTCCCACTTCTTCGGGCTCGACCAGGTGATTGAGATCGGCCCCATGAGCGGCAAGTCCAATATTCTGTTCTGGCTGGAACGCAAGGGCCTGTCGGCATCGGAAGAAGTCGTGAACCGCATCTTTGAGCGCGCCAAGCAGTCCGACCGCCTGCTGACCGAGCAGGAGATCCTTGCCTGCTGCAACGGGGCTTCGTCCTAAACGCCGCGCCATGTCCACCCACCTCACGCCAGACGCAGGACAGTCTCAACCTCAAACCAGGCTGGACATCTCTTTCCCTGCGGACGTGAACCGCGTCGGCGAAGTAGTGGATAAGGTGGTCGCCCTGGCGACGCAGTTGCACGGCGAAACCGGCAAGGAGCAGGAGGTGGCGCTGGCGCTGACCGAGGCTCTGGCCAACGCGGTGAAGCACGGCAGCAAGAACAACCCTGCGCTCAGCGTGCAGTGCCAGGTGATCACCGAAGGTTCGATGATGACCGTCGTAGTGCGCGACTCGGGGCCGGGATTCGATCCCGCCAGCATTGCGAATCCGCTGGAAATGGCTGGCCTGACTGCGGATCACGGCCGCGGCCTGCACATGATCCGCCAGCTCGTGGACGAGGTTCGCTTCGAGCGCCACGGCGCCGAGATTCGTATGGTGAAGAGGTTCTAGCGCCGGTTCCGTTGTGTGAGCCTCTCGGCGGCGACAGCCGTACCATTGAGCCCGCTTGGCAGACGGCTGTTGTAATATTGAAGTTTCCAGTCATGGCGCTTCCCGCCTCTATCAACGCGCAAACCGCTGTCCATCACGAGGTCGTCCGCTTGGCCGGACTGCAGGAGGTCCACCTGGCCATGGAATGGTTCCGCTCCCACGAGCCGCAATTGCGCGACTGGCAACTGGAAGTCGCCGCCATTCCCGCCCCGCCGTTCGGTGAGGGGCCGCGGGCCGAGTGGCTGCGCGCGCAATTCGCCAAATTGGGCCTGCAGAACGTTCATTTGGACAAACTGGGCAACGCGGTTGGGGTTCGCCCCGGCGCCGATCCCGACCAGAAACTGACGGCGGTCACGGCGCACATCGATACCGTGTTCTCCGCCGGGACGCCGTTGAATATCCGCCGCGAAGGAGGTCGCCTGTGCGGCGCCGGCATCTCCGATAACGGCGCGGGTATCGTCGGCCTGCTGGCTCTAGCCTCGGCACTGCGCGTGGCCGCCGTCGGCCACTCCGCCGGGCTCTTGTTCATCGGCAACGTGGGCGAAGAGGGCGAAGGCGACCTGCGCGGCATGCGGCACATCTTCTGCGAGTCGGAATGGAGAGAGCACATCGGGGCCACGCTGGTTCTCGATGGCGCCGCCACAGACACGGTAGTCAGCCAGGCGCTGGGGAGCCGGCGCTTCCAGGTGACAATCACCGGTCCCGGCGGACACTCCTGGAGCGATTTCGGAGCGCCCAACCCGATTGTGGTGCTGGCGCGCGCCATCGCTCGTTTCAGCCGCACTGAGCTGCCGGCCGAGCCCAGGATCAGCGCCAATGTGGGCGTGATCAGCGGCGGGACCTCCGTGAACTCCATCCCGGAATCGGCCAGCATGCGGGTGGACATCCGCTCGGCCTCGCAGCAGGAGATGGAGCGGGTAGAGCGCGCCTTGCGGCAAGCGGTAGCGGAGGCGGCGGAGGAACATCCCAAGCGCGCCCGCAACGCGCACAAGGGCATCGCCTGCGACATTCAACTCATCGGCTGTCGGCCGGCGGCGGAGCTTGACCCGAACGCGCGAATCCTGCAAGTCATCCGCGCGGTGGATGAGCATCTCGGCAACCACGCGCGGCCGCATCGCGCTTCCACCGACGCCAACATTCCGCTCTCGCTCGGACTGGAGGCCATTTCCATCGGCGCCGGCGGCTCGGGCGGTGGCGCGCATACTCTGCAGGAATGGTACGATCCTGCCGGGCGCGACCTGGGTTTGAAGCGGGCTTTGCTGGCGGTGCTGGCGCTCGCCGGCGTGAAATGAAAAACCCTTTCGCCGCGGATTTGCGCGGATTAACGCGGATATTTCTCTTCTTCTTGCTGGGGATCGGTTCTCTGCCTGGTTCAACAGCCGTGAATGACAACACTCCTGACACAATCTTTCTTCACGGCGATATCTACACCAATGCTGGAACGCGCGCACAGGCCATCGCCGTGCGCGGCGGACGCATCGTTGCCGTCGGCTCCGATGCCGAGATCCAGCAGCTAAAGGGCAACCGCACGCAAGTGGTCGATCTGGGCGGACACTTCGTCATGCCCGGGTTTAACGACGCCCACGTGCACCTGGCCAATGCCGGGTACGAAAAGCTGCACGTCGCGCTGGTGGGCGTGCGCTCGCTCGCCGAGATGCAAGAGCGCATCGCCGCAGCCGCCAAGGCGACGCCTGCCGGTGAATGGATCACGGGGCGCGGTTGGGACCACACCCTCTGGCCGGGCCAGAAGCTGCCCACGCGCCAGGACCTCGATGCGGTGACAGCAGATCATCCTGCCATCTTCACGCGCGTCGACGGACACATTTCCGTAGCCAATTCGGCGGCGCTGAAGTTCGCCGGCATCACCCGATCGACGCCCGACCCTCCCGGCGGCAAGATCGATCGTGACGCGCAGGGTGAGCCCACCGGCATCCTGCGCGAGACCGTGAAGGACGATCTGTTGGGCAGGCTTCCGCCGCCCTCGCCCGCGCAGCGCCGCCGCGGCCTGGAGCTCGCGCTGGCCGACGCCGCGCGGAGTGGCATCACCTCCGCGCAAGACAACTCCCAGTGGGAGGATTTCCTGATCCTCGAAGAGCTGGAGCGGGAAGGCAAGCTGACGCTGCGCGTCGCCGAGTGGTTGCCGTTCAACGCCTCCGTGGAGCTGCTCCAGGAGCACCGCTCGCATCATGCGCAAAACGACGACCTGCTCCAAACAACCATGCTGAAAGGCTTCATGGATGGCTCGCTCGGCTCGCGCACCGCGGCCATGCTTGCGCCCTACGCCGACGATCCCGGCAACAGCGGCATCGCGCGATACGAGCAGGCAAAGCTCAACCAGATGGCAATCGAGCGCGCGCGGGCCGGATTCCAACTCGGCTTTCACGCCATCGGCGACAGGGCGGTTGAGATGGCGCTCGACGCCTTCGC
>Ga0335081_10015409_pt1 | contig 12363 bp, 11 predicted proteins | sample Lox_Sample_35_FD_206713 | JGI IMG/M metagenome (GOLD analysis project Ga0335081, IMG submission 206713) | Soil microbial communities from Loxahatchee National Wildlife Refuge, Florida, United States - Lox_Sample_3.5 | ecosystem: Environmental > Terrestrial > Soil > Wetlands | place: USA... | reverse complement strand
GTCGACCGCGCAGCGCGCGAGATGAAGATCGATCCGCTCGAGCTGCGCCGGCGCAACTTCGTGCCGACAGACGCCTATCCCTATACGACGCCGGTTGCCCTCACCTATGACAGCGGCGACTATTTCGCGACGCTCGACATGGCGGCGAAGGCCGCCGACTACGCCGGCTTCGAAGCGCGGCGACAGGAAGCGGCAAAGCGCGGCCGGCTGCGCGGCATCGGAGTGGCGGCCTATATCGAAGCCTGCGCCATGGCGCCCTCCGTGATGGCGGGGCAGCTCGGGGCGCGCGCCGGCTTCTACGAAAGCGCGGAAGTCAGGGCGCATCCCACCGGCAGCATCACCGTTCTCACCGGCGCGCACAGCCACGGCCAGGGGCACGAGACAACGTTCGCCCAGCTTGTTGCCGACCGGCTCGGCCTCTCCATCGACATGGTCGAGATCGTTCATGGCGACACCGGCCGTATCCCGTTCGGCATGGGGACTTATGCGTCGCGCTCGCTCGCGGTAGGCGGCACGGCGCTGGTCAAGGCCATCGACAAGGTCGTCGACAAGGGCAGGAAGATCGCCGCCCATCTGCTCGAGGCGGCCGAGGAGGACATCGAATTCACCGATGGCAAGTTCGGCGTCGCCGGTACGGATCGGTCGGTGCCCTTCGCGCAGGTAGCCTTCGCCGCCTATGTGCCGCACAACTATCCCATCGAGACCTTGGAGCCTGGCCTGGACGAGACCGCCTTCTACGATCCCTCGAACTTCACCTATCCCGCCGGCGCCTACATCGCCGAGATCGAGATCGATCCCGATACCGGCACGGTCGAGCTCGCCCGTTTCACCGGCGCCGATGATTTCGGCCGGATCATCAACCCGATGATTGTCGAGGGTCAGGTCCACGGCGCGCTCGTCCAGGGGATCGGACAGGCGCTTTTCGAGAACACGATCTACGATGCCGAAAGCGGCCAGCTCAAGACGGGCTCGTTCATGGATTACTGCATGCCGCGCGCCGACAATCTCGTTCCGTTCAAGCTCGAAACCAACACCACCCTGTGTGCGCACAACCCGCTCGGCGCCAAAGGCTGCGGCGAGGCCGGCACCATCGGCGCCCCGGCAGCGATCATGAACGCGGTCGTCGATGCGCTGGCGCCCCTTGGCGTGACGGACCTCGACATGCCGGCGACGTCCGAGCGCGTCTGGCACGCGATCGCCAGGTTGCGCCAAGGGACATAGCCTTCGGCGTCCTCGACCCCGCCCGGTCGCGCAAACGCGCGCAGCGCAAATTTCCGACGCCGGGACGCGCTCGGACATCGTTAACGTTTTGCTGGCAATATTCAGCCGAGCGGTCCTTTTGTCACGCGAGCGGTATGCCCACGCCCGACTCGAATAATCGTCCTGCGGCACTGCGGCTCCTCTTTGCCTGCACGGCGCTGCTCATCTTGGTGGTGCTCGCGACGAACGCGGCTGTCATCGTGCGCCTGCGCGACAGCGAATTGGTCGAGGAGGAGAAGCAGCTTCAGAACCTCAGCCTTAATCTGGCGGAGGAGGCTTCGCGCTCGTTCCGCCCCGTCGATCTCGTCGTTTCGAGCCTGGTGAAGGAGATCGAGGCCGAGGGCCTGACCGACCCTGTTTCCTTTGCGCGAAAAATGGCGGGCTACGACCTTCATCTTCGTCTCGTCGAGGAGATCGGCGGGGTGCCGCAGCTCAGCGCCATCACCGTCATCGGCAGCGACGGCAAGGTGATCGACTCCTCGCGCCAGTGGCCAATTCCCAGCATCAGTGTCGCCGACCGCGATTACTTTCAAGCATTGAAAGACGATCCACCCGGCGAAACTTACATCAGCCGGCCGGCACAAAATCACGCAACGGGCGCGTGGACGATCTTTCTGGCCCACCGCGTCAGTGGACCTCATGGCGAATTCCTGGGGATCATCCTGGGCGCAATCGAGACCCGCTACTTCGAGGATTTCTACCGGGCCATCTCGATCGGCGAGGGCACCAGCATCGCCATGCAGCGATCGGACGGCGTGATGCTGGCACGCTTTCCGCCAAGCGACGCCATCGGCAAGGTCTTCTCCAAAGCGCAGCACCTCTTGCAGGGCGGCGTCTCGGGCGTGTTGCGCGAGCTGAGCCCGATCGACGGACAAATGCGCCTCAAAGCCGCTCATCTCGTCGCCGGCTATCCCGTGGTCGCCCTCGCGACAAAGACGGAAGCGGCCGCGCTGTCGAATTGGCGAGGCATCGCCCGACTGATGTCGCTGGGCGCGGCCGGCTGCGCCCTTTCGATCGCGCTCGCCGGGTTTGCGATCGGACGGCAATGGAAGCAGCAAGCGGTGCTTGCCCATGCGCAAGCGGAGCTGCGACGTCAGGAGGATCGCACCGCGGCCTTCGAGGCGCTGACGGCCGCCAAGGAAGCGGCGGAAATGGCCAATCGCGCGAAGTCCGAATTCCTGGCGACGATCAGCCATGAGCTGCGCACACCGCTGAACGCCGTCCTGGGATTCTCCGAGGTGATGCTGAGCGAAGTCTACGGGCCCCTCGGCAATGAGCGCTACCGCGCCTATGCCAAGGATATCCACGCGAGCGGCAGCCACCTCCTCAGCATCGTCAACGATCTGCTGGATTTGTCGAAGGCATCGGCCGGCAAACTCGAATTGGACGAGACCTGGACCGATGCGCGTGAGCTTGTCGGGGCCATCTGCCGCCTCATCGGTCCGCGCATCGACGAAGCCCAATTGTCGCTGACCGTGACCATGCCGGCCGGCGCGCTCTTCATCTACGCCGATGAGCGCTTGCTCAAGCAGATGCTGCTGAACCTGCTCTCCAATGCCTGCAAGTTCACGCCACCGGGCGGAATCATCACCTGCTCGCTGTCGAGCGACGACGCCGGGGTCGTCTTCGCCGTGGCGGACACCGGGGTCGGCATCCCGGCCGAGCATCTCGAACGGGTTGTGCTGCCTTTCGTCCAGCTCGATAGCGCGCTCACGCGCCGGCATGACGGCACCGGCCTCGGCCTCGCCCTGGTCAAGGCGATGGCCGAGCTGCATGGCGGTTCCTTGCGCCTCGAGAGCAGGGTCGGCTCCGGCACCACGGCCTCCGTGGTCCTTCCCCGGCACCGGCTCCGTTCGGCAAGCGAGAGCCTGCCGGAGAATTCGATACCTGCCGGAACGGCCTAGCGAGCAATCCGCCGGCCGCGTCCCATGACCCCAAGGAGCGAGCCGACCGACACTTGCTGGCGACGGGCTGCCTATAGGGGTCCACGGGGTTTTGTCTAAGAGGCCGGATAACTTGTTGTTTATCGGTAGGGAAAAATTAGTCGCTGCATGGCCTAATGATAGGCTGATCATTTAGGCAGACCGACCCGGGCGGCAGCCGTCATGAGGAGCGTGACTTTAACCAAAAACCAATCGGTCGGCGGGATGCGCCCGTCGCCAGCGCGACGAGCGCCCCGGGCGTTAGCGAGGCAAGTGTGGCGCTGATCCTTGTCATCGACGACTCATCCGCGGTGCGCCGCTTCGTGGGCATGGCCCTGGAAGCCGCCGGCCACACGGTGATCGACGCGGGCGACGGACAAGCAGGCTTGGCGCTTTTCCATCTGCAGCATCCCGACCTGGTCATCACCGATATGCTCATGCCGGTCATGGAAGGCATCGAAACGATCCAAGAGATCCGCAGGTCGAGCCGAGACACCAAGATCATCGCCATGTCGGGCAGTTCAGGAGGTTCCGAGCGGCTCTATCTCGGAGCCGCCCAGAAGCTCGGCGCCGATGCGACGCTGAGCAAGCCGTTCAAGCCGATCGAACTGGAGCAGACCGTCGCGCGCTTGCTGACGCCCGAGCTGACCCTCGTCGCGAACCGGCCGCAGCCCTGTGACTCCTCGGCAGAGACCCGCAAGACCGGACGAGACCGCCGGCGCTATCGACGTCATGAAGTGATCTGGTCCGGGCGCATCGATGTTCCCGATGGCACGCAGGTCGAATGTTCCGTTCTTGACCTCTCCGCGGAGGGCGCAAAGATCATCACGGGGGAAGCGCTGGCGACGGGGATGCAGGTGTCGTTTTTCTCGCCGCGCTTCGACCCCGTCACCGCTCAAATCGTCTGGACGGACGACCGCAGAGCGGGGCTTCACTTCCTCGATGGCATCGACCGGGTGCTCAAGGTGCTCAGCGGCAAATATGGGGACATCGTTTTCCCCGCTCAGCTCGCGGCACTGCAACGAAAGCGCTAGCACGCCTTCGCCGACGGCGCCGCCTTCGTTCGGCGAGGATGCGCGGCTGTTGACGGTGTGACCTCCGTCATTTGCAAGCACCCTTATCTCGGTAACCATTCCCCCGTAGCGTTCGGCTCATCGCGCGCGAGAGGGGAGACCGATGCAGCTCACGAAACAGACGTCAGGCGAAGACAGCTGGCGCGTGCTGACCGCGCAACTCGACGGGACGGCAAGGTTTCTCGAGCTTCCGACGCCGGCCAATGACGCGGCGTGGCGCGCTCCGCCGGCCGCGGCTCAACCGCGCGTGTCAGGCGAGGATGACGCGGTGTCGACCGCCCGCCAGGCGGACGGCTTGCTGTGCGCAATCAAGCGGGCGACTTACTGGCTGGCGGCAGAGACCCTTTTCGGCTTCGCGGTCTGCGGCTCTGCGGCGCATTCCTGCCTGCTGGACCCGGCCTGGAGCCGCTACGCGCACAATCCGGCCGAGCGCGAGAGCGCCGGAAACCCCGGCTGACCAGCGCCCTCGCTCCGGCGCGTCATCGGAAGCGGGACCAATGCGATGCGCCGGTCCCGCTTCGATGCGTGGTTTTGACCTATTCGGCGGCGCGCGCCGCTTTGGCGCTTTGCGCGCCGATCTTCGCCACGGCCTGCCAATCGAGGACGAAAACGGTCTTGTCCTCATCATCCATGAAGCGGATGGGACCGAAGTTCGTGAAGTAGAAGACACTCGCCTCCGGGAAGCAGGTCGAGTCGTGGATCATCCCGTTGGGTTCGTAGCCGTAATCGCCGGGATAAGCGGTGATGCCACCTTTCTCGACGCCGCCGCGGACCTCCATTTTGCCCGACAGCATCAGATACTCGCCCGCGCCGAGATGCTCGTGTCGCGCAAACGCCGAGCCCTGGGCGCAGCGGAAGAGCGTCGTCCAGGCGCCGGTTTCCTGGCTCGTACGCAGCACTTTGATCTCGATCCCCTCCGAGAACGGCGTCCAAGGCATGCCGTCCGTGTGGATGTAGGTATCTTCGAACTTGGCATTCTGAAGTGTGTCGCGGTCGGTCTTGTCCATCGCTTCCTCCCAGAGTTGCGCTGAGACAATGTCCGGATGCTCCTGCACCGAAAAAGGCTAGCATGCGATCGCCGCCTTGGCGATCACGCCAGACGACACGTCATTTCGGCGACCCATTCGCACTGCACATCCCGGCCGGGTGCGCCGGCGTGGGCTGGTGCCCCCGGCTCCGCCACCATAATATAACGTGCCCACACTCGGAGGTGAGGGGATGACCCATTCGCCTGCAGCGGTCATGCCGTTCCAGACCCAGAGCCACGACCATGAGAGCTGCATCGAGGATGCGCTCGATCGCGCGGCACAGCTTTGCGCCGAGCGCGGCGCCCGGCTCACCGAGCTGCGCCGCCAGGTGCTGCAGCTCGTCTGGCGCGGCCACGAGCCGGTCGGCGCCTATGCCGTGCTCGAGGCGCTGCGCCGTTCGCATGCCGGCGCCGCGCCGCCCACGGTCTACCGCGCGCTCGATTTTCTCATCGAGCACGGCCTCATCCATCGCATCGAATCGCTCAATGCCTATGTCGGCTGCCCGCGTCCGGAACGGCCGCATGTGAGCCAATTCCTCATCTGCGGCGGCTGCGGCGCCATCGCCGAGCTCGACGATCCCGCCATTGCCGCCGCCGTCTTGCGCCGCGCCGGCGAGCTGGGCTTCCTCGTCGAGCAGCAGACGATCGAGCTGCGCGGCCTCTGCCCGCGCTGCCGGCCCTCGGCCGAGGCCGATGCGTCCCGCGGGCGGCGCCCGCGGTCGCCGATCAAGCCATGAGCGAAGCACGTCTCAGCCGCTTTCGCCCGTGACCCCACCACCTTCGCACGGAGCCCCGCGCGTCTCGCTCGCGGCGCTCTTCACCACTTTCGCCAAGATCGGCCTCATGAGCTTCGGCGGCGCTTTGTCGGGCTGGATGTATCGTGAGGTCGTGCAGCGCCGCCATTGGCTCGGCGAAGAGGAGTTTTTGAGCGGGCTCGCTTTGGGGCAGATCATGCCCGGCGCCAATGTGGCGAATTTGTCGCTGTTCATCGGTCAGCGGCTGCGCGGCGGCAGGGGCGCGCTCGTCGCGCTCACCGGCATGCTGTTGCCGCCGATGGTGCTGGTCCTGGTGCTGGCGGCGGCCTATCTCCGTCTCGACGATGTTCTCTGGCTGCATCGCCTGGTGGGCGGTGTCGCCGCCGCGGCGATCGGCCTGACCGCGATGGTCGGATTGCGCGCGACGCGCCGCATCGAGCGCCGCCCCGCACCCGTCGCAGCGCTGCTCGCCATTTTCCTCGCCGTCGGCGTGCTGCGCTGGCCGATGGTGCCGGTGGTGCTGGTGGTGGCGCCGCTCAGCGTCGCGCTGACCTTCCTCGCGGCGAGGCGCGGCCATGCGTGAGGAGACGTTCGCCGCCTTGCTCCTCGTCTTCGTGCCGCTGTCGCTGCTGTCGGTTGGCGGCGGTCCGAGCATCCTTGCCGGTCTGCAGAATGCGGTCGCGGCGCGCGGCTGGATGAGTCAGCGCGACTTCCTCGACCTCTTCGCCATCGCCCGCGCCGCGCCCGGCCCGGGCGTGCTGCTCGCGACCCTGGTCGGCTGGAAGGTGGCGGGGATCCCCGGGGCGATCGTCGCTTCGCTGGCGCTCTTCGTGCCTTCGTCTCTGCTCTACTACGCAGTCGCGCGGCACTGGAGCGCGCATCGCGGCAAGCTCTGGCACAGCGCGCTGGAGCGCGGCCTCGCCCCCGTCGCCGCGGCGCTCATTCTTGCCGGCTCGCTGGTCATCCTGCGCGCCAGCGGCACGAATTATGGGCTCTGGGCGATTGCCGCGGCATCGACGGCAATCCTGCTGTGGCGGCCGCGGCTCAATCCGCTTTGGGTGCTGGCCGCCGGCGGCATCGCCGCGATGCTGTTCGGTTAGGACGAACGGCCCAGGATCATCCGCGCCGTTTCCTGCCCGCTGGCCAGCGCCGCCTCGACGGTGCCCATATCAGGCCCGGCATAGAGCGCCTCGCCGGAAAAGAGGACAGTGCCATCATCCGGCTTTGCCAACACCGTCAGCGCCTCCCGCGTTTTCGGCGTGGCGTAGGAGTAGGCGCCGCGCGCGAAGGGGTCGGTCCCCCAATTGATCGCCTGTGCCGCGACGAGATGCCGCCTCACCCGATCCAGCGGCAGCTCGAAAATCTCGGCGAGCGAGGCGAGCCCCATATCGACCAGCTCGGTCACGGTGAGACTCGCCACCCGGTCCGCCTTGGGTCCCGCGTACCAGCCCGTCAGCACCGGATATCCCGCCGGCTGCTGTGTCCACCAGGTCGGAACCGTAGCATTGGAAAACAGGAAGGACATGTCGGCGAGATCCCGTCCGCCGTGATGGGCCCACCATGTCGTGGCGAAGCGCAGCAAAATCTTCACAACGTTTCCGAAGCCGATATCGGCGCCGGCAGCGGCCTTTTCGCGCGCTGCGGGCGGCAGCGCGATCTCGGAGAGGAGGGGAAGCGGGACCGCGAGGATCACGCCATCGCCCTCGACGACGGTGCCATTGCGGCACCGCGCGGCAATCCGTCCGCCGGCTGCTTCAATGGCCGTCACGACCGCGCCGAGATGGATCGAAGCGCCATGCTTGCGGCATGCCGATGCGAGAAACTCGATCAGCGCGCCATAACCTTCGACGATCCGATGCTGCCGGCCGCGTCCCTCGCCCATCCATTCATCGCGCAGCGCCAGGGTACTGGCGCGCGACGGGTCGGCCGCGTCATAGCCCTCGACCATCCGCGTGATGGAGCGCCGCAGCTCGGCGTAGTGCGGCCCCCCAAAACGCGTCGCCAGAAATTCGGCGATCGGCAGATCGGCTTGCAGCTCCGCCAAGGCTTGGTAAAACCGATCCGCATTTGCAGGCGGCCCTTCGTCGCGGGATAGCGCACCGCTGCGGACGCTCCATCGCGTGCCCCCGCTCGGTAACAGCGAAAGCCGCGCCTCCCGCACCAGGCTACGCGTCACCGGCGCCGCGCCATGGATGAACTCGGCACCGCCCTCGGCGGGATAGCCGAATTCCGGCACCGGCAGCGCATAGATGCGTCCGCCGCATCGCTCGCGTGCCTCGAGGATCGTCACCTTTTTGCCGGCGCGCGCGAGCTCGCGCGCAACCAACAGGCCCGCAGCACCCGCGCCGACAATCAGGAAATGTGTCATCCATCACCGTGTGTTCGATCCAGGCCAACTTCGGCTTCTTGCCGGATGGCGCCGAATTCGGGCGTTGACGGGACCATAGCAAAAATTTGATCCATGATACGCGCCGAGCTTCATCGGTTCCGGCGACGAGAGACGCCGACCCCGTGTGGATATCAGAATTCCAGATCGCTAGGATCGCTCCGTTTCGGCTCGCTTCAACATCCAGTACCCCTCATGCGCATCCTTCTCACGGGTTCGTCGGGCTGGCTCGGCCGGGCCCTGGCACCTCGGCTTCGCGCGGCCGGTCACGTCGTGATCGGCCTCGACGTCGCGCACGGCACCGAGACGCAGGTGATCGGTACGGTGGCTGATCGAACGCTCGTGGACAGGGTGTTCGCCGATGCCTGCATCGAGGCCGTCATCCATACCGCGGCGCTGCATAAGCCGGACATCGCACGCGTTCCCGCGCAGGCCTTCGTCGACGCCAACGTGACCGGCACGCTCAACCTGTTGGAAGCCGCGGCGACGGCGCGTCACGATCGCTTTGTCTTCACCTCGACAACGTCGCTGATGATCTCGGAGGCAATCCAACGCGAGGCCGGCACCGCCGCGGTCTGGCTCGATGAGCGCTTCGGGCCGCTGGCGCCGCGGAACATCTATGGCGTGACGAAACTCGCGGCCGAGGGGCTGTGCCGGCTGCACCACAGCGAGCACAGCCTGGCCTGCGTGGTGCTCCGCACCAGTCGTTTCTTCCCGGAGGAAGACGATACGCATCGCGAGCTGCCTGGCCCCAATCTCAAGGCCAATGAATTTCTCTATCGACGACTTACAGTCGAGGACGCGGCGGATGCCCATGTTATGGCGCTCCAACGCGCGCCGACGATCGGATTCGGCATGTTCATTGTCTCCGCTCCGACGCCCTTCGTCCCATCCGACGCTGAGGAGCTTAAACGCGATGCTGCCGCCGTGGTGAGGCGCTATTTTCCCGACGCGGCCACACTCTATGCGCGGCGAAATTGGCGACTGCCGGCGAATGTCGGGCGGGTCTACGATGCAAGCAAAGCCCAGCGCGTACTGGGTTTCCGCTGCGAAACGGACTTCGGTCGGGTGTTGGATGCGCTCCGCCGCGGGGCTGAACTCCCCTTCGCTCACGACCCGACATACTTGTCGCCGAAAGAGCGCCGCGCGGCGCAATAGCAGCGCTCAGCGGGCCAGCGCCAGCGCCATCAACTCTTCGACGCGATCGAAGAGCGGCAGGGCTTCGGCGCGCAGCTCATCCGGCGTGACCCAGCGCAGTGCGGTGGCGTCCTCGATCGGCTCGCCCTCGCCTTCCCGCCAATCGAGCAGCACCGCGACCAGCGCGAAATGCGCCTTGACGCGGCCGTCATCGTCGCGCCGGATCGCATCGAAGACGCTGAGCGCGGCGATGGGCTCGGCGACGATGCCGGTCTCTTCGAGGAGCTCACGCTGCGCGCAGGCGAGGACGGTCTCGCCAACCTCCTGCATGCCGCCGGGAAAGCCCCAACGCCCGATGCCCGGCGGCACCGAGCGCTGCGCCAGCAGGATGCGGCCGCCCCGCCGCACCACGGCGAGGCAACCGAGGATCGGCCGCGTCGGGTAGAGCCGGTCGCCACCCTTGCTCACGGGTCGACTTGTGCCGCCTGTCCTTCCAGCACCTTGTAGATCTCGCCGCCCTGGTCGCGGAATTCCTGCGACTTCTCGGCCATGCCGGATTGGGCGTAATCGCGCACCTCCTGCGAGATCTTCATCGAGCAGAATTTCGGCCCGCACATCGAGCAGAAATGCGCGAGCTTCGCGCCTTCGGCCGGCAAGGTCTGGTCGTGGAACTTCTCCGCCGTCTCGGGATCGAGCGACAGGTTGAACTGGTCGCGCCAGCGGAATTCGAAGCGCGCCCGCGACAGCGCGTCGTCGCGGAGCCGCGCCGCCGGATGGCCTTTGGCGAGATCTGCGGCATGCGCCGCGATCTTGTAGGTGACGACGCCGGTCTTGACGTCGTCGCGATCGGGGAGCCCCAGATGCTCCTTGGGCGTGACGTAGCACAGCATCGCCGTGCCGAACCAGCCGATCATCGCCGCGCCGATGCCGCTGGTGATGTGGTCGTAGCCCGGCGCGATGTCGGTGGCGAGCGGGCCCAAGGTGTAGAACGGCGCCTCGTGGCAATGCTGGAGCTGCAGGTCCATGTTCTCCTTGATCTTGTGCATCGGCACGTGGCCCGGCCCTTCGATCATCACCTGCACGTCGTGCTTCCAGGCGATCTTGGTGAGCTCGCCCAGCGTCTTCAGCTCGGCGAATTGCGCTTCGTCATTGGCATCGGCGATCGAGCCCGGACGGAGCCCGTCGCCGAGCGAGAAGCTCACATCATAGGCCCGCATGATCTCGCAGATCTCTGCGAAGCGGGTGTAGAGGAAGCTCTCCTGGTGATGGGCGAGGCACCACTTCGCCATGATCGAGCCGCCGCGCGAGACGATGCCGGTCACGCGCTTGGCAGTCAGCGGGATATAAGGGAGCCGGACGCCGGCATGGATGGTGAAGTAGTCGACGCCCTGCTCGGCCTGCTCGATCAGCGTGTCGCGGAAGATCTCCCAGGTCAGCTCCTCGGCCCGGCCGCCGACCTTCTCCAGCGCCTGATAGATCGGCACCGTGCCGATCGGCACCGGCGCATTGCGGATGATCCATTCGCGAATGGTGTGGATGTTCTTGCCGGTGGAGAGATCCATCACCGTGTCGGCGCCCCAGCGGATCGCCCAGACCAGCTTGTCGACTTCCTCGGCGACGGAAGAGGTCACGATCGAGTTGCCGATATTGGCGTTGATCTTCACCAGGAAGTTCCGGCCGATGATCATCGGCTCGCTTTCGGGGTGGTTGATGTTGGCGGGGATGATGGCGCGGCCGCGCGCGACCTCGTCGCGCACGAACTCCGGCGTGACGTGATCGGGGATCGCGGCGCCGAAGGACTCGCCGTCGCGCCCGCCCGCCAGCGCCTGCTCGCGGCCGAGATTCTCGCGAATGGCGATGTATTCCATCTCCGGCGTGATGATGCCGGCGCGGGCATAGGCGAGCTGCGTCGGTGCGCGGCCGGGCTTGGCCTTGAGCGGCCGTCGCCCCGCGCGGTCGAAGACCGGCACGTCGCTCACCTCGCCGGGGCGCAGACCGTTGTCTTCCGGCCGAATCGAGCGCGCCGCGCTGTCCTCGACATCGCCGCGGGCGCGGATCCAGGGGTCGCGCAAAGGCGCAAGGCCAAGCCGGATGTCGATCGCGACCGCGGGGTCGGTATAAGGCCCGGAGGGGTCGTAGACGCGCACCGGCGGCTCCTTGGCCGCCGGCGACAGATCGATCTCGCGCATCTGGACGCGCAGCTCGGGATGGCGGCGGCCGGCAATCGAGATCTTGCGCGACGCCGGCAACGGGCCGGTCGAGACGCCGAAATTCTGCTTCACGGTACCTTCGGGCATAGCGATCTCCTTCTCCCGACTAAGCGGTGCAACAGGAGATCCGGTGCCTGCGGAGTTGAGGGGCGGCTCTATCGCCAGAATGCTTCGAGCTGCGCCGTTCCTGTCCCTACGCCGGTACGATCCGGATCAGGTTCAAAGGGTTCCCACGTTGCCAGAGGCCGGTGTGGTGTCTCAGCCCCTTACCGGGGCTCCCCTTGGAATCGCTGTAGTATCCCGAGCAAACACCGGCGCCGTCAAGCCGTCCCGTGCGGCAACGGCTAGTGCCCGGCGGCGCCCTGGCTCAACCGCTCGAGCAACGGGCGGAGCGCGTCAAGCTCCGCGCCGAAGCCGCTCCAATCCCCCGCTTTCAGCCGGGCGAGCGCGCGGTCGTAATGCTCGAGCGCCGCTTGCGCAGTTCCGGCCGCTGCGCCCGTCGGCGCCGGAGACAGCGCCGCTACGGGCGCGGTGCTGGGTGCGGCGCCCTTGAAGAGTGCCGCCAGCGCTTCGGGCAAGGTGTCGGCCATGAC
>Ga0335081_10015408_pt1 | contig 12363 bp, 11 predicted proteins | sample Lox_Sample_35_FD_206713 | JGI IMG/M metagenome (GOLD analysis project Ga0335081, IMG submission 206713) | Soil microbial communities from Loxahatchee National Wildlife Refuge, Florida, United States - Lox_Sample_3.5 | ecosystem: Environmental > Terrestrial > Soil > Wetlands | place: USA... | reverse complement strand
GGCGTGTCCGTCGGCACATCCTTCACGCTGTGCACCGCCAGGTCCACCGTTTCCTCCAGCAGCGCCTCTTCCAATTCCTTGATAAAAACCCCCTTCCCGCCAATCTGCGCCAGCGAGGACGTCTGCAGCTTGTCGCCGGACGTCTTGATAATCACAATTTCCGCTTCCACTCCTGTGCTGGCAAACAGCTGTTTCCGCACCCACTCTGCTTGCCATTTCGCCAGCAGGCTCCCGCGCGTCCCGATCTTCAGATGCCTCACGCCTTCTCCCGCCGCGACAAAAATAAGTCGCGAAGCGCTTCCACATTCTGAATCTTCCGCCGCAGTTCCTTTTCGCTGCGCAGCCGCGCTGCGGGTTCCAGCAGCAATTTCTCCAGCAACTCATCCATCAGCGTTTCCATCCGTTCCCGCTCTGCCGCCCCCAGATGATTCATCGAATCCAGTCGCGCACGCACAAAACTTGCCCGCTCTTCCCGCAACCGCGCCCGCAACGCATCCACGAGGCCCACTAGCTCCACGCTCGCCTGCCACGAAAGAAACTTCCCGACGTGTTCTTCCACAATCGCTTCCGCCTTCGGCACTTCACTTTCCCGCGCATGCCGGTTCTGTTCCACAATCTCCGTCAAATGGTCCATGTTGTATACATATACGTTGTACAAATCTGCCGCTTTCGCCTCAATATTCCGCGGCATTCCCAAATCCATCAGGAAAAGCGCCCGATTCGCGCGTGCCGCCATGGCCTTCTGCAGCATCTCTTGCTTCAGGATTGGCTCTTCCGACGACACCGAGGTCACCACCACATCCGGCCCGGTCAGCGCCGTGTCCCACTCGCCCCACGCTACGACTTTTCCGCCAACTCGCCCCGCCAACTCATCGGCGCGTTCCCGCGAGCGGTTCATGATGAACAGCCGCGAAATTCCCCGGTCGCGCAACTGGTTCACCACGAGCTCGCTGATGGTTCCGGCACCCACCACCAGCGCGCTTCGCTCGCTCATCTTTCCAAAAACCCGCTCGGCCAGCTTCACTCCCGCGGATGCCGCGGACATCGGCCGCGTTCCCAGTTCCGTCTCCGCCCGCACGCGCTTCCCGACTTCCAGCGCCCCTTGAAACAAACGGTTCAGTACCGGCCCAGTGGCGCCATGTTCATGCGCATGCCGGTAGGCCTCGCGTACCTGTCCGAGAATTTCCGCCTCTCCCAGCAGCATCGAATCCAGTCCCGCCGCCACGCGAAACAAATGCTGCACCGCCGCCCGATCGTAGTGGTGATACAGGGAAACCGACAACACGTCCGCCCGCACCGCGTGAAACTCGCTCAAAAACGACGACAATCCCGGCGCAGACTCTCGCGAACTCTCCGGCGGCACGCCGTAAATCTCGCTCCGGTTACACGTCGAAAGCACCAGCGTCTCTTCCAGAATCCCCCGCGCCCGCAACTCTTCTGCCGCCTTCTTGGATTGTTCGGTCGTGAATGACACCCGCTCGCGCACCTCGACCGGCGCTGTCCGGTGATTCAATCCCACGAGAACAATCTCCATCCTATTTCCACCACTTCTTAGCAAGCCGCCGTCGTAGGGGCGCTCTTCCTTGGCCTGTCTACGCTGAGCCGCGAAAGGAGCCCCGAAGGCCCATCCTTCTTCGCACTACTCACTACTCACCGTCTTCCTCAGAAATACCGATGACTCTGCGTCAAATACAAATTCACCACCGTAAAACTCATCACCACTACCGCAAAATTGAAGATGCACAGTTTCGAGGCCCGCGCTCCGCGCCACGCCGCCGTCTTCGCCAGCTGAAAATAAATTGCGTACAGCACCAGCACCACCAGCGTGATCACGTACTTCGGATCGTAGTAGTGCACTTGCTCGTGTAGCCGGTCCACCCACACAAAGCCCAGCACCGTTCCCATACCAATCGAGACCAGCCCCACCAATACGCTCGAACGGCTCATCCGTTCCAGAAGTTCCAATGGCGGCAACCTCCACACCACGTTGCTGAATCGGTGGCTTCGCAGCACCCGCTGTTCTCCCAAGAAAATCAAACTGAACACAAACGAAAGAGCAAATGCCGCGTACGCCAGAATGCTTAGCGTCACGTGAAACGCGAACATCACGCCCCTGGCCGCCGTCGGCGCCAGCCTGTCTGCCGGCGCCAAATGCGCTGCCAGAAAAAACACCAGGATAAACGGCAGCACGAACGCGCCGACTGACCGCTGCCGGTGCAGTAACTCCAGCGCCAAATACGTCAGCGCTAGCAGCCACCCGAACAGCGACATGGACCCGTACAAATCGTGATATGGCACCGTGTGCATTCCGCGCGAACGCTCCAGCAGCACAAAATAGTGCGCCAGCAACCCAACACCCAGAAGCGCCGTTCCCACACGCCCGGTAATCTCTTTTCCCATGTTGAGAAAACGCAGGTAGAAAACCAGGCTTCCGGCGTACGCCGCAATCGTCAGGATCAGTAAAAATTCTCTCATTCGTCTCGCGAGCCGGCTTCGTTCTGCAACAGAGTCACACGGTGCGATGGCGCAGCGGCGCACCTGTTTAACCCGGCGTAATCAATGATACTCAGAGTATAGCCCACGCAGCCGCTAAACCTCGCTATCTCTCCGTCAGCGGCTTGTATGGCAAAACGATCCCTGCTTCTCACGTCTTGCTGCCGCCAAGGATTCAGCTGTGGGAGCCCCATTCCGTGAAGCGCCGCCATGCTCGCCTCTCCCCGCAACACTGCCGTCCCTTCCCTGCAATCGCTGCGGGGATTTGTTATCCTTTTGCCTAGGCACACGATGGCCCCGGAAACCTCTCTCAATCGCAAAGAGTTGTTTCTCCGCGCCTGCCGCGGCGAATCCCTCCCGCATGTTCCTGTCTGGATGATGCGCCAAGCTGGCCGCTACCTTCCCGAATACCGCGCCATTCGCGCCAATCATCCGTTTCTCGAAGTCTGCAAAACTCCCGACCTCGCCACCGAGGTCTCCCTCCAACCCTTCCGCCGCCTCGGCGTTGATGCCGTTATCGTTTTCTCCGACATTCTCATCCCTGCCGAAGCCATGGGCCTGCAGCTCGAGCTCGGTGACGCCGGCCCCAATCTCCCCGAGCCTGTACGTTCCGCCGCCGACGTCTCCAAACTCAGAATCTTCGACCCCGAACTCGAAACCGCCTTCCTGCCCGAAGCCATCCGCCGCATAGCCGGCAAGCTCGGCCCGACCGTCCCGGTTCTCGGCTTCGCCGCCGCCCCTTGGACGCTCGCCTGCTATATGGTCGAAGGCCGCGCCAGCGACGCTTTCGCCACCGTCAAAACTTTCCTGCGCAGCGAGCCCGCTACGTTCCGCGAACTTCTCCACCGCATCGCGCAAGCCACCATCCCCTATCTCAAAGCGCAAATCGCTGCGGGCGCCGCCGCAGTGCAGCTCTTCGACACCTGGTGCGGCGAGCTCTCCCTCTCCGATTACGAAGCCTTCGCGCTGCCCGCCACGCAGGAAATCATCTCCGCTGTCGCTGCTGCTGCTCCCGTCATTTACTACACCAAAGCTTCTCACCATCTCCTTCCCGCCGTTTCTCGTTCCGGCGCCAACGTCCTCAGCGTCGATTGGCGCGTTGATCTTCGCTCTCTCCGCGCACAACTCGGCCCGCACATCGCCCTGCAAGGCAACCTCGATCCCACGATCCTCCTCGGCCCGCCATCCGAAATTCGCCGCGCCACCCAGGAAATCGTCGCCGCCCTCGCCGGTACCGGCCACATCCTCAACCTCGGCCATGGCATCCTGCCGCAAACGCCCGTGGAAAACGCCCAACTCTTCATCCAAGCCGGCCAGCAAGCTTTGCCACACGAGTCCGCTGAAGGGGCAGGGCATGCCGTGCCCGTCCGAACCGTCTGAACAAGGAATTTGATCGTGACCCTCCCGAATCCAACTCTGGCGGACGTTAAAAACCAACTGCGCGTCTCCGAGGACTTCCTCGCCCGCTACAACCGCCCCGGCCCCCGCTACACCAGCTATCCCACCGCGCCCGTCTGGAACGACTCCTTCGGCCCCGCCGATCTCGAAACCGTTCACGCGGAAGCCGACCGCGCTCAATCTCCCGTCTCCCTCTACATGCATCTTCCCTTCTGCGAATCCCTGTGCCTCTTCTGCGCCTGCAACGTCATCATTCAAAAGAACCACTCCGTCGCCCCGCCCTATCTCGGCGTCCTCAAAAAGGAACTCGCCCACCTCAGTCGTGGCATCTCTCGCACGCGCCCCGTTGTGCAATTCCACTGGGGCGGCGGCACGCCCACCTATCTCTCACCCACGCAAATGGAAGATCTCTTCGCCGCCACCCGCGAGCACTTCACCTTCGCCACTGATGCTGAAATCGGAATCGAAGTCGACCCTCGCGTCACCTCTCGTGCGCATCTCGAAACCATCCGCAAGCTCGGCTTCAACCGCCTCAGCATGGGCATTCAGGACTTTCATCCGCTCGTCCAAAAAACCATCCATCGCATTCAGCCTTTCGAGCTAACCCGCGATCTCATTGTCTCTGCCCGCGAACTCGGCTTTCAGTCCATCAACGTTGACCTTATCTACGGTCTCCCCTACCAGACTGCGGAAACCTTCGCTCACACCGTGGATCAAATCCTTGAACTCACTCCCGACCGCATCGCCCTCTTCTCTTACGCCCACGTCCCCTGGCTCAAAAAGCAGCAAGGCTCCTTCGCCGGTCATCTCCCCGAAGGCATGACCAAGTTCGAAATTTTCCGCACCGGCCTGCTCAAATTCATCGAGGCCGGATACCTCTACATCGGCATGGACCACTTCGCCAAACCCGGCGACGAACTCGCCAGTTCCCAGCAAAATCGCACTCTCCACCGCAATTTTCAGGGCTACACCACCAAAGCCGGCGCCGACCTCTATGGCATGGGCATCACCGCCATCTCTGGCATCCAGAACGCCTACGCCCAAAATCACCGCGACATTCCCAACTGGGAAAAAGCCGTCGCCGAGCGCGGCATCGCCACCATGCGCGGCTATCACCTTTCCGACGACGACCGCCTTCGCCGCGCCGTCATCTCCCGCCTGCTCTGCCACACCATCATCTTCAAGGACGAAATCTCCCGCGAATTCCAGATCGATTTCGACCAGTACTTCGCCGACGAACTCCAAGCCCTCCGACCCGCCGTCCAAGACGGCCTTGTCACTCTCGAACCCAACCAAATCTCCGCCACCTGGCTCGGCCGCATCTTCATTCGCAACCTCGCCATGGTCTTCGACCCCTATCTCGAGCGCCAGCAACTCGCCGCCAAACCCCTCTTCTCCAAAACCCTGTAGCACAGGCTTGCCCTAAGCTTCGAAGGGCAGTCCTGCTTGTGCTCTTTTCCTCCCGAATCTGTCATCCCGTCTTCGGCGCTCGCTTCACGCAATCCTCACGACTCGAGCGCGACGCCGTTTTCCTTTTCAGGTTAATCGTCCGTTTAGGTTCCGTGCCCAATGATGAGAGCCGCCAGCGACTGGCCGTTACCGGCCGTTGACCAGTGCTTCACGGAGGACCTCATGCGCACTCTGCGAACAGCAGGCATCGCCGCTCTAACTTCTCTGTTCATCGTTGGCATCAGCTCCGCTCAGGAAAAGAAAATCAAACGCTCCGACTTGCCGCCCGCGGTCGAAAAAACCGTCGCCGAGGTCAGCAAGGGCGCCACCATCAAGGGCTTCTCCAAAGAAACCGAACACAGCACGACGAGCTACGAAGTCGAGATGCTCGTCAACGGCCACACCAAAGACGTCGAGATCGACCCCAGCGGCGCCGTCAAGGAAGTCGAAGAACAAGTCGCTCTGGACTCCCTCCCTGCTAGCGTGAAAGCCGGCCTCGCCGCCCAAGCCGCCGGCAGCAAAATCCTCAAAGTCGAATCTCTCACCAAGAACGGCAAGCTCGTCGCCTACGAAGCCAAAGTGCAGTCGGCCGCCGGCAAAAAATCGGAAATCCAGGTCGGTCCGGACGGCAAGCCGCTGGACCACGGAGAGTGAGTGAGATGATGCGCCAGCCCTGCGAAAGAACCAGGCTTTCATCATGACTTCTCAACTGGCTACGCTTTACGTCGAGGAACTCCGCGCCACCATGCGTGGCCGCTTCGCCTTGGTCGGCGCCGGGGTCATTCTTTTCGCTGTCGCCTGCGTCGCTACCGTGGGCACGCAGGACACTTGGCTCGACGGCTACGGCATCATCGCCTACTTCCTCGTGCCCCTCGCCTTCATCCCTCTCACCGCCGCATTCCTCGCTAGCCCGCGCGCCAATCGCTTCGTCGAAAGCGTCTTCACCGCTCCTGTCCAACGCGGCCAGTGGCTCGCCGCAAAAATCCTCGTGCTTGTCAGCATGGCCGCCGCTTACTACATCGCCCTCGTCCCCATGGTCCTCGTTTACATCTACCACGTCGGTGTGCCGCCCCTTCTCGCGAAGCTCCTTCTCTGGGCTCCGTGCCTGCTCCTCGTGAGCATCGCCATCGGCACTCTCATCGGCGTGCTCTTCATCGGCCAAAGCATCGCTGCTCCCGCGGCCACCGGCATGGGCATCCTGCTCGCCTACGCAGGCTTCGTCCCGCTTCAAGAACTCCTCGTCGCCCAGGGCAACGGCGCCACGCGCACCGGCCACCTCACCTTGGCCAGTCCTGCCGTCCTTCTCAAAAATGCCTTCGGCTTCACGCTCGCCGTCGGCAGCATTCCCGCTACCACCACGCGCACCTGGGTCAGTTTGCTCGTCATTGTCGTCCTCGCCTTGGCCATCGCGGCTTGGGCCTTTCTCTGCGCGCAGGGCGTGGAAACGTGGGAAACCACGCGCGCGCAGCGCTGGATTATCGGCCTCGCCATTTTCACCATCGTCGTTCTACCCGTCGCCCTCGCTGACACCAACTACGACAAGCCTGCCCCACACGCCACCAACGCCCCCTCCATTCAGCGCCTGTTCGCGCGCGCTGGCAGCAGCCTCGCTTTAACCCAGCCCGGCGGTCAGCCGCCTACGCGTTGTTGCAGCACGATCCTCAATCGCGACGAATGGCCGCCCTTCGGCACTGACGAGCCCACCCAGCGCGATCTCCTCGTCCTCCTTCCCGTGGACGCCACGCAACGCGTCACCGAGCTGCAACTGCAAGTGACCGGCGAAAGTGGCTTGCAAGTCACTGCTCCCGCAAACAAGCTTGCCCCTGCTCCCGACGCTCTCGAAACCCACACCTATCCCGGTGATTCCGGACCCGCCGCCGCGGACGGCCACCACGTCGTCACCGGCTGGGTCGCGCGCATCCCCGTAACCCTCATTCCCACCAAGCCTTGGGACATCGGTGGCGTCCGCTATCCCCTAAAAGTGACCGCCACCTATCGCGTCGCGCCGTCAGCCGCAAACGCAAAACTAGCTGGCGCCGCTGCCGCAGTTACGCCCGTCTCCGCCGCGGCTCCCGCCGTTACGCCCGTCGCGCCGAGTGGCGACTCGCGCACCTTCAGCGCCCGCGCCGCGGTGGACGCGCAAGTGGCGAGCGGCATTTACGAAATGGGCGTCGCTTCCATGATTCTCCCGCTGTTCTGTTTTGGCGTGGCCTTCCGCCGCTGGAGGCGCACGCGATGAGCCCGGCCACGGAATACGCCATCGAAATGGACGGCCTCACGCGGCGCTTTGGCAATTTCGTCGCGGTGAACGACGTCACGCTGAAAATTCCCAAGGGCCAACTCTACGGCTTCCTCGGTCTCAACGGCGCCGGAAAGACCACCACCATTCGCATGCTCACCACGCTTCTGCCGCCCAGCGCCGGCACCGCTAAGCTCTGGGGCCACGACGTCATCAAGGAACCTCTTGCCGTGCGCAAACTGGTCGGCCTCGTCAGCGACGAAACCAGCGAAAGCCAATCCACCTGGACCGCCCGCGAATATCTCTCCTATTTCGCGCGCATCCGCCATTTGCCAAATCCTGCCGACGAAGTCGAGCGCATTCTCGACGATGTCGGCCTGCAGCCCAGCTTTCGCGGCAAGCTCATCTGCACTTACAGCACCGGCATGAAGCGCCGCGTCGAGATCGCCCGCGCCCTCATGGGCCGCCCAAAGGTGCTCTTTCTTGACGAGCCCACGCGCGGCCTCGATTTGCCCGCCAAGCGCGACATGTGGAGCCTCTTGCGCCGCCTCGCCGCCACCGAGAGTGTCACCACCTTCCTCAGCAGCCACGACGCGCAGGAAATTCGCAGCCTCTGCAGCAAAATCAGCGTCATCGCCAAAGGCCGCCTCATTCACACCGGCCCCACCCGCGAACTCGGCAACGACATCGACAGCTTCGAGGAACGCCTGGTCCAGATGCTCACTCACTCCGACCATCCCGAACCCGCCGGCCTCCACTTCCGCCCTCCCGCCGCGCCGTAGCCGCCCTCTTCCGAGGGCGGGCCTTGCGTAGCGGCATGATTCATCCTGCCCACCCACCCGCTGCCCTTCTGTGATAGCCTCAACTCCAATCGGAGTAACCACCATGACCCGACTCCTCGCTGCCCTGTTGTTCCTTTCTCTGGCCGGCCCCGCCTTCGCGCAAGAGGTGACCGAGCCCAAGTCCGGCGCGAAGTTTGCCACCAAAGACGGCGACACTTCCTTGCTCGGCGTCGGCCTGCGCACCAAAACCATGCTGAACGTTAAGGTCTATGCCATTGGCCTCTACGTCGCCGATGACGCACTCTCCGGGCCCTTGCACGGCAAGGCCGGAACCCCCGACCTCTACCGCGAACTCCTCACCGGCGATTTCAAGAAGACCGTCATCATGCGGTTTGTGCGCAGCGTGTCCACCGACCAGATTCGCGACGGCTTTCGCGAATCGCTCAAGGGCGCGGGCGGCAAATCCGACGAGTGGATCAGCTACTTCAGCGCCATCCGCTCCGGCCAGGACTGCGTCATTTCCTGGGTCCCGGGCACGGGCCTCCAGACCAAAGTCGCGGGCGTGGACAAGCCGCCCATCAACGACCCCGACTTCGCCGCCACCGTCTTCGGCATCTGGCTCGGCGACAAGCCCGTCCAGCAGGACATCAAGCAAGGTCTCGTCTCCCGCGCCTCCGAATTGCTCAAGTAGGCTTCTCTACGTCTACGGCAGCCGTCGCCACCGCGGCGCGCCTTCGTTTCGCGCATCCCCTGTGGCACTGCTCCGCAAAAGCCGTTTGCACTTGTACCGCTCTTTCGGCTATGGTTTCGCTTGCTCGTCGGCTGTTGCGCATCCCACTCTCCCGAGGTGCCACTTGAAACCACGTTGGCTTCTTCTTCTCGCTCTCTTTGTGTCCGGCGCACTCTACGCCGATACCCCCGGCGGCACTCACAACGTTTCCACGTTCTCCATCGTCGCGCGCGACGCCGCCACCGGTCAGATGGGCATTGCCGTGGCCTCGCGCTACTTTTCCGTCGGCTCCGTAGTGCCTTGGGCCATGGCCGATGTCGGTGCCGTCGCCACACAAGCGAACGTAAATGTCGGCTACGGTCCCAAGGCCATCGACCTCCTTCGCCAGGGCCTCTCCGCTGACGAAGTCTCCAAACGCTTGCTCGACGAAGACACCTTCCCCGGCAAGGACGGCCGCCAGTTCGCCATCGTGGATGCCAAGGGCGGCGTGGTCACCTACACCGCGCCCAACGCTCCGAATTGGGCCGGCGGTCAGAAGGGCGCTACCTGGGCGGCGCAAGGCAACATTCTCGTCGGTCGCCAGGTGCCCGAAGCCATGGGTAAGGCCTTTGAAGCCACTACCGGCGAACTCGCCGAAAAAATGTTTGCCGCGCTCAAAGCCGGCGACGCCGCCGGCGGCGACAAGCGTGGCCGCCAATCCGCCTCCATGCTCATCGTTTGCAAAGAGTGCGGCCGCAATACCAACAATGACCGCTATCTTTACATCAACGTGGACGACAGCCCCGATCCCTTCACCGAACTCCGCCGCCTCCTCGATCTCGCCCTTGCTTACAACTACGGCGACCATGCCTCCAAGCTGCTGCAGCAGAAAAAAATTCCCGAGGCCCGCCAAAGCGCGCAAACCGCCGTCAAATACGCGCCCAACAGTCCCGACGCGCACATGAGCCTTGGCCTCCTAACCTATCTCGCCGGCGACAAAACCGCCGCTCTCACCGAACTCCAAACCGCCCAGCGCCTCGATCCCAACTTCCGGAAACAATTCGACGCCATCATGGGCTTCTCCAACAACTTCGCCCCCATCCAGGACGACAAAGACTTCATGCAGAAACTCTTCCCGTCGCCCCAATAATCGGAGTAGCGATTGCGTCGGGGCACGATTCATCGTGCCCTCAGTCTGCTGTAGACGCGCCCGCTTCAACCCGTCCCGCGCTTCCTTATCTCTTACGTCCCCACGCCTGACTTCTACATTTCCGCATTGTAGAATCACGTTGCCATAAGCGGAGTGTGGCGGACCCATGACCAATCCGGGGCATTATTTCGTAGCCGTAATTGGTGGCGCGGTTTCCGGTTCTGTAGCGGCGGAGATTCTCGCCGATAACGGCATTCACGTCGCCGTCTTCGAGCAGAACCAGCGGCCCTACGGCAAAATCGAGGACGGCCTCCCGCGCTGGCACGTCGAGCAACGCCGCCAGGAATACGCGCGCATTGACGCGCGCATGAAAAAACCGAACGTTCATTTCATTCCCTCCACCAAGCTCGGCCGCGATTTCGATCTCGCACAACTGTTCCAGTGGGGCTTCTCCGCTGTCGTCCTCGCCAACGGCGCCTGGCGCGACCGCGAGCTAGGCGTGCCCGAAGCCGAGCCGTATGTCGGCAAAGGCCTCGTCTACCAGAATCCGTTCATCTACTGGTACAACCACAAAAACGAAAAAGCCTACAACGGCCCGCGTTACGAAACGCCCGACGAAGCGCTCGTGGTCGGCGGCGGCTTGGCCTCGATTGACGTGGTCAAGGTGCTGCAACTCGAAAATTACGAACGCGCGCTGAAAGCTCGCGGTATTCCGGCCAGCATGCACGAACTGGAAAAAGGCATTCCGGAATTCTGCCGAAAGAACGGCGTCAAACCAGAAGAATTAGGCGTGAAGGGCTGTCTCCTGATTTATCGCCGGCGCGAACAGGACATGCCTCTCGCTCAGCCGCCCGACAATGCCACTCCCGAGCAAATCACCAAAACCGAACAAGTCCGCCAAAAGATGCTGCGTCTCGCGCGCGACAAATATCTCTTTCGCTTCCAGGACCGTCGCCTCACCACCGGCGTTGTCGTTGAGCAAGGCCGCCTCGTCGGCCTCAAAGTTGTCGAAACCAAAATCGAAGGTCGCAAAGCCACGCCCATCCCCGGCTCCGAACACGTACTCCGCGCGCCGCTCGTCATTTCTTCCATTGGTTCCGTGCCCGAAAAGCTCTCCTGCATCAACATGGACGGCGAGTATTACACCTTCTCCGGCCAGGACGTGCCGCAGTACACCGGCATGGACCGCGTCTTCGGCGTCGGCAACGTCGTCACTGGCCAAGGCAACATCCGGGTGTCCCTCGTCCACAGCCAAAAAGTCGCCAAGCGCTTGCTTACTTGTATGCACGGCGGCGAGACAACCCCCGCCGGTCAGGCTCAAGCTGTCGCCGCGGGACAGCTGGCTGCGCACGCAGCCGGCGCGCTCGCCACTCAACTCGCCCAGATTCCCGAACTCTCGGAAGCGCAAATGTCCGCAGTCGAAAACCAGGTCCGCGCTCTGCAACACAAAGTCGGCTTCACTTCCGACTACGACTCCTGGATCGCCCGCGTCACTCCCCCCGATCTCGAATAAACACCGCCTCCGCTTCAGACGGCCGGCGCGCACTCGACGGACCTCTCCCCACGAGCAGCCGTAACCCAAAACTCACGCTTTCTTCGGAAATGCCCCTGGTCGAGTCGTCGCCTCCGCAAAGGCCACAAATTGCGCGATCAACGCGAGCACCCAGATGTACCACGGAATCGGATCGTGGTAGTGACACTGCATAATAAGGCACACGATGAACAGCAATCCTCCCAGCATGCTCTCCTCCTGACCAAGCTCCAGATCCAGGCCTACATTCTCCACAGAAAATGGGCCCTTCGAGCACGCGAGTCCTTGGGATCTACGAGAGCCATTACCACAAAGTACAACGAACTCTTCGACGCCCTTGTAACGGAGCGCTATAGAAGCCTGTTCGAGGAGACACTCCGGCAGTTTAGAAGCGATATGGCTCTGTTGACATCCTCAGGAAAAGGTGACGATGCCTCAAGCGGTACAGATTGAAACTCAGGCCGAGCAGCAGGGCTTGGCGCACCTGCATGGGCAGGCTGCGGCCTGGGGCTCGCCCCGAGAGCTTGCGTTTGACCGAAGAGAATACGCTCTCGATCAGCGCACGGCGCCGGTAGATGCGGGACGGAAATGCTCGGCGCATCTCCGCGCGCA
>Ga0335081_10015407_pt1 | contig 12364 bp, 9 predicted proteins | sample Lox_Sample_35_FD_206713 | JGI IMG/M metagenome (GOLD analysis project Ga0335081, IMG submission 206713) | Soil microbial communities from Loxahatchee National Wildlife Refuge, Florida, United States - Lox_Sample_3.5 | ecosystem: Environmental > Terrestrial > Soil > Wetlands | place: USA: Florida... | reverse complement strand
TGTCGCGCGCCAGCGCCGCTTCGCCGGCCGCCTGCAAGTCCGTAAAGGCGCGCGCCGCGGTGCCCGGATCGAGCCGCCCGAGCTCGCCGATCAGCGTGCGCACGAAATCCTGCCGCCACTCGGCCATCAGCATGCCGAGCGCCGAGAAATTGCCGGGCAGCTTTGGAATGATCACCCGCGGGATCGCGATCTCGCGCGCGATCGCGACGGCGTGCAGGGGGCCGGCGCCGCCGAATGCGATCATGACGGTATCGCGCGGATCGATGCCGCGGTTGACCGAGACGGCGCGCACCGCGAGCGACATCGCATTGTCGACGATGGTCGCGACGCCGAGCGCCGCGGCGGCGGTCGGCAGGTCGAGCCGCGCCGCAATCGCGGTGTGCAGCGCATCTTCCGCGGCCGCCCGATCGAGCCGCATGCCGCCGCCGAGAAAACGCTCGCCGTTGAGGCGGCCGAGCACGAGGTCGGCGTCGGTGACCGTGGGCTCGGCTCCGCCGCGTCCGTAGGCGACGGGCCCCGGATCCGCGCCGGCGCTTTTCGGCCCGACGTGCAGGCCGCCGCCGGCGTCGCACCACGCGATCGAGCCGCCGCCGGCGCCGACCTCGACGATGTCGACGACGGGGAGCTGCATCGGCTGGCCGGTGAATTCGTCGCCGATCACATAGCCTTCGGCGATCGGCGCGATGCCGTCGGTGATGAGCGTCGTCTTGGCGGTGGTGCCGCCCATGTCGAAGCCGATCGCCTGCCGGATGCCGAGCAGGCGCGCCAGATGCCCGGCGCCGATCATGCCGGCGACCGGGCCGGACTCCATCATGGCGACCGGCTCGCGCCGCGCCTGCGCGATCGACATGGTGCCGCCGTTCGAGCGCATGATCGCGATCTTGCCGCCGAAGCTGGCCTTACGGGCGAACTCTTCGAAGCGCGCGAGGTAGCGCGACACGCGCGGGCCCACATAGGCGTTGAGCGCCGTGGTCGAGGTGCGCTCGTATTCGCGGAACTCGCGCAGGATCTCGTGGCTGAGCGTCACGAACAGGGCAGGGGCCTCGCGCCGCAGCACCTCGCCGGCCGCGATCTCGTGCGCCGGATTGGCATAGGCGTGGAGGAAGCAGACCGCGACGGCCGTGATGCCGCGCGCGGTCAATTCGTGGGCGAGCTTGGCGACGGCGTCGGGATCGAGCGGCGCCAGCGCTTCGCCGGCCGCGGTCATGCGCTCGGCGACCTCGAAGGTCAGGTCGCGCGGCACCAGCGGGCGCGGGCGATGGAAGAAGAGGTTGAACGCATCGGGCCGGTTGCCCCGCCCGAGCGCGTAGATGTCGCGGAAGCCCGCCGTGGTGATGAGCGCGGTGCTGGCGCCGCTTTTCTCCAGCACGGTGTTGATCGCGATGGTCGAGCCGTGCAGCAGCTCCTCCATGGCGGCGACGTCGCAGCCGGCGAGCGCCAGCGCCGTCGCGGCGCCCTGCGTGGGATCGGCCGGCACGGTCGAGGTCTTCGAGACGACGATGCGGCCGTCCTGGAGGCCGACCAGGTCCGTGAAGGTGCCGCCGATGTCGACGCCGACGATGCTCACGTCAGAACTTCACCGGCACGAACTGGTCCGTGTAGAGGTCCTTCGCGGCCGGCAGCGCGGGCAGAATCCCGAGCTCCTTGAGCGACTGGCGGATCACCTCGATCGCCTTCGGGTCCCAGGCGCCGTCGGCCGAGAAGCTCGGCATCTGCGCGTCGTAGATCCTGGCGACCACGCCCGGGCTGATGGCGAGCGTCCTCGCCTCCGAACGCACGGTGAAATCCTTGTCGGCGCGCATGAACGCAACGGTCTTGAACCAGCCGCGCAGGAACCGGCGCAGCACCTCCGGGCGCTGCGCGATCATGGCATCGGACGCGAAGATCACGTGGGTATAGAAGTCCTTCACGATGCTGCCGAACAGCAGCAGGTTGCGGGTCTTGCCTTCCTGTTCGAGCTGGTAGCCGTTCGCGGCCTCCTGCACGGTGCCGTCGAGCTCGCCGCGCTCCATGGCGGCGAGCCGCGCCTGGATCGCGCCGAGTGCCACGATGTGAATGCCGTCGCTGCCAAAACCCTGCTGGCGCGACAGCTCGCGCACCAGCCAGTCGGTGAGCGAGCCGACCGTGGTGACGCCGATCCGCTTGCCCTTGAGATCCGCGATCGTCCGGATCGGCGAGTTGACGGGCACGAGCAGCGCGAGATTGCTCGGCGGCCCGTACATGCCGGCGACCCCGATCGCCGGCGCTCCCTTGGCGCGGAAGCCGAGCGAGGGCCCGGAGCCGAGCCCGACGTCGACGCTGCCCGCGGCGAGCGCCTGCTGCAGCTGGGCGTCGCCGCGGAAGCTGGTCGCCGTGACCTCGATGCCCTCGCTCTCGAAGATTTTGGCTTCGATCCCGACCTCGGCCGCGCCGAACGCAAACGAGTTCGGCACCGCCTTGCCGACGCGCACGGCATCGAGGGCGGAGGCGGAGGTGATCGAGAACAATAGAAGCGCAGCAAACGTAGGGTGGGCAAAGCGAAGCGTGCCCACCATAACGCGCCGTGCACCCGCGTGGGCACGGCGCTGCGCGCCTTTGCCCACCCTACAGACAGACGCGGCGAGCAAGGACAACCGCATCACGCCTTGCCCGCGTCCGGCACCGGCGGGCGTCCCGCATAGGAATGGCTGTAGACCGGAACGGTCTTCTCGCGCAGCGAATAGAGATAGCGGACGACCTCTTCGTTGCTCATGTACTTCGTCATGTCGAACTTGTCGTAGTGCACCATGTCGGCGAGCGGCCGGCGCACGCCTTCCTTCGGCGGCACGGCCGGATAGCCGATCGGCATGATCAGCGAGAAGGTGAGCAGGTCGGGCACGCCGAGGATGCGCTTGAACGGCTCCTGAATATGGATCGTGGTGTGCTGGCTGCCGAGCCCGAGGGCGGCGGCGGCGAGATGCATCATCATCGCGGTGTTGGCGAGGCCGTCGGTCAGGTGCGACTGGTCGCGGCCAAAGGTGTGCGCACCCTGCACGGTCGCCCATTGGCGGCGGCCGTCGCCGAGGATCACGATCAGCACCGGCGCGATCGACCAGCCGACATTGTTGCGATGCTGCTGCAGCGCCTCGTCATGGGTCATCTGGAACGAGGGGTGGCGCAGCTTGAAGTCGCGTTGCTGCTCCATCCAGTAGATGAAGTCGTTGTTCTCGTCGATGTAAGCGCGAAACAGCTTGTTCTTGGTCTCGGCGTCCTTGACGACGATGAAGTCCCACGGCTGCCCGTTGGCGCCCGACATCGCCCAGCGGCCGATCTCGAGGATCTGCGTCACATACTCGTCCGGGATCGGATCGGGCTTGAGCTTGCGCACGCTCGCGCGCGATTTCACCAGCTCGAGCAGCGTGTCGTAGTCGCCGGCGAAGTTGGGGGTCGGCTGGTCCATGAACGTTTCCCGCGATTTTGCGCGGGAGACTAACGCAATTCAAAACACCGTGCCATCGGCCTCGATGGCGATCGGCGGCGCGCGGCGACCGCCGCTACACCACCCCCAAGTCCGGATAGGCCAGCCGGCGCGACCAGCCGGCGTGCTGCACGACCGGCTCCGCGAAGCTGAGCGCCACGGCGTCCCACTGGTCGGGGCTGGCGGCGCCGCGGCGGCGCATGTCGTCCTTCTTCTCCAGCATGAGGCGGGTGTTGCTGTCGTAGCCGTAGCCGGGGCCGCAGGCGTCGGCCTGCAACGAATCGCTGTCCGGGATCTGGGCGCCGCCCGGATCGGCGAGCCAGTCGCGCGACTTCATCCACATCTCGGCGCGGCGGTTGAGCGGGCCGCCGGACGGGCGGCCGTGCGCGTCGCGCGGCGGCGGCTCGAACGGGGCGGAGCCGAAATTGATGCCGCGCACGACGCCGCCGTAGCCCATCTCGGCGAGCCGGTCGTGCACGCCGGCGCCGACGCCGCCGACGTCGATGAAGACGCGCGTGGGCTTGTCCGTGTCGATCACCTGCTTGACCCAGCCGGCCGCCTGCATGGTGTCGAGCCCCCGCCTGCACTCGACCCGGATGAGGCGCCGTCCCTGGCGCCACGCCATGGCGTGGCGGTCCTCGCCCTTCCAGGCGGGATCGAAGCCGATCACCAGCGGGCCGGACGGCGCGCACCTCTGTTTGCGGGCGGCCGCGACCAGCGCGGGCGCAATGAAGCTGTCGTGCCCGCTCATCTCGAAGGCTTCCGCCGCGCTCGCGGGATATTCCTGGCGAAACAGCGCAGGGTCCTTGAGCTGCGCGATCTTGGCGCGCCGCCAGGCGAGCTGGGCGTGGTCGAGGCCGTGCAGCGCCGCGTAGGTCGCCTCCTCGTCGCTCGGCACGAAGCCGGGCGGCGGGACTTTGCGATACTCGTCCTGCCAATACCAGGGCACGAAGATGGCGATGTAGTCGTTGTCGCCCGCCTCGGCGCCGCGCCAGGTCTCGTGGAAGAAGTTGCCCATGCCGTTCGCGGTCGACTCGAGGATCACCTCGGTGCCGGCGGCGTCGGGCACCGCCTGCAGGGCCCCGGCCGCGTGCGTCTCGGCATGCGGCCAGAACGCGACCTCGGAGCCGTGGAAGAGCTGGATGGTGGCCGAGCGTCCCACGCCCTTGGTGCCGGCGGTGCCGACCTTGTAGCCGCTCTCGAGCGCGTCGAAATAAAGCTCCTTGGCGTTGGCGGCGCCGGTCGACGGCTTGAGCCGCGGATGGCAGTGCGCATGGAAGCGCTCGACGATCTCGAACAGGTTCTGCGTCGCCGCCTCCTCGTGAGTCAAAATGAAGACGCGCACGCCCTTGGCGTTGATGGCGCGGTGGTAGAAGCGCGCCGCCACATAGGTCGAGCAGCCCTGCTGGCGTCCTTTGAGGATCAGCGCGCGCACGCGGCCGGTCGCGCGCTGCTGCGCGTCGAGGCGGCCATGGATGAACTGCTGCGCGCGGTTGAGGATCAGCGGCGCGAGCGCGCCGCTCTTGGGGCGGATGGTGAGGGCGGCGGCGAAGCGCACGAGGTCGCGCGCGAGCGCGCGGGCGAGCTGCGCGTCGCGGGCGGCCGCGGCGCGGGGCGGCGATGTGCGGCTCATCGGGTGCGCGCCGCCAGGAAGTCGGCGAGGCTCTCGGCCCCGCGCGCGTCGCCGTCGTCGGCTTCGTCGGCGTGCCCGGCGCGCTGGTCGCGTGCGACCGCGGCGAGCGCCAGCGCGAACTCGCGCACGGCGCGCATCAGGGCGGCGGCCTCCTCGAGGTCGAGCTCGCCATGGGCAAGCCCCTGCGCGATCGCGTTGATGGCGACCGGCGTGTCGGCGAGCGTGACGAGACGGGGCAGCGCGAAGTCGAGCAGCCGATGGCGCGGCCGCGGGGCGACGCGGTCCATGCAGGCGCGCAGCGCCGCCGGGTCGCCGCCGGTCGCGCGGGTGATCGCCGCGCTCGTCAGCTCGCCGGCGCTGTCGTCGAGGAGCTTCTCGACGATGATGGTGCGCCTGTTGCGCGATCCGCGCGGGCGTCCCGCCGGATTGCCGCTCTGGCCGGGCCGGAAGCGCATGGGTAGCTCCTCTGTTTGATGGTGGTCGATGGTGGTCGATGGTGGTCGTGCCTTGCAAAAAAATACAGGTGATCTACAGCGGAAAGGCAGCCGCATTTACAGTGCAAGGCTTTGAACGGCCGCCGAAAAAACGGCCAACGCAAGAACAATGCGAAACAGTGCGAAAAACAGGTGCGAAAAACAGTGGAAACAGGGGAACGGAACGCAGCGCTGCCGGCTGGCGACGCCCGCGTGCCGCTTCATGCTCCGCGATTGCAACAGGCGCCCTGAAAAGCAACGCGCGCCCGAAGCGGCAGCTCCGGACGCGCGAATGTCAGACTAGAATTAATGCATATGCCAGTCGCGCCGGGATTGCAAGCGAATTTCGATCTATCCCGGCTGTTCAGCCTGCGCCGATCTTCGCTCCGTAGAGCACCTCACGACGGATCATTCGCAGGTCAGGCCACGGAGGTCGACAGGCTTGTCTGCGAGGGCTGACAGGACAGCCCGACAAGCGTCCTTGTCGGGAGACCGATTGCACAGAGCGATCTGCTTCTGAAGGCCACGCTCGTCACCCTCGATCCTTCCGGTGGCGAGTGTCAGCCCGGCCGCGAGGCAGGCGTTGTCATAAATGTTATCGAAGAACGTCGTCGCCGCTTGCGGCGAAGATTCGCGCACGCCCACACACGTCAGCTCCGGGATCGTCTTGCCGAGTTGTTGCGCGATGAAGCGCTGGGTGTCGAGGCAGTGCTCATCGGCATTGCACAGTCCAACCTCCCGGGGGGGATAGTCACGATCATAGATGGCGGCGGATACCAACGCCTGGCAAGCCGGAGCCACGGTGTGACCTTCCTTGCTCGCGACACCGGGACGGATCGAGGCGACAAACACCACCGCGGCCAAGGCTGCGAGCAAGCAGTTTGCTGACGCGCGCGTCTGCATCGCATGTGTCTCCGCAGGGTGGTCGGAGCAGCCGGGACAGCCGATCGCCATTCCGCGGGCGCTCGTCTTTAGTGGGGGTTGCAGTCGAAATGGTTCATCACGCGATGCTGCGGCCCGCTAGCCCGCGGCGATCGCTTCCGCGGCGCGCAACCCGATCGTCGCCTTGATCAGCCCGCCGACGTAGCCCGCGTTCGGCCCGCCGTCCAAGCCGCCGACGGTGGAGCCCGCCGCGAACAGGCCGGGCACCGGCGTGTCGTTGCGGTCGAGGACGGCGCCATCGCGGTCGACCACGATGCCGCCCATGGTGTTGGTGATGGCCGCGCAGATCGGCATCGCGAAGAACGGCGCGGTCCCGATCGGCCAGGCCCGGTACCGATCGCTGCGCCGCGGCGGCGACAGCAGGTGCAGCGTGCCGGCCACGATGGCGGCGTTGTACGCGGCGACGAGATCGTCCAGCCGCTGCGGCGCGATGCCGATCAGTCCTGCCAGCTGCGCGATCGTGCCGGCGCGATGCAGCGTGCCGCCCGCCTGCGGCAACAGCGGATTGGGCGGCTGCGCATGGCCGCGGCCCGGCGCGCCGTCCCACACCGCCTGGTCGAACACGATCGTGGCGCCGAGCGGATCGGCGAGACGGGCCACGGCGTTGGACAGAAAAATGCCGCCGAGGCCCTCGTCGGCGAAGCGGCGGCCGTCGGCGCCGATGACGATGCCGGCAGCCGCGATCTCGTCGACATAGGGCCGCGGCCACAGCCGGGTCGATCGCATCGCGTCGCGGCTGTGCAGATGGCCATAGAACCTGTCCAGGCCGGTGCTCGCCGCGCCGACCGCTGACGCCATGCGCAGGCCGTCGCCGGTGGCGCTGCCGCCGTTGCGCGCCAGCAGCTTCTCGGGCGCCGGGCAAATGTGCGCACGGATCAGGTCGATGCCGGCCTGGAAGCCGCCGTCGGCGATGACACAGGATGGCGCAGTGAACCTGGCGGCGCCTGCGGCCGCGTCCGTCTCGACCGCGATTGCGCCCGAACCGAGCGCCAGCGCGCTTGCGCGCATCCCGCGCAGCAGCCGACCCTGCCGCCGCCGCAGGTTCTCCGCGAGACGCTCCAGCGCAACGTCACCGGAATATCCTCGCCAGTTGAGGCCAAACCCTTCGCGCCATGGCGGGGCAAGCACGTTGGTCTGGTAGCCGCCGAGATCGACGAGATCGACGCCCTCGTCTCTCAGCCACTGCATCAGCCGGCGGCCGTCCCGGGCGACGGCGCGCGCCAAATCCTTGCGGGCAAACCCATCGGTGCAGGCTTCGATCCTGGCGACGAGGACGTCCTCGTCCGCTCCCACGTCGGTGTAATTGATGTGGAACGTGCCGTAGGTGTAGCGCGAGTTGCAGAGGTATCGCTCGTCCGCGCCCTTCTCGAGCACGACGACACGTTTGCCGAGCTGCGCGGCGCGGTTGGCGGCGACCAGGCCGGCGATCCCGGCCCCGATCACGATCACGTCGTGCTGCGCGTCGGTGTTGGCCATCAGGGCGGGGTCCGGATCAATCGATGTGTGATCGCATCGTAGCCCGCATGGCGCCCCCGGGTCTCGCCTTCGGCGAGACCGAGGACACGGGTCCACGTCAGGGAGCGGGACGATCCGCGTCCGCGACCCACCTTCGCGTCGGGCTCCTCCGGTTCACCCGTTCGTCGTCAATGCCAGTGCGCAAAGCACAGCCCCACGCCCGTCAGCGCGCGAGAGCGGTAGCCCGGCACATATGAGATCCAGTCGAGCCTGAGATCCGCCACCGCCGCCGCGACCGCGATCCAGTTGCGGATTTCCGAGGAGCCGCTGAGCAGCTTCTTCGCCGGCAGCGCCTTCAGGGCGTCATGATCATTGCGTTGCAACGCCTCGATCACGTGACGATCGAGCTCCTCGTTCACCAGAAAGTGGCTGAGCCCGCCAGACGCCATGATGCCGACGCGCAGATCGTCCGGAAAGTCGTCGATCAACGCCCGAATCGCCGTGCCGAGATCGAAGCAGCGCGTGGGGCTCGGCTGATTTGGCGGGTAATACGTGTTCAGCATGATGGGCACGATGGGGATAGGCCCGTCCGGCATGAAGCGCCGGTGGATGAACGAATAGGCATGACCTTCGAACTGGTCGCCCTTCAGCGATTTCATCGCCGTGACGTCGAAACCGCGATCGGTCAGCCCGGCCGCAATGTAGGTGCCTAGTCCGGCATGGCAGGGGTAGAAGCGCTCGTGCTTGTCCTCCATGCGCTTGCGCTGGTCCTGGAGATACCAGCTGCTCGTGGGTTCGGCAGGTGCTGGCGCGTTGCGGATGCTGTCACCATAGTAGACGGCGAGCGCCGGGCGGCACTCGTCGCCAAAAATCTCGCGCTGATCGTCGCCAACGATAACCAAGACATCGAGCTTCGTCGTCGTAATGGCCGACAGGAGCCGGTCCATCGCGTCCATGGTCTGCCGATGGCGTTCCGCCTGAGCCGCAGCGCTGATCTTGGACGATGCGCTGGCGGGCGTGGATTTCAGCAGCTCCTCGAACGAGCGTGGCTTGCCTTCAAAGTCGTAGATCGGGGCGCGGCTATCGACGTGATCGAACATGGCCTGCCAGTTCTCGCTCGAGGAGAACAGCATGGTGCTGTGCGATGTACCGAAACCGGCGACGAGACGAGCCATGGGACCTCCAACAATGCGGCGCTTCGAGACCGCGCACGAGAGAGACGGGTACTTACTTGGGAAGGATGCCGGTTGCCTTCGCGGCCGGGGTCCAGGCGTCGACTTCAGCGACGATGAACTTTGCGAAGTCCTCCGGCGAACCGACTTTCGGCGCGAACTCGAGCTTCTTCATCGCGACCTTCATCGCGGACGTCGTCAAGGCCGCATTGATCTCGCCGTTGAGCCGGCGCGCGACGGCGGCGGGTGTGCCCGGCGGAGCCCAAAAACCGGTCCAGTCTCCGCGCGTCAATCCGGGGAAGCCGGATTCGCTCATGGTCGGAACATCGGGAAGCTCCGCGCTACGCGTCGCTCCGGTGATCGCCAGGGAGCGAAGCTTCCCCTCGCGTACGAGCGGCAGGAGGGTCGCCACCGTGCCGAAATTGATGTCGATGCGGCCACCCATCATGTCGGTCATCGCCTGTGTGCCGCTCTTGTAAGGAATGTTGGCCACATCGATGCCGGTCGCAGCCTTGAACATCTCTCCGTACATGTGCGGCGCGGTGCCTTGGCCGAACCCCCAGTTCAGCTTGCCGGGATTCGCCTTGGCGTGGTCGATCAGTTGCTTCACCGAGTTTATCGGCAACTCGGACCTGATCACGAGAATCCAAGGCCACGCGGCGGCCGTTGCCACCGGAACGAAGTCGGTGGCCGGGTCGTAACCGGCAATCTTCGCCGCGAATGCGTCGCCGACCGCACCGAACAGCAAGGTGCGACCATCGGGCTCGGCTTTCGCAAAATCCTTGACCCCGATGGTGCCGCCCCCGCCTGGACGGTTCTCGACGACGAAAGCCGTTCCCAGCCGCTTCGACCACTCGTTCGTGACCAGACGCGCCGTCACGTCGATTGGCGAGCCGGGAGGGACGGCGCAGATGATCTTGACCGGCGGGCCAGCCGAGGTCTGCGCCGACGCCGCGGTGGCAGCGATCAGGGCGATGGCCGCGGCGGCAGGCATCATGCGCATGATGAGACTACGGGCGACACATTTCCAACTTTGCATTCCGGGGCTCATCGGAAGTGGCGCCCGGACAGCGGCGCCACTTGTCGGGCACGAGACCCCTTGATGAATTCCCGAACGGGTTTGGGCGCGGTCCATCGTTCCCCATTTGCACCGACCAGCAACCGAAACCTACGGGTTCGCCTGATCGGCGGCGGCGGCGGTGGCCATGTATTTCGCCTGGAGATGAGCAACCCGCTCGCGCCACATTGCGACGAACGCCGCCGATGTCAGCTTATCCACCGATTTCCATGCGTGTTTGACGGCCGGAAGGGTGTTGCGCCAGATCGCGCGTTTGCACCATTTTTCGTCCTTCTCCATGCCTTCGCTGGTGGCACACATGGATTTCCAGGCGATGCGATCAGGTCGGCGGATGTGCTCGGCGGCGCCTTCCCAGCCTTGTTGATGGATCAAGTAGAGATCGCTCAAGGTCGGCTTCCTGTGCGTCACCCACTCGAACAGAATGCCTTCGGTCACGATCTTGTAGGCCGCCGCAACCGCATTGGCGCGGGCATCACGAATCTGCCCGGAGCAGAATTTGCTGAACTCGTATCGGCTCAGTTGGAACAGGCCGATATACGACCCGGTGCGTTGCTGAGGGTCGAAACCGGACTCGATTTTGGCAACCGCTTTCATGAAATTGAAATCCAGGCCGAAAGCGTCGGCGGCGCGCCTGATCTCCTCGACCGGCGTTCCGACCGGGGTGTCCTCGAGTGAACGCAAGACGATATCGGCCGGCTTCTCGGCAGGCGGCAGCTCGGACCAGACGTCATAGATGAGATAGCGGAAATCCCGCGTCACCGGCGCCGTATCGGCGGCATCGTCGGACGCACTGCGCGGTGTCGGCACCGGCAGGGCGGCATCATGGTGGACCAAGTCCACCGATGTTGCCTCGATTCTCTCGTTGGCGCATGTTGTTGTCGGCGAACCGGCGTCCATCCCCGATCGCGTCGGGGGCAGGCTTTCGCCGGAACAGGCGCGCGAATCGTCGCCGACGTCGGCTGTGGCCATCGCCGACGGTCCGGAAACCGCCCCGGGCGTCTCGGCGCTCGCACCCTGATGGATCATCCCGGTGAGTGCGATGGCGCCCACGATGCAGGTGGCCAGCAATGCTTTCATTGCCCCCAACTCCGCGGCACGGTCCCGAAACAACGCTATACGCGCCGCGCGCGACTGCCAAGGCCCTTGGCTCGACATCCCGGGCGCCGGGCGCAGGCGCGCCGCGATGCTGCGGCCAGACCTTCTGAAAGCCGACCTCCAGCCTGCTGCGCCGACCGGGGCGGCCGGTGCGTGAACGCCCTCAGAACACCGTGCCATCCGCCTTGACGGCGATCGGCGGCGGCCCGTCGGGCGGGCGCTTCTCGGCCGCGATCGCGCGGCCCGCGCTCCAGGTGCCGCCTTGCAGCAGCTGCGCCATGGAGAGCGCCGCAAGGCCGAGCCGGCGGCGCGCCGGCTCGCGCAACTGCGCGATCAGCGCGACGGTCAGCGCGCGCCATTCGACGACGAGCTGCGAGCCGACCGCGTGCGGTTTTGCCGGATCGAGCGGCGCGCGCGGCACGATCACGCCGGTGTCGATGAGCAGGCCGCCGTTGCGATATTCGGGCAGCGCGGTGAGGTCGTCGACGCCGGCGACCTCGAGCCCGGCCTGCGCGATCGGCTCGATCAGCGAATAGGTCAGCCACTGCGACAGCTTGTGGAACGGCACGATGCCGTCGGAGCGATCCTCGGTGCGTACCGCGGGATGCCGGCCGGCGTCGCCGAGCGCGACATCGTCGATCGTGAGGCCGGACGGCCAGATGGTCGCAAGCCCGTCGAGCGCCAGCGCGAGGATCTTTGCCGCCGCGATCGGGCGCGCCGGATCGGCGATCAGCGCGTCGATGAGATGCCCGGGCCGTCCGGCGGCGCCGAACAGGTCGGGCCGCGCGGCGAGCGCCGCGCCCAGCCGCCGCAGCAGCGTGAGGCGTTGCGGCAGGCCGACCAGCGCATTGTGATCCGCCGCCTGAAAACCGGCGGCGAGCGCCGCAAGCTCGAGGCGGGCGAGCGCGGCGCGATCGACGCGGAACGGGACCTCCGGATCGGACGAAAACAGGCCGGCACGGAACATCGCGAAGCTCGCGACCGCGAGCCCCTCCGAGCGCGCGAACATGAGGCCGGTCTCGGCGTCGCGGTAGCGCCAGGCGGCGCCGGCGCCGGCGTCGAGCAGGACGCTCACGACCG
>Ga0335081_10015406_pt1 | contig 12365 bp, 10 predicted proteins | sample Lox_Sample_35_FD_206713 | JGI IMG/M metagenome (GOLD analysis project Ga0335081, IMG submission 206713) | Soil microbial communities from Loxahatchee National Wildlife Refuge, Florida, United States - Lox_Sample_3.5 | ecosystem: Environmental > Terrestrial > Soil > Wetlands | place: USA... | reverse complement strand
CCATGTATTCTGCCACAGGCGAGCGGGGCCGGATTGGCTGGCGTATGTCGAACGGCTTCAGGCGAACTCCAACGTTGTTGTTGTCGACCCGGAAGTCGCTGACCTGTTTCCGAACGCGGACGCGGTCGACGCTGCCCTGCGCGCTCTGGCGGAGGTTGCCAGGCGCGCTGCGTCGCGAAAGGGCCGAGCTCGCTGAGCTACATGCCTTGACTTAGGGCGCGCCCTTACCGTTTCTCCTTCAAATTTCGCGCCGCGGTGGGCTCGGTTGGATAGTGGAACGACTTATCCGGGTACTTCGGCACGACTGGTTGCGTAACGGGCTTCGCCTTGATTTGCGCGTTTAGATACTCGATGGCCGCGTCCAGTTGTGCGTCCTTGCCTTCGAACGTGGCGTGCGGAAGATTGTCCACCACAATGTCCGGATCGACGCCGTGGCCTTCGATGAGCCACTTGCCCTCGGGGCCGAATACGCCATTCTCACCGGTGGAGGCGATGCCGCGATCCGCCAGGACGTTGCTGAAGCTGAGCCAGACTTCGCCGCCCCAGGTGCGGGTGCCGATGGCCTTACCCAGTCCCAGGCGGCGAAAACCTTCAGTGAAAGCCTCGCCGTCGGACGCGGTCCAGGCGTCGCACAACACCACCAGGTGCCCGCGGAAGGACTGCTGCATGTTCCAAACGGGCGCGCCGACGCGCGGCTGCCAGTACATCCACGCCTTGCGCAGGAGCTTGCCGAGAATCCAGCTATCGATATTGCCACCGTTGTTGTGGCGAACGTCGATAATCAGGCCGTCGCGGGTGAAAACGGGCAGGTACTCCTCCTCCCAGCGGTTGATGTCGCCGGTCCCCATGGCGCGCAGATGCACGTAGCCGAATTTCCCACCGGAAGCTTTCTCCACCGCCAGGCGCCGCGTGTATTCCCATTCGCCGTAGCGGAGATCGTTCTCCTGGCTCATTGTGATCGGCTTCACCACGACGTCGCGGGTTTCGGTTTTGCCCTTGGGCTTCACGCGCAGAAGCACTTGTTTCCCCGCTTGGTTTCGAAGCAGCTCGGACGGGCCGACGGCGCTGAGCGTGTCCTGGTTGTTGATGGCCACCAGCATGTCACCTTCGGCCACATCCACGCCGGGCCGCGCCAGCGGGGACAGCCGGTCGGGACGGTCGGGATCGGATTGATAGATGTGTTCGACGACGTAGCCGCCGGCTTTCGCGTCGCGCGCCAGGCGCGCGCCGAGGGCGGCAGGCGGTATCTGGTCGGGGCCACGGCGAATGTCTCCTCCGACTACAAAAGTGTGCAGGGTTGACAGCTCGCTGACCATCTCGGAGATCAGGTCGCTCAATTCCTCGCGGTCGCGCACACGCGTGATCAGCTCACCGTACTTGTTGCGCATGGATTCCCAGTTCACGCCGTGCATGTTGCGATCGTAGAAATAGTCGCGATGCAAACGCCAGGCATCCTGGAAGGCCTCGCGGAACTCGTCGCTGGGTATGACGGAGAACGTCCAGTTCTTGAGATCGACGGTGCTGTCGGCCAGGGTCTTGGGATCCTTAAGCGCGGAGCCTTTGGCGGCGGCGTCCACCACCAGGAGATCGTTCTGCTTGCGGATCAACATCTTTTTGCCGTCGGCCGACACTTCGAAACCGCCCACGCCTTCCATCAAGGTGTCGGGCTTGTCGCCTTTGTTGGCGATGTCCAAACACTCGATGGTGGTCTTCTGCTGATCCTCGGCATCGTGGCTTACGTAGCAGATTCGTTTCCCCACGACAGCCAGGTTGGAATAGTTGCCGGGACCGACGGGGACTTCCTGCAGGCGGGATTCGATGCCGTCCATGTCGATTTCGACCTTCACGGCATCAGTCTTGGCGGCATCGGCTTTGGCGGCGTCCGCGGGTTTGGGAGATTCGGCTGGCTTGGCCGTGTCTCCGGGCTTGGCTTGCTCGGCGGGCTTGGTGGTATCGGTGGCGGGTTTAGGCGGCTCCTCTTTGGCGTCCGGGTGCAGTTCGTCCGGCGGTTCGAACGGCGAACGCAGCCCCTTTTTCAACGCCAGCAGATAAATCTTGTCGGCCTTGTTGAAATAGGGGTCGGGCGCGCGCGAGCCCCACGGAGACCCCGTAACCGACCGCAGGTTCCGGTCGGAGATGAAGTAAATCCACTTGCCGTCGGGGCTCCAGGATGCGGACTCGCTGACGTACCGGTCCGAGGTGAGCGGCGTGGTCACGCCGGTGTCGACGCTATAAAGCAGGATCTGCTCCATGAGGTTCGGCGTTTCCAGGTCGTAAGTGAGCCAGCGGCTGTCAGGCGACCAGCGCACGAAGCTGAACTGGGCGTTGGAATCGCCGCTGGTCGACGCAGTGGCGATGCGCTTCTGAGTCTTGTCGGCAACATTCAAGAGCCAGAGCTGGTTGTCTTTGTCCTGGTGCGCCACCCATTTGCCGTCGGGCGAAGGAATGCCATCCCAGCGCAGCACCTTGCCGTCCGTGGTGAGCCGCTCGGCCGTGCCGCCGCCATTGGCCGGGACCTTCCAGAATTCCACCTCGCCGCTTTCGGTCGAGAGCACCAGCAGGTTCTTGGCGTCCAGGTACCGTGCATCGCGGAAGCGGCCGGGCTTGTGCTCGGCAACGTCAACGAACCGGCCATTTTTCAGGGGCGCCACGAATACGCGCCCGCGCGAGGTGAGCACCACGCTCGATCCATCCGGCGAGACGTGCACGGCGCTGGCGTAATCGAGCGGGTTCTTGACCCAGTGCTCGCGGAGGTGATCGAAGTCGGAAGAAAGCTCGATGGGGATGGCTTTATCGGCGCCCGAGGCGATATCAAACAGGCGCAGGTCGGCGCCCATCTGGTAGACGATGCGGCCTTGCGAGAGCGAGGGATCCTTCAAGTCCCAGCCTTGGTGCCGGGTGTGCTGCTTCAAGTTTTTGCCGCTTTCGTCCATGGACCAGAGGTTCATGGTGCCGTCGCGGTCGGAGAGGAAATAGACGCGGCCGTTCCACCACATGGCGTCCTTGCTGGTTCCGGCAAAATCAGCGGTCATCGAGACAGCTTCGCGGCCGGAGGCGTATTTCCAGATGTTCTGCGCGGTGCCGCCCTGGTACCGTTTGGCATAGCTGCCCTGAAAGGGATAGCGGGTGAAGAAGAGGGTGGCCCCCGTCTTGTCGAAGCTCCCTTGCGCGGCCTGCTCCAGGGGAATCAGCTCCACGCGGTTGTCGGCGTCGATAGTGGCAAGTTGGTCGTCCGGCAGGGTCGAATAGCGCCGCGTTGAGTAGAGGATTCGTCCGTCGGGCGTCCAGCCCACGACGGTCGCGCCGCCCTCGAACGTGCGGCGGGCCGGCAGGCCGCCCGCGGCCGGCATGGTGTAGACCTCCGTGGGGCCTTCATAGTTGGCGCAGAACGCGACGGTCTTGCCGTCAGGCGAGAACGCGGCGTGGGTCTCCTCGCCGGGGTGGGTGGTCAGCCGGTGGGCGGTGCCGCCCTCGATGCCGACTTCCCAGAGATCGCCTTCCGCGGTGAACACGATGGTTTGGCCGGAAATCGCCGGGAAACGGTAGTAGCCGCGGTTTTGGGGCTGAGCCGAGGCTGAGAAGGCGAGGGCCACTACGAGGAATGCGAACAGAGAGGACCGCATGGAAAATCTCCAATCAGGACTAATGTTACTGCAACTCGATGCGCGCGCGTGTTAACTGGCGCTTCGGCGATAGCGCAGTCCGCTCCAGTCTTCGGCGACGACGATGGAGTTGGCGGGATTCTTGGGATCGTACTTTATAGACACCACGCCCAGCGAGGAGAGATCCTGCGGTACGTGTTGCTTCAGGCCGGTGACGTCTTGCGAGGCCGTGTATTCGATGCCGCGGACGCCATAGGTATAGAAGAGAAGATCGTCGCGGACTTCCACCAGCGTGGCATCGCCCATTTTTCCCAATATCACCAGTTTTTCGCGGCGACGGCGCTCCCGCTCTTCGGGCGTGATTCGCGAATTCTTCCATCTGCGGATTCCCAGAAACGCCAGGAACACCACCAGCGCAACGGCAAGCGCAAGGATGACAGGTTCCGCCGCCGTGAACGAGCCAGCCAGATGACCCGGCATGCGTGAAAAATCTTACCCGGCGACGGGCGTCTCCTGGAATGCTTTGGCGTAGTCCTTGAGGAACTGCTCCAGACCCTTGTCGGTGAGCGGGTGATTGAAGAGCATATCCAGGACTTTAAACGGCATAGTTCCGATATGGGCGCCCGCCAGCGCGGCATCCACCACATGAGTGGGTGACCGCAGGGAAGCCGCCAGCACCTGTGTCTTGAAACCGTAGTTCTTATAGATCTGGGTAATGTGGCGCACGAGGTCCATTCCCGTCCAGGCTACGTCGTCGAGCCGTCCAACGAACGGGCTGATGATGTAGGCGCCGGCCTTGGCGGCCAGCAAAGCCTGCGCCGGCGAGAAACACAGGGTGACGTTGACCCGGATACCTTCGCCGCTGAGCGCCTTGGTGGCCTGAATGCCGTCCCGCGTCAAAGGGCATTTGACCACGATGTTCTTGTGGATCCGGGACAATTCCTTGCCGTCGCGAATCATGGCGGCAGCCTGGGTGGAAACGACTTCGGCGCTGATATCGCCGTCCACGATGTCGCAAATCAGGCGGACCTGCTCGGCGATGGGCCGTCCCTCTTTCGCGATCAACGTGGGATTGGTAGTGACTCCATCGACGATGCCCCAGCTTGCACCCTTCCGAAGTTCGTCCAGGTTTGCAGTATCGAGAAAGATTTTCAAGATTGCCCTCCGGGTCTCTTTCAGTCTATCACCAGCCGCCGTTTGGCCTGAGCGCACCGGCGGGGCGGCCGCTGGTTGGCGAGCAGCGAACCTGGACCGCCGTTCGTCCCTCTGGCTATTCCCCGATCAGGCTCATCTGGCGCGGGTCGTGGAGCGGCTCCTTGGGACGGGCGGGGCGCTGCAGGTCATCGTGGCTGGGGTCAAACTTGCGGATCAACTGGTTGAGCTTGAGAGAGGCTTCCCAGATGTCGAAGAGCAGATTGCAGCGCGAGCAGCCACCACGGATCCCTCCGCGTCCGTCCACGGCGGGGTTATAGCGTTTGTGCTTGGCGCAGCGGCCGTCGAACTTGCGGGAACGGATTTTCAAACTGCTCCCCAACCCGTACACATTAGCAGAATGCGCGAAGGTTGTAATCCACGGCGGGTAGCCGCGGTACAATCCGAGTGGAATGCCGTCGCCGGCGCAAATCACCTGGGCGAAATCGCGCGTCATCATTGTTTCTATCGTGGCGGCGGGAATCCTCGGCACACTGGTTTACCTGCTGACCGGGGGATCGCTGGTGCAGCAACAGGCGGTGATGTATCTGCACATTCCCGATGCCACCGGACTAGGCCAAGATTCGGCAGTGCGGGTGGACGGCATCGACGTCGGCAAGGTGGTGGGGATCGCGCTCTCCGGCTCCAACGACCCCAACCGCGTGGTGAAGCTCACCATGAAAGTGCGGCGTTCCCAACTCCCGCTCATCCCCGTCGATTCCTATGCGCAGATCAGCTCCGAGTCGCTGATCGGCGATAAGTTCGTGGACATCACCAGCGGAACGGCCGCGGCACGCGTCGCAGCGGGCGCCGAGATCACTTATAAGAACCAACCGGAATTGCTGAAGACTCTGGACCTGTCCCAGTTCACGGCGCAGTTGCGCCAAGTGGACGCAACCTTAGCCGACATCGAGCAGGGGCGCAACCAGTTCGGCCAGTTCATGCGGGGCGACAGCTTTTACAGGGACCTGATGCGCCGCATGACGGAGTTGCAACGCGGCGTCGCCACAGCCATCAACACGACCAGCACGGTGGGCGCCCTGCTAAGCACGGACAAGCTCCATCAGCAGGTCCTGGATTTCCTGACCAATCTCGATCTGACCTTGGCCAAGCTGCAATCCGGGCAGGGCGCAGCCGGGCGATTGCTCGTCGACAGCGCCCAGTACGAACAGTTGGTGGCCGCCGCCCAGGAGTTGCACCGCTTCGCCGAGAGACTGGCTGGCAGCGAGTACCTGAAGTCCGACGAGGCATACGGCAATGCCAACCGATTGATCGCTTCGCTAAGCCAGAGGGTGGACGAGATGAATGCCAGCCCGCTGCTCACCACCACAATGCTGTATGACAATCTCAACGGCGCCGCCGGGGAACTGCGGGACGCCGTTCGCGATTTTCGCCAGAACCCAAAGAAATACCTGAGGCTGAAGGTCTTTTAGGGGCTGCGGCCACTCGCGGCGTGCTTTCAGGTGTTGACCTTAATCCTCGGGACTCAGGGTTCCGGGCCCAACATACGCATCGAAAACGTGCGGCTGGGACTGAACTTTCGCGCGTCTTTGGCCGATCTTCTCACCAAGGCCGCCTTCGGCCGCTACGCGCAGGAATGCATGAAGAAGATTCTGGCCAGTCTCTCTGTCCGGCAGCGAATCTCCGTCGCCCTTGCGCTTCTGCTGGTGGGTGGCGGCGTTTACGCGCTGGTCCACTACCAAAAGGAAGCTGACTTCCACCCGCTGTTCACCGGGGTTGCGCCCGAGGACGCAGCCGGCATCATGCAAAAACTGAAAGAGAGCGGCGTGGATTATCGCCTTTCCGATGGAGGCGGATCGGTACTGGTGCCTTCGGCGCGGGTCGCCGAACTACGAATCTCCATGGCCGCCGCGGGGCTGCCCAAAACCGGCCGCATCGGCTTCGAACTGTTCGACAAGACCAATCTTGGTGCGACCGAATTCACCGAACACGTGAACTACCGGCGGGCGCTGGAAGGCGAGTTGGAACGCTCGGTCATGTCGCTCGAAGGGGTCGAACAGGCTCGCGTTCACCTCACCTTTCCCAAAGACTCGGTGTACCTGGACGCTCAGCAGCCGGCGAAAGCCAGCGTGCTGGTGAAGTTGCATCCAGGATCCCGCCTCGCGCCGCAGAACGTTCTGGCCATCGATCACCTGGTGGCCAGCGCCGTGGAAGGGCTATCGCCCGACGCCGTGTCGGTCTTGGACATGAACGGCAACCTGCTGGGCCGGCCCAGGGCGCCCGGCTCGCTGGACGGTCCGGAGCCTTCCGAGGCGGTCCTGGATTACCGCCATCACATGGAGGCGGATATATTGGCCAAGATCAATTCCACCCTGGAGCCGCTGCTGGGAGCGAACAAGTTCCGGGCCGGAGTGTCGGTAGAATGCGACTTCACGGGCGGGGAGCAGAGCGAGGAGATCTTCGATCCAGCGCGAACGGTCATGACCACTTCACAACGCACGGAAGATTCTTCGGGCGCCGCCACCGCCAGCGGCGTCCCGGGCACGGTCTCCACTCTGCCGCGCCCGACCTCGCGTCCCGGCAGCGGATCCAGCCGCCTTTCGCGAATGACCGAGAACATCGCCTACCAGTCCAGCCGCACCGTGAAGAAAACCCGCATGCCGGCCGGCACGGTGCGGAAGATGTCCTTGGCGGTGCTGGTGGACCAGACTGTGAACTGGGAGAAGGATCAGAAGGGCTTTCGCCGGTTGCTGGTGCCGCCTTCGCCGGAAACACTGAAGGTGATCCGCGACCTGGTGGCTGGCGTGACCGGTTTCGCGCCCGATCGCGGGGATCAACTGGTGGTGGAAACGCTGCCGTTCGAAACCACGTTGCTGCTGGAGCCGCCGCAGACGGCAGGGCCTGGATCTGCGCAACCCGCACCCGCCGGATTCGTCCTCAAATGGGACCAGAAAACGTTGTTTGGAGCGGCTGCTGCGGCCGGAATGGTCGTGCTTCTATTTCTCGCAGCCGGGCTGCTGCGCAGCCGCAAGCGCTTCGCTCCCGCCGAGGTCACGGGGCCCACGGCTCTACCCGCCGGCGGGGACGCGGCGGCCCGGCCGGGCCTGCCGGGAGGCAATGTCGAGCAACAGATCGAGTCGCAACTGGCGGAGCGCGACGCACTGCAGCAGAAACTTGACGCCCAGGCGCTAAGCTCGTTGAGGCTCGCGCCGGTAATCACCAAAAAAGCCGAGGTGCTGGCCAAACACCTCCGCGAGAAAATCTCCAAGGAACCCGAGGTATCGGCGCAGATTCTCCGCACCTGGATCCGCGAGGAGGAGAACTGATGGGTAGACGCGAGCGCATCCCATGATCCTCAACACCACAACCGCCAAGGACGAGGCCATAACGAGTCTGCGCAAGGCGGCTACGCTGCTTGTCGTGTTGGGCGAGCAGACCAGCGCCGAAATGCTGCAGCAACTCGCGGAGGAAGACGTCCAGAAAGTCAGCCGCGAGGTCGCCAAGATCACCTCCATCTCCGGTGAACAGGCCGAGAACATCCTGACCGAGTTTCACCACATTTCCACCGCCGGGGATTACGTGGCGCGGGGCGGATTCGACTTCGCCCGCAAACTCCTGTTGCGCGCGTTCAATCCGGACGTCGCCAAACGGCTTCTGGACCGCCTGACCAAGGCGCTGGGCTCGGAAGCCGCCTCCTTCGACGCGATCCAGAAGGCCGATCCCCAGCAGTTGGCCAAGTTCATCCACAACGAGCACCCCCAGACCATCGCGCTGGTGCTGTCGCACCTCAATTCGACGCAGGCAGCCTCCCTGCTGACTTCTCTGCCAGCGGGCCTGCGCGCGGACGTGGCGCAACGCATGGCGAGCCTGGACCAGATTTCCCCGGAGGTCATCCTCAAAATCGCGGGTGTAATCGGGCAGAAGCTGAAGACGCTCGGCGAATTCAGCCGCGAGTCGTACGGCGGCGTGCGCGCCGTCGCGGAAATGCTGAACCGCCTCGATTCCACCTCCAGCCGCGAGATCCTGACCTACATCGATCAGCAGGACACCAACCTGGCGGAAACCATCCGGCACCTGATGTTCGTGTTCGAGGACCTGCTGCTGATAGATCCCATGGGGCTGAAAGAAGTCTTGGGCAAAGTCGACCGCAAAGTGCTGACGGTTGCGCTCAAGGGCACCAGCGAGCAACTCCGCAACCAGGTCTTGAGCAGCATGTCTCAGCGCGGCGCCGACATGCTGCGAGAGGACATGGAAGCTCTTGGCCCCATCAAGATCAAGGAGGTGGAAGCGGCCCAGCAGCAGATCATCGCCATCGTGCGCCAACTGGAGTCGGAAGGCGTGCTGAGCCTCAAGGGAACCGTGGGCGAACAGTATGTCGTCTAAGGTGCTGCAACCGGACGATGTGCCGGCCGTCAGCCCGGTGGTTTGGAGGCTGGCGCACTCTGCCCAGGGACCTCCAGCCGCCGGCGACCTGCCGCCGGAGGAGGGCGCCCGCATCGGGCAACTGCGGCAGCAGTATGAGCAGAAAATCCAGGAGGCCCGCGCGGCGGGAGCGCGGGAAGGCGAAGCAACCGGCTGGAATCGGGCCGCCGCCGAGTTGCAGCCGGTCATCGAACGGCTGGGGCATGCCATTCAAGACCTCGCCAATCTGCGCGCCCGGCTGCGCCGCGAGGCCGAAGCGGACGTGGTGCAACTGGCGCTGGCCATCGCCCGGCGCGTGCTGCGGCGCGAAATGGCCATCGATCCGGAGGCTCTTCACGGTCTCATCCTGGCGGCTCTCGAAAAACTGCAGGGCCAGGAAATCGCCCGTGTCAAGGTTCATCCGTCGCATGTGGGTTTGCTGAAGTCGTGCCTGCAACAGGCGGCCAGCGGCTCGTCAGTGGAAGTGATTGCCGATCCTTCGCGCCAGCCGGGTGCGGTCATATTTGAAACCGAGCGCGGGAATTTGGACGCCTCGGTGGACGCGCAACTGCAAGAGATCGAGCGCGGTCTCGCGGACCGTCTGCGGAAACAGTCATGACTGAGAAGATCTCGCTCGCGCCCTACGTCGCCGATGTCGCCGGCATGTCCCCGTTTCGCTGGCTCGGCGAGGTTACCGAAGTGGTCGGTCTGCTCATCGAATCGCGCGGGCCCAACGTGGCCATCGGCGATTTCTGCGAGGTTCAGACCGCCGCGGGGCGCCGCATCCGCACGCAGGTGATCGGGTTCCGCAACGGCCGCGTGCTGGCCATGCCGCTCGAAGAAACCGACGGACTGCAATTGGGAGAGGCAGTCCTGGCGCGCAGCGAAGACGCCGGCGTGGAAGTGGGGCCCGGCCTATTGGGCCGGGTGATCGACGGCTTCGGCAAGCCCATCGACGGCGGCGCGCCGTTGGACGTCCGCGACACCTGCCGCCTATACGGCGAACCGACCAATCCGCTCCAGCGCGAGCACATCACCCAGCCGCTGGTCACCGGTATTCGCGCGATCGACGGCCTGTTGCCCTGTGGCAAGGGCCAGCGCATCGGCATCTTTGGCGGAAGCGGCGTGGGCAAGAGCACTTTGCTCGGCTCGATGTCGCGCCACAACTCCGCCGACGTTACGGTGATCGCCATGATCGGCGAGCGCAATCGCGAGGTGCGCGGCTTCCTGGAAAAAGAGCTCGGACCGGCGGGCCGCAAGCGGTCGGTGGTGGTGTGCGCTACTTCCGAACGGCCGGCCCCGTTGCGTGTCCGCGCCTGCTTTGTAGCGTTGGCGGTGGCGGAATACTTCCGCGACCAGGGCGCCAACGTGCTGCTCGTCATGGATTCCGTTACACGGCTGGCCATGGCGCAGCGGGAGATTGGCCTGGCCGCCGGCGAGCCTCCCAGCCAGAAAGGTTACACGCCATCGGTGTTCAACCTGCTGCCTAAGGTGTTGGAGCGGGCCGGCAATTTCCAGCGCGGCTCCATCACGGGGTTCTTCACCGTGCTGGTGGAGGGGGACGATTTCAACGAACCCATCTGCGATGCCGTGCGCGCCATCCTGGACGGCCATATCATTCTTTCCCGTCAGCTCGCGGCACAGGGCCACTACCCGGCCATCGACATACTGCACTCGGTGAGCCGGCTCACATCGGCCATCGCCACGCCCAGGCAAAAACAGGGGGCCCAGCGGCTGCGCCAGGCGCTGGCGGCTTATCGCGACGCGGAAGACCTGATCCAGTTGGGAGCGTACGTCGCCGGGTCGAACGCCGCACTCGACGCCAGCATCCGCTTGCGTCCGGAAATCCTCGACTACCTGCGGCAGGATCACCTGGCCGCCTGTACCATTCAGGAGACCCTGTCCCGTCTGGACGACCTGGCCGCGCGGCTCGATCCTGCCGGGCAAACCGTTCCCGCCACGAAGTCCGGCGAGCCGCGATGACGTCCTTCCGCTTTCCCCTGCAAAAAGCTCTCGACTGGCGCCGGACCCAACTCGAGCTGGAGGAAGCCCGGTTCAAGCAGCGAGCGGCGGCCATGGCCGATCTGGATCGCGAGCGCGCCGAGCTCGAAGCTTCCGGAATCCGCGCCGAGTTCGCGGTTCGCCATTGGCAGCCTCTCGCCGGGCTCGACTTGGCTGCCTTAGGGAGCTTTCGCCTGCAGGTGAAGCAGCGCGAAGTGCAGCTTGCCACCCGGCGCGCGGACTGCCAGCGCGAACTGGATGCCCGCCAGGCCGCCATGCTGGAAGCCCGCCGCCGCTGCCGGCTGCTCGAACGGCTCAAGGAACGCCGCCTGGCCGAATGGCAGTCCGCGCGCGACCGCGAACTGGAAGAGCTGGCCTCGGAGTCCTACCTGGCGCTGTGGAACAGGCGCTCCTCGGAGCCGCCTTCGTCCTCCCTATAATAAGGAGCATGCCGATCGAGATGCCTGTCGAAACCGCGCTGCCGCCCGTTCCGCTGACGGTCGAAGGCGCGAGTGTGCTGCACCAGATGATGCGCTTTCGCTGGCCTGCCTGGCGCGCCTTGTCCGCTGAAACCCGTTCCGCGATTCTGGAAGAGGCCGCGGGCGCGCTTACGACACTCGAAAAGGCCGCCGCCGGCTGTCAAAGCGCCGCGTATACCCTGCTCGGCCACAAAGGCGACCTCATGTTCGTCCACTTCCGCCGCAGCTTCGAGGAGCTGAACGAGGTTCAACTGAAGCTGGCGCGCCTGCGGATCAACGACTACCTGGAGCCTGCCTCCTCGTACCTTTCCATCATCGAGCTGGGCCTGTACGAATCCTCCTCGGACACCTATTCCGACCTGGCGCGCCGCGAGATCAAGCCGCATTCCGAGGAGTGGAACCGCGAGATCGAATCGGTCCTCGAGCGCCACCGCAAAGCCATGGCGCCGCGGCTCTGGCCGGAAATTCCCGCCGCGAAGTATATCTGTTTCTACCCCATGGACCGACGGCGGGGCGAATCCAGGAACTGGTATCAGGAGCCCATGCCGGACCGCCAGCGCATGATGAAGGAGCATGGCTTGATCGGCCGGCGGTACGGCGGCGAGGTGCGCCAGATCATCACGGGCTCGATCGGCTTCGACGACTGGGAATGGGGCGTGGACCTTTTCGCGGAGGACCCGCTGGTGTTCAAGAAGCTCATCTATGAGATGCGCTTCGACGAAGTGAGCGC
>Ga0335081_10015405_pt1 | contig 12365 bp, 13 predicted proteins | sample Lox_Sample_35_FD_206713 | JGI IMG/M metagenome (GOLD analysis project Ga0335081, IMG submission 206713) | Soil microbial communities from Loxahatchee National Wildlife Refuge, Florida, United States - Lox_Sample_3.5 | ecosystem: Environmental > Terrestrial > Soil > Wetlands | place: USA... | reverse complement strand
AAGGCGATCGTCATCGGCCATGCCGATACGGTACTACGACTTCGGCGGCTTGAAATTGACCGTGACCTGGTATTTCGCAGGCGGACCGGGCGGAAACTGGAAGTTCTTCAGCGACTCGAACGCGGCATAAGCCAGCGTCGGTGCATTGGTTTGCGAGACGAGCGCCGGGCATCGCGCGACGCCATCGTCGTCGACCACCGCGCTGACGGTCACCGGCTGGTAATACGCGCCGGCAACCGCGCTGAGCGGACATTTCGGATCCTCTTTTTTCAAGGGCAATCGCACGGGCGCGTTCGCATCGGGTGTGATGTCGTCCTGATGTTTTTTCGCGCTCAGCCACACGCCGGCATCGCCGTACGCGCTCCAGTCCTGATCGGCGAGCTTCGGCCAGAGCGCGAACGCGACATGCGCGTACCAATCCGCATCCTCCGGCTTCTCCAGACCAGCCTCGGCCATGGCGCGATAGGCGACGGCCGTTGCCAGCGAATACATCGCATCCGGACCGGTGCCGAGGTGGTCGCACATGCTGTTGATGACTTTGATCGACCACTTGCGCGCCTGCGCATAGTCCTGATTCTTCAGGTCGCGGTCGACCCAGTGGAGCTCGTCGCGCCAGTTTTGGGCGAAGAGCGTCGTCGATGAGAGAACGAGTGCCAGAGCCAGGAAAAGGGATCGCATCCTGAGCTCATGCGGGAGCGAATTTGATGCCGTTTTGGGAGCGACGGCCCTCAGCCCGTCGCGTCGAAACGCCGCTGCTGCATTACTCGTAGCGGAGTGCTTCGATCGGATCGAGCGTCGCCGCTTTGCGCGCCGGATACCAGCCGAAGCCGATGCCGATCGCGGAACAAACGATGAGCCCGGTCAGCGCCCAGCCCCACGGAAAGACCATACCGATGTCAAACCAGACCGCCACGCCGTTTCCGCCGGCCACACCGAACAGGATTCCGGCGAGCCCGCCGAGCTCGGAGAGGAAGATGGCCTCGAAGAGAAACTGCCGGACGATGTCGTCGCGGCGCGCGCCGATCGCTTTGCGCACGCCGATCTCGCGCGTCCGCTCGGTCACGCTCACGAGCATGATGTTCATGATGCCGATGCCGGCCGCGAGCAGCGCGATGGCGCTGATGACGAACGCGCCGATGCGGATCGTGCCCGCGACCTGGGCGAACGCGGTGAGCAGCGTGTCGTTCGTGTAGAGCTCGAAATCGTTGTCCTGCCCGACCCTCAGGCCGCGCGCAATCCGCATCGCGCCGATCGCCTTGTCGAGCGTCTGGTTGTACGTCGCCTGCGACGTCGACATCGTCGCGACGTTGACCGTCCGGTTCTGCGAGCCGAAGTCGTTGAAGAACCGCGTGATCGGCAGGATCGCGATGTCGTCCTGGCTCTCGCCGAACGTCGATCCTTTCTCCTCGAACACACCGACGACCATGTACGGCTTGTAATTGATCTTGATGGTTTTGCCGATCGGCGTCTGGCTCGGAAACAGCTTCTTCTGAATGTCGGTGCCGATCACGCACACACTGCGCGCCAGATTGACATCCTCGGCGGAGATGTTGCGGCCGTAACCGACCGGGTAGTTGTTCGCGCGCGTGAACAACTCGTTCGTGCCGACGATCTGGATGCCCTGTTTGGTCTGGCCGCCCCAGGTCACAGGCTTTCCGCCGTCGAACACCTTGAGGCAGATCGAGGCCGCCGTCCCTTCCATCAGCTTCTTGTATTCATTGGCCTGCGCCAACGTGATGTTGCGCCGGTTCTTGAACTTCTCTTCCGGATCGCGCGAGTTGATGACCGGGTATTTCGCGAACTGGAAGAGATTGCTGCCGAACATCGACAGCCCGTGCTCGATCGACGTCGAGATGACGCTGAGGGCGGTCATGACACCGATCACCGAAAAGACGCCGATCGTCACGCCGAGCATCGTGAGGATCGACCGCAGCCGGTTCGTCCGCAGCGCCTTCAGCGCCATGCGGATGATTTCAGTGAACGCCATTTATTCAGCCTCACTCATAACGCAGCGCCTCGATCGGATCCAGCCTCGACGCGCTGAGCGCCGGCGCGAATCCGGAGAAGATCCCGGTCATCATCGAGACGATCAATCCGGTCAGGACCAGTCCGAACGAGAACTGGATCGGGAACGAGGGCATCGCCGTGGCGATGGCGACGCACATTCCCCACGACAGCAGCAGTCCGACCGCACCGCCGATCAGGCAGATCGAGACGGCTTCGATCAGGAACTGCAGCAGAATCGTGCGGCGCCGCGCGCCCACCGCCTTGCGCGTCCCGATCTCGCGCGTCCGTTCCTTCACACTGACGTACGTGATGTTCATGATTCCGATCGCGCCGACGAAGAGCGCCAGACCGGTGACGAACAGACCCGCCATGGCGATCCCGGCCTTGATGGGATCGAGAGTCGAGCGCAGTCCCGACTGCTCGTTGATCTCGAAGTCGTCCGGCTGCTCCGGCCGCAGCGCGCGGATGCGCCGCATGTCGCCTTCGAGCTCGCCGCGCGCCAGGTCGAGCCGGTTCTTGTCCTTCACCTTGACGCGGATCGACGTGTCGAGCCGGTTGCTGAAGTTCTTCTGGAACGAAGCCAGCGGAATGCAGGCGTAGGTGTCGAAGCTGAACAGCCCGAGGAACGTGCCCATGTGCGAGAAGACGCCGATGACCTTGAACGGGGTCTGATCGATCAGCACCGTCTTGTCGATCGGCGACGTCGCCGGGAAAAGCGCGTCGGCGACGTCCGATCCGAGGACGACGACGTTGCGCCCGCCGCGGGACTCGTCGTCGGTGAAGAAGCGTCCCGACGAAAAGGTGCTCGTCGACGTGAGGATGAAGTCGGCGGTCGTTCCCTGCGTGAACACGCCGTCGACCTCGTTGTCGCCGTACTTCACGTTCTTCGCGGTGTTGAGCGTCGGTACGGCGACGATGAGCTGCGAGTTCGGCGTCGCTGCGATGATGCGATTGAGATCATCGGCGTAGCGCGTCTCCATCCGCCGCCGGTTACGGACCTCCCACCAGTTGTCCACGTGATGCCAGGGCCACTTCTCGACGTACAGCAGGTCGTCGCCGATGACGGCGAGGCTGCGGTCGAAACCGACCTGGATACCGGCGATCGCCGAGCCCATGAGCGTGACCGCGATGATGCCGATGATCACGCCGAGTGCCGTGAGAACGGAGCGCATCTTGTGCGCGCGAATGATGGCGAACGCAATGCGAAAGGATTCGACGATTTCGTTCAGCATCGGTGTCCGGTGTCGTTTTCTTATCCGGTCTGTCCCGGTTTCTCGATTGTGACCTTCGACCCGTCCTTCAGTTTTCGCGAAATCGCGGTGTACGAACCGGAAACGACTTCCTCGCCCGGCTTGAGACCGCTCTTGATCTCGATGTAGGTGTTGTCGGCGATCCCGGTCTCCACGCGGCGAATCTTGACCGTGTCGCCGTCCTTCACGAAAACGACGCGCTGCAGTTTTTCGCGGAGCTCACGCTGTTTCCGCTTCTCGCTCGCGACGTTCGTCGTCTCGGCCTTGTTGTCGCCGGTGTCCTGCGCCTTCTGCGCGTTGGCCTGCTTCTCGGCTTCCTCGGGCGAGAGTTTGCTGTCGGGGGTCCGCACCGTGACGCTCTGAATCGGAACGACCACCGCGTTCTGCACGGTCGCGGTCTCGATGTCGGCAGTCGCGCTCATGCCGGGATGGAGATCGACCGGCGGGTTCGGGATCGAGATCTTCACCTGAAAATTCGTGACCTGTTCCTGCGAGCCGGCGTTCTGCGTCGTGGCGCTCGAGGCGATCTCGCGGACCACGCCCTGGACCGTGCGGTCCGGATACGCGTCGACGCTGATCCGTGCGGTGTCGCCGGGCTGCACGTTCACGATGTCGTTTTCGTTGACGTCGACCTGGGCCTCCATGTGGGAGAGGTCCGCGATGCGCATGACTTCGGTTCCGGCGAACTGGATCGTTCCGACGACGCGCTGGCCGACGCGGGCCGGCAGCGTCGTGATCGTGCCGTCGCTCGGGGCGAAGATCGCGGTCTTCGTCAGCGAGTCGCGGATCTGCCGCAGGGCGCCTTCGGCCTGCTTCGCCTGGAACTCCGACGAGCTCACCGCCGCTTTCGCGATGTTGTACGTGGTCTCGGCCGCGTTCTTGTCCGCTTCCGACATCAAGTGCTGGTTGTACAGGTTCAGCGTCCGCTGCCAGTCGAGTTGCGCCTTTTCGAGCTCGGCCTTTTGCTGCACGATCGCCGCACGCGAGGCATCGCGCGCTGCCGTCTGCGCCTCGACCTGCGCCTGGTAGACGTCCGGCCGGATCTTCAGCAGGAGGTCGCCTTTATGGACGAGCTGCCCTTCCTTGACCGGGATCTCGATGATCTCGCCCGAGACTTCCGGCGCGATCGGCACTTCGACCTCCGGCTGGATCTTGCCGGTCGCGGTCACGAGCTGCGTGATCGTTTTCCGGAAGGCCTTGTCGGTGGTGATCGGGATGGGTTTGTCGCGTTTGCGGGACGCGACCATGCCGCCGAGGACCAGGATGAGGACCGCGGCGACGGCGATGAAAATAAGTAGTTTCTTTCTCGACGGCTTCACGATTGCCATTATGAACGGGGGAAACCGCCGAAAAGTTTCAACTTTTCAGGGGGTCAGAGCTGTACTTGTGATTTTTCTACCGGGAGTAGAACCTTTTCGGCGCCGACGGTAGAAAAATCACAAGTACAGCTCTGACCCCCGCGAACGGAATGGCGAAAAGGCGTGTTGTTGAGGGCATGAAGAACTCGTGGACAGGCGGCGAGGCCGCCCGCCCCATCGAGAACGGCGACGAGAGTCTGGCCGTGGCCGTCCATCGCCTGGAACCGGGCGCGTTCGAGCGCATGATCGAGCGCTTCGAGGCGCCGCTCTACGGCTATGCGCACGGGATCCTGCAGAACGCCTTCGATGCACAGGAAGTCGTGCAGGACGCGATGATGCGCGCGCATCGAGCGCTCACCCGGCAGTACAGCGAAGACCGTTGCGCGGCGCTCGCCCTTCGGCCCTGGCTGTTTCGCACGGTCCGCAATCTCTGTCTCAACAAGCGCCGCGGAAAACGACACGAGCTCGAGCAGCCGCTCGGCAACTTCGACGACGGCCGCCTGGGCCCGTTCGTTCATCTCGAGGGTTCGGACCTCGAGCGCAAACAGGAGATCGAGCTGCTCCGCCGCGCCATCGCGCTTCTGCCGGTCGATGCGCGCGAGCTGATCATGCTTCGATTCATGGAAGAGATGTCCTACGGAGAAATCGCAAAGACCGTCGGAGCGACGGAGGCGTCGCTGCGAGGAAAAGTGTTCCGCTCACTCAAGCTGCTTCGAGAGGCGCTGGAAAAAAAGGGAGTCGCGTATGCGGTGTAGAACGACACTGACTCGCGTCGACGCGCTTCGCACCGGAGAGTTGCCCGTCGAAGAACATCGCGCGGTCGAAGAACACCTGAAATCCTGCAGCAGCTGTTTTGAATCGGTCGAAGACATCGAGCATCTCGCGAATGCGGTGAAGTCGCTCGCCCTCGTTCCTCCGCGATCGCTGCGCGATGCGGTTCGCCCCGCGGACTTTTGCGATCAGGTCGAAAACGTCTGGGTCGCGTTCGCGGACCGCTCGATTCGCATGATCAGCGGACGCTCGCTCGACGATCTCCGCTCGTGGTACGGCAAGCGCTACGGCCGCACGCTCGAGCGCGCCTCGATTCCCGAGCCGCTGCGCAAGCAGGTGGTCGCGGCGATCCACGGCGAAGGCGTCGACAAGCCTCTCGTCGACCTCGGCGACGCCTCCGAGCTCGAGCGTTCTGTGCTGCAGACGCTGCTCGAGATTCCCAAGGGCGAAGTGCGCAGCTACTCCTGGCTCGCCGAGCAGGTCGGCAAACCTCGCGCCGTGCGTGCGGTCGCGAACGTCGTCGCGAGGAACTGCGTGCCGTTCATCCTCCCGTGCCATCGCGTCGTGCCGGCCGGCGGCGGTGTCGGCAAGTACGCGTATGGCAGCAAAATGAAACGCGATCTCTTGCGCCGCGAAGGCGTCGACGTCGAACAGCTCGACGCGCTCGAGCGCGAGGGCGTCCGCTTCATCGGCTCGAAGACGACAAAGATCTTCTGCTTCCCGACGTGCCGAGACGCGCGACGCATCCGCGAGGAGAACCGCGTCCCTTTTCACCAGGCCGGCGAAGCGAGAGAGAAAGGATTCCGTCCGTGTCAGCGATGCCGGCCCAGAGTGGCCTGACTGCGAGCGGCGAGCGGCGAGCAGCGAGCAGGTCCTCGCAGCTCGCGCTGTTCCGCTCGTCGATCGCCGCCCGCCACCCGCTCGACATCCACGCGATCAGCATCCCGTTCGGCGCGTTCACCGGCGACTTCTATTCGGTCCATCGGGCCGCGGATCGATTGTGGTTCACGTTAGGCGACGTGGCGGGCAAAGGCCTGTCGGCCGCGGTCGTCATGGCGATGATTCAGGAGGAGCTCGAACGCACGACGTGCGACGATCCGGCGGCAAACATGATGCGGCTGCACACGTTTCTGCGGCCGGTAGTGGCGCGGAATCGCTTCGCGACCGTCGTGACCGGCTACGTGCGCGACGACGGCACGCTCGCGATCGCAAACGGCGGCCACTGTCCGCCGCTCATCGTCCGCGCCGACGGCAGCGTGGAAGAAATTGCTTCGACAGGTCCGGTCATCGGTGTCCTCCCGATGTCGCAGTGGCGTACGTTTCAGACGACGCTCGCGGAGGGTGAGTCGCTCGTGCTGTACACGGACGGAGTGATCGAAACACGTTCCGCGGACGGAGAAGAATTCGGAGCGGATCGCCTCATCACCGCGCTCGCAGGCTCGGACGCTGAAGAAGTTGCGCAGAGCGTCGTGAACGCGGTGAATCGTTACGGAAAACGCGAAGACGATCTGACGATTCTCGTCATCCGGCGCTGACAAATCTCGAGATGTGGGCGGCGGTACGGCCGCCGCACGCCAGAAAACACGAACGGCGATGCACAAGTCGCACCGCGTGAGCGCCCTCGTGCTGGCTGCCGCGCCGCAGCGCCGCCCGGCCTCAGGCCCGCTCCGCGATGGCACCTGCGCATCGCTCGCAGAAACTTCTCATTGCGATCCGCATGCCCAAGTACAATTCGAGCGAGTGGTCCCTCTCCTCGCAGTCGCGCTTTGGGCGCAGACTGTCCTTCCGCCGGAGATTCCGTGGAACGGAAAGAGCCGCGCGCTGATCGCGGCACCGGACGACAAGTGGATCACCGTCGCCGAGAAAACGAATTTTCACGCGACGCCGACCTATGAACAGACCGTCGCGTATCTGCGCCAGATGGCGCTCGCCGCCCCGGAGCTGCGCCTCGTCTCCCTCGGCCGCTCGACCGAAGGACGCGACATCTGGATGGTCGTCGCCTCGCGCGACCGCCTCTTCACGCCGGAGACGCTGCATCGCAGCATGCGGCCGACGCTGCTGGTGCAGGCGGGAATTCACGCCGGCGAGATCGACGGCAAAGACGCCGGCCTGATGCTGCTGCGGGAACTCACGGTCGGCGGGCGATGGCGCGCGCTGCTCGATCGCGCGAACCTGCTGTTCATCCCGATCGTCAACGTCGACGGCCACGAGCGTACGTCGGAATTCAATCGCATCAACCAGCGCGGCCCCGACGTGACAGGCTGGCGAACGAACGCGCGCAATCTCGACCTCAACCGGGATTTCACGAAGCTCGATACGCCGGAAGTGCGCGCGGTGGTCCGGGCGCTCGATGAGTGGAGGCCCGATCTTTACATGGATATCCACGTAAGTGACGGCGCCGACTACCAGTACGACATCACCTTCGGATGGAACGAGGCCGGCTACTCGCCGCATGCGGTCCGCTGGCTGCGCTCGACGCTCGCACCGCAGCTCAACTCCGCACTTCGCCAGATGGGCCACATTCCGGGACCGCTGATCCCCGACGATCTCTCGCAGGGCCTGACGGTTCCGAATTTCCCGCCGCGCTTCGCCAGCGGCTACGGCGACCTGCGCCACATCCCCTCGATCCTCGTCGAAACGCACTCCCTCAAACCCTACGAACAGCGCGTCCTCGGCACCCTCGTTTTGATGCAGGCGGCGCTGCAGACGCTCGGCGAAGAAGGGCCTCCGATCAAGCGCGCCGTCATGAGCGATTCCGAGGGGCGGGTGGATCCGGTGCCGCTCGCGTTCAAGGCTTCCGCCGGCGTCTCGGCAATGGAGCCGGAGATGATGGATCTGCTGCTCGTCGAATCGCACACCGTCCCCTCGCAAATTTCCGGGACGAACCGCGTCGAATACGACGGCAAGCCGGTCACCGTTCGCCTCCCCGTCTACCACCAGACCGCGGTAGCTGCCTCGGTGCCGAGGGCGAAGGCCTACTGGATTCCGCCGCAGTGGAGCGACATCGCCGACCGGCTGAAGATGCACGGCATCGCGGTCGAACGCATCAGCGATCCGCGCGAAGTGGACGTCGACGTCTACCGGCTCGACGATCCAAAGTTCGATCGCCAGCCGTTCGAAGGACACGTGCGGGTCACCGCGACGCCGGTGCTCGAGCATCAGAAGCGCCGCTTTCCCGCCGAGTCGTTCCGCGTCTCGACGGATCAGCCGCTCGGCGACCTCGTCACAATCCTGCTCGAACCCTCCTCGGCCGATTCGCTGCTGCAGTGGGGATTTTTTCAGCCGATCTTTCAGCGCACGGAATACGGCGAGCCGTACATCGTCGAGCCGTTGGCCGAGCAGATGCTCGCGGCCGATCCCGCGCTCAAGGCGGAGTTCGAAAAACGGCTGGCAACGGATGAGGCGTTTCGATCGAGCCCCGAAGCGCGGCTCGACTTCTTCTATTCGCGGTCGCCGTACGCGGATTCTGCGTGGCGCGTTTATCCCATCGCGCGCGAAAGGTGATTCCCAGCGGAGGCGAACACATCCTTCGTTCTCCGTCTCTTCCGTCCTCTCTGCGGACAAAAGCGGTCGGCAGGAAACGTGAATATTGAGGACGTGCAAATGATGGCAAGCAGAACAGGAGATGACGAGCCGCGGCGCAACAGCCTCGAGTTCGATGACGACGACACATTGCGAGAAGTCGGTGAAGAACGCGACTTCGCCGCCGACGATGACGAGGCCGATCCCGCCGATCGACGCCGCGATCCGCTACGACTGCCGCATTAACGCAGCAGCCACAATCCGGTTTCCTCGTCCTTCTGCCGCGTGAGTTTCGCTCCGGCGTCGCTGAAGAAAATCTCGAGCGTCGGCCGAACGATGCCGCGGATCAGATGACCTCCGACCGTCGCCCCACCACGGCGGCCGAGGACGACGTGAGCGTGAAGGCGGCGCCCGTCGGAGGACGTGGCGACATTGCCGATCATCGAAAGCACTTCGACCTGATCGAAGATCTCGATGTGCTCGTACTGCTTCGTGTCCCAGTTCCAGTACGCGACGGTCGCTTCGCGAAAGGCACCGATCGCGTGGAAGCTCGCGCCGTCGATCGAGTTCCGGTTCGCGAAGTCTTTGATCGATTCGAGCGCGTCGTCGCCGGTGTGCAGAATGAGATTCATCGAAACAGGTCCGCGATGTCGATTGCGACGTCGTACGGATGGCCATCGTTGCCGTTCGTGAGCACGACGACCGCGAGATGCTTCCGGGGAAAGCGGACGATCGCGTTTCGAAATCCGATCGTCTCGCCGGTGTGTGAGACGAGGAGCATGCCGCGATGCTCGCTGATGCGCCAGCCGAAGCCGTACTGCACGCCCGCATCATCCGTCTGGGTCCGGGGAACGATGGCTTCGTCGAAGCGGCCCCTCTCGAGCCAGGCAATCCAATGCACGAGATCGTCGATCGACGTGTAGATGCCGCCGTCGCCTAACACGGCGCTGGTGAGGCTTTGATCGGTGCGGCGCCAGTGGATCTCGCTCGGCGGACCTTGAACGACAGCGCCGAAGGGAGTCACCGGATCGATGCCGTTCTGCGGCCGCGCCGTCGATGAGGACGCCGGGAGCGCCGCCGGATCATTGCCGGCGAAGCTGTATCCGTATGCGCGGTTGGACACTGTCGAGATGCCTTCTTCGAATGCGACCGTGTTGTTCATCCCGGCCGGTTTGAAAATCTTCTCGCGAAGAAAATCGGCAAATCGCATGCCGGAGACGCGCTCCACGATCAGCGCGAGGAACGCGTATCCGGTGTTGCTGTAGCGATACCTCGTGCCGGGCGGAAAGTATGTGTGGTCGGTCGTCGAGAGCAGCGCGAGAACATCGGCGTCATGCAGCTGCTTTTTCGTCCCGGGCGCAATGAGGTCTTCGTAGTCGAGCAGCCCCGACGTATGCGTCAGCAGATGCCGAATGGTAACGGCGTTCGCATACGCGGGCATCTCGGGCAAATACTTCGTGATCGGATCGTCGAGCGGGATCCCGGTGAGAAGAACCGCCGCGGCGGTGAATTGTTTGGTGAGCGATGCGAGGCGGTAGTTCGTCTCGGGAGTCGCGCGAGTGGACTCTTCGACATTCGCGAAGCCGTAGCTTTTTCGAACGAGCACACGGCCGTCGCGCACGACGAGCACGCTCGCGCCGGGCGCGTTGTGCGCCGTGTAGTCCCGCATCGTCATGTCGATGTGATCCCGCGGACGCACGGAGGCGCATCCTAGCGCGGCAAACGCGAGAGCAGCGAATACTCCTTTTCGTGCGGCACGTACGAATCGTCGGGACGCAACTCGCTCACCCATTTCGCCTCCGCGACTTCTTCGGCATCGAGCTCGAGCGACGCGATGTCGACGTCGCGCCGCACCACGAAGATCTCGTGAAATTCATTATCATAATATGTATTGTTATTGAGAAGACATGATTCGCGAAGCGTCACGATGAACTTCAGCTCGTCCGGAGCGATCGTCAATCCCAGCTCTTCGAACGTTTCACGAATCGCGGCATCGATCGCCGACTCTCCCGCCGACAGATGCCCGGCCGCGGAGACGTCCCACAATCCGGGATTGTTTTCCTTGCGCAGCGAGCGGCGCTGAAGGAGGATGCGGCCGTCCGGTGCGACGATCCAGATGTGCGCCGCGCGATGCCAGTCGCCGTCGCGATGAATCGCCGCTTTCGATTTGCGCTCGCCGGTCGGGCGACCGTCGGGTGTGAGGACATCGATCAGCTCCACGAACGAGTGCCGCCTGCGTCACTCATCAATTGTCGTCGCTGATGACTTTGTCGAGAAACCGTTTCTCATCGGCTTCGCGAGCGGCGGTGTCCGCGGACTCTTCGCCGCGTCGCGCCTCGCTCGTGCAGAACGACGGCTCGTGGTCGGTGAGCACCGTGACGGAGGTCGCCTTGAGCAGGTCTTTCGTGGGCCACGTGCCGTGCACCTCCAGCAGATCGCCGGATTTGAGCGACGCGACGCGCACGCGGCCGTCGGGACCGTATGCCGATTTCGCGTCGACGCGAACGTAGCGCCGATTCGGAAGATGCAGGCTGAAAAAGTCGCTCTTCCCCTCGCGGACGGCGAAGCGTCCCGTGACGGTGCGATGGGAGCGGAAGATCGAGTCGAAGAGCGCATCGTCGACGCGCATCGTGACCTCGATCGATTGCGCGCGCAGCCCCTCCGATCTGCTGCGCTCCGCTTCGATGTGCACGCGATCGCCGGGCCGCAGATCGGCGCGATCGTAGTCGTGCGCTCGATACCGCGGCGACACCGAAGACGGGATCGACACGCGCACGCGCGGACCGTTGTCGGAGCTGACGATCAGACGGTCGATCGCGCGGTTCATCCGGCAGACCGTCCCGTTCACGGAGATCAATGCGGCGAGGAGCAGCCAGCTCATGGCAAATACCTCCGGGTCGGAATGCCCTCCGCTTTACTGATGCTCAGCTGCGCGAGAGTCTGTGTCAGCCGGCGCCCTTCTTCGTCGGCCAGCTGGTACGTCTGGCAGAGGAGATCGACATAGTACGGCCGGACGTCGATGGAGATCGTGAAGCCGTTTGGCGGCTGCTCGGCGCGCGTCGTCTCGGTGCGGCGCCACTTGCCGTCGATCAGCTCGCAGCGCCGGAAGCGATCGCCCTTGCCTTCGATGTAAAAGTACGGACCGAGGGGAGGGAGGCCGCGCGCGTTCGCTTTCTGTTCCTCGAGCGCGTGGATCACGTACGATGCGATCAGCTCGCGCAGCACGCGATCGGAGTCGCCGATCGTCTCGCGGATGCTCAACCCGCTCTGATACATGCTCTTCTCGCCCGGTTTTTTCGCGAACGAGTAGAGCGTGCAGCGCACGACCTTCACGATGACCTGAAGGGGCATCCCCTTCCATTCGAATCGCAGCTCGTGCTCGGTGCCGGGCGCGAAGCGCGCGTCGCTCACCACGCGCGCGCCGTTGAGCGACACGTCTTTGAGCGTTACCTCGACG
>Ga0335081_10015404_pt1 | contig 12365 bp, 10 predicted proteins | sample Lox_Sample_35_FD_206713 | JGI IMG/M metagenome (GOLD analysis project Ga0335081, IMG submission 206713) | Soil microbial communities from Loxahatchee National Wildlife Refuge, Florida, United States - Lox_Sample_3.5 | ecosystem: Environmental > Terrestrial > Soil > Wetlands | place: USA... | reverse complement strand
TCGTCGCCTCGCAGAAGAAGAACATCGACAACGCGGTGGCGAACGGCACGATCAGCCAGGCCCAGGCCCAGCAGATCGAGTCAGCGTTCGCTGCCCGCGCAAAGGACCTGGTGAACGGGGCCCGGCCGAGCGGCGGCTTCAGAGGCGGCGGCTTCGGCGGCGGGCTCGGAGGTCCCGGAAGCGGCGGGTCGGGAGGCGGAACCGGGTCGTTCGGCGGCTCGGCGACCGCCTAGCAGGAAGCGTCCCTAGACAGCCGCGACGGCGGCCTTGCCCCTGGTGAGACCGCCCGAGGTGACCGCGACGATCTCGGCCGCGATCGCGAGCGCCACCTGCGCCGGAGAACGGCCGCCGAGATCGATACCTGCCGGCCCGTGGATCCGGTCGAGATCCGCCTCCGAGAACCCCTGCTCGGAGAGCGCCGCCCGACGGCGCTCCTGCGTCCGCCTCGCGCCGATAGCGCCGACGTAGCGTGCATGCCGCTCGAGAGCGGCTGCGACCGCCGGGATGTCGAGCCGCTCCTCGTGGGACAGCGTCACCACCACGGTGCGCTCGTCGATCCGGTCGACGACCTGGTCGGGCCAGGCCTTGATGATCTCGCCGGCGCTCGGGACCCGCTCGGGGGTTGCGAGCGCGGGTCGCGCATCGACGACGGTCGTCCGCCAGCCGAGCTGCTTGCCGTAGGCGCACAGGTGCTCCGCCGCTTCGGCGGCGCCGAAGATGACGACGCGGAGCGGGCCCTCGACCACCTCGGCGAACACGCCGTCGTCCCGCAGCCCGGTGCTCCCGAGCACTTCCCGCTCCAGGCGCTTGTCGCCTGTGCGCGTGTTCGTGTAGAGCATCGCGTAGACGTCCTGGTCGAGCACCGAGCGGACCTCCCTCCACAGTGCCGGGTCGGCCTGCTCGAGCCAGACGTCGATCTGGCCGCCGCAGGAGAGACCGACCTCCCACGCCTCGCCGTCGGAGACGCCGTAGCGGACGACCCCTCCCCCAGCGCCTGCGAACATCGCCTTCGCCCGCTCGACCAGGTCGGCCTCGACGCAGCCGCCCGAGACCGAGCCGACGAAGCGGCCGTCCTCGCGCACGACCATCTTCGCGCCGGGCTGGCGGGGCGCCGACCGGATCGTGTCGATCACGGTGGCGACCGCAACCTTCTCGCCCGCCGCACTCGCCTCGTCGATGACGTCGAGGATCTCCCGCATCCCCTTCCTAGCGTAGCGCCGGTGCCTGGAGAGGCGGACCGATCCTGCCGCCGCGCTTCGATCGCCCGGCCGCCCGGATCGCGCGCGCGTAGGCCTCGGCAGGCGTGGCGCCGCCGGCCATCACCTCGCCGGTCGAGCGCATCTCGGGCCCTCTCGTCGCGGCGCCGGGGAAGCGCTCGGCGGGGAAGACGGCCTCCTTGGCCCAGGTGCGCGAGGGAACGGCGCGCTCGGGGAGGTCGAGCGCCGAGAGCGGCTCGCCCAGGAGCAGCCTGACCGCGTGCTCGACGAGCGGCACGCCGGTCGCCTTCGCGACGAACGGAACCGTGCGGGAGGCGCGGGGGTTCGCTTCCAGCACCCAGAGCCGCCCGCCGGCGAGCGCGAGCTGCAGGTTGATGAGGCCGCGGGCCCCGAGTCCGGCCGCAATTCGAGTCGCCACCTCGCGGATCTCGTCCTCGAGCCCGCGGGAGACCGACGGTCCCGGCAGGACGCAGGCCGAGTCGCCCGAGTGGACTCCGGTCGGCTCGACGTGCTCGAGTACCGCCGCCACCCAGGCGCGCTCGCCGTCGCAGAGCGCGTCGACGTCGAGCTCCAGCGCACCCTCGAGGTAGCGGTCGACGAGACACGGCCCCTCGACCCTGAGCTCCTCAGGGGCGTGAGCAACGTGCATCCCGCGGCCACCGAGCACGTAGTGCGGGCGCACGAGGACCGGAAAGCCGAGCCGGTGGGCGAGCTCGCGGGCCTCCGCGGCGTTCTCGGCTACGCCCCACTCCGGCGCCAGGTCGCCGGCTAGGGCGGCGAAGCGACCGCGGTCCTCGGCGGCGTCGATCGCGTCGAGCGGGTCGCCGAGCAGCGGCACCCCGGCGCGAACGAGCGCAGGGGCGAGTCGGAGCGGGGTCTGTCCCCCGAAGGAGACGGCGACCCCGAACGGCCGCTCGAGCTCGCATACGTCGAGCACGTTCTGCTCCATGAGCGGCTCGAGGTAGAGCCGGTCGCTCGTGTCGTAGTCGGTCGAGACGGTCTCCGGGTTGGAGTTGACGAGCACCGCCTCGTAGCCGAGCTTCTGCAGCGCCTGCGCCGCATGGACGCAGCAGTAGTCGAACTCGATCGCCTGCCCGATCCGGTTCGGGCCGCCGCCGAGCACGATCACAGCGCGGCCGGACGGCTCGGGCCCCTCGTCGTCCCCCTCGTGGGTGACGTAGTAGTACGGCGTGTGGGCCTCGAACTCCCCGGCGCACGAGTCAACGGCAAGCCTTGCAGGCGAGCCTGGCCGTGCGACCTCCGATCGCACGATCTCGTGAAGGCGATCAGCGAAGTAGGGGTGGATTCCCGGAAGCTGGAGGCCCCGGCGCGCACACTCGAGGAGCAGGTCCCAGCGGTCGGCAAGCGGCTCCGCGGCGAGCGCCACCAGCTCCTCGTCGTCGGCCGGAGCTGCCACCGGAGGCACTTCGCGTCCCTCCATCGCCTTGACGAATGCCTCACGGAACGTCCGTCCGATGCCGAGCGCTTCCCCGACAGCTCGCATCTCCGCTCCTAGCCGCCGCGAAGCGACGGCCGGGAACTTCTCGAAGTCGAAGCGGGGCGCCTTGATCGCCACATAGTCGAGTGCGGGCTCGAACGCGGCGGTCGTCTTCTGGGTGATGTCGTTGGGAAGCTCGTCGAGCGTGTAGCCGACAGCGAGCAGCGCCGCGAGCTTGGCGATGGGAAAGCCCGTGGCCTTGGAAGCGAGCGCCGAGGACCGCGAGACCCGCGGGTTCATCTCGATCACGCGGTACTCGCCGGACTCGGGATGAACGGCGAACTGCACGTTCGCGCCGCCCGTCGCGACGCCCACCGCCCGCGCGGTCGCGAACGCCGCCTCGCGCAGCTGCTGGTACAGCGGATCGGGGAGCGTCTGCTGAGGCGCGACCGTCCAGGAGTCCCCGGTGTGCACGCCCATCGGGTCGAGGTTCTCGATCGAGCAGACGACGACGGCGTTGCCGCGCGCATCGCACATCACCTCGAGCTCGTGCTCCTGCCAGCCCGAGAGGTACTCCTCGACGAGCACCTGGGAGACGGGGCTCGCGGCGAGGCCGTGGGCGACCGCGGCCCGGAGCTCCTCGGGCGACCACGCAACGCCGCCCCCGGTGCCGCCGAGCGTGAACGCGGGCCGGACGATGGCCGGCAGCGGGAAGTCGATCTCGGGCGTATGCGCGACGATGCTGCGCGGTGTCGGGATCCCGACCGCATGCACGGTCGACCTGAAGAGCTCGCGATCCTCGGCCCGGCGGATCGCCTCGAGGTCGGCGCCGATCAGCTCGAAGCCGAGCTCGTCCGAGAGCGGCGCGAGCTCGACCGCGAGGTTGAGCGCGGTCTGTCCCCCGAGCGTCGGCAGGATCGCGTCCGGCCGCTCCCGCTCGATCACCTCGGCCACCGTCCCGGGATCGAGCGGCTCGAGATAGGTCGCGTCGGCCCACTCGGGGTCGGTCATGATCGTCGCCGGGTTCGAGTTGACGAGCACGACGCGGTAGCCCTCGCGGCGCAGCACCCGGCACGCCTGGGCGCCGGAGTAGTCGAACTCGCAGGCCTGGCCGATGCGGATCGGCCCGGAGCCGAGGATCAGGATCGAGCGAAGGTCGGTGCGCTTCGGCACGCGTCGGCCAGCCGATCGAAGAAGGGAAGGGCGTCGAGCGGTCCGGGCGATGCCTCGGGATGGAACTGCACGCTCTCGAAGCCGTCGCCGACGAGGCCCTCGCAGGTGCCGTCGTTGAGCGAGACGTGGGAGATGTCGCCGTCGGCGATCACCGCAAAGCCGTGGTTCTGCACGGTGACGAGCACCCGCCCGGTCGCCACGTCGCGGACGGGATGGTTCGCGCCGCGATGGCCGAACGGGAGCTTGAAGGTCTGGTGCCCGAGTGCGAGCCCGAGCAGCTGGTGGCCGAGGCAGACGCCGAAGAGAGGCACCTGCCCGAGCAAGCGGCGGATCGTCTCGACCTGGTCGGTGAGGACGGCCGGATCGCCGGGGCCGTTCGCGATCAACACCACGCGCGGGTCGGCCTCGAGGATCGCGTCGGCATCCCAGGAGCCGGGGACGACATGGGCCTCGAGCCCCGCGGCGGCAAGCCGCCTGGGGATCGAGCGCTTCGAGCCGAGGTCGACGACGACCACTCGCGGGCCCGACCCGACCGTGTAAGGCTCGGTCGCACCGGGCTGCCGGTCGAGCGGACGGCCGTCGATGAAGGGCTCGGCAAGCGCACGGGCACGGAGCTCCTCGACCGGGCCCTCACCGAGCGCGCACCGCAGCACCCCGCCGTCGCGGATCCGCCTGACGAGGGTGCGGGTGTCGACGCCGGTGAGCGCCACCACGCCCTTGTCGCGCAGCCAGGCCGAGAACATCGGGCGCGCGTCTCGCATCACCACGCCTTCGCACTGCACCCGCTCGGACTCCATGCGCGACTCGTCGACACCGTAGGTGCCGATCAACGGGTAGGAGAAGCAGAGCACCTGGGCGACGTAGCTGGGATCGGTGACCGCCTCCTCGTAGCCCGTCATCGCGGTCGTGAAGCAGGCCTCCCCGGAGGCCACCCCGGACGCACCCGCCGGGAGCCCCGGGAAGACGGTGCCGTCCTCGAGGACGAGATTGTGCATAGATTCCATCAGATGTGCATAATACGCACATCGTGCGCACCGCTGCGATCCTAGGCTCCGCCGGCTATACCGGCCAGGAGACCCTGGACCGGGTGCTGGCCCATCCCGAGCTCGAGCTGGTCGCGCTCGGTTCCGACTCGCTCGCTGGCCGGCCGGCGAGCGCGCTCCACCCCGCCCTCAACGGCGACTTGCCGTCGTTCACACCGAATCTCGAGGCGGCCGGCTTCGGCGCGGACGTGATCTTCCTCTGCCTCGGAAATGACGAAGCGGCCGCCTTCACGCCCCCCGACCGCGCCGTCGTCGTCGATCTGACCGGGGTGCACCGGCTGACCGACGAGGCGGCGGCCGAGCGCTGGTACGGGGTCACACCGGGCGCCTGGAGCTACGGGCTCCCCGAGGTGCATCCGGCCGGGGGCCGACTGATCGCCAACCCCGGCTGCTACGCGACCGCGGCCTTGCTCGCGCTCGGACCGCTGCGGACGGCGACCGAGGGCGACGTGATCGTCGACGCGAAGTCAGGGATGACGGGCGCCGGGCGAACCCTCCGCGAGCGCTCGCACGCGGGCGCGGTGCTCGAGAACTTCTCGCCCTACGCGGTCGGCGCGCACCGCCACGGTCCCGAGATCGAGCAGGTGCTCGGCTTCCCGGTCTGCTTCGTGCCGCACCTCCTGCCCGTACGCCGGGGCCTACTCGCTACGTGCTACCTGCACACCGGCGCGGACGTCCGCGCGCTGCTCGAGGAGCACTACCACGACAGCGCCGTCGTCCGGGTGCTTCCCGACGGCGTGGAGCCCGAGATCCGGCGCGTGCAGGGAACGGACGGCGCCGAGATCGGCGTGTTCGCAGACACCGCCACCGGCACGTCGATCGTGATCTGTGCGCTCGATAACCTGGGCAAGGGAGCAGCCGGGCAGGCGGTGCAGAACGCGAACCTCGCGCTGGGCCTGCCCGAGACGGCCGGGCTCCGGTTGGGAGGAGTGCTGGTTTGAGGAGACTCGGGTGAGCGTCACGGCCGCGAAGGGCTTCGTCGCCTCGGGCGTCGCGGCCGGCATCCGGCGGCGCGATCGCAAGGATCTGGCGATCGTCCGCTCGCTGCCGCCTGCGACCGGAGCGGCGGTGTTCACGCGGAACCGGGTGCAGGCGGCGTGTCTGCAGGTCACGCGCGAGCACCTGGAGCTCACCGACCCGCAGGCCGTCGTGATCAACTCCGGCGTCGCCAACGCGGCGACCGGCGAGCGCGGGAAGCTCGACGCGCTCGCCACCGCCGCCGAAGCGGCGCGGCTGCTCGACCTCGACGCCGAGGAGGTGCTCGTCCTCTCGACCGGCGTGATCGGCGCACGGCTGCCGCTGCACAAGCTGCTCCCGGGGCTCGACCCGGCCGTCGCCGCACTGGCGGATGACGGCGGCGCCGCGGCAGCCGAGGCGATCATGACCACGGATACGAAGCCGAAGGAGGCCCTCGTCTCCCGTGACGGCTTCACGGTCGGTGGGATGGCGAAGGGCTCGGGGATGATCCACCCCGACCTCGCGACGATGCTCGCGGTGGTGACGACCGACTACGCGCTCGAGCCCGGTGGGGCGATCGACTTCCTCCGCGCGGCGGTCGACTCGTCGTTCAATGCGATCTCGGTCGACGGCGAGCCCTCGACGAACGACTGCGTGATCCTGCTCGCGAACGGAGCGAGCGGCGCGCCGCGCAACGACCAGGCGTTCTCGGAGGCGCTCGGCGAGGTGTGCGCCGAGCTCGCTCGGCAGGTCGTCGCCGACGGCGAAGGGATCACGGTACTCGCCAGGATCAACGTCTCGGGCGCCGTCGACGAGGGCCAGGCCAAGGCGATCGCGCGCCGGATCGCCACCTCCCCACTCGTCAAGACGGCGCTCTTCGGCCACGACGCCAACTGGGGCCGCGTGCTGATGGCGGCCGGAAGCGCCCCCTGGAACGGCGGCTACGCGGCGATCGAGGCCGAGCGGGTCACGCTCCGCTACAACGGCACCGTGGTGCTCGACTCCGGCGCGCCGACCGACGTCGAGCCCGACGTCTCGGGCCCCGAGTGCACGATCGACCTGGAGCTCGGCCTCGGCGACGGCAGCGCCGGCTACCTGACCACCGACCTCTCCTACGACTACGTCCGCATCAACGCGGACTACAGAACATGAGTCGCCTCGTCGTCAAGGTCGGCGGGGCGGTGGCCGCGCGCTCGGCCGAAGCGGTTCTCGAGCTGGCGGCGGCCGACGAGGTGTGCGTCGTCCACGGCGCGGGCCCGCAGATCTCGCTCGAGATGGAGGGACGGCGGGTGACAACGGCCGAGGGGCTCGAGGTCGTCCGCAGATCGTTCGCAGCGGTGAACGAGGCGCTGTGCGCGGCGATCGGAAAGCGCTCGGTGGGCCTGTTCGGCGATGAGGCCGGCCTGCATGTCGAGGATGTTCCGGAGCTCGGGCTCGTCGCCGAGGCCAGTCCCGTGTCGCTTCCGAGGGTCGTCCGCCTGCTCGAGGAGCGGAAGATCCCGGTCGTCGCGACCGTGACCAGGGGGCGCAACGTGAACGCCGACAGTGCCGCCGCGGCAATCGCAGAGGGGATCGGCGCCGACCGGCTGCTCTTCCTCACGGACGTCGACGGGTTGATCGTGGGCGGCGAGGTCGTCGACTCGATCGACCTCGATTCAGCCGAGGCGTTGATGTCGAGCGGCACGCTCGAGGGCGGGATCATCCCCAAGCTCGGCGCGGCAATCGCCGCGGCTCGCGGCGGCGTCCCGGCTTTCATCGGCCGGACGGAGGTGCCGGCCGGATGAGCGTCCTCACCGGCACCCCGCTGCTGCCGACCTACGCCCGGTTCCCGGTCACGTTCGTTGACGGCGAGGGCTCGTGGCTGATCGCCGACGACGGGCAGCGCTATCTCGACCTGGTGGCGGGCATCGCCGTGGTCAGCCTCGGTCACTGCCATCCGGCGCCGCTTGCCGCCGCCCGCGAGCAGCTCGAGCGGCTCTGGCACGTCTCGAACCTCTACTCCACCGAACCGATGGAGAACCTCGCGAGGGCGCTCTCCGACCGGTTCGGGGGCGCCCACGCCTTCTTCTGCAACTCGGGTGCCGAGGCGGTCGAGGCGGCGATCAAGTGGGCGCGCAAGTCGACCGGGAAGGCCGGGCTCGTAGCGCTCGAAGGGTCATTCCACGGCCGCACGATGGGGGCGCTCTCGATCACGGGCCAGCCCCCTAAGCAGGCGCCGTTCGAGCCCCTCCTGCCCGGCGTGCGGTTCGCGACCCCCCAGACGCTCGCCGATGCGGTCGGCCCGGAGACGGCCGCGATCTTCCTCGAGCCGGTGCTCGGCGAGGGCGGCGTTCGTCCGCTCGCCGGCGAAACGCTCGCCGAGGCACGAGAGCTCGCAGACGACAACGACGCGCTGCTCGTCTTCGACGAGGTGCAGACGGGGATCGGCCGCACCGGGGAGTTCTTCGCCTGGCAGCGCCACGACGTCCGCCCCGACGCGGTCACCCTCGCCAAGGGACTCGCGAACGGCCTCCCGATCGGCGCCCTGCTCGTCTCGGACAGCGCTCCGACGGGTTTCGTCCCCGGCGATCACGCCTCGACGTTCGGCGGCAACCCGGTCTCCTGCGCCGCTGCGTGTGCCGTGGTCGAGGCGATCGACGACGACCTGCTCGCCCACGTGCGCGCGATCGGCGAGCGGCTCTCCTCGCAGCTGCCCGGTGTCCGTGGAGCAGGACTACTGCTCGCAGTCGAGCTCGGCCGGCCCGCCGGCCCGGTCGCCCACGCAGCGCTCGAGCAGAACCTGCTCGTCGGCACCGCCGGCGAGACGGCGCTCCGGATCACCCCCGCGCTGACGATCTCCGAGCAGGAGGCCGACCTCGGCGTCGATGTGCTCAGAGCGACCCTCGCATGACGACGAAGCTCGAACGGCAGGGCGCGATCCTCCGCCTCGTCGAGGGACGCCATCTCTCGACGCAGGCCGAGCTGGCCGAGGCCCTGCGGGCCGAGGGGATCGATGCCGTTCAGGCAACCGTCTCACGCGACGTCGCCCGACTCGGTCTCGTCAAGGTCCGGAACGGAGACGGCCGGCTGATCTACGCGCTTCCCGGCGCCGCCGATCTGCGTCGGCTCGAACAGTTGGCGGCGGCCCTGCGCAACTGGGCCGGAGCCATGATCCCGACCGGGAACCTCCTCGTCGTCCATACGCCTCGCGGTTTCGCAGCCGCACTCGCCGACGCGATCGACGAGGCGATGCTCCCGGACGTCGCGGGGACGGTCGCCGGCGACAACACCATCCTCGTCGCCATCCGCGAGGGTTCGAGCGCCGCCGAGCTCGCCGCCGACTTCACCCATCGCGTCGAAGGCGACACCGAGGCATGATCGAGAGCGGCGCGGGAGTGATCCTCGACTCGCTGCCAGCAGGCGAGAAGGTCGGGATCGCCTTCTCGGGCGGCCTCGACACGTGTTGCGCGCTCGCGTGGATGCAGGACCGGGGCGCGATCCCATACGCCTTCACCGCCGACCTCGGCCAGTACGACGAGCCCGACATCCGGGCTGTCCCCGAGCGCGCGGTGCTCTACGGGGCGAAGGAGGCGGTGCTCGTCGACTGCGGCGATGCGCTCGCCCGCGAGGGCCTCGCTGCGCTCCAGTGCGGCGCCTTCCACATCGAGACAGCCGGCCGCCGCTACTTCAACACCACGCCGCTGGGGCGCGCCGTCACCGGGACGCTGCTCGTCAAGGCGATGCAGGACTACGGCGTCGAGATCTGGGGCGACGGCTCGACCTACAAGGGAAACGACATCCAGCGCTTCTACCGCTACGGCCTGCTCGCCAACCCGCGGCTCCGCATCTACAAGCCCTGGCTCGACAGCACCTTCGTGTCCGAGCTAGGCGGCCGCAGGGAGATGAGCGAGTGGCTCGAGGCCCGTGGCCTGCCTCACGGCACCACGATCGAGAAGGCGTACTCGACTGACGCGAACCTGCTCGGGGCGACCCACGAGGCGAAGGATCTCGAGCTCCTCTCGACGAGCATGAAGATCGTCGAGCCGATCATGGGCGTCGCCTTCTGGGACACGGGAGTCGAGATCGTGCCGGAGACGGTGACCATCGCCTTCGAGCACGGACTCCCGGTCGCGATCGGTGCCCTCGAGAGCCGCGATCCGGTCGAGCTGATCCGGCAGGCGAACACGATCGGCGGTCGCCACGGCCTCGGCATGTCCGACCAGATCGAGAACCGCGTGATCGAGGCGAAGAGCCGCGGCATCTACGAGGCCCCGGGCATGGCCCTCCTGAGCATTGCCTACGAGCGCCTGCTGACGGCGATCCACAACGAGTCGACGCTCGAGCAGTACGCCGAGCAGGGCCGCCGTCTCGGGCGTCTCCTCTACGAGGGCCGCTGGTTCGACCCGCAGGCGCTGATGCTGCGTGAGTCGCTGCAGCACTGGGTCGCAGCTGTCGTCACCGGCGAGGTCACGCTCGAGCTCCGCCGCGGCGACGACTACACGATTCTCGACACCGAGGGCACCGCCGTCACCTACCACCCCGAGCGCCTGAGCATGGAGCGCAGCCCGACGGCCTTCACGGCCGCCGACCGCATCGGCCAGCTCGCGGTCCAGGTGAACGACATCGCCGACACGCAGCGCATGCTCGAGACCCAGCGCAGCCTCCGGCTCGCCCCGCCTCCAGCGCCGTCCGACCCGCTGGAGCTGGGAGGAGCGTAGCCTTGGCGGAGCTCCAATCAGCGGACGTGCCGGCTCCGCCGGCGCCGGAGCGGGCACCGTGACGCTCTGGGCAGGTCGCGTGGGCACGGCGCTCGCGCCGGAGGTGTGGGGGTTCCTCCGTGCCCAGGACGACGAGCTGCTCGCGTACGACCTCGAGGGAACCCGCATCCACGCCGGCCGCCTCGCGGCGGCAGGCCTGCTCACGTCTGCGGAGCTCGCCGAAGTCGAGGAGCGCCTCGCTGCGATCACTCTCGACGACCTCGACGGCTCGGACGAGGACGTCCACTCGGCGATCGAGCGGCTGCTGGGCGACGTCGGCCGGAAGATCCACGCCGGCCGCTCGCGCAACGACCAGGTCGCGACGGCATTCCGGCTCTATGTCGCGGATGCAGCGGGCGAGGGCGAAGCGGCGCTGCGAGACCTCGCGCTGACGGTGCTCGAGCGTGCCGCCGACGAGGCCGAGACGCCGATGCCCGGCTACACCCACCTGCAGCGCGCGGTCCCCGTGACGCTCGGCCATCACCTGCTCGCCTGGTCGGAGATGCTCGAGCGCGATCGCACACGGCTCCGCTTCGCGGCCGGCCAGGCCGCACCCTCGCCGCTGGGTGCCGGCGCGCTCGCCGGCTCGACGCTCGAGCTGCCGGCCCCTCCCGACCAGTTGCGCAACACGATCGACGCCGTCGCCGACCGCGACTTCGCCCTCGACTACCTCTACGCGGCGGCCGTCCTCTTCACGCATCTGTCGCGGATCGGCGAGGAGATCGTCCTCTGGACGAGCAGCGAGTTCGGGTTCGCCGGATTGCCGGAGGATGCGGCGACCGGCTCCTCGATGATGCCCCAGAAGCTCAACGCCGACGTCGCCGAGCTTGCCCGCGGCAAGGCCGGCACCACGATCGGCCGCCTCACGGGCCTGCTCGCCACGGTCAAGGGGCTGCCGCTCGCCTACAACCGCGACCTCCAGGAGGACAAACAGCCGGTGTTCGGGGCGCGCGCCGACGTCAAGGGTGCGCTCGGGGCGCTCGCCGTGCTCGTGCGCGGGCTCGCCTTCGACCGCGAGCGGCTCGCGGCGGCCTGCGCCGATCCCCTCCTGCGGGCCACCGACGCCGCCGAGGCGCTCGTGAGGGAGGGCATGCCGTTTCGGGACGCGCACGAGCAGGTTGCCGCTCGGGTGCGGGCCGGCACCTTTGCGCCACCGGCCACCGCAGCCGCCAGGTTCGGTGACGTAGGGGCCGCGGTCGGGGCGGCGAAAGAGCGCTGGACATGAAGTCGCCGCTTCCAGTCTCGCTCTCCGGTAGAGACCTGCTGAGGATCCGCGACCTCGTACCGGCCGAGGCGGAGGCGATCTTCGACCTGGCCGAGGAGCTCAGGCTCGACCGCTCACCGCGCCTGGCCGGAAGGACGCTCGGCCTGATCTTCGGCCAGCCCTCGACCCGGACGCGGATCTCGTTCGGCGTGGCGATCGTCCAGCTCGGCGGAGGGTTCGTGACGCTGACCCCGCAGGAGATGCAGCTCTCCCGCGGCGAGTCGCTGAGCGACACTGCACACGTTCTCTCCCGCTACCTCGATGCGCTGACGATCCGGGTCCTCTCCCACGAGGAGCTCGAGGCCTGGGCAGACGCAGCCGAGATCCCGGTGATCAACGCGCTCACCTCGGTGGAGCATCCCTGCCAGGCCCTCGCCGACGTGCTCACGATCCGCCAGCGTTTCGGCGCGCTCGAAGGCGTCAGGATCGCGTGGGTCGGCGACGGCACCAACGTGCTCGTCTCGCTCGCCGAGCTGGCGAAACTCACCGGCATGGAGGTGACGGCCGCCTGCCCGGCCGGCTACGAGCCACCGGCGG
>Ga0335081_10015402_pt1 | contig 12365 bp, 4 predicted proteins | sample Lox_Sample_35_FD_206713 | JGI IMG/M metagenome (GOLD analysis project Ga0335081, IMG submission 206713) | Soil microbial communities from Loxahatchee National Wildlife Refuge, Florida, United States - Lox_Sample_3.5 | ecosystem: Environmental > Terrestrial > Soil > Wetlands | place: USA: Florida... | reverse complement strand
GCTGGCGCGGGCGCCGGCGCCGTGGCCGGGGAGGCCGTGGCGAGCGCACGCCGGACTCTCGTTTTGCCCGCCCTGGCCAGGAGACCGCGCGTGAGCCCTCGCGCCCGGAGCGGCAGGAGCGCGCTGAGTACGGCCCGCCGCCGGGCTACCAGCCCATCCTTCTGCCGGGCGAGTCCATTTCCAAGTACCGTAAAGCGCAGAGCCAGGCGCCGGCGGAGCGGGCTTCGGCAGGACCGGAGTCGCGGGATTCTGAAATTCCCGTGGCGCGGGCTTTCCCCGAGGATGAGCCTCTGTTTACCGAATCGGCCGGGGACGAGCCGGAATTGCCGGCATTCGGAAGGGGGCGGGCGGAGGAGCAGCATGAACCCGAGCCTGAAGCCGCTGCCTTCAGCGCAGAGAAGGCGGAAGAAGAGCGCGCCGAAGAAGAGATTGGGGAGGATGAGCCGCGTGAACCGGCGCGGAGCGGGGCAGAGGAAACTCCGCAGGAGGTTGCGCCCCACCTTGCCGCGCGGACGATGGAAGAAGAAGAAATCGAGGAAGAGGAAGCGGACCTGGATTCTTACGTGGAAGAACTGGAAGAAGACGACGCCTTCGACGAACTGGAAGAAGAAACCCACGCCGCGGAGGGCCATGGGGAAACCGCGGCGCGTGAAATTGCGGCTGCGAGCGAACCCTTGAGCTCCGCGGTCGCCGATGACGCCGCCGAGGGTGCGGAGTTGAACGATGCCGTGGCCGCGGTGGCCGAGGCCGAGGAAGAAGAGGCCGAGGAAGAGGAAGCTGCGCTGGAAGAAGCGCAGGCCGAGGCGGAAGCTTTGCTCGACGCCGAAGCTCGCGGCAACGGCTCGGTGGAGGCACGCGCTGAAGTTCGGGTTCCGGCGGAAACCGCGGGCTACACCCAGCGCGCGCAGCGCCCGGGCTACGACCGGCGCGGAGGCTTCCGTGGACGCCGCGGCGGGCGCCGCTTCCGCCGCCGGGAGAACCAGCAGGTGCCGCAGATCGGCGACCTGCTCAAAGAAGGCCAGGAAATTCTGGTGCAGATTGCCAAGGAGCCCATCGGCAAGAAGGGCGCCCGCATCACCAGTCACATCGCCCTGCCGGGCCGCTTTCTGGTGTACATGCCGACGGTGAACCACACCGGGGTCTCGCGCAAGATTTCTTCCGAGGAAGAGCGGTCACGGCTGAAGCGCATCATTCTGAGCGAGCGCGAGAACGGCCACGGCGGCTTCATTGTGCGCACCGCGGCGCAGGGCGCTTCGGAAGACGAGCTGCGCGCCGATATCCGCTTTCTCAAGGGCCTGTGGGCCGAGATCAAGAACCGCGCGGAAAACGGCAAGTCGCCGGCGCTCATCTATCACGACCTGAACGTGGTGGAGCGGGTGCTGCGCGACCAGGTGACTTCCGATTTCACCGCCATCTGGGTGGATAGCGACGAAGAATACGAGCGCATTCTGCGCTTCGCCAACCGCTTTCAGCCGGCGCTGGTCAAGCGGGTCAAGCTCTACACCAAGGAGACCCCGCTGTACGACCAATTCGGCCTGACCGAAGAGATCAACAAGGCGCTGAAGTCGAAGGTCTGGCTCAAAAGCGGCGGCTATATCGTCATCAACCAGACCGAGGCGCTGGTGGCGATTGACGTCAACACCGGCAAGTACGTGGGCAAAACGGCCCGCCTGGAAGACACGATCGTCAAGACCAACGTGGATGCGATCAAAGAAATCGTGCGGCAGGTTCGGCTGCGCGATTTGGGCGGTATCATCGTGATTGATTTCATTGACATGGATGAACGCCGCAACCGGCAGAAGGTGATGCAGGCGCTGGAAGAGGCGCTGCGCAGTGACCGCGCGCCCTCAAAAGCGCTGCAGTTCAACGATTTCGGCCTGGTCGCCATTACCCGCAAGCGGGTGAAACAATCGCTCGAGCGCACCATCGGCGCGCCCTGCCCCTATTGCCAGGCCACCGGCTTTGTGAAATCGGTGCAGACGGTGTGCAACGAGATTTACCTGGAGATGCGCAAAATCGCCAAGCATCTGGAGCACGCCGACGTGATGCTGCGGGTGAATCCCGAGGTGGCCAAAGCGCTCAAGACTAACAACGGCAAAGCCTTGAACGAACTCGAAGAGCTGACCAAAAAGACCGTGATCGTGAAAAGCGATCCGGCCCTGCACCAGGAGCAGTTCGATATCAACTAATCGATCCTCAGTCGGCAAAAAAATTCACCCGGGCCGCGAAGGCCCGGGTTTTTTCTTGGGAACCAATTCTTGCCGCCCCGCGGTTAAGGCAACCCTGTTCCTGAGCCGCTCGGAGTGCAGTCGGTAGCGGGCGCCGAGGCCTGGATCAACGTCGTATTCAGCGATGGCGAGTGGGTGAAGTCAAACATGCTGGAGAAAAACTGCGCATGCTGGTCTCTGGCGGTCAGATGGAGGTGCGGCCCCCCCGCAGGCTTCAGAAATCGCTGCTCGATGAAAGCCAGGATGGCTGTGTGATCGCTGTTGGAGTGGGCCACGTAATGCGGCTTAGCGAATGGCGAAATCACAATGAACGGAATTCGGATGCCGTACCAGGCTGCCCAGCGTCAGACCACTCAAGATGACAATTGCCGCAAATCGCATGGTTATGCTCCTTCGATACAGCGCACTGGGTGGTTTTTGAGGAAGAAAAGCTAGGGCTTGGATGGCGGTTGGCGCCGGTACGAGGCGAGGCTTGTGTGAAAATAAGATGAAAATCAAAATGCGGGGCCTGGCGAAGGACAGGCTCAGGCCGCGGGAAGACGCCCCCGGGAGCAGATGGGCGTTGTCCGAGAACCGCCGAGTGTCGTTTCCTGCCGGGAACCGTCAAACCGGCCGATCCCTGCACGGGGCTGGGCTTCGAATCTTGCGCGGAGGAACGAGTATGAAACTGGCGTTGTGGTGGTGTGTGGCGATGGTCTTGACTGCCGGGGCCCTGCCTGCGGCGGCGCCGGATTCCGCTGACATGCCGCAGTTCACCAAAGACAATCAGCTTGTCCGCCCGGAGAATTACCGGGAGTGGATATTCCTCTCGGCCGGACTGGGCATGAGCTACAGCCCCATGAATATGAACCACGAGCCGTTGTTTACCAACGTGTTCGTGCCGCGGTGGGCTTACCGCGCCTTTCTGGCCAGCGGCAAGTGGCCGGATAAAGTGATGTTCGTGGTCGAAGAGCGCAACTCAACCAGCAAAGGTTCCATCGTCAAGGAAGGCCATTTCCAGACTGATCTGGAAGGGATTGGAGTGGAAGTGAAAGACGAGGCCCGGTTTCCGGAAAAGTGGGCGTACTTCAGCTTCGGAGAGAATAAAACCGCCGGCGCCAATCCGAAGCAGGGCTGCTGGGAGTGCCATGAGAACCACGCCGCCGTGGAGCACACGTTCGTGCAGTTTTATCCCACGCTTAAACCAGTAGCGCAGAAGTTTGGAACCTACAACAGCCAGCGCGAGCAAGTGGAAAAGTAAGCCGGCGGGCCCAGTTCCGGGTGGCTCCAGATTGGCGGCACGGTGTGGAATCGAGGGCCAGATCGCTGGCGGCCGGAGCCCTTCCTAAATGGATTCTCATGTTGTCCCAGGCTTATGCACAGCGGCGGGTAACCAGGCGCGGCGGTCCCAAATCGTTACGGAAGTCCACCCCCGGCGCGGTCATGGGGCGGCCAAGTCTTTGTAGTGTAATGTTTTAGCCCCTCTTTCCCGATTTGGATACCGGCACTTTTTTGCTATTGTCGGCGAGTGCAAGAACCTCGTATGATCTCAACTTATCGTAGCGTTGCAGGCGGCGGGCCGAATCTGCCATCCCTGTGGCAGGCCGCATGCACGTTCAGATAGTTGTCAACCTTCGGGAACAGGTAAGGGAAGTGATGTCCAGCCACCGCTCCACGCTTCTGAGTCTTCTCGCTATTGTCCTCTGTCTGCCGATGCTCGTGGCCTCGCGGGGCTGGGCGGCGAATGTGAATCCCGATACGTTGACCTCACGGCGGGCGAAGAGCCAGAAAGTCCATGAAACCCCGCACGCCCGCAAGCGGATGCGCCGTTTGGCGCGCAGCCGGGCGCACCACGTGGTGCGGACGGCCCGCCGACGCCACCATCGCTATTACCAGACCTGGTCCACCAGTTCTTACGCCCAGGACATTACTGAAGGCGACGTGACCACGGGCGAAGACCCGGTGGTACGGCAGGCGGCCATTGACGCCCTGGGCAACATGAATGGGACTGTGTTGGCCATAGAGCCAACCAGTGGACGCATTTTGGCGATGGTGAACCAAAAAATGGCACTTACCGCTGAAGCACAGCCATGCTCGACGATCAAATTGTCGGTAGCGCTGGCGGCTTTGAGCGAGGGCGTGATCACAAAAGAAACTGAGATCAAATTGGGACGCCGCTTCCACATGAATCTCACCGAGGCGCTGGCCCACTCCAACAACGCCTACTTTGAAGCCGTGGGACGGGAGCTTGGATTCGAGAAGGTGAGCTACTACGCTCACCTGTTCGGCCTGGGGGAATTGGCGGGCTACAAGATTCCCGGCGAGCAGCCGGGGGTTTATCCGGAAGAGGTGATTCCGGCGAAGCTGGGCGGCGTAGGGAAGATGTGCTCCTTCGGCGAGGGCGTTTCCATGACCCCGCTGCAGCTGGGCGCTCTGGTTTCGGCCATCGCCAATGGGGGCACGCTCTATTACCTGCAGCATCCCACCACGCCTGAGGCGGTGGCAAATTTTCAGCCCCGGATAAAGCGGCACCTGGATATCGCTCCGCTGATTCCTCAAATCTCTGACGGCATGGCGGGGGCGGTCTCTTATGGAACGGCCCGCAGTGTGAGAGTGAACTTCAACGAAGAAGAAATCCTGGGCAAGACCGGAACCTGCTCGCGGGCGGGCACGCGCTTTGGATGGTTTGCCTCGTATGCCAACACGGATGAAGGCCGCGTCGTCATCGTGGTGTTCCTGGAAGGCGGCCGTCCCACCTATGGACCGAAGGCGGCGGAGATTGCCGGTGTAATGTATCGCGGGCTCTACGATCACTCTTTCTTTGCTGATAAGCCGGCGCCTGCGGCGAACACCGAGGATGCCAAGACTGAAGGCAGCCGGTAAGGCTCTATAAATTTTTCAGGAACACCCAAGCCTCTCGCGCGAGAGGCTTTTGTGTTGAACCCCGCCCCAAGTTGATTTAGATCACCCTCCGTGCGGCCGAGTTCAGCTTTCACAGGCTGGGGGAAGAGTATCTTTCTGGCAAGAAATGGCCCTCAGGCTCTGAAAGGGCCAGTGGTATCCTCGGCGATTTCGCGGCACAGCAGTCCTGCCCTCCCCAATTTCAATAACAAGCTGAAAGAGGCTGCGGAAAGAAGTATCTGTCGGGGAAGATCGCCCTCAGTCGCTAAAGAGGCTGGGTCCACAGCCCTTCTTTTCTTTTTGCCCCTGCGGGGCGGGTTGGTTCCCTTTGACTCCGGGGCTTGGGCCTCCTCTGACCCAGGGCCTGGGCCTCTTTGGCAAGCCGGGGCAGCCTTCTGGGCTGGCATCGGTTGTCTTCTCGCGGCTATTTCTGCAAGCCCCCACTCCACTTACTTGCGAAGCCATGGTTGCGGCACAGTCTCGAAAGCGCCGAGGGTACGATTTAGCGGCACAACTGGAAAGTGGTGCCGCTTCCCATTTAATCCAAGTCTGCGGCTGTAAGAAAAAGCCCTTGAGCATTGTGCTCAAGGGCTTTGTGGTGAATCCGCCAACCCCCTGGCCGTTAGGCCAGAATTCTGGAAGGAATCAGAAGACGACCTTGATGGCAAACTGAATCAGCCGTTCAGGCGAGGCCACGCCGCCGGAAATGGTGGAAGTGATGGTGCCGAATCCGTTAGCGGTGGGACTGCCGGCGTAACTGGTCGCCGGCATGCCGAAATATGGGTGGTTGAATATATTGAAGAACTCGGTTCGGAATTCAATCCCTGCCCTTTCGCCGATATTCGTTTTCTTGAAGAGGGCGAAATCGAAGTTATTGATTCCGGGTCCGCGAAGGCTTGAATCAACCCGCGATTCGTCTCCAAATCCCCACTCGGGCGGTGTAGCGAAGCAACTGGTGTTGAACCACTGGTTAAGGTGACCGCCACCGGCGCTCTTGTCGCATCCCGAAACCACATCGGGACGGATGTTCGAAACCCCGAGGCCTGCGTTTTCCAGCGAGGTGGAGTTGGCGTAGCCGATCTTCAACGGGAAGCCGCGTTGGAAGGTGGTAATGCCATCAATGCCCCAACCGGAAACCACTCCGTTTGCCACTCCTGTCATGCCATTGGCGAAGCGCTTGCCGTGGCCGAAGGGAAGATCAAGAACGTAGCTGATGATCAGGCGCTGGGAAACGTCCTGTGCAGAGAGAGACCGTTCTCCCGCCAGGTTATTCCAGTCCTGCACTCCGGGAACGCCGCCGGTTGGACCTTCCAGCCAGCCGGTAAGAGTGTCAGTGTTGCTGATTAACTTGGCGTTGGTGTAGGCAACCAGCAAAGTGCCGCCGCCCTGGAAGCGGCGCGTCACCGTAGCCTGCAGCGAGTTATAGGTGCTCTCGCAGCAGCCGTAACCTGCCAGGTTCATTCCAAGATACTGGGGATAGGGACGGTTCAGCTGGCCCGCATGGGGCAGAGTTGTAAGCGAAAGCGTGGAGTTGGGGCTGCCGGCCAGCGGATTTGCTACGGGCTGATTAATGGCAACCGCGGCGTCTGCGCAACCAACCGGATCGGGGTTGGAGGCGCAACCCGGAAGCGCGGCATTGTACTGGCTTGCGGCCTGGGCCACGAAGGAGTCAGGGATCTGGTTGATGTTCGTCGAATACTGTTCCAGATGTACGCCACGCGAGCCGGCATAAGCGACATCAGCGAAGAAACCCGCGGGCAGTTGGCGTTGAATATCGAAGTTCCACTGCTGAACATAGCCGTATTTCGGATCGCTATGACCGTTCAGCCCAAAATAGGGCGCCATCGTGGGTCCGTTTTGCGACGCCACAAAGCTCGAGACGTTCGGGGTCGCGGGAAGAGCAGAAAAATCGCGCCCCGGCGGCAGGATGATGCCGGCAGAACCGAATGGGCCTGGCTGATCGCAAACCGGGGTGGTCCCGACCGCTATTTGGCAATTTGGATGCCCCCCGGCCGCGTTTGGGGTACTCGTTCCATCCAGCGTGCTGAATGGGAGAACATAACCATCAGTCGTGGCGGTGAAGTCGGTGCTCGCAAGGTTTACCACGTCATTGTCGGGGTTCAAGCCGAACGAGACGTAGTTTGGAATGTAGAAGATTCCGTACCCGGCGCGGATGACGGTCTTGGGGTCGAGAGCGTAGGCAAAACCGATCCGTGGCGAAAACGCCTTCTTATCCATTGGGATGTTGTTGTCGCTGGTGTTCCGGCCCGTCCCTACCAGGAAGGCATCGCCGGGGCAGGTGGTTCCGGGGCCTCCGCAACCGGTCACCGTCGCATTGGTGGCGCTGGGATCAAAGTAACTCAGCCGGTTGTAGGCATCAGACCAGGTGCCCTGGAGTTCGTAGCGCAGCCCCAGGTTCACGGTGAGCTTGTTGCTAACGTGCCAGGTGTCATCCACGTAGAAGCCACGATAGACCTGCAATCCCTTGGTCTGGGCCGGCACCTGGGCCACGCCCTCCGTCTGGTTCACGAAGCTGCCCTGGTTTTGGGACAAGCCGAGCAAGAAATCGGCAAACGCAAAACCAGAGCCGTCGACGGCCGTAGGACTCGATGCCGTCCAGTTGCCCTGGAAGGCGAAGGCGCCACTGGCGATATTGGTCTGGAAGTAGTTATCCAGGCCATACTCGAACTGAGCACCGATCTGTAGGGTGTGCTTTCCGCGAATCAGGGTTAGTGCAGGGGTGATGTTGTATTGCGTGTTGTGGTCGCCAATAGCGCTGTTGCCCTGGCTCCTGCCCACATCGCTGGGAAATGGGAAGGCCGGGGTGGGCGGAGTGCGCATCGAATCGGGCGGGCTGTTATAGGTCGACGGCCAGCCCAGCGAGGTAAGATCGAAGCCGGAGAGGATCGGGGTTCTGCCATAAACGAAGCGGGTGCCCCCGAAGTTCACGTCGAGAATGCTCGTAGGACTGAAGCTATGGTTCACGTCGAAGACGAGTAACTTCGAGTGATAGAGTTCGGCGCATCGGTCGAGGCAGAGACCGCTGCCCAGCGGATTCACCGGGAGATCGGTCAAGCCAAAATAGGCAAACCGGCCAAACATGCGGGTGTTATTGGTGAAATTCTGATCGCCGCGGGCCACGAATTCATTGGTATTGCCTCCGCCAGGGGCCGCACTCAGGTAGTTTAAGAGATTCCCTGGAAGGTTGGGCGGCGATTTGAAGTAAGTCTGCCACATGGCCACCGCAGCTGGGCTGAACTCCCCGCTGGGAATGCAGTTACCCGGACAGCTCGGGTCGCCTGCATCCAACCCATAGGGGGTTCGAGGATTGGCCCCTGCCGCCCCAACCGAATACGGATCGTAGATCCTGCCACTAGCATCGTTACAGACTCCGCTGGTAAAAGCGGCGCCTGGGCACAAGGATGAGAAATCGCCGTTCAGCATGGCGGTCTGGGGAACAGTGGTTGTGAAGGGCGAACCCGTGCGCTGGCGGTATTGCTCCCAACTGGTGTAGAAGAACGTTTTGTCCTTGATCACCGGTCCGCCGACTTCGATTCCGTACTGGTTCTGCGTCCACGGCGGAGCCGTATTCGCTTGCCCGTTGGCCAACTCCGCCTGCTTGTTGAAGTACTCGTTGGCGTTCAACACCTTGTTGCGGAAATACTCGTAGGCGGAGCCATGCCAGCTATTGGTTCCGGACTTGGTGCTCAGGTTGACCACGCCGCCGGAGAATTTGCCCCATTCTGCGCCCAGGTTGTTGTATTGCACTTTGAACTCGCCAATCGAGTCCTGGGTGGGAATGATGATGGGCAGATTGATGTAGCCAATGTTCAGCGGCTGGCCGTCCAGGTACTGGGCCCCCTGATTGGCGAAAGAACCGCCAACCTGATAGTTGCCCCAACTAAAGGGGTTCTGGCCGACCGGCGAACCGCCGGACCCGCCCTGCGCCACAGCGGCGGGCGAGACGGTAATCAGATTGAAAATATTCCGTCCGTTCAGAGGCAGCTCGTTGGCCTTGCGCTCCTCGACCACCTGGCCGAGAGAAGAAGTTTCCGTCTGCAGCAGCGGAGTCTCAGCCGTGACTTCGACGCTCTGGCTGACCTCGCCCACCTGCATGGTCGCCTCGATATGGGTGGTCTGCTGCACTTCGACCACCACCGGCGTGCGCGTCAGGTGCTTGAAGCCGGTTTTCTCAACGTCCACGCGGTACTGGCCGGGGAAGACGTTGACGAAGGTGAATAATCCATCGGCGCCGCTCGGCTGGGTGCGCTTTTCCATCGTGCCCAGGTTAGTCAGAGTGACGTCGGCGCCGGTAATGGCGGCACCAGAAGAGTCAACCACGGACCCGGTGACGGACCCGTAGGTGCTTTGCGCGTAAAGCAAGCTGGAAAGAGAAGAAGCCAGGAAGACACACGCAACGAATGCGCAGATCCGGCGAAGCAGCATACCCACCCCCACAAGTAGGTTGAAATCCGTGCGAGGATGACGAAGGATGATGTACGTTGTCAAGACGAAAAGAAATGAAGAGAAAGAGAGCAGGGGCCGAGGGCGGCCGTGGGTGAGCAGGAGGCCGCATAAAATGGCCTCCGGTAACGTTAACGCGGGATTCTGCCGGCAGCAGGTCCATTTTGGTCCGCGAGAACCAATTTGGTTCCCCCCCGAGGTACGGTCGCCACCAAGGCCTTCCCAAAAGGGCGGGCTCCGCGCCTGCCTTTTGAGGAGCACAGGAATTTCGCTGTCGTGGCACGGCTTACTTCTTCTTCTGGTACGCGGCGGCTGGAGTGCAATCTGGCAGAGGGGCGCGTTATGCTAACAGCCAATGGTGTGCTGGAGTGGCAATCCTTTCGGGCACGGGGTGCTGGCTTGGCTGAAAGCCGCAGGGCCAGCGAGATATTCGTTTCTCGCGATGCTGGCGCTCGTGACATTGGGGGGGGCGTTGGTGGCGCCGGTTTTTCGCGTGGCGGTGCCGCCGGGGCTGGATTTCACTTTGCAGAACTCGCCTACGTCGGCGAAATACCTGATCGAAACCATGCCCGGCGGGGTGGCGCTGCTTGACTATAACCAGGATGGGCTGCTCGATATCTTTTTTGTGAACGGCGGGCGCATTGTCAATCCCATGAAGCCACCCGATAACTTCGATCGGCACGATCCCCGCTACTGGAACCGGCTCTACCGGCAAAACAAGGACGGCACTTTCACCGACGTGACCCAGGCTGCGGGGCTAGCTAATGCAGGCGACGGCAACTATGGCATGGGCGTGGCAGTGGGGGATTACGACAACGACGGCTATCCGGATTTGTATCTCACCAGCTACGGCCGGAATATTCTTTACCACAACAATGGCGATGGGACGTTCACCGATGTGACCGCCAAGGCGGGGGTGGCGGCCGGCGGCTGGTCGGTCTCCGGGGGATTTTTTGATTACGATAACGATGGCAAGCTGGATCTGTTCGTCACCCGCTACATGGACTGGGACACCCAACACAGCAAAGATTGCGGCGGGGCCTTTCATACTTATTGCCCGCCGGGAACTTTTCCTCGCACTACTAACATCCTTTACCGCAATCGCGGCGATGGGACCTTCGAAGACGTGAGCGAGAAGTCAGGCATCGCCTCCAAGGGCGGGCATGGATTGGGCGTGGCCTTCGCCGATTACGACGGCGATGGATTTACCGACATCTATGTGGCCAACGACGGCATGCAGCAGTACCTGTGGCACAACAACGGCAATGGTACCTTCACAGAGGTGGGCCTGCAGGCGGGTGCGGCGCTCTCGGAGGATGGCGGGCCGCTCTCCGGCATGGGCGTAGTGTTTCAGGACTACGACAATGACGGGCTTCCAGATGTGATCGTTACCACTCTTCCCCGCCAGACCTACGGCGTTTTTCACAATGACGGCAAAGGCGCGTTCAGCGAGCAGGGTTTGCAAACGGGCATCACCATGATGTCAGGAATGACGGCGGGATGGGGAGTCGGATTGGAAGATTTTGACAATGATGGCTGGAAAGATCTGTTTGTTACCCAGGGGCACGTGCTCGACAATGTAGAGAAGATTGACCCGTCATTGCATTACCTGGAGCCGACCCTGCTGGCGATGAACCACAATGGGCGCTTCGAGCCTGCCGACCCAGGCACGGCGGCGCTGGTTTCCGGGCGCGGCGCTGCTTTTGGCGATCTCAATAATGACGGCTGGATGGATGCCGTGACCAGCGTGATCGGGGGCAGACCTCAGGTCTTCCTGAATCACCCCGGCAGCAACCACTGGCTGACGATCACTCTGCGGGGCACGCGCAGCAATCGCGACGGGCAGGGTGCGCGGGTGGAGGTGAACGGGCAGGTACGCTTCGCGACCACGGCCGGCAGCTATGAATCGGCGAACGATGGGCGTCTCCATTTTGGCCTGGGGGAGGCCAAGAGTGCGAAAGTCGAAATTCGCTGGCCCTCTGGCATTCGGCAGACACTTGATAAGGTGGAGGCCGATCAGTTTCTCGAAGTGCGCGAACCGGAGCGGCAATAATGTTATCGCGGACAATGCTGGCGCTTTGGCTGGCCTGGCAGACCCTCGCGCCTCAAGCCTTGCAGCACTACCAGGCAGGCGTGCGAGCCGATGAACAAAAGAACTACACGGTTGCGGCCGGCGAATTCCACCAGGTTACCCAGATGGAGCCGAAATTCGCCGACGGATTCTTGCGCTTGGGACTGGCTTACCTCGAACAGCAGGACTATGCCGCCGCCATCCCTCCCTTGAAGCAGGCGGTAAAGCTGGATCCTGAGTCTATTCCCGCACACCGCTTTCTCGGTTATGCGCTGCTGGCCCAGGGCTACGCGAGCGAAGCTATTCCGCACCTGGAGAAAGCGCATGAGACCGCCGCGCTGGGCATAGCCCAGACACAAGTCGGTAAGCTGGCGGATGCTGTGGCCAATCTGCAGGCCGCGCTGGCGCAGCGGCCGGATGATCCTGATCTTCTTTACTACATGGGGCGTGCGGCGGGGCTGCTTTCCAAGCAGTCGGTGGACACGCTACTCACGCTCGAACCGAATTCTGCCCGCGCCCACCAGGCCATGGCGGAGAATTATTTCGTTTTGCGGCAAATGCCGGAGGCGGAGAAAGATTATCTGGCTGCCCTGGCGTTGCGTGCCAATCTGCCGGAAATTCACCTCGAATTGGGCCAGCTTTATGCCGCGACGGCGCAATGGCCCAAGGCAGAGAAGGAATTTCGCGCCGAGACCAGGCTGCAGCCGGGAAACGCCGAGGCG
>Ga0335081_10015401_pt1 | contig 12365 bp, 11 predicted proteins | sample Lox_Sample_35_FD_206713 | JGI IMG/M metagenome (GOLD analysis project Ga0335081, IMG submission 206713) | Soil microbial communities from Loxahatchee National Wildlife Refuge, Florida, United States - Lox_Sample_3.5 | ecosystem: Environmental > Terrestrial > Soil > Wetlands | place: USA... | reverse complement strand
AACTGGTGCGGCCCTATGAGAAGAGCATTTACTTCGCGGCCTATTCCATCCTGCAGAATGAGCAGGACGCTGAAGACACCGCGCAGGAAGCGGTGCTGAAGGCGCTGAAGAATCTCGCCAGCTTCCGCGCCGAATCGAAGTTCAGTACCTGGCTCGTCTCCATCGCCATTAACGAGGCCCGGGCGCGGCTGCGTCACGCCCGCGTATTGAAGTTCGACTCTATCGACGAGCCGGCCGACGACGGCGAAGGCAAGGTCGTGCCCGCACTTATCCGCGACTGGCGCGAGGTGCCGCTGGAAGCCCTGGAACGCAAGGAGCTGCGCGAGATGCTGCAGAGCGCCGTCGCCAGCCTGCCCGCTATTTATCGCGAGGTTCTGCTGTTGCGCGATGTGGAAGAATTCAGCATTGCCGAGACGGCAGCGACGCTGGGAGTGAGCGACGGCGTAGTGAAGACGCGGCTGCTGCGGGCGCGCCTGATGATGCAGAAGCTGCTGGCGCCGCAGCTGGTGTCGAAGGGTGGCAGCAAAGGTTTGTTTGGGCTCTTTCGCAGCAAGGCAGGTGGATCATGGTTCTAGATTGCAAGCACGTGTGGGATCAGATTTCGAACTACATCGAGGGCGAAGTACCGCCCGAGCTCCGCGAAGCCATCGAGGAACACCTGGCCCACTGCCGTCACTGCGCCGCTGTGCTGGACTCGACGCGCAACATTCTGTACCTGATTGCCGACGACCGCACCTTCGAGCTGCCCGTGGGCTTCGGCGCGCGACTGCACGCGCGGCTGGAGCAGGAGCTGGCGGGGGGAGATTAGTGAGCGCCGCTTTGCAAGGGACCGCCTTAAGGCGGTCCGCAAAATTGAACAACATGGGATCGGCTTTAGCCGCCGAGGCGTTGTCGACTTAAGCACAGCATTTTGTTGCTGCGGACGGGAAGCAGGTCCCTCCACTCGCCGCTGAAGCGGCTCGGTCGGGATGACAACCCCACAGGTGCGCCTTCACAGCTCGCGATGAAACCACGGATGCGTTACCACCTCGGCTCCCACCAGCAAAAGCGTCAGGACCGCCAGCACCAGCTGCAACCGCCGTCTTCGCCTCTGCTTCGCCGTCAGCGGCCGGATGCGCCACGCGGCGGCGGGATTGCTCCGCATCCGTTCCTCGTTCCATAGCAGCAGCAGGTTCAGCAGCGCACCCACGGCGCCGATCGTCAACAGTGGCACGCGAATCGCTTCGCGATGCCAGCCCTTCGCCGGCCCCGCGGCTCCGGCCGCCAGCAATGACGTCAGCCCCAGCGCCACACGCATCCCGCTGAGGCCAACCGCTGCCACACAAAGGCTTTCTGCCGCGGCCAGGGCCAGCGCTCCCCACGTCAGCAGCAGCCGGCCCGGGCTAAGCTTTGTCTCAGGTAAATCCGATCCGTTCACGCTTTCGTACCTTTAGCAAGCCTCACTACTATAACGGGCCGCCGTCGTCGCCGGATTGCCATGTAACCTTCGACGGCCCGGCGACTCTAATGGGGCAGTAGCAGGAAGGATGAAGTTATGGCGAAGTTTGGAACGCGTTTTACCTTTGCGGCATTGATCGCCGCCCTGGCCGTCGCGCTTGTCTTGCATGAACCGGCCGCCGCTATCGAGAAGCCGATGGCGCTGCCCGCTCCCGCCGTCAACGAATCTCTGGCAAGTGCGCCCGGCCAGCAAACCGCCGTCATTGCGGGAGGCTGCTTCTGGGGAATTCAGGCCGTCTTTCAGCATGTGAAGGGCGTCATCAACGCGACGTCGGGATACTCCGGCGGCTCGAAGGGCACGGCCGAGTATGAGACCGTGAGCACCGGTCTGACCAATCATGCCGAGTCGGTGCAGATTGTCTTCGATCCCTCGAAGATCACCTACGGCCAGCTGCTGCAGGTGTTCTTCTCCGTGGCGCACGATCCCACGCAGCTCAACCAGCAGTTCCCGGACGAGGGCACGCAGTACCGCTCGGTCATTTTCTATGCCAATGACGAGCAGAAGAAGATTGCGCAGGATTACATTGCGCAGCTCGACCAGGCCCAGGTCTTCAAGCACAAAATCGTGACCCAGGTGGTGCCGCTGAAGGCGTTCTACCCGGCCGAGGGATATCACCAGAACTACGCGGCGCGCCATCCGGATAATCCGTACATCGCGCGCTACGATCTGCCGAAAGTGGCCAGCTTGCAACAGCTGTTTCCGCAACTGTATCGCAACCAGTAACGAGGGAAGCGACTAGCTTCGGTAGAGCGGCCTTAAGGTCCGTCCGCGTACACGTAGCTTGAGCAGGCGGCACAACCTTCGAGTTCGGAGGACATGAGTCAGGGCACGACCTTGGTCGTGCCGTCCGAAACTGTATTTTCGGATTTTTGAGCCGGCTTCAGCCGGCGGCAGTGAGTACACTATGAGCAATCGCAGAGACTTTCTCAAAACCAGTTTTCTATCTCTCTCAGGAGTCGCCCTAATGAGCGTATTCAAGAGTTCTGAGGCGGAGGCCGCCGGCACCGCCTACGTCGAGGTCGTCGAATTCAAGGATGACGGCGAGCGCATCGGCCCCAAGCGCGTGCCCAAGGTGGTCAAGACCGATGCAGAGTGGAAGGCCCAGCTGACGCCGCAGCAATACGAGGTCACGCGCCACGCCGGCACCGAGCGCGCCTTCACCGGGCAGTACTGGAACGTGCACGATAAAGGCTTGTTCCGTTGCGTCTGCTGCAAGAACGCGCTGTTCAGCTCGGCGACCAAGTTCGATTCCGGCACTGGCTGGCCGAGCTTCTGGGAGCCCATCGCCAAGGAGAACGTGAAGACCAAGAACGACATTAGCCTCGGCATGATGCGGTCGGAGGTGTTGTGCAGCGAGTGCGACGCGCATCTCGGGCATGTCTTCGACGATGGTCCACGTCCCACCGGGCTGCGTTACTGCATGAACTCAGCCTCACTCGACTTCGTGAAGGCGTAACCAACTGCAAACGGTTCGTGTCAGGGCACGACTTCCAGTCGTGCCGACACGAGACCTTTTCGTTGTGATCGATCCGCTTTAGCGGCGGCACGCTACCGCACGCTCTTGCTCGATGCGCGCTCCTCGCCTGCGCTGGCCGCCAGCTCCGGCGGCAATCCATTCTGCACCCAGCTCATCAGCTCATCCTTGGCATGCTGTTGCGCCAACTGCGCCACGCGCGCGCAAGCCTCGGCATAGGACCGGCGTAGTTCCTCCTCGCTCTGCGGAGCTCGCAATCGCTTCTCCAGCAGCGCCACATCGCCCGTAGCAGACTCGTGCCGCGCAGCTTGCCCGGGCGCGGAGAGATACAGCACTAGCCCCTCCCGAAACCACCGCGGCAATCCCGGACGGGCGTAGGACTCAATTAGCATGTGCAACAGCTCGTGATGGATCGTGCTTTCCAGCGTACCTGTCTCGCGCAGTGTGTCGGGCGGCTGCATCTGGATGGTGCGGCCGCGGGTTGACGCCGCAATCCAGCCCGGCTCGCCGGTCGAGTTGCGGAACTCCGCCACTGTGGCATACACCTTCAACCGCGGCTTGGCGCGATAGACCAGTCCTGTGCTCTCCTCGGATTCGTGCAGGTAGCGCGTGGCGACCGGCAGTAGCGTGCGATCGCGGTCCGGCTTTGTCGTCAACAACTCGATGTCGTCATTGGCAAGCTGCTGCCACGCGATGCCCTGCGCGGCAACACCCAGCTTCGTACCGGGATAGTAGAAGCTGAGGATCTCGCGATACGAGTGGCCCTCCTCGCCCATCACCTCCGCGCCCACCTGGCACAGGCCCACGCCGTGGCCCGCACCACGTCCGTGAAAGACCACGCGATCGCCGTGATCGTTCACATCGAACAGGCTGCTCTTCAAGCGGTCCCATCCGATGTGCCGTCCCACGGCGGCGCGAAACGCAGGCCCGGAGACGGTGACGCTGCTAATGCCCACCACGCGCAGAAACTCCACGCGCCCGCTCGATGTTCGGTGCAGCACACTGACCGAACGTAACGTTCCCGGCACCACGATGCCGTCATCCGCCAGCGCACGCTGCAACTCGCGTTTGGAGACCTCGCTCTGCCACTGACTGCCGCCGCTGCGAATGCAGTAGCGATCGGAGTGCTGCACCAGGTACGGCGCAGGCGCTTCGTCGTTGCCCAGGATGTAGCGGCCGTCTTCGGTTGTGCCGGCGCAGTTCGCGTAGTAATAGGTGGCGGCCGGCTCGCCGTCGTACCACAACACCTCGCCGGCGGTGGAGTCGGCGATGCGCCGTAGCCGAGCGTCGATGCCGGCAAGGCGAAGGTCCTGGCAGTGCGTGGTGTCGCAGAACTCAAAGCCGTCGAGCGCATGCCGGCTACCGAAGTGCATGGCGAAGGTGCGCGCCGCCACCGCCATCGCCTTCAGGGCCTCATCCGACTTGAAATTGCCGGCCTCGCCCGCCAGAACGCCCGCGATGTACTCCTCCATCGGCATGGACGCCGTCACCAGCAGATGTCCGCTGTCCGCGCGCAGCTCAATGGGGAAGTCGGCGCGAATCGGAGGATCGCCCGCGGCACTCATCTGGTAAACACCACTCAGGCGCAGCTGCGGAGTGAGGCTGCGGTCGCCGTCGACCTGAATCGACGAGCCCGAGGCGCGCAGCGTCAACATACCGAACCCAGAATCCTTGCACATTGAACAGCGGCGAATCTTCGCCTGTCCTGCGCCGGCGCTCACTCGCAGATCATGCGGAGGATGGAGATACCACAGCCGTACGCGTACCGTCTGCGGGAAAGCGCTGCGGGATACCGTTGCGTCTCCCAAAGCCGGGCCGGCGCCGCGCAGGACCAAGACGAGCGTAATGAGCAGCGCTGCGAAATGGCGCTTCACGGTTGCGTTCCCTTCGCCTGCTCGGTTCCGCGTGCACCTCTCGATTCTGCAAATGCCGCGAAGATCGCGCGCGCAACGCTGGCTGCGTCGCTTCCGCCGTGTCCCTTCTCCAGAAACACCACCAGCACGATCTCGGGATTTTGGGCCGGCGCGTAGCCGGCAAACCAGGCGTGGGTCCAGGCCCCTTCCTCGGCCGTCGCCGTGCCGGTCTTGCCGGCAACCTTCATCGCCGCCGCCGGTTGCGCCTCATGTCCCATGCCGTAGCTCACGGATTGTTGCAGTCCGTCGAAGAGGGGATCGAGCCTTGCATCATGTTTCGCCGCCAGCAGCGCAAGCTGACGATACCCGCGCAGCAATTCGAGCGGCGTCACAGTTACGCCCCACTCGCCAATGGCCTGAAGCTGCTCCTGCTCCGGTGATTGCGCCAGTGCGACGCTCCCGCTGGCCTCATCGGCGGCAAGCGCGGTGACCGCCGCGAATCCATCCTGCACGAAGCTCGCGCGCAGCTGCTCCGGCGCGAGACGCAGCGCGACCGTAGAAAAATATGAATTGCAGGAGTACGCCAGCGCCTGCGCGGGATCGAGCGGCTGCGCGGTCACGGGATGGGTGCAGTCGAGCTTGTGGCCGCCGATCGAGACGGAACGCCTGCACACCAGCGCCGTCTGCTGACTGACCTTGCCCGATTCCAGCAGCGCCAGCAGCGTAAACGGCTTGATACTGGAGCCCGGAAAGACCACGCGACGCGCGGCCACGTCGAGGTGATACGCCGCCAGCACGCGCCCCGAGCGGACATCGAGCACAACCGCCGTACCGGCGCGCCCGGCCATCGCATGGGAGACAGCATTCTGCAGATTGGGTTTCGCTGGCTGTGCGGGAGCCGCTGTCCATGTCGCGAGACAGACGAATGCCGAGGTCAGACACCGGCCGGCCAGATTCATCCGGGGCATGGGTCGATTGTAGCGAGCAACGGGCAATTAGCAACCACAAGCCATCTCACAACCGCCTTGTATCGGGTTTGTATCGGGGCACCGCCTTCCGTGCCGTTCGGGCACTTAGCATTTAGCACTCATCTCATAAATCGGTTGGGTTCGTCTGGACGCCGGGGATACAATAATCTTGTACTCTCTGGTCAGGTGGAGGTCACCATGGAATTGCGGCTGACCGACAAGGAAGAAGAATTGCTCCTGCAACTCCTACAGGAGCAGCACAAACATCTGCTGCACGAGATCGCCAAGGCCGACCATCACGAGTTCAAGACGGCCTTGCGTCATCGCTGCACCGCGCTGGAAGGCATCATGGAGAAGCTGAAGGCGCCAGTTCATTCAGCGGCCTGAGCTACTTTCCGCGCACCGGATGCAGGCACCCCGCTCGGTCATCCTTCGACACAAGGCGGGGTTGAGCACCAGGGAGATACCTGCTCTGAGTAACTCCAGCTCCTTGCTTACGGCACCAGCACAATCTTTCCCTTTGCGCCCGAGGGCTTCATGATCTCGTTGTGAGCGCGCGCCGCTTCCGCCAGAGGGATGTTCTCGCCCACCACCGGACGGAGCGTGCGGTTCTCCAGCCCCGCGCCCAGCGCGGCATGCATCTCCTTGTACTCCGCCTCCGAGGTGTTCATCAGGGTGACGCCGCGAATATCGCTTTCGCGTGACATCGCGTCGCGGGGATTGATCTCGATGGGACCGCGGCTGCCAATCACCGCGACCCTCCCTTTCTTGGCCAGCAGCGGAAGATCGTGCCCCAGATTCTCATTGGCCAGCAACTCGATGATGACATCCGCGCCGCGGCCGCCAGTCAGCTTCATCAGCTCCTCAAGATAGCCCTCGGAAGAATGATTCAGCGCCTGATGCGCGCCCTGCTCCCGCACCAGCTTCATGCCGGCTTCGCTGCCGGCCGTGCCGATCACGATCATCCCCGCCGCGCGCGCCAGCTGCACTGCCGCCGTTCCCACTCCGCCGCTGGCGCCGTGCACCAGCACGGTCTCGGCAGGCCGCGCCTGCGCGCGTTGAAACAGTCCGCGATACGCCGTGCCGTACGGCACGCCGATCGCCGCGCCCTGCTCAAAGCTCACGTGGCCGGGCAGCGGATGCACCTTCTCTTGATCGCACAACGCCAGTTCAGCGTAGGTGCCAGTCTTTGACGCGGTCACATAGACGCGGTCGCCCGCCTTGAACTGCGTCACGCCCGCGCCGACGCTCGCAACCTCTCCACCGGCGTCCGCTCCTGGCGTGTAGGGCAGGTTCGGCTTCGAAGCGTAGGTCCCGGTACGGATATAAGCTTCCACCGGATTCACCCCGGCGGCACGCACGCGAATGACGACCTGCCCCGGCCCGGGCTGCGGATCGGGAACCTCTTCCAGCTGCAAAACTTCCGGACCACCGAATTCATGCACGCGAATGGCTTTCACCGATACCTCCAAACACGGATAAGAGCTGAGCGTCCCCAGTATAAGACGCTCGGGCAGCGGTGATCGGTGACGGCAGAGCGGGCCTTTAGGCCGGCGTGGGGGGACGTCCAGAGCTGGTAGAGCGGCGCTTCAGCGCTGCCTCCGCGCGCCTTGATGGATTAGGGTCTCGGCCCACGGCGCCGCAGTGGGCCGAGACCCAGTATTCTGGCCAGCGCCCCGGACGCCCGCCTGAAGGCTGGCTCTACCGACACTGCTTCTGCTTGACTTGCGCGGACGCTTGGCATACTGTCCGGCTCATCCCTCAAACAAGGAGCACTGCCATGCGGCCAACTGGCGTAGTGCTGATTGCGTTTTACCATTTCTTGAGCGGAGCGTTTCTGGTACTGTTCGCGATCGCTCTGGCGGTGGGCGGAACGGTGCTGGGCGCGCTGTTCGCCGGCATGCACGAGAGTCCGCTAGGCGGGCTGGGCATGATGGTCGGCCTGGTGGGCGCGATCTTCTTCTTTTTCTACGCGGCGGTTGCCTTCATCGCCGGTTACGGCATGTGGGTCATGCGGGAGTGGGGACGAGTCCTCTCCATCGTGCTCGCCGTCATCTCGCTGCTGCTCTCCTTCCCGGGACTGCTGATGATGGGCCTGCACCTGCACCTGTTCTTCGGCACCTATCGCCTATTCCGGATTGCTATCAGCATCCTGATCATCTGGTACCTCATGCAACCGCAGATCAAGGCGCTGTTTCAGAGGACCTCGCCGACGACCCCAGCGGCGTAGGATTCTCCCACCGTTTTGAAACCGCGCTGACGCGCAGCTGCGGTTGAATCTGGTTAGCGAGCTAGGTCGCGCGCCGCATCTGGATCGGCGGCTGCGCCGTCTGTTTTACCTCTGCCATGCGGAGGCCAACACCTGTCGATGCGCCGTTCATTGCGGCGAGCCATCCCAGGAACAACGCGGCAAACGCTGCTGACGTTCGCGCTAGACCTTGGCGCGCGAAGTCACAACCTTCATCGGATAGATCTCAAACCGGTTCAGGCCGCCTCGTACGGAAGGATCGTTTTCACTGAACTGTCGCGCCTCGGCTTCGTCCGCGAGCTCAAGCACAGCGAAGCCGAACGCTCCGGCCGGCGCCATCACCGGCCCATAGATGAGGAGCTTGCCGGCCCTGAATTGCTGATCGCAGTACACACTGTGATCTTCCATCAACGCCCTTTCACTTGGCGTAATATCCATCGGAAAGGTAGCGCGTGGCGGGATCAGCTTGAAATAGTAATGCTGCTTGTTCATCGGGCAAGTGTATCGCAAGGGGCAGGTTGGCTCGCCTGTAATCGAAGCCCGGCCTAGTTCCAGTGGTGCGATTGCCACCAGATCTTCTGAATATCGAATTTCGCGCCGCGGCAGAGGTAGATCGGAGCATTCTCCTCGCCCATGCCAAAGCGCGAGTAATGGTCGAATGCTTGGTATGAGGTGCAGTTGTCGCGCACATCCTCCAAACTCCACTGGATGACAATCAGGTTCTTGTAGACCTGCGGCGGTGGTCCCCAGTACCAGTGGTTCTGGTGTCGGGAATACGCCGTCGGCAGGCCATATCGCGGACCGAACTCGTTGATCGCGCCGGCCTCGCCGTAGTTTCCCGCCCAGATGCCGGTTTGTGCGCGCTCCTCCGGCGGCAGCGAGTTGTAGATGTCGGCGACCTGCTTTACCAGCTCCGGCCAGCCGAACTGATCGGCGATGGGTTGCATCAGCAGCGACTCGTGGTGAACTTCCTGCGCGGCCGGCTTGTACCCGATGGTGTTTTGGAATGCCAGCAGCTTCTCCGGCGGCAGCATCCATGTGAACATCGGGACGAACGGAACGGTTGCGAGGATAACAACCCCTGCTGCGACCGCACGGGTCCAGGCGGCCCGATGCTCCAGCCACTGCTCGATGGCGACGCCGCCGGCCGCGAAGACCATGGGATAGATCGGGAACAGGTAGTAGTTCTTCGCGTGCATCAGCTCCATGGTCCCGAAGAAAATCAAAAACGTCAGGCCCAGCACACGCCATCGCTCGCGGCGAAGCAGCCAGATCAGTCCCGGTAGCCAGACGAACAGCAACACCGGATGCATGTCGATGATCTGCTCTTTCACGAACGCCAGCGGTCCCAGCACGACGTTCTTCCCCTCCCGCCGCACATTCTCCAGGTCCTCGATGGTCGGGAAGTGATGGCGAATCTGCCAGATGACGTTGGGCAGGAAGATCGCGATGGCGATGGCGAAGGCTATCCAGATCCACGGCTTGGCAGACTCGCGGCGATGCTGGGTCAGCAGCAAAGCAATCGTTACCGCAAATCCAAAGAACAGCGTGGAATGTTTGTTTTCCAGGCCGAGCCCGGCCAGCACCCCAAACCATATCCACACCCGCGAATTGCCCGTGCGCAGGATGCGCGCGATCACCAGTACACAGCCCATCCATAACAGCGGCTCGAAGGCGTTCATGGTCAACAGGCTGCTTACCACCAGCATGGCCGGACACAGCAGAAGACACAGTCCGGTGAGGAACTGCGCATAACGATTGCCGCCGAGTTCGCGGGCGATCAGTATCCCGAGCGCGATCACTCCCGTCCCGGCCAGCGCAGGAAGAATGCGCAACGCCGCCAGCGACCCTCCCAGCAGCAGCGCGACTTTCGCGTACACCGCGATCAGCGGCGCGCAGTCCACGTAGCCCCAGTCCAAATGGCGCGCCATGTCTAAGTAGTAGAGCTCGTCGCGAAAGTATCCGTAGTTGCGGACGCTGGTGAACAGGTGCAGCAGAAGCTTGCAGGCGCAGAGTGCAATCAGCACGCCCCAGGCAAGCTGCGGCAGGCGATCGGGCAGGCGGTCGCGGGAAGATTCCTCGCGTGCGGGCATTACCGGCATTCAATCCTCCGGCAGTGGCAATTTACACCACGCCGATGACTGGCGCCATGCATGCGATGGGAGAGCTCGACCGGCCAAGCTTGTCCTGGAGGACGACCTGAATTCCGGTGCGCCCTCAAGGGAGGGCCTGCTGTTGCACCAAGTGCGATCTTTGCAGAAGTGTAAATGGCGGCTCTGCTGTGCTTTGCGCCAGGACCTGGCCCGGTGGGTGGGGTCACTCCCCTGATTCCGTTCCGCTTTCCGTAGTTGTTCCGGCTCCCCTCAAACCTATAATCGAACTGCTCTGGACAGAAACGTCTCCGCCGGACCGCGTCCCGACCCGAGTGCGCCGCAGCTGCGCCGGGGCCAGTCGCACTTCCGGAAGCGTATGGACATTGCGATCCCCTTCTCCGTCGGCCACGGCCGGAGTCGTCGCCCCCGCCGTCCTTCCTCGCTTTGTACCCGGAAAATGCGTACGCTCGCGACCTTCGCTCTGCTGGCAGCGCTCGGCAGCATCGGGCTGCATGCCGCATCGCCCTCTTCCGCCGCCCGCAAGCAGGAGGCGCGAGAGCAGTTCGACAAGGCCGAACAGATGCGCGAGGCGCTCAATGGACGTCCGCCCGACCAGCGCACCCGCAAGGATTATCAGCACGTTGCCGACGCCTATCGCAAGGTCTATTACGTCGCGCCGGCTTCCAGCAAAGCCGATGCCAGCGTGATTGCCGTCGCCGAGTTGCTGGCCGAGATGGGCCGCCAGTTCCAGCCGGGCGAAAAGGACCTGCGCGCCGCCATCGGCGAATACGAATTCCTGCGCCGCGAGTATCCCGGCAGCAAGTATCGCTTCCAGGCGCTATTCACCATCGGGCAGATCTACAAGGAAGACCTAGGCGATGACGACGCGGCGCGCCAGACCTTCCAGGATTTTCTGCACCGCTACCCGCGCAATCCTCTTGCCCCGCAGGCCAAACAGGCCTTGGCGGAACTGAATCAGCCGCAGCCGCAGCCTGCGAAGCCGCCGATTGAAGAGGCGCGCGCTTCCGAAAAACAGGAGCCCTCGACCAACGAAAAGCCGGAGACGCCCGCGAGCCAGACGCCGGTTTCGGCCACCATCAAGAAGAGGTCCGCGCTGACCATGGTCACCGGCATCCGTCACTGGTCAACCCCGGATTACACCCGGGTTGCGATCGATGTTGAGGCGGAGGTCAAGTACGAAGTCGGCCGCGTGCCCAACCCCGACCGCATCTTCTTCGATCTGCCCGACACCCGGCTGGCTTCGGTGCTGGTGGGCAAGAGCTTCGACGTGCAGGACGGCTTCCTCAAGAAAATTCGCGTGGCTCAATATCAACACGATTCAACGCGCGTGGTGCTGGAAGTGGCCGATGTCTCCGACTACTCGGCCTTCCTGCTGCCCAACCCCTATCGCCTGATCATCGATATTCATGGCCGTCAGCCGCAGTCGCAGACGCTGATTGCCAAGGCCAATGCCGCGCCCGCCGCCGGCAAGGAGGAGCGCACCGTAACCGGGATCGAAAGCGAAAAGTCCTACCGCTCGGTGGAGAAGGCGAACGAGGCGCCGAAGTCAGCCCCGGCGCCGATGACCGCCGCCACGAAAAAGTCAGCTCCCTCGGGCGATAACACCGCGGCAACCGGGCAGCCGGCGCGAGGGACATCGTCTACCGCTTCGGCAAGGCAGGCTCCGCGCAAGGTGATCGTCGATGATGGTGACGACGGCCCCGAAGACTCGACCAATGGCAAGACCACAGCATCCGTGAAGCCGCCTGACCCGCTCTTCTCCGGTCCTAAGGACAACAGCGGACCGGAGTTGAAGGCGACCAGCCAGCCCACGACGGCTCCCACCGCCGTAGCCGTTGCGCCGCGGGCGAAAGGTGCGACAAAGAAGACGGCGAAGAACTCGACTTCCACCGCGGCCGCAACTCACGAAGCCGCGCCCACCTCGTCCGGCGATCGCAGCCTGACCCGCGCGCTGGGACTGAAGATCGGCCGGATCGTCGTGGATGCCGGGCATGGCGGCCACGACACCGGCACCATCGGTCCGGACGGCCTGATGGAGAAGGATCTGGTTCTCGACGTCGCGCTGCGGCTGGGACGTCTGCTGGAGACGCGGCTGGGCGCCGACGTTATCTACACTCGCGACGATGACACCTTCATCCCGCTGGAAACGCGCACCGCGATCGCCAATGAGCACCAAGCCGATCTCTTCATCTCCATCCACGCCAACTCCA
>Ga0335081_10015399_pt1 | contig 12366 bp, 11 predicted proteins | sample Lox_Sample_35_FD_206713 | JGI IMG/M metagenome (GOLD analysis project Ga0335081, IMG submission 206713) | Soil microbial communities from Loxahatchee National Wildlife Refuge, Florida, United States - Lox_Sample_3.5 | ecosystem: Environmental > Terrestrial > Soil > Wetlands | place: USA... | reverse complement strand
AAACCGTGCCTGCCCGCGCCCTCGGATGTCTCTCAAGTTGGAGCGCTGTCTGACAACCAAGCCAAGATCACGCTGTTTCGATCTTTGTTCCGCGGACGTGAAGACGTGTACGCGGAGCGATGGCGTACCAAGGATGGAACGTGGGCCTATCGCCCCGCTTGCAAAAAGAACTGGGAGGCGGTCCTCGCCAGCCGCCCAGAGGAGCACAAGAAGGTCGATCGGCAAACCCGTACTTTCTACGCTTTGACCGACGAAGTTATCCGGCAGCATTTGACGGGCAAGAAGACAATTGGAATCTATCCTCTCCTCCTCGATGAAACTTGTTGGTTTTTGGCGGCCGACTTCGACAAGAAGACCTGGCAAGAAGATTCGCTGGCATTCCTCGCCACCTGCCAGAGCGCCGGAATTCCAGCTTCTCTGGAGCGGTCACGATCTGGGAACGGCGGCCATGTTTGGATCTTCTTCGATGTGCCAGTCCCCGCCGTCCTCGCCCGAAAAATGGCTTGTGCTCTCCTTACGCAAAGCATGGAAAGGCGCCACCATCTGGGTCTCGACTCCTACGACCGCCTCTTTCCAAACCAGGACACTTTGCCCAAGGGAGGCTTCGGAAACCTGATCGCACTTCCGCTTCAGTGGATGCCCAGGCAAAACGGGAACAGCTTGTTTGTGGATGACAACCTGCGGCCGTACACAGACCAATAGCAGTTGTTACTCTCGATCCGGCGAGTCGGAGCGGATCAAGCGGACTGGATCGTCAACGACGCGACACGACGGGGTCAAGTTATGGGCGTTAAACTCTCAATAACAGATGAGGATGCCGAAGATACGCCTTGGGCACTAACGCCATCCCGAAGAAAGATGGAGAAGCCAATCTCCAAACCCTTTCCGGAATCCGTTGAGATCGTCCGGAGCAATCTCGTCTTTATACCTAAGGCCGGACTGCCGGAGCCAATGCTGAACCGAATCATTCGCATAGCGGCATTTCAGAATCCGGAGTTCTACAAAGCCCAAGCGATGCGCCTCCCAACTTGGGATAAGCCGCGCATCATCTCCTGCAGCGAAGAGTTCGCTCAACATCTCGCTTTGCCAAGGGGCTGCCTCCAGGAGGTGGGCGAACTGCTAAAAGAACATGACATCCGCGTGCTGATTCGCGAGGAACGTTCTGCCGGGAACCCTATTGACGTGACCTTTCAGGGAAATCTGCGTGACGATCAAGCCGAAGCCATCCGTCAGATGCTCCTGCACGAGGAAGGCGTTCTATGCGCACCGACAGCATTTGGCAAGACCGTGGTAGCTGCTAAGTTGATAGCCGATCGAGCAGTTAATACCCTGATCCTGGTCCATCGCGAGCAACTACTGGAACAATGGCGCGCGCGCCTTGCTGCGTTTCTAGATCTCCCGCCGAAAACCATCGGCCAAGTCGTTGGTGGCAAGGAAAAGCGGACCGGATTCATTAACGTGGCCCTGCTTCAAAGCCTCAAGCGTAAGGGCGAAGTGAAGGACTGTGTTGCCGAATACGGGCACGTGATTGCTGATGAGTGTCATCACCTAACGGCCTTCAGTTTCGAGCAAGTAATGAGACAAGTCAAAGCGAAGTATATCGTTGGTCTGACTGCAACGCCAATTCGAAAGGATGGTCATCACCCGATCATCTTCATGCAGTGCGGACCCATTCGGTTCAACCTCAGCGCGCGTGAGGCCGCCGAGCGCTCTCCCTTACGGCACGTGGTATTGCCGAGGCACACCGATTTCCAGATGCCGCACGAGACTGATCTCACAATTCATGACGCCTACGCTGCACTCGTGACCAACCAGGAGCGAAACCGGCAAATTGTTGCGGATATTATCCAAGCGGTTCGCGAAGGCCGCAGTCCACTCGTGCTCACCAGTCGTACCGACCATCTTGAGCGACTGGCAAGCGGCTTATCCGAAATCCAGTCCGTGTTTGTCTTGAAGGGCGGCATGGGCAAGAAACAACGCCGAGTCGTCGTGGAGAGACTCGCCTCGATTCCCGAAGGAACGCCACGTGTTCTGCTTGCAACCGGAAGCTACATCGGTGAAGGTTTCGACGATTCAAGGCTCGACACTCTGTTCCTCACAATGCCCATTTCGTGGCGCGGCACGCTGCAGCAGTACGTAGGGCGGCTGCACCGGATTCATCACGGAAAGAAAGTGGTGCGAGTATTCGATTACGTTGATGCGCAAGTACCGATGCTCGGACGAATGTACGAGAAACGTATGAGGGGGTACCGCGCCATCGGGTACGAGACGGAATCAGATCCCACTCGAATGTAGTCAAAATTGTAGAGACTCTTTACCACTAAGCCTGATTTTCGGTCGCGGTGCGACATCTAAGTCGCATGTTTTCAGCGTGCACACCTGCGGTCATCTGCACTCGAGGCAGGTGCGCTGTTTCATGAAAACATCGTTGAAAACACAGGAAGTTTGGTCGGGGCGGGGCGATTTGAACGCCCGACCCCCTGCGCCCAAGGCGGTTTACGGCGTTTCCAGAAAATAGCCTATTTTCAATGCATTCCGTTTCAATGAGATGCGCGCAGCTTATTGAACGCTGTTGAGCTTTGTTGAACTCGGGGAATCTCGCATCCTTAAAATCTACACTTGGAAATCAATATCGCACTGAAGCTGAAGGAACCTTGAGGAAGACAAGAAACACCGACGCTTCAGTATCATCTCCTTCGATCGCGACGTTCCAGAAAACGTGAGGGTGATTAGGCGCTTAGTAGAGCAGGACTGCGTCGTCGGCTTGATTGCCGACCACAACCCGGACTTCGAGTTTGCTAACTTTACCGTTACGGAGCTCGCTGAGGTCGCTGCTGGGATCGATGATGCCAACGGCTGGAGCCGACGCTCCTTTTATGACGCCATAGTGTGGAGGCTCCAGAGGCCTTGACGCATTCTTCAGTTTTGCGGCGAGTGGTGTTATTTTTTAATCTTGCGCTTCTTGCCCGCGCGGGGGGACCGGGAGGAGATCGGGTTCAGGATAGGGCATCGAGACCTGGGTGACGGGCGAGAACAAATGTTATTCCGATTGATCCTTGAGAACACTGCTAACATTTAATCGCTATGAAATCGCTCGCCTCGATTCTGTTCTTGGCTTACCTGGCCGCGCCGTTGCTTGGGCAACCGGTCATCTACTATCGCGGCATAGTCAACGCAGGAAGCTATATGCCGTCTGGGCTTCCCAGTGGATCTATCGCGCGCGGTTCGGTGTTTACAATTTTTGGGCGAGGACTCGGGCCCGCGTCCAGTCCGTCTCTCAGCTTTCCACTCGGCACTTCACTGGCCGGCGTCGCAATCCAGGTGAATCAAGGCAGTTCTTCCGTCAGCGCCATTCCTGTATATGTCAGCGGCTCACAGGTCAATGCCATCATGCCATCGAACACGGCTCTCGGCGTGAATTCAGTGCGCGTGGTCTATAACAATCAAACCAGCAATCCGGTGCCGGTCAACATCGTGAACTCCAGTTTTGGAATTTACACCGCAACTGGCACAGGCATAGGACCCGGTATTTTTCAAAACTACATCTCCGGCCAAACTCCTCTCAATACCAACACTCTGGCCGCGAAACCCGGGCAACTGGCGATTCTCTGGGGCACTGGCCTAGGACCAGCGCCTTTCCCGGACAATGCCGCTCCCACAGTTATGACCCTACCCACCGAGACGGAAGTGTTCGTCGGGGGCATCTCCGCTGAGGTCGCTTACTCGGGCCGCAGCGGTTGCTGCGCTGGATCGGACGAAATCCAGTTCACTGTCCCAGCTAACGCGCCCACAGGATGCTGGGTCCCGGTGTATGTGCGGACCGGTGGGACCATCGTCAGCAATGTCACCACTATGGCCATCGATCCCAGTGGTGCACAATGCGCCGAGCCGGCCAACACCTTCGCGCCGCCATTGATCAATGGTGGCAATCTCGGCGTCATTCTCGCGATGCGGCACTCGGTGAACGAAGACCTTGGGACCAGCTCACCCGTGGAGGCAGTGAGCGACTATGTCTGGGAGATCATGACCAAGCAAGCTGCCGGCCCCTTTAGTTTCAACCCGATCTTATCAATTCCTCCGGCGGGCACTTGCACCGCCTACGGAAGTGCAGGTGACCTGGGCACAACCGCCTTACCGGCGGGAACCACAGGCTCGGGGCAAACGCTGGATGCGGGCAAAACTGTGATTTTGTCGGGCGCTGGCGGAAGCGTTTCCGTCTCGCTGTCGACTCCCGCAGGAGTGACCCAAGGAGAAGCCGGCGCGGCTGTGAATGGTCTCACTTGGTTTCCGTCGAGCCTCGTGCTCAATCCGGGGAGTTTCACCCTCAACGGCCAAGGCGCTCAAATTGGTTTTCACGCATCCTTCACCATGCCGGCCCCGGTCACCTGGACCAACCGCGACCAGACTTTATCAGTCACGCGCTCGCAGGGGCTGACCCTAAACTTTGCCGGCGCGCCCTCGGGCGCAACGATGGTGGCCTCCGGTCTGGGCGTAGATCTGCCGCACAATTCGAGCGCCATGTTCCTGTGCGTCGCTGCTCCCGGCGCATCGTCGATCACTGTCCCCAGCGATATGCTTGCGAACTTCCCGGCAACCGCGGCAACGAACCAATACAAAGGCGCCATCTATCTCGGCCAGTGGCCAATTGCGAGTCCTTCGACCTTTCAGGCCAGCGGCCTCGACTTCGGGGCTGTTTTGCCAGGGTCAGTTATGGGCAAGACAGTGATATTTCAGTAGGAGTGGGCCATGAAGACGATCTGTGGAATCGTTTCACTCGGATGCTTGACCGCTGGTTTGCTATCGGCGCAATTGGGAGCCGGGCACGTTGGATTGGCGCCTGGGCCTACGCCGGGCACCGCCATCGTAGCATTCTGTGACAACAATGGAAACATTGTCAAAGAATACGCCGTCGCGCGTTACTCGGACGGCTTTAGCGCCATGCCGTTACCGCAGGAGCAACAGGTTCAGATAGATTGCACCTATAACGACAACATGCAGAACGCCATCAGCAGGATGCTGCAAGTCCCGTCGTCGTTGAAGAGCGTTCCGAGTTCGCAACGCTTGAAACCCGAGGCGCTGGCCTTGGCCAATCCCCTCCCGCCGATTTTGAATCTGCCGTTCCCGCCAATCGGTCCGCTGAGTTCGCCACCTCCCACCCCAACGTGTGACCCGACCTCGAGCTTTTTTGTGGTGAACCATTACGAGAACACGGTAACGCGCCTCAACGCTTGTCCTCTCTCATTCAGCGCCGCCATCCCTGTTGCATCGAACCCGCTTCAGGTGGCAATCACTCCGGATGGATCCACGGCGGTAGTGAGCAGTTATGACAACGCAGTCAACTTTATCGATACCAACACGAATACGTCGTCCACCATGAACGTGAGCTCCAGCCTTCATCCCTGCGGCGTGGCCATTACACCAGATGGCAAGCGCGCCTATGTCACGAACCTGTACGATGTTGGGGCCTCGGTTTTGGTGATCGACATCGCCAGCCGAAGTTTAGTTACGACCATCCCAGTCAATTCCTTTTATCCGCAGAATGTCTCGATCACTCCCGACGGCTCGCAAGCCTGGGTCACCTACTATCAAAACAATGCAGTGACCGTGATCGACACCTTGACGAACACGGTGGCAACGAACCTGGCGGTCCCGATGGCCCAGGGCATCGCATTCGATCCCGCCGGCACGACAGCTTATGTTGCAAGCTCAAGTACTCCAGGCCAGCTCTATCTGATCGATACTTCGAATTTCAACACCATCAAAGAGATTCCCCTGGGAAGCCAACCTGTCGATGTGGCAGTGAGTCCTGACGGGGCACTGGTGTTCGTGAACAACTTCGGTGGCGGAACTTCCGTGATCGATCGGCTTTCAAATCAAGTGATCGGCACGGTGGCGACGGCGGCGGGCACACGCGGCATCAGCTTCGTCCCGTAGGCTACGGCGTACGAGTCTCCGTCCACTGACGGTCTCAGGAAGCCTGATCGTTTGTGGGGTAGCGAGCCTCTCTCCGAGTATCGCCTTCTCCACGATGTGCCGCTCAAAAGACACCTCCATCGCCCTTGGCCTCGACCGGTACCGAGACCGGGGCTCCCAAGCGACGATGGGAGGATGGAATAGATCACGACGTCCTTTTTCCAAAAATCATCATATGACTTCCATCATCCGATTTTTACATTTCAAAATGTTCCGAAAACAGAACAAGGACCTCTCACCGGTCTTTCCAATTTTGCCGTTCTTGCAGATTTATAACGAGGTTATTGCCTTGCGACGCGGACGCGGCAATCGATTCTGTTTGCAAATCTGCCGAGGTAAGAACGTTAGGACCTGTCGTTCGCCAATAACACGTCCATCTAGAACCCCTGTTGATTCAGCGACAATAGTCCATCACTTTATGCTGGCGACGATCCTCTGTCTATTTCGGTTTGTACGATTGCTGGGGTCAGGGCATGAATCTGTGGCCATCGAGAACCTGGCATTGCGGCGGCAGCTTGCCGTATACAAGAGAAAGCGAAGTCGGCCTCCGCTGACGGAGTGGGACCGCCTGTTTTGGGTCGGTCTGTCACGGCTTTGGGACGGTTGGCGCGAAGCGCTGGTTGTCGTTCAGCCGGCCACAGTCGTGCGTTGGCAGCGCGAGCGGTTCCGCCGATTCTGGGCTCATTTGTCACGATCGACAGGCCCTTGCGGAAGACCAGCTGTCGGAGCCGAAATCCGAAAACTGATCCGGCAGATCGCCATTGCCAATCCGCTATGGCGAGCACCCAGAATACACGGCGAACTGAAGATGCTTGGCATCGAGATTTCGGAACGAACTGTCTCGCGCATCCTACGGACCGTCCCACGGCCCCCTTCACAGACCTGGAAGACTTTCCTTCAAAATCATTTGGGCCAGATCGTATCGGTCGATTTCTTTACAGTTCCAACCATACGACTGCGGGTCCTGTTTGTCTTCCTAGTGCTGGAGTATCACCGCCGCCGAGTGCTGCACTTCAATGTGACGGATCACCCTACCTCGGCATGGGTGGCACCGCAGATGGTCGAAGCATTCGCAGACGGGGAAACGCCCCGTTATCTGATTCGAGATCGGGATGGTGTTTACGGGCTGGAAGCTTCTAGGCGATTAGAGTCGTTACAGATTGAGGAAGTGCTCACAGCTGCCCAGAGTCCATGGCAAAATGCCTACGCGGAGCGCTTGATCGGGTCCATAAGACGGGAATGTCTGAACCACTTCGTCATCTTTAGTGCTCGTCATCTCAAGAGGACCCTGGCAGCCTATTTTCGCTACTATCACAAGTCCCGTCCCCATCTTGCGCTGGGAAAGCAGTGTCCGATCGAGCGGCCGATTATGGACACTGGCACTATCATCGGACTCCCAGAGCTTGGAGGGCTTCACCACCGCTATGAACGTGACGCAGCCTAAGCGGATTGACTATTGGCGAACCACAGGGTCAAGCTAGGCAGGTTGCTTTTGAAAGGCCCAACCGAATGTAGTCAAAATTGTAGCTGCTCCGAGCCTTCAGGAACCCCAGAACTCCACAAACAACTACAGGTGCGCTAGCCGGGCCGAAACCCGGCATTGCAAATAAAGGGTTTGTTTCCATTGGTCGGGGCGGGGCGATTTGAACGCCCGACCCCCTGCGCCCAAGGCAGGTGCGCTACCAGGCTGCGCTACGCCCCGACATCTGAAGCTCTCTTGATTTTAAACTACTTCTCGTTTGACCATTCATTCCAGAACTTCGTTCTCAGCCCAAAATGTATCAAAACTGTATCAAAACCCCATCCATTGGACCTTGACTGTATCAAAACCTTTCGCTTCGTTGGCGTGCCGATTCATCTTCTCGAGGGCCTCGCGTTTCATTTGCAACTTCATTTGCGAGTACTTCTTGAAGACCTTTGCGTCGCCCTGTCGAAGCATCTGGGTCACCCACTCGTCCGCTACCCCCCCGGCGCTGAGCCGGGTGGCGTACGTCGAGCGGAGGTCGTAAATCCGAAAATACGGAATCTTGGCGCGCTTCAGGGTCTTGTGCCAAACGGTTTTGAGCGTTGTCTGGTGCCCCGATTCATTTTTGTCACTGGGAAATAGATACGGGCCGGGCCCAGCAATTCGCAACTGATCACGAAAAGCCTGCACCGCGAGCGGGGTGAGCGGCACTTCCGCTATCCCGTTTGGCGTCTTCGAGTCGGGAATCCAAACGACAGCGTTGTCCAGATCCACCAGGTCCTTCTTCATCGACATCAGTTCTTTGTACACTCGCAACCCAGTCTCGGTAATGATCCGAACGACGTTTCGAAGATGTTCAGGCGCATGGAATTCGATCATCTGCTGTTCCGACCACGAGACGTAGTGGGGCCGGAATAACCCGCGGATCGGCACCGGAAACTCGACACCTGCACAAGGATTCGCCGGCAGAAATTTCTTCCTTACGGCCACATTCAGCGCCCGACGCAAAACTCGGAACTCCTGATGCACCGTCGTGGCTTTCAGAATCCCGAGCTCTCGAAAGCCCGCCATTGTCTTTACTCGGGCGCGTTTCTTAAGTCGTGATCGGAGATACTCCTCGATATCGTCCGCCGTCACATCCACCAATCGCCACGAACCGAAAGTCGCTTGCAAGTGTTTCATCGCCCGCTCATTTGCTTCGTGGGTCTTCTGAGCGCGGATCGGCGGCTTTGAATAGTTCTCCATGAACGAGTCCGTCCAATCCTTAAAAGTGAGTTGTTCGCCCCTTCGCACGACCTCCAGCGTGCGATTATCTCGGGCCTGGAGGCGTTCACGCAATCTGCGTTGCGCTTCGCCCCAATCTTGGGCATTTGTTGACTCCAGACGGCGGGTACCGGATGCATCCCGGTAGCGCATCCACCACATTGTGCTCCCACCACGTCTGTAAACGACACCATCATGCTTGCTCGGTCTTGCCATTCTCCACCTCGTGTTTGAACTGCGCGCGGAAGGGCTCCAACTCCGATTTCAAGAACCGGATGTTTCGGCCCATCACGCGGAGATGGGGAATCTGCTTTCGCTCTACCCAAAGATACACCGTTTGCTGGCTCACGCCAAGAAAAATGGCAGCCTCCTTGACACGCAACGGGATCTCAGCGGTATCGAGCGCTTTCGGTAGGCGATCAGCCGGTTGGGGGAGACGCATCTGGGCTCTGCTCTCTGGTGAAAATGAGCTGTTCATGCCATCCTGTAAATTAGGATAGGCTGCGTCCCCAAAGGCGTCCAATGTTTTGTTTTCCGGGCGTGATCCTCCAATCGCATCACGGCCCGTACCGGACATAGGGAAATGCTCGTGCGGAATCATCCCGGTGTTTCGGTAGAGCCTTGATGTTTCCGACGCCTCGCTCCCCTTCGCGGATGAGTTTTACCGCGTTTGAGACGTACACACACTGGCGTACGGCCCGTCAGAGCGACCCCACCCCTAAACCAAGCTCCGCTTTTCGCACATCGGGCTGGTTCCAACGCTTCGAGTGTTACGGTGGCTGTTCCGGCGCCTGGGGCTTCTATATCAAACCAGAGCCTGCAGAGCCTGAAAGGGAACTCTTTCACACGGTCATAGACTAGCTGGGGGCTCTTCGAGGCTAGAGTGCTTAACGGAGAAAAGTGCCAGGTGCTTCCGCACCTCACCGGGACCGAGGGCTTGGTAATGTAGGAATCCAAGCCGCATCGCAATCGCCCATTCAACCATTGCTGCAAAACAGGCTGGCTCTATTTTCCGAGGCGAGAGTGACGCGACGAAAGCAATTCCACCTGATTCTCTACTTCGCTCAAATCGATCGGCTTAGCGATGTAGGAATCAAAACCGGCAGCAATCGCTCGTTCGCGGTCTCCCAGCATAGCGCTCGCGGTCACGGCGACTACGGCCAAACTGTGAAAGCGGACATCGTTTCGCAATTCTCGAATGACACTGAACCCATCCAGAACGGGCATTTGTAGGTCCAAGAACACCAGATCAGGTCGGTCTTGGCGAATCAGATCCAGGGCCTCGCGGCCGTTGACAGCTTCCATGATGAGGTGACCAGACGCTTCCAGAAGCTCACGCATCAGTTCGCGGCTAGGAAGATTATCGTCTACCAAAAGAATCGTCATGGAATCCTACGATTGCCCACGCTGAGAGTTTCTCATCACGATCGGGGCAGCTTCGGCAGTGTGAAATGGAATTGACTTCCTTTCGCCGGCTCACTCCCCACCCAGATCCTGCCGCCATGCTGCTCAACGAGGAGTTTCGTGATCGACAAACCGAGGCCCGTCCCTTGACAGATACTCTGCATAGGTGCCGGAACTTGGTGAAATGGCTCGAAGATTGATTCTTGTTCCTCTCGTGGTATGCCGATTCCCGTATCAATCACGGAGACACAAAGGCCCGACTCTTCCGATCTCGCAACCAGACGAACGGTCCCTTCTTGCGGTGTGAACTTAATCGCGTTGCTCAGAAGATTGCAAAGCACCTGCTTCAAACGCACGCGGTCGGCTTGGACGGTTAATTCCGCGCTGAGTTCGCTCTCCAACTCAATTTGCTTTCCAGCGGCCAGCGGCCTCAGGGCCGATAGCACCTCATCAGCCGCGACGCTCAGTTGAAAGTTTTCGTACTTCAGCTCTAAACGCCCAGCCTCGATCTTCGAAAGATCGAGAATATCGTCGATGAGGGCCAGCAAGTGGCGGGAGCTCTCCTTAACATGTCCAACATACCGGTCCTGCTTTTGCGTGAGCGGGCCGGCGGTCTCTCTGGCAAGTAGGTCAGAGAACCCTATGATCGCGTTTAGGGGCGTGCGCAGTTCGTGGCTCATGGTTGCGAGGAAGTTGCTCTTCAGGCGATTGGCTTTCTCTACCTCACGATTTCGAAGCTCCAATTCCGTATTCGTTACGGCCAAGTCTCGAGTGCGCTGTTCGAGGCTATGATTCAGCGTCTTAATCTGTTCTTCCGCTACCTTACGATCGGTCACGTCTCTAATCACACAGATGACACCTGCCCCGTCTTCCCCGTTGAATGGGCTTAGGTTGATATCCACGGCAAATTCGGAACCATCAGCGCGCAATGCTCGTAAGTCCAAGGCGGATCCCATGGGCCGGATGACGGAATGGGCCCGATAGCGCGACCGGTGCGCAGGATGACGCTCTCGGAACCGTCCTGGCATGAGCATCTCCACAGACTTGCCGAGGAGTTCCTCTCGCCGGTATCCAAACAACTTTTCAGCCTGGGAATTCACCAAAACGATTCGGCCTATGCCGTCGACCTCGACGATTCCGTCGGGCGCAGCCTCCAGAAGCCTACGGTACCGGTTATCCGAAATGGGGCAGGATTCGGCACTTTCACCCATGGTGCTCTTCGACCACGCGGTCATTTGGTGTGCTCGATCCGCCGCTCAGGCGATCTCTACGACATTTGAGCGATCGCGCACAGTGGATAGCGGAGCACCCTCGACCAGATTGTACTTATTCATGCGGTAAATGAGTGTCGCACGGCTCAGGCCAAGGTAGCGCGCCGCCTGCGACTGGTTCCAATTGCATTTGTGTAGTGCTTGTAGGAGCACTTCTTTTTCGATGCCTCCCAAGCTAATCCCTTTCGGTGGCAGATCGAGACGGATTGTTTCGAGGTGAGCGGGTTCAGCTCGAAGGAATGCGGGCAAATCGCCGAAGCCAATTTCACTCCCACGTTTGAGAACGACGATACGTTCGACGATATTCTCTAGCTCACGAATGTTGCCCGGCCATTTATACGTCGAAAAGCGATCGAGAAGTTGCTCGGGCAGCTTGAGATCCTCGCGCCCGTGCTTGGTGCGGCTCCGGCCGAAGAAAAACTTCACCAATTCAGGAATATCTTGACGGCGTTGCCGCAGACTGGGTAGCGTGAGTGGAACTACGTTGAGACGGTAGTAAAGATCTTCGCGGAATTTGCCATCTTCTACCATGGCCGGCAGGCTGCGATGCGTCGCCGCGATGATTCTGACATCAGCACGGGCACAACAAGTCGCGCCGACCTTTTCGATTTCGCCGTTTTGTATAAGGCGCAGCATCTTTACCTGCAATTCCAGAGGCATCTCCCCAATCTCGTCGAGGAATAGCGTCCCTCCGTGCGCTGCTTCGGCCTTGCCTTTCCGGTCCATCATGGCGCCCGTAAAAGACCCTTTCACGTGCCCGAATAGCTCGGATTCGATAAGTTCTCTTGGGATGGCGCCGCAGTTGACCGTGATAAATGGCTTGGAGCTACGATTGCTGTTGGCGTGAATCCCCCGTGCGAGAAGTTCCTTGCCGGTCCCGGTTTCTCCTTGTATCAAGACCGTCGCATTGGTGGGAGCGACTGTCGCGGCCTGGTCCAGGACCTCGAGTAGTGCATTGGAGTGGCCAAGGATGTTTTCGAATCCACGTTT
>Ga0335081_10015397_pt1 | contig 12367 bp, 10 predicted proteins | sample Lox_Sample_35_FD_206713 | JGI IMG/M metagenome (GOLD analysis project Ga0335081, IMG submission 206713) | Soil microbial communities from Loxahatchee National Wildlife Refuge, Florida, United States - Lox_Sample_3.5 | ecosystem: Environmental > Terrestrial > Soil > Wetlands | place: USA... | reverse complement strand
CGCCGCTGCCCAAGCGTGAAGCAATAGCCGAACCTTGGCTTCATTGGCCATCTGCATCGAAAGCGTCTTGAGCGCCTCGGGATCGATGGTCGGCGACCAGGTGACGGTGCCGTGATAGGCAGCGGTGCGCTGCGCCCAATAGGCCGCTGTTTCGCCATCGCGGTCGCCCCATTGCGCGCGCGGCGGGCCGGCGATCGCGTCGCGCGGCAGCCGATCCATGAATTCCTCGGCAAGTCCGCGGATCACCTGGCGGCCGGACCAGTCGGTCAAGCGATCGATCCAGATGACAAGGCCGCCGGTCGAGAGTCCACCGAGATGATTGTAACGCTCGACGAGAAGCACATCGGCACCGCACCGCGCGGCCACTATGGCCGCCGCGGTGCCGGCAGGGCCGCCGCCGACCACCAGGACGTCGGTCTCGGCCAGAACCGGGACCTCGCGGGCCGGCTCGGTGACGGTCTTGACCGGCCGCGCCCGGCGCAGCCGGTTGCGGCCGTGAAACAGTTCGATGCCCTGCGCCGCCCCGATGCTGCTCGAATAATTGCCGCTGCCCGGCGGCTCGCGGAAGATCTCGCTTTCCCTCGCCGAGCGCCCGGCCGGCGCGGTGTCATTTTCATCGGTCATGGTCGTGCGTCCCGGCAAGCGGTCGACCGGTCGCGTTGATTTCTGCGGCCGCGTAGGATTTCATCATAGCGCGATCACGCAAGCTGGTCAGGCCGGGAACCGCACATGATCAAGAAATTTCACGTCCTCTATGTCGGTCAGATCGAGCTCGACAAGGTCGGGCTCGACGGCACGCCGGCGGACCAGCGCCGCTATTCGGATGAGCGCCTGCGCGAAGCCTTCTTCACCGCGCGCGATGTGGCGCAACTGATGGACGAGCTTGGCTTCGAGACGCTGTGGACTGCCGAGCATCACTTTCAGCGCGAAGGCTATGAGGTGTTCCCGAACCTCATTCAGCTCGGGCTGTGGCTAGCGACGCAGACCAGGCGGCTGAAGTTCGGCTGCGCCTTCAACGTGCTGCCGATGTGGCATCCGATCCGCATGGCGGAAGACTACGCCATGGCCGACATCGTCACCGATGGGCGCGTCGTTTTGGGCGTCGGCCGCGGCTATCACAGCCGCGAGGTCGAATCGTTCGGCGCGCCGCTTCTCGACGCCGAGAAGAACCGCGAATTGTTCGAGGAGCAGTTGCGACTGCTGCTCACCTGCTTCAACGAGCAGTCGTTTCACTTCAAGGGCAAATATTACGAAGCGCCGCCGCCGGTCGATTATCGCGGCTACAAGGTCGCCGACATCACCATGGTGCCGCGGCCGAAACATCTGCCCGTCGACATCTGGATGCCGATCGCGAGTGGCAAGACCATCGAGATGATGGCGCAATACGGCCTCAAGGCCATGGTGACGCTCAACGGCGAAAAAATCCTCGACGACGTGGTGCGCGCTTATCACGCCGCCTGCCAGAAGCACGGCCGCAACAAGGCGCTCGGCGAGGACATGATCTGGGGCGCCGGCGTCTATCTCGCCGACAGCCGTGACGAGGCGATCCGCCACCTCGAGCCGGCGCATGACGAGCGCTTCAAATGGTTCGCACCGTTCGGCTTTGTGCGCTACGCCGACGAGCAAGGCCGCACCTGGGGCTCGCCCGGCGCGCCGGCGCGCATCCCGTCGCTGAAAGACGGTGTGGCGCAGAAGGCATGGTTCTGCGGGCCGCCCGGCGAAGTGATCGACGGCATCAAGTCGATCGCCGCGAAATATCCGGGGCTCGAACATTTCATGGTTCATTGGGCGGAAGGCCTCTCGCCCAAGGAATTCAAGGAACAATTGCGTTGGTTCGCCAAGGATGTGATGCCGGCCTTCAGATAGGGCTGCGGGCCGGCAGCGCATAAGCATATAAGGATAAAGTCACACGCGGCACGAAAACGTGCTGCGGAGCAGGGAGGATGCGTCATGACCGACATCGCGGCGGCGAGCGATCACGGTGATATGCGCCACGTCGTGGCGCGGCTCGAGCGACTGCCATACTGCTCCTGGCACACCAAGATGCGGCTCATCATCTGTACCGCGTGGTTCTTCGACGCCTTCGACTCGATCGCCATCGCCTATGTGCTGCCGCCGCTGATCGGCCTGTGGCATCTCGCGCCGCAGCAGATCGGCTCGCTGATCGGCATCGGTTTCGGCGGTCAGCTTGTCGGTGCCGTCGGCTTCGGCTGGATCGCCGAGCGCTGGGGCCGGCGACGTTGCATGCTGGCGACATTGCTGATCTTCTCGCTCGGCGCGCTCGCTTGCGCCGCGGCCAAGAGCTACGACGCGCTGTGGTGGCTGCGCTTCGTCCAGGGCATCGGACTGGGCGGCGAAATTCCGCTGATGGCCGCCTACTTGAACGAATTCGCGCATGCCGAGGGCCGCGGCCGCTTCTCCATCTCGGTGCAGGTGCTGTTCTCGGTCGGCCTGATGGTGGTGGCGATCGTCAGCGTCTATGTGGTGCCGCATTGGGGCTGGCAGTGGATGTTCATCATCGGCGGCATTCCGGCGCTGGTCGCCGTCCCGATGCGCAGCGTGCTGCCCGAATCGCCGCGCTGGTTGGCGAGCCAGGGCCGTTATGAGGAGGCCGACGGCGCTCTGGCGCGCATCGAGAGCATCGCCAGGCAGGATGGCCTTACGGTCCCGGCGCTGCCGGAAAATCTGCCGACGGTCGCCGAGGTGCGGCCGCGTCTCGCCGATCTGTTCAAGGGCATCTATCTGCGCCGCACCATTTCGGTGTGGCTGATGTGGATCGGCGCCTATTTCGTGTCCTATGGCATCACTGCGTGGATGCCGTCGCTGTTCCGCACCGTCTATCATCTCGACGTGCAGCAATCGCTGGTCTACGGCCTGATCATGAGCGCGATCGGGCTCGGCGGCGCGTTCAGCGCCATCTATCTGATCGAGGCCATCGGGCGAAAGCCGATGTTCCTGATCAGCCTCACCGGCTGCTGCATTCCGCTATTGTCCTTCGCGTTCCTGCCGCAACTGAGCGCAATCGGCACCTTGTCGGTGGCGACCGCGGGCTTCTTCTTCCTCAGCATGACGCTTCTATCGCTTGCGACCTACACCGCCGAAATCTATCCGACGCATCTGCGCGCGCTTGGCGGCGGCGTCGCCAGCGCCTGGCAGCGTGGCGCATCGGTCGTCGGCACCACCGTGGTCGGCTGGGTGCTGCCCTATTACGGCGTCAATGCGGTGTTCGTGATGTTCGGCCTGTTCGCGCTGATGGGTGCGGTGGTGACGCTGTTCTTCGCGGTCGAGACCCGCGCCCAGGTGCTCGAGCGCGTCTCGCCGGCGGTTTGAACGCTACGCGGCCCGCGCCGGCTGTCGCCGCTAAGGCGCGCCGGCGCCGACCTTTTGCACGATCGGCCGCCACAGATCGCGCTCGGTGTGGACGAAATCGGCGAGTTCCTGCGGCGACATCGCCCGTGTGTAATTGCCGAGCGCGCGGAATTTCTCGATCACTTCCGGTCGCGCCAGCGCGGTGCGCAGGTCGGTGTTGATCTTTTTCACGATCGGCGCCGGCGTGCCGTGCGGTGCGACCAGGATCGACCAGCCCGATGAGGTAAATCCCGGCAGCGTTTCCGACGCGGTCGGCACGTCGGGATAATCGGGCAGCCGCTTCTCGGCGGCGATGGCGAGCATGCGCACGTCGCCGGATTTCACGACGCCGGCGACCGGCAGAATGGTCTGGAACATCACCGGCACGCGGCCGCTGAGCACATCGGCCATCGCCGCCTCGGTGCCGGGATAATGGATCATGTTGAGCTTGGCGCCGCTTGCCTCGCGGAAGCGTTCGGCGGTCAGGTGCTGCAACCCGCCGAGCGTTCCGGCGACCGCGTCGAGGCCCGACGGCTGCGCCTTGGAATAGGCGATCAATTCGGCGAGCGAATGCACCGGCAGCTTGCTCGATACCAGGATCGCGTAAGGTTGTTCGGCGACGAAGCCGATCGGCTCGAACTGGTTCACGTCAAACGGCAGATCGTGATGCAGCACCGGCAGCGCGACGAAGACCGAGCCGCCGGCGAGGAATAAAGTATAGCCGTCGGGCGTCGCCGCCGCGGTGGCGCGCGCGGCATTGAGACCGCCGGCGCCCGCCTGATTGACGATGATGACTTCCTTCTTCCACAACGCCGCCAGTTGCTCGGTGACGAGCCGCCCCAAGGCGTCGAGCGAGCTGCCGGGTGCGGTCTGCACGATCACCCGGACGCCGCGTTCCGGGAAATCTTGCGCTCGCGCTGTCGTGGCGCCGATCGTCGCCGCTGCGGCCAGCACCAAGGCGCCCGCGATCCGCACGAACCGAGGAAGCGCGCTGATTCGCGACATGCGTTACGCCTTCGCCGGCGATCGTTCGGCGGCGAGCATTTTGCCGAGGATGCGTTTGTAGTGCACCGGCCCGACGTCGACGGCGAGGATCAACGGGTCGAGCGGCCGGTTGGCGTTCTCGATGACGCGCTGCTGCGCCTCGATCACCGGCGCGTCCTGCTCGGCGAAGGCGAAGCGGCGCATCTGCGCGATCTTGTGCTGCAGTTCGCGGTTGAGCTTGTCGTCGGTGGTCATCACGCCGAAGCGCACCGCGGTGAAATGGTAGAGTGTCGAGCGTTCGTTCTGCGGCGTCAGCATGTGGATGGCGTGGTAGCCTGTACCGCTGTCGGGCGAGGCCCCCATCTTGCAGATACCGGTAACGAGCCGCAGCGTCGACGGCGCCATCCAGCGCATCCTGGTGAACTTGTCGACGCGGTCCGGATGGCCGGGCCAGAATTGCGCGAACATGCCCGGCGGCGTCGAATTGGTGGCGTGGCGGCCGATCACGATGTCGTCGCCGTCCTGCTCGACGGTGATCTCCGATTCCACCGTGTCCTGATTGCCGAGAATGCCCTCGTGCAGATAAGAGGTGTGGCTCAAGTCGAGCAGGTTGTCGATGATGAGCTGATAATTGGCCTTGATGGTGATGCTGTCGCGCTTGGTGGTGTAGAGCCCCGGCACGTTGTCGAGCACGCCGAAGTCCGGCACTTTCGCCGGATCGGCCGCGGCATCGCCCATCCAAATCCACACCGCGTGATGCTTCTCGATCACCGGGTGGGCTTTGACGCGCGCCCGCGGTGGGATGTTCTTGGTGCCGTGCGGATTGCGTACGCAGGCGCCGCTGCCATCGAATTCAAGGCCGTGATAGGGGCACTGGATGCGATCGCCGTTGACGATCTTGCCCATGCTGAGCGGCGCAAAGCGATGCACGCAGCGATCCTCGATCGCCGCGACCGCGCCGTCGGCCTTGCGATAAAGCACGATCGGCTCGTCCATGACGGTGCGCGCGACGAGCGCGCCGTCGGCGATATCGTCCGACCACGCCGCGACATACCAGGCATTGCGCAAAAACGGCCCGCTGATCATCTCCTGCGGCAAACGCGATCCGCCGTTGTGGCCGGGTTGCTGGTCGGCTGCTTGCGTCATTGCACGTCACTCCCGCTCGATCCGCCGATCAGTTGAGCTTGATGTCGGCGAACTTGATCACCTTGGCCCATTTCTCGGTGTCACTGACGAGTAGCGCGCGATATTGGGCGGGCGTCATCACGGTCGGAATGTTGCCGAGATCAATGAGGCGAGACTTGACCTTGTCGTCGCCGACCCCGGCCGCAAGTTCGCGACTGAGCCGGTCGATGATGTCCGGCGGCGTCGCGCTCGGCGCGCCGAGGCCGAGCCCGCCGAGGACTTCGTAGCCCGGCACCGTCTCGCCCACGGTCGGCACGTCCGGCATCGAGTCGAGGCGCGACTTCGTCGTCACCGCGAGCGCGCGCAGCGAGCCGGCCTTGATGTGGCCCATCGCCGAGATGATCGGCGAGAACATGACCTGGGCGCGGCCGCTGATCAGATCGGCCTGCGCCTCGACGTCGCCGCGGTAGGGCACGTGCACCAGGTTGACGCCGGTCATCATCTTGAAGAGTTCGCCGCTGACATGGGTAAGATTGCCGGTGCCGTTCGACGCCATGTTGATCTTGCCGGGATTGGCCTTGGCGTAGGCGATGAACTCGGCGACGGTCTTGGCCGGAAACTCCGGGTTGATGATCATGACGAACGGCGTCAGCCCGATGCAGCCGACCGGCGCGATGTCGCGGATGAATTCGAAGCTGAGATTGGCGTGCAGCAGACCGCTGATCATGTTCGGCGTCGCGACGGTGAGCAGCGTATAGCCGTCGGGCGCTGCGCGCACCACCGCTTCGGTCGAAAGAATGGTGCCGGCGCCGGGCTTGTTCTCGACGATCACGGCCTGGCCGAGCCGATCGGAGAGCGATTGGCCGATCAGCCGCGCGACGATGTCGGGTGCGCTGCCCGGCGCATAACCGACGAAGAGATGCAGCGGCCGTGACGGATAGGCGTCGGCGAAGGCATGGCCCGACAGCGCGGGCAGGATCGGAAGCGCCGCGGCGCTCCCCGCCAGATGCAGAAATCGACGCCGCGCCAAACTCATTGCTCTGCCTCCCTGTCCTCGCCGCGAGCGGCATGGCGCCGCTTCGCCCGTTTCCCTGAATGGCCGCAATCGTCGCGGCATGTTCTCATCACGCTTGCGAACAGGCTACATCAACTCTGTGCCGCCGCGGAAGTGAGCACCGAGCGCCCGAGGGCCTGTCGGGCTGCGGCGAAATGTGCGACATTGAGCAAAATCATTCTTTGCCAGGGAGGCAACCGTGCGACGCCAGAGCCTCGTTGTTTCCTTAAGTCTTACTGCTGCGCTTACGCTGTTTTTTTCGCCCGCCGCGCCGGCGCAAACCGCTTCGCTTAACGGTCAAGTTTCGTCGGCCGAGGAAGGCGCGATGGAAGGCGTGCTGGTCAGCGCCAAGAAGGACGGCTCGAACATCACCACGACCGTGGTCAGTAGCGACAAGGGTGCGTTCAGTTTTCCGGCCGGGCGGCTCGAGCCCGGTCACTACACGCTGGCGATCCGTGCCGCCGGCTACGTGCTCGAAGGTCCGAAAGCGATTGACGTGACGGCGTCGGGCGCGAGCGCCGATCTCAAGCTCGTCAAAGCCAGGAACGTCGTCGGCCAGCTTTCCAATGCCGAGTGGCTCGCCAGTGTGCCGGGCGACGACAAGATAAAATCCTTCCTGCCCGACTGCGTCGGCTGCCATACGCTGCAGCGCGTCTTCACCGCGCCGCATACCGCGGATGAGTGGAAGAACGTGTTCGTGCGCATGGGCCGCTATGCGCCGGAAAGCGTGCCGGCGCGTCCGCAATTGCTGCTGTCAGGTGGTGCGCGCAGCGAGCGTCCGCGCGTGCCGGCGGCGATGGTGGACCAGGCCGCGGACTTCCTTACCAGCGTCAGCCTGAGCAATCCCGACCGCGAGGAGTTCAGCTTGGTGCGGCTGCCGCGGCCGAAGGGCCGCGCCACCCACGTCATCATCACCGAATACGATCTGCCGCGCAAAGAGGCGCTGCCGCACGATGTCGTCATCGATCCGGACGGTCACGCCTGGTACACCGATTTCGGCAACGAGATGGTCGGCGAGCTCGATCCGAAGACCGGCGCGGTGACGGATTATCCGCTGCCGGTGCTCAAGGCCGACGAGCCGAAGGGTTCGCTCGATCTCGAGCTCGATCCGGACAGCAATCTGTGGGTCGGCATGTCGTACCAGGGCGGCGCCGTGAAGCTCGACCGCAAAACCAAACAGGTCACCGCCTATCCGCTGCCGAAGGAATGGCAGAGCCCGACCACCCAGACCAATATGGCAACGCCGACGCACATGTATGTCGACGGCAAGGTCTGGATGAGCGACACCGACAACGGCAACCTCTATCGGCTCGACATCAAGACCGGACAGTGGACCAGGGTGGGCGAGGCGACCGATGCCGCCGGCAAGAAAATTCACGGCTACGGCCTGCCGACCGACAAGGACAACAATCCCTATCTCTTGTCGTTCGGCGACACGCGGATCGGCCGGCTCGATGCCAAGACCAACGTGGCGCAGATCTGGACCACGCCGATGGTGCATTCGAAGCCGCGGCGCGGCCGTGTCGACAGCCAGAACCGGCTGTGGTTTGCCGAATATGGCGGCAACAATATTGCGATGTTCGACCCGACAACGCAGGTCATAAGGGAGTGGAAGCTGCCGACCGCCTGGAGCGCGCCTTACGACATCGCAGTGACCAAGGACGCGGCCGAAGTGTGGACCGGTTCCATGCTGAGCGACCAGGTGGCGCGGCTTGATCCAAAGACCGACGAGATCGTCGAGTATCTCCTGCCGCATTCGACCAATATTCGCCGCGTCTTTGTCGACGACAGCGGGGCGCGGCCGGTACTGTGGGTCGGCAACAACCACGGCGGCGCGATCGTTCGCGTCGAGCCGCTGGATTAGAGCATGATCCGGAAAAGTGGATACCGGTTTTCCGAAAAGATCATGCTCCACTCAAATGAATTAGACTATGATCCGATTCCATCCGAACGGATCATGGTCTAGATGGAATAGCGTGCGGCGCCCGCGAGCGCCGCACCCGTAAAGCAGGAGTCCATCATGGATGCATCGTCTCTCGCCTCTGTGGCGTCTCGTTTCATCGACACCGACGCGCTACCGTGGGTCGAAACCGGGCCGGGCAACAAGATGAAGGTGCTCTATCACGATCCGGCCAGCGGCATGCTGACGATCCTGTCGAAGCTTGCGCCGGGCTCTGGCATCCCGCCGCATCTGCACGAGGATCTCGAACAGACCTACGTGCTCGAAGGCTCGTTGGTGGACGACGAAGGCGAATGCACGGCGGGCAATTTTGTCATCCGAGCGAAGGGCAGCCGACACGCGCCGAAGGCGCCGAACGGCTGCACCATGCTGGTATTTTTTCTCAAGCCCACCGCCGGCTTGCAGAAGGCGCTCCTCAAGAAAACCTGATTGGTGCCGTTGCTGTGCGACGAGGCGTCGGTCGGCGCGTCTGCGCTGCCGCCACCGGCGATATTTCAAGTCATGAGGTGACGCGATGAATGTGATGACGCTGCCGGCACGCGCCCCGCTGCTCAACGCCCACGGCGCGGCGATCCCCGCGATCGGCTTCGGCACTTCGGCGATGGGCGGCGATGTCAGCGCCGAGCATGTTGCGACTGCGCTGCGGTCCGGCTACCGCCACATCGACACGGCCTGGAAATACGGCACCGAGCGCGCGGTCGGCGAGGGCATGCGCGCTTCGGGTGTGCCGCGCAATGACATTTTCCTCTGCACCAAGGTGTCGCACGAATATCTGCACGCCGCCGACTTCGCGCGTTCGGTCGACCAGAGCCTGGAGCGGCTCGGCGTCGATTATGTCGATCTCTTGCTGGTGCACTGGCCGGAGAAGAATACGCCGCTCGCCGAGACCATGGGCGCACTCGCCAAGGCGAAGCGGCAGGGGCTCACCCGCCATATCGGCGTCGCCAATTTCAACATTGCGATGCTCGACGAGGCGATCAGGCTCTGCCCCGAGCCACTGGTGACGCTGCAGGCCGAATGCCATCCCTATCTCGACCAGACCAAGGTGATCGCAGCCTGCCGCGCCCGCGGTCTGGTGCTGACCGCCTATTGTCCGCTGGCGCGCGGCCGCCTCGTCGGCGATCCGGTGCTCGCCGACATCGCGCGACGGACCGGCAAGACCTTCGCCCAGGTGGCGCTGCGCTGGCTGATGCAGCAGAGGATCATTGCCGCCATTCCCCGCTCATCGAACCCGCAGCGCATCGCCGAGAACCTCGACGTGTTCGTTTTCGAATTGAGCGAAGAGGAGATGCGGCGGATTTCGGCGCTCAAGCGGCCTGATGGCCGCATCGCCGATCCGGCCGGCCGCGCGCCGGCGTGGGATTAGGGCATGATCCGGAAAAGTGGATGCCGATTTTCCGACGGGATCACGCCCCACGCAAATGAAAAGACCATAATCCGATTCAATCGGAATGGATCATAGTCTAGCGCCGCCAAGAGCACGCCGTCTCGAGCCACCCGAACAGCGAGAACGCCCGTGAATGCGCCGAAGTTGAACACGTCGAAATCGAATGCGCCGAAATACTTCATGTATTTCCCGGGCAATTACCGCTGGTCGGCGGCATTCGTGAACATGCTCGGCACCGCGCCCTATGGCGGCGTCGACATGAGCGAATTGCACAAGATCGGCCGCATGCTCGAAGGCAAACGCGGCGATGACGACGAGGCTTGGTTCGACGCCTGCACGAAAGTGGCCGACATCGTGCGCGGCCAGGCCGAGAAATTCCGCGACGGGCGCCATCCGGTTGCCGCGGCACCGTTCTTCCTGCGTGCCTGTCATTATTATCAGATGGGCGAGCGCTTCCGCACGCCGAAGGACAAGCGCGCGCTCGATGCCTACCGCGTGGCGGTCGAATGCTTCCACCAGTTCGTGGCGTTGTCCGGAACCAACATCGAGATCGTCGACGTGCCGTTCGAAGGCAAAATGCTGCCGGGCTATTTCGTACCGGCGCAGAATGCCAAATCGGCGCGAACGCCATGCGTGGTGTTCTTCGACGGGCTCGACATCACCAAGGAGATCCAGTTCCTGCGTGGCGTGCCCGACTTGGTGCGCCGCGGCATTGCGGTGCTGGTGATGGACGGTCCCGGCACCGGGGAAGCGATCCGCTTCCGCGGCATGCCGCTGCGCCACGATTACGAGACGGCCGGCAGCGCCTGCATCGATTTTCTGGAGCAGCGCAGTGATGTCGATCCCGAGCGCATCGGCATCGTCGCCATCAGCCTCGGCGGCTACTACGCGCCGCGCTGCGCCTCGCTCGAGCCGCGCTTTGCCGCCTGCATCGCTTGGGGCGCAATCTGGGACTATTACGGCACCTGGAAGAAACGCATCGACGCCGGCTTCAAGGCCTCGATGTCGGTGCCGGGCCACCACATCATGTGGATTTTGGGCGCCGACAGCCTCGATGCGGCGCTGCAAAAGCTCGAACCGTTCCGGCTCGACGGCGTAGTGCAGAAGATGCGCTGCCCGTTCCTGGTGGTGCACGGCGAAGACGACGAGCAGATTCCGCTCAAGGACGCGCAGGCGCTGTTCGACGCCTGCGGTTCCGCCGACAAGACGCTGCGCATCTTCACCGCCGAGGAAGGCGGCGCGCAGCACTGCCAGCGCGATTATCTGTCGCTCGGCGCCGCCACGATGTGGAACTGGTTCGAGGACAAGCTGCTGCGCGCGTGACGCTCAGCCCGACGCGCCCGCCACATCCGGGCGAGCGTACGGTCGCGCCACCACAAAGCGTGCAGCAGCGCTGCGCCAAGGTGCAGTGCGATCAATCCCGCCAGCACGATCGCGAGGCCGACATGAATGGCATGCGCGATCCTGTAGAGGACGATATCGGGCGCCAGCGGATAGGGCAGCGTGAACAGCCCGAATACCTCGGTCGGTACCCGCACGGGCGTGGTCGAGACCATCAGCCAGCCTGACAGCGGCATCAGCAGCAAGAGCGCATAGAGGCCGATATGTGTGGCCTTGGCGGCGATCAACAGCGAGCGCGAGGCCGGTTCGGCCGGCGGCGCAACGCTGCATAAGCGCAGGCAAAGCCTGGCGACGGTCAGCGCCAGCACCGCAATGCCAAAACTCTTGTGCGTCTGCGTCAGGTCGAACCGCTGCGCCGGGTCGGCGACGAATTGCACCATGATGGTGCCGAGGGCGAGCATGCCCAGCACCAGCGCCGCGCTCAGCCAATGAATGAGTCGCAGCGCGACCGGCCAGGCTGCGGTTTTATTCATTGCCGAGCGCGCGTGTCTTCACCGTGATTTCCAGCGTGTCGTCGATGATCGGAATGCCGAAGATCATGCCGAAATCCGAGCGCGTGATCTTGCCGGTCGCCAGGAGCGATACCATTCGGCTCTTCCCGGCGCCGTCGGTCTCGACATTGACGGCGAGCACGAGCGGTTTGGTCACGCCGATCATCGTCAGATTGCCGGTGACGCGCGCGGTGTGCGGATCGAGCTTCTCGATCAAGGTCGAAGCAAAGCTCATTGTCGGATATTTGTCGACGTTGAGCAGCGCCGCGCTTTTGACGAAGTCGTCGAAGGACTTTGAACCGAGATCGACGGATGCGGCTTCGACGGAGAAGCTCGTATAGCTCTTTGCCGGCCGCTCCAAGTCGAGCAGGATGCTGCCGGTATAGTGCTTGAAGTGACCGTGCGTGGTCGGAAAGCCGACGGCGTCGATCTTGAAACTGATCGAGGTATGGGCCTCGTCGATCTGCCAGCCCTGCGCTGCGGTGGCAAACTCGTTTGCCACCAAAGGACATAGCGTGACGGTCGCGATCGCAAGGAGCCGCGATGTCAGCGCCGCGGCAAGACGCAATGCGGTGTCGGTCAATCGTGGCTCAATCACGGCTGTCGCGCCCTGCGGC